>Ga0207037_10168_pt1 | contig 22109 bp, 15 predicted proteins | sample Alteio_BWMinCont_75_FD_153268 | JGI IMG/M metagenome (GOLD analysis project Ga0207037, IMG submission 153268) | Enriched cells from forest soil in Barre Woods Harvard Forest LTER site, Petersham, Massachusetts, United States -... | ecosystem: Environmental > Terrestrial > Soil > Temperate forest >... | reverse complement strand
CTCCGATTTGAATGTGCTGTGCACGATGGGCTTGCTGGGAGTGGTGGAATTGGCGCGGCTTGCGCCGGTGGTAAAGTGGTGGTGCACGGAGAATAGGGAACCGGCGCCGCTTTTCTTCACTCCGGAGGAGCTGCGACAGTCCTCGGACGTTTTTGCAATCGAGCTGCTGGACATGCAGGAATCGCATCGTGTGCTGCATGGACCGGACGTGGTGGCAGGGATTTCCGTGCCAATGAATCTGCATCGAGTGCAAGTGGAACGCGAGTTGCGCACGGTGCTGCTGAAATTGCGGCAACATTTTCTGCATGAGTCCAAGAACCAGAAAGAATTGGCGGCGGTGTTTGCGAAATCCGTCTCGGGCGTGATCACTTTGCTGCGTCATACGCTTATCGCCTATGACGAAAAACCGCCAGCGGCGGCGCGGGAACTGTTCGCGCGAATCGCAACGCTCACTGGAGCTGATGCCAGTGTATTTGATGCCGCCGTGGAACACCGCAAGACTCGCAAACTGAGCGGCGACATTTTTGCTGCGTACGGCGCGTATCTCCAATCATTGGAAAAGGTAATTCGCGCGCTGGATCAGCAAATTCCCAAGAAGGAATGGCAGCGGGCAGGTGCAGCACCATCTTGAATCTGATTCCGTCGAGGTACATATGAAGATTGCTTTGGTGGTTCTGGTTATTTTGTTGGTGATCGGTCTGATGCTGGGAAGTTCGTTTGTTGGCCGCAGAAATCAGATGGCCGTCAAACGCGAAGCGGTGAACGGAGCTTGGGCACAGGTGGATGTAGTGCTGCAACGCCGCGCCGATCTGATACCCAACCTTGTGGAGACCGTGAAGGGCTTCGCGGTGCAGGAACAGATTGTTTACGGGGATATCGCCAAAGCGCGGTCCGCGCTGCTCGGCGCGCATTCCCCTGCTGAAAAAATCGCCGCGAACGGACAGCTTGATTCGGCGCTCGGACGGCTGCTGGTGGTGGTAGAGAATTATCCGCAACTGAAATCAAATGAGAATTTTTTGCGACTGCAGGACGAACTCGCGGGAACCGAGAATCGCATCGCTGTCGAACGCCGCCGGTACAATGAGGCGATTCAGGACTACAACACGTTCATCGCGCTATTCCCGAACAGCCTGGTAGCCAGCATGGGCGGCTTCGCGAGAAATGACGCTTATTTCAAGACGGATGAGGGCGCGCGGCAAGCCCCGAAGGTGAATTTCAACTACGGCAATACACCAGCTGCGGCACCGACGGCTCCGACCCCAGCGCCGGCCAAGCCATAAGAAACGCTCCATTGCGAGCGGAATGACCCCGCGGCCGCGCAGGTGGCCTGCTCCCGAGAACAGGAACACTTAGAACACAAGGGTGTGGCTTGCCCGGTTCAGGGAGAGCAGTCTCTGCCAAACTGAATATTGGGCGGAACACGCCCTGACCTAGTCCGTTTTGGGAGAATTGGCTTATGGCGGAATCGTCGGCGTCGGGGGAATCTTCGTCGTCCAAATCACTGATGTGGATGATGATCGCGTTTTTCGCGGGACTTAGCGTCCTGCTGGGTGGGGGGATATTTTTGGCCAGCCGCATCTCTAAAGTAGCGGGAATCTCCGCTTCCATGAGCAAGGATACCAGGCGTTCACCGGGGGGAAGCTTCCGGATGGAGAAAGAAAACGCGGTGGGTCCGGGGCTACCGCTATATCCAGGCGCCTCACTGATCGTGCCGGGAGAGAGCGCAGCCCTGGAGGCCATGGAGAATTCCAAAAAGGGAATCGAGGTCGTGAATTATCACTCGAGGGATACGCGAGATTCCGTGGATGGCTGGTACGCGAAGCATTTGGGTGGAGAGTTCCAACGGCATGACGCGGGGGAAAAGCCGCTGCCCGAAGTGTTCCAAAACGTTCCCGTGTCCGAGAGCGATATCGCTTTTATGGCCGAGCGTGGGGTACAAGTGCGCATCGTGGCCCTTTCGCTGGACGCCGGTGGAACAAAGATTGCCCTGATCAAGTACGACAAGCCCGCGGCACCATAGGCTTACACCAAACATAGAAGCAAAACAAAGAGGGGCGCGTCGCCGCGCCCCTCTTTTAGTTTTCTCAAACACTTAGACGTGAATTACGGCTTGGCGCCGGTGATCGCCAAGAAAACCCGATCATCCACTGGTACCGTGCGGGTGAACCACGTGGGGTTGCTGCCACCAGCTAAAGCAATGTTTTTTGCGCTGCCGCTCAACGCTGGTCCAGCGGGAAGCGCGCCAGTCTGGGGCGCGTCGCCCGGTTCCATTGAGATACGCGTGGTGCTCGGCGTACAGTTCGCAACCCCTAAGCAAGTGTCGCGAACAAAGACCTGGCGATAACCGCTGTTCGGCACCGCGGGTGCGAGCGCGGATTTCGTTTGCGCTGCCTGGCTGGAATTATGCGTGGGGGTCACCGCGATGAATGCCACGAAGCGTCCTGAAGCGCTAATGGAGGGAAGAATTGCTTCGGTGCCGATCAGCGCGCCACCGGCATCGGTGGAGACAAGCTGAGTGGATGGCCCGCAAGAAGCCGGGGCACCAAGACAAGTGTCTCGCAGATAAATTTGGCGTCCGCTCGAGGATGCCGCCACAAGATTGTTGGCTGCCGAGGTGAAAACAACGTAACGGGCGTCGGAACTCATGGACGGCCAATGGCTGTCGTTATTGCCAGAGGTTCCATCTTGCGCGGCAGAAATCAACATCGTGCGCGAAGTGCAACCGGAGTCTGCCCCTACGCAAGTGTCGCGGAGAAACGTTTGAGTGTGGCCGTCCTGGGCGGAGGTGTAGGCCACGTAGCGGCCATTCGCGCTGACAGCGGGTGTTTCTTCGGCCACGGATGTGTGGGCCACTGCGCCCCCAGCCGCCGTGATGGTAAACGTCTCCGTGTTGCTGGGACCACCGCCCGATCCCGTGCAATTCGTGACGCAATTCGGCGGTGCGGGTGAAGGTGGGTTGATGACCGTCACACCAGCCGTTGCAGCATTCACCAGAAGCGAGGAATCGATTGTCACAGTAATCTGCGTGGCTGTAATGGTGGGGTTCGGGAGAGTGGTCTGCGAGGTGGGCAGGTTGAATACGACCTTGGAGCCGCCGGACGGATCAGTACTGAGAACAAAGCTGGTGCCCGTAATGGTCAACGGCACGGAAGGGCCTCCAGCAACCGCGGTGCTAGGGCTAATCCCGGTGATCACCGGGAGGGGATTACCGGGCGGATTGATGGTGAACGCGAGAGGATTGGAAAGACCGTTGTTCCCCGCCCCAGAGAAGGGATTCGAGGTAATAACGGTGGCTTGACCGGGGGAAGCGACGAGCGCCGCGGGGACCGTCGCGGTTACCGATAATACGTTTCCGTTCACATCCACGGCGACAACCGTTTTCAACTTAGTGCCGTTCCAGTTCACGACTGTCTGCGCCACAAAGCCACCGCCATTTACAACCAGCGAGAAATCCTTGCTCCCGGCATTGATATTGGAGGGCGAAAGAGAGGTAATCGTGGCGCCGGTATTATTCTGAAAAGTGCTGCCGTAATCGTTGCATCCAGCCGCTGCGATAAAACCCAGAAAAACGACAGCCAATATTGCCCAAGACCGCTTCATCGAGGCTCCTTCATCTTCCCGGGCCGCCGCAGTGCGACCGGCCCACAGGGGACCGCGGGGCGGTCAACCTGTCTGGACGCACGCCGGGAAACTCGCGTCGTCCGAATACTTTTCCGTTGAGATGCACGAATTGAGCTGCGCGTTGACTGCCCGGCGATCTCCCCAACTCATTGACCGCCGACCGGTTACCCAAGTTGTCGACCGCTTGCGGTCGCACGCTGTTGGGTGGCCCGGCGGCGCGCGTCTTGGTCAAGCATCAGGGCCAAGCATAATAGCCATGTATCGTGGCTCAACGCCGTTTGCCGCGAACGGAAGGCACCACGCAACCCTATATGCTTACCATCCGAACGGGGAGGAGGTCAATGCGGATTCAGTGCGGGCGGGGGTTGAGGAATGGGCTAGCAAGGGGGAGTTCAGTGGGATTGAGATGTGCTGGTCACGTTCAGTGCGGCGAGCGACTCACGGGCGAGCATCTGGACGCGCTCGTAGCACTGGGGATCTTCGATTTTGAGATTCGCCGCCGCACGATAGCAGACGGACGCCCGGTCTTTGCGGCCGAGTTTTGCGTAGAGATCGCCCAGCGAAAGCTGGAAAAGAGGGTTCGAGGGATATTTCGCCACGAGTGGTTCGATCACCTTCAGCGCGCGTTCATATTGTTGATCGAAGCGGTGCAGATCGAGGGCCAGGTAAAAACGTGCCACGTCGGGCGTCATCTGTCCATGGGCAATGGCATGTTCGAGTTGGCGAATACCTTCTTGTTTGGAACCGCCGGGAATGCCCATGAAGAAGCGCAGGACGCGGGTCATGCTGCTGAGCGTATCGATGTAGTAGTTATACAAACCTAGCCCCAGGTCGGCATCCGCGAGCTGGGGATCGAGAGTGACGGCGCGAATAAAATGTTCGCGCGCACGAACACCCGCACGGGCGGTGTTGCGCGTTTCAAAACGCAAACCATACAGACGAGCCGCCATGGCTTGGCCCATACCAGCATAGAAATGCATTTCGGCGGATTCGTGGGATTTCAATTGATCTTCCGCGAGCGAGGAAATTTTCTGCGCAAGATCGATAAAGTGCTGGTCGGAGGGAAGTTTTGGGCGGCGATGGGCATCGTTCATTCCGTATTTGAACTCAGCGGAAGTGCACCAGATCTTCCACCAAAGGGATTCGGCTTCGAGCAGATAGCCGAGCGGGTGCTCGGGATGGGCCTGTTCAAAGTGCCTCGCGATTTCCAGTCCGCCGTCGAGGTCAAAGGAATAGATTTTTTCGATGGCGGCGTAAGCCTCCGGTGGGAGAGCGAGTTTACTTTGAGGCGCTGGACCAGCCTGCGAGCAGGGAGCGCAAGCGATAAGCAGGGCAGCGGAAAGGCCAGCAAGAATTCCACGCATTATGGGCATCTCAAAAGGGCAGCAACTCAAGCCGTATCCTCGGGATGATTGGCGCAAAGTTCAGACACTTCCACTGGATGAGTTTAAGCTCTCCGAAGAGCGTTGCAAACCGAAATGGTTTCGCGGAAAAACCTGGACGGGAGTTCCGTTTCGAGGAAGCCTGCAGGGCACCCGAGCATTTAGACTGCTCGAGTTTCGGGACGGTTCTTAGGCGCGCAATGAGTCGAATCGGGCGGAATGTGCGTTAGGTGGAGCGGCGTGCATTTGTTATTCTCGGCTCGCGATGCCTTCCAAGCAGAAATTTGACCAATCCGCGTTGAAAACCGAAGACCACGCCAACGGTCTCGAGCGACGCCTGGGGCTGAAGGAAGCTGTAGCGTTGAACATGATCGAGATCGTCGGCATCGGCCCGTTCGTCGTGAGCGGACTGGTGATCAAGGCAATGGGTGGGCCGCAGGCGCTGTTGGCATGGATCGCCGGGGCGGTGCTGGCCGCGCTGGACGGTTTCGTGTGGGCGGAGCTGGGTGCGGCGATGCCGCAGGCCGGCGGAACGTACGTTTTCTTACGTGAGGCTTTCGGACCGGGCCGATGGGGACGGTTGATGTCGTTCCTGTTTGCATGGCAAGCGTTTGTCTATGTGCCGCTCTCGGTCGCGTCGGCATCCATTGGGTTCGCGCGATATGCGGGTTACTTGCATCCGCTGACGACCTGGCAAGCCAAGGCGTTATCCGGCGGCCTGGTGGTTTTTCTGGTCATTCTGCTGTACCGGCGGATCACAACGCTGGGCAAGATTTCTGTTTTGCTCTGGATCGGCGTCGTAGCCACGATGCTTTGGGTGATTTGGGGAGGCTTGCGCCATTTCGACGCAAAACTGGCTTTTGATTTTCCTCCTGGAGCATTCCATCTTTCGTGGATTTGGTTCGCAGGCCTGGGATCGGCCATGGTGAGCACAGTTTATAGCTACTGGGGCTATTACAACATATGTTTGCTGGGCGGAGAGATTCGCGAACCACAGAAGAACATTCCGCGCGGGATTTTTCTTTCGATCCTCGGAATCGCCGTGCTCTATCTGCTGATGCAGACGAGCATTCTTGGTGTCGTGCCTTGGCGCGAAGCGCAGAATTCAAAGTTCGTTGCCAGCCTGGTGATCGAAAAGGTCTACGGACACACGGCCGCGCAGTTCATGACCGGAATGGTGTTGTGGGTAGCACTGGCGTCGGTGTTTTCGCTCCTGCTGGGATATTCACGGGTTCCATATTCGGCGGCTCTGGACGGGAATTTCTTTCCGGTCTTTGCAAAGTTACATCCAACGAAAAACTTTCCGTATATTTCTTTGCTGACGCTCGGCGGACTGGCCTTCCTCTTCAGTATTTCGTTGTCGCTGGAAACGGCCATCGCCGGAATTCTCGCGATGCGATTGCTGGTGCAATTCATTGGGCAGGCAGTGGGAGTCATTCTGCTGCGTCGCCGGCGTGGCACCCAGGGTTTGCCATTCAAAATGTGGTTCTATCCGCTGCCGGCAGTCTTGACGATGTTCGGCTGGGCGTGGCTGTTCTGGCAAACGGGAGCGACGCGGAAGTGGGGATTGGCGGAGATCGCTCTGGGGGTGCTGGCATTTCTGGTTCGTGCACGCTCGATGAGACAATGGCCGTTTGAGGAAAAGAGCGACTCACGGCCTGTTGCCGGTGGCGGTGATTCGCTCGTCTCGTCGGAGGGGCTGTGAAACGTTTCGTCAAATGGATTGTAGCTGGGATTTTATTGTTGGCGGGAGCGCCTTTCTGCAAAGCGCAGTTTCCTCCGGCTCCAGGCACCGGCCCCGGTTTGCCGGAAACGATCGAGGCTATCGACAGCGCCGGCGTTACCACCCGCATCCTCTATATCACCGCGCACCCGGACGATGAATCCGCGACGCTGCTGACGTATCTCGCGCGCGGCCTGCATTCCGACGTAGCGCTGCTGACGCTGACGCGCGGAGAGGGCGGGCAAAACGATCTCGGGCCGGAGCAGGCTCCGCAGCTTGGCCTGATCCGCACGCAGGAATTGCTGGCTGCCGCTCACGGTTACGGGATCAAGTTGTTTTTCGGCAGCGCCCCAGATTTCGGCTTTTCAAAAACGACCGAAGAAACGCAAAGAATATGGGGTGACCCGGTCCTCGGAGAAATGGTTCGCGTGATCCGCACGTATCGGCCGAACATTGTGATTAACGGCTGGGGCGGAGTACACGGAGGCCACGGCCATCACCAGACTTCCGGGTTGTGGACTCCGCGCGCGGTGTTGATGGCCGGCGATCCCAAAGCATTCCCGGAGCAACTCTCAAAAGAAGGCCTCGCCGTTTGGGGCAGCACCGCGAATCCCGTGCCAATCCTCGACACGGAACGCGGTGGCGCGACTAGTAACACGACGAATGGTTACTCATTGCCGGTAGACGAAGTCTCTGCGCTTTGGGGCAAAACCTGGCGAGAAATCGCTCTCGATGCCTTCGCCAATCACCGCTCGCAAGGCATCACCGGTTTTCTCGGTTCACCATTTCTACGCCGCCCACTCGTCCTGGTCCGTGAAGATGGCGGGAAACTCGATCCTCAAAGTCTTGCGCGCCCTCTGCATAGCATCGACAGTGGCGGCAGGCCAGAAGCGGCATTTCAGGCTGCGTTGACGCGAGCCGAGACAGACATCCAGAAAGCGCATGACGCGGCGCTTTCCCTTCATTGGGGCGAAGCAGCAAAGGATTTGGCCGACGCAGCGAAGCAAACCGACCTTTTTTATCCCCGGCCAGATGGTCCACCGTCCGCGTTACTGTCAGGCTTCGAATTGGAAGCTGTGCGTAACAAGATTGACAGGGCATTGGCTCTGACCGCAGGCGTGTATGTTCGCGCCGAAGCGGACCGCGATGAGTTGATCGTTGGAGAATCTTTTAGCGTGACTGCCGAAGCGCGTTGCCGCCCGGATGCCGATTGCCTGCTCGGTGACTTGGATCTCGTACTGCCTGACGGCATGAGCGAAACAAAAAACCAGAAAGAACCTGGAAAGAGCAGCCAATTCCAGGTGCAAGTGGATAGCCCGCCCGCGGCTCTTACCGAATGGGACAAACTACAACCCGAGCCACCTCCGTTAGTCTTCGCGAAACAAAACGCAATCGTTGCCGGTTACCGTTTTAGCGCCACGATTCCCGTGACGCATATCTCCGCGAACTCTACGCGCGTGGTCCGCGCGCCGCTACGCGTCACGCCGGCCTATACGCTGGCAGTGGAACCACGACAACAGATTGAAGTTTTGGCCCGGGACCACAAACCATTTGATGTGTTGCTGCGTGTGCATTCCCATGCGATGCAAGCCGGAAAAGTAAGTGTCGGGCTGGACACACCGCCAGGTTGGAGCGCGAGCCAGCCGGTACCCCTGGAATTCACCGCCGCAGGTGACAAATATGCGGAACTCACGGTGACACCTCCAGCCAAGCTGGCCACGGGAAATTACACCATTACGGCCTTCGCCAAACGCGGCGAAGAAAAATTCACTACCTCGCTGGAACCGCTACCGTCCTTGCCGACGCAACTGTGGGAAGAGCCCGCGCAGTGCATGGTTCGCGCGCTGGACATCAACGTCCCGGAAAATCTGCGGGTGGGGTACATCACCGCCGAGGGCGAGCCAATACCGGAAGCCCTGCGCTCGCTAGGCATTCATGTGGAAACGCTCGATGCCGCAGCGCTGGCGTTCAGTGATTTCTCGCGATTCGACGCCATCGTAGTAGGCGTCCGTGCTTACGAACTGCGACCGGAACTTCCAAGCGCGAACCAACGCTTGCTCGACTACGTTTCGAACGGCGGCACGCTCGTGGTGCAGTACAACCGCGATTTTATCTGGGACAGAGTGATGCCCGCGCCGTATCCCGCAAAAATCGCTCCCGATAAGCCGGGTGCGCCGCTGCCGCGCATCACGGACGAAAATTCCCCAGTCAAGTTCCTCAAGCCCGATGATCCTCTGCTGAATCACCCCAACAAAATCACGCAAGACGACTTCAAAGGCTGGGTGCAGGAACGCGGCCTGTACTTCTGGAGCCAGTTCGGCGACCAATACACGGCACCGCTGGCCATGAATGATCCGGGCGAGCCAGAACTGAATGGCGCGCTCGTTTACACGCACTATGGCAAGGGCACATACATTTACACGGGAATCGCCTTTTTCCGCCAATTGCCCGAAGGCGTTCCCGGGGCCTACCGCCTGTTCGTGAACCTGCTCAGCGCGTCGCGCGGCAAGTAAACCAACTAAACACAAACCCGCCGCGCGCGAACCACCGTGTTATTCTCTCTTTTCAGAGGAGCGCAAAGAGAATGAAGAATTATCTGGTCCATTGGATTGCTTCGCGGACTCTGCAGCCGGCGTTTGCCCTGCTGCTTGCCGCCGCTTTAGTGCTGGCAGCCGCCGCACCGGCCGCCGCCCAAAACAACAAGAAGAAAAAGAAGGACGCTGCACCGGTGGACGCCACGCCGATGATTCCCCTCTCGGATGAACAGCAGATCGATTACATGATTTCCGAGATGCTCGGCGCATGGCAAATTGGCGACATCGAAAAACTGCACAAGGATTACGCCGACGATGTGGCTTTCGTGAACGGCGGCTGGGCGCCACCGGTCATTGGTTGGCCAAACTATCTGGCGGTGTATCAGCAACAGCGTGCTCGCATGCAACAAGTACGCCTGGACCGCTTCAACACTTACATCAAGGTGACTCCTACGGTCGGTTGGGCTTGCTATCAGTGGGAATTTGCGGGCACCGTGGATGGACAGGCTTCCTCATCGCACGGTCAGACGACTCTGGTGCTGGAGAAACGCAACGACCGCTGGGTCATCGTGCACAATCACACTTCTCTGATCGAGGGGGCACCCGCAGCAGTTCCGTCAACTTCTCCGCAGCCGGCAAAACCGGCAGCGCACTGAAGTCAGCCGGAGAAACCCTCCGGCCAATGAGGGCTAGAAGTTCTTCAACCCCTGGTAGATCCACATCCCGCCGGCCGTCAGAAGTAGCGCTCCAGCCAGAATTCCGCTGACCATCAGCGGCTTCGAAAGCGACGTGATCTTGGCCACTAACTCGCGCTGCTCTCTGGCCAAATGCTCTTCCGCAGTGCCGAGGAAGATTTGATCGTCCTCATGGCTTGAGAGCACGCTCCGCCATATGAACAAAAACATGAATATGACGGAAAAGAACCCACAGGCAATCATGAGGTAGAGAACTGGCCCCGTTAGCGTGGTTTCCATCGTAACCTCCCGTTGGAACCGAACCGCGATGCCTTCCGAGGACTGGCCGGCAAGGGGTAACACGGTCTTCAGCCGGGGAGTATAGCACTCCGCATTTGGAATTCCAGTGGGGTCGATAAGAAAAGCTGATTCCCGGGCGATACGAGGGGGACGCTCAGCGAGGTCGTTTTGCGGGGCTTTCTTGGCCTCCGTTGACAAAGCCAAGTGCCGCGGGCACAATGAAAAAGCCTCGTTGCAGGCGGCTCCCAGCTTCGCTGGGCGACGCACTTCGCACCTGTGCCCGAGTGGCGGAACTGGCAGACGCGCTAGATTCAGGTTCTAGTGGCCTCACGGCCTTGGAGGTTCGAGTCCTCTCTCGGGCACCACGATTTACCTAACAGTTTGGTCTCGACTATTTCGCTCTCAAATAATTTCCCGGAAGCATTACAAGAATTCCGCCGATTTTCTTTCCAAAATAAGGACCAAAGTGGCGAACGTCACCCGTGAGGAGATGCGTCGCCTTGGATTCCACAGCGGCAAACAAGATGGGAACATCCTTTTCTGGCAGTGTGATTTCGTGAGGAAGACTTCCATACGGAACGTCGAACAGTTCGAGCTGGCTGGCTAGCTTCGCCAACCGATCGAGTTGCGCTTCCTCCCGTAAATTAACTCGTGCCTCTTCCCACGCGTACCGCGAAGAGCACAACACGACGTCCTTCAGTTTCCAGAGCCGGAGAAGCCCTGCGTCAGCGCGGTAGGCAGCGGAGAAAAGCACATTGGCGTCGAGGAACAGCCGGTCCATCGGTCAGGGCCGCCGGTGCGTCACCGCGTCAGGATCGATTCCCAGTTTTTTCACTTCGCGGCGCGCGCGGCGATAGTCCTCGGCTGTCGTAGCGGTGGAGAGCAGAAACTCCGCTTTGCGTTCGGGGCTGTAGATCTCGACGGGCACAAGTACGGCCGGACGAATGAGAATGCCGTCCTCCCGGGCTTCGGCGGTGACCAGAGAGCCTTCTTCGATTCCAAAACGTTTACGGAGTTTTGCGGGAACAATGATAGAGCCGCGTTTGCCGACTTTTGCGCCGTCCATAAGGGTGCGTCCGTATGCCTGAGTAGCAGAATGCCTGACATTCAGGCACTCGTCAAGACACTCGTTTAGCGCCAGTGCACCAAGGCATCCCCAACGGCCCCGATCTCCAGCGTCAACGTGTGCCCCGGTTCCGCGCAATCGAGAATTGTATTCGCTTGATACAAATCCTGCACCGGCAAGCGGTATGGCGCATCGGCCACGCTCAATTGTAGAAGCACAGGCCCAGAAGGAAATTTCTCCAGCGTCGTGCCACCTTCTTTCGTCAGCAGCGACTGATCGAGTCCGTTGACGATAATGTCGTAAGCTTTGGATACCGCTTTCTTCGAGACGTATTTCACCGCAACCGTGATCGTGCAAGTCCCGCCTTTAATGGCAGGCGGAACATCTCCTTTGCCCGTGGGATACTGCGTCAGGACTTGGGCATGAACCGAATCAGCCATGGAGTTGGCCGCTTTCCCAAGAGGCTGCTTCGCAAACGGCCGGCTTCCTCCCGCCATGCTCATGAACAGATTCTTGCCGGCGCGGCCAGCCGCTCCGGTGTAATCCATGCCTGACTTCGCGATGTCCGTCAGCGTATCGTTGCGGGACATCGCAATGCTATAAACGGATGGCGGCATTTCCTTCCCGGTTACCGCATCCAGCAGCTTGGCCTCCAGATGCAAAACGAAGTTGCCCTTTTGCGGCTTGTCCGTGGGCTGCAAGGTCATCACCAGCACGGTATCCACTCCAGCCGACTGCGCATAGTCGGTGATCGATTCCGGAATCAGTGGATTGTACAAACCTCCCGGATTCAAGAGCACGATCTGAAACGGAGCGTCCACCAGCTTTTGGTACACCATGGCCGTCAGATTCTGGGCATACAATTGGCCGTAAGGCTCGCCGGAAGTGTCGAAGACCGGCATGATGCCCAAAACCTTGCGTCCAGAAGTGTTCTGCGCCTGAGCGGCACCGGAGCAGAAAAGCATCAGCAGACAGACAGCAATCACGCAAAATCGCTTCATTGATTTTCTCCATCCCTATAGAAAAGGGAGGCACGCGGGTACCGCGAGCCTCCCGGTTTACCTTGGCCCTCAGTGCGGTGCTGGCGTAGTGGTCTTCTTTACCGCAGGTTTCGTAGCCGAGGAGTCGGACCCAGCGGAACCATGCTTCGAATCGGAACCAACCGCGCGATTGACCACATCGGTAGCGCTTGTCGATGGCGCGTTCGGGACTTGCGTCACAAACAGAGCATCGACGTTCTTCGTGCTCACCACCGCCGCCGGCGGCACATACCAACTCTTGTCTCCAATCAACAAGAGATAGTCGTAAATAATGTACATGTTGGGAGGCAACTGCCCTGTGTGTTGCCGCTGATACAGTGCCACGTAAGTTTTTAGTTCCTTTTTGATTTGATCCTGCAGTCCGGGATCGTTCTGCGAGATCTGGTGTAGGGCCTGCTCAAGATGCGGTTCCGGATAGGCGCCGCGCTCGGCGTCGTACTGGATGGCTTCCAGGAATTCGTTCAACGCCGCCTGCGTATCCTCGGGAGTCCTTCCCGAAGCGGCGATGACTTTACCGAGATAGTAGTGCGCGCGCGGGTCGTTGGAACGCAGTTTGACGGCTTCTTCCAGATTGTCCCGCGCTACCGCATAGAGATCATAGTCTATGGCGATTACACCGTTATCGCGTTTCAGCGCCGCCATCAACAATTGGAATTCCGGCCCGGAGCCAGTCAATCCGGTTTTCATCTTGGCTTCCAGAGCCGCTTTGTAAGAGGTGGTGATCAGCTTGGTGATGGTCGCCTGACGCTCGCGGGTGCGTGCCGGGTTACCGATAAATCCTAAGCCGGCTCGGCTGTCTCGTCCCACCAGGTTATCGAGCCGCGCATACATCCTAGGAATTTCGCGGGCATCGTAGTTTTGATCCAGCATGTACTTGAGGCCGGCTTCGTCCGCTTCGTCCTCGAACACCGTGGACCATTCGGTCGGCTGGAATTTGTTGCGGAAGAGCAAGGACCCTCCGACGATTCCGCCGATTCCGCCGATTGCGCCGCCAATAAATGCGCCAGAAGCGCCCCCAGCCGCGCCGCCAATCGCCGCGCCGCCAATCGCCGTCACCGCGCCGAAAATCTTTTTCTTTTTTTCAACGTCTGCCTGCTTGTCCTTATCAAATTCCTCTTCGAGGATGTAGTTGCGGATTTCGTTGTAAGCGTGCCGTCTCTCAACGTGGGCGATTTCATGGCCCAGCACGTAAGCGAGCTGTGCTTCGCTGTCGAGCATGGACACCAGTCCAGTCGAGATATAAATCGTTCCCGTGGAGAGCGCTTCGGCTCTTGGGACCGGGTCCAACAGCAGCCGGAACGAGTAAAGGTTCGGTGATCCGGTTGGAACGATTCGCTGCCCCAGGGAGTTCACGTACCGCAAAAGAATCGGGTTGTTGTACAACTCACCAAACTTTTCGCGGAAGGTCGCCAGCTCCGTGCCCGAGAGTTCCAGAGCTTTCGAAGTCTGGTTAACGTTGAACGCGTATTGCATGTCCGCGCGACGCCGCTCGTCCCAGGTGTCCTGAATTCTCTTGGCCACTTCGGGACGCTGGGCAATTTCGGCCAGTTTTTTCTTGTCTTTATCGCTGTACTCCGTCGCCGTTTGGGCCAGTAGCGGCGACACAAACCAAAACAGCGCGCAGAGCAGCAGACCGAACCTTGCTATTCCGGAACGCTGGATCATATTGTCCTCCTGTTTCGAATCGAGAAAACTCTTCCGGGAAACCTGCACCATCGTTCATCGCGTAGTGTGCCGGGACGGAAAGAGACATCATCTGTAGTATTCCGGCCCGTACGAGGTGTCAAGTAATTTTCCGGTTCGAGTTGACATCCCACCATCTCCTTACTACCATTCCGCACATCCTGTGACCACTTCACGCCTCTATCTCGGCTCCTTTCTCGCCCTGCTGGCGTTTCTAATTTTCTTGCCCGCTTCCGCTGCCGACTTCGCCGAACCTATTACTTTGGAAATCCCCCAACTCCAGTTGCAGCTCGAACCCAACAGCGCCGCTGTGATTGCCACTCCCGACTTCGATCAAGTGCTCATTCACATCGCAAGACATCCCGGGCAAGTCAATTACGGAACGATCTATTCGAAAATCAACACCGAGTCGGCCAACATCGTGATGACCACCACGAGCACCGCCGATGGCATCCTTTGCAAATTCGATCTCGGCCATCGCGCCGGTTTTCGCATGCATCCCGGCCGCAATTCCATCGAGCTCTCTTTCAACGATCAGATGGAACGCGTCCACTATGCTTCGTTCCTTCTCGAAGCAGCTCCACCGGCCGGCAAGCCGGGAACCAGGGGAACTATCACGCCGCACGCCCCTATCACTCCGGACCGCGCTTCCGCCGAAAAATTCGCGGTCATCGTTGGTGTTTCGCACTACGCCAATTCCGGCGAGGGTTTTTCCAACCTCAAATTCGCCGATCAGGATGCCCGTTCGGTCCGCGACTTCCTCATGTCTCCCGATGGCGGCTCCTTCCCGAAGGACAATGTCCGGATGCTGGTCAATGAGGACGCTACTTCGCAAAATATACGCAGCGCTTTCTTCACGTTTCTGACCAAAGCGCAGCCCGAAGACGAAGTGGTCATCTACGTTGCCGGACATGGCGCGCCGGACCCGAACGACCCCCGCAACCTCTACCTCCTGACTTACGACACGAAATTGGATGACATGGGTGGTACGGCATTTCCGATGTATCAGATGCAGGACGTCTTCAACCGCGTGCTCAAAGCCAAGCGTGTGGTCACCTTTGCCGACACCTGTCACAGCTATGGATTCAGTGGTGCACGCGACCCCAAGAAAAAGTCCAACAACCTTTTTAATCAATACGTTGCGCGCTATGCCAACGAAGCCGACCGGGCCGTCATCACCGCCAGCGACATTAGCCAGCTCTCCCAGGAATCCGAACAATGGGGCGGGGGCCACGGCGTCTTCACCTACTACTTGCTCAAGGGCCTCAAAGGCGAAGCCGACGCGAATAAAGACGGCACCGTGACTGCCGGCGAACTATTCAACTACGTGCGTGACAACGTCCTGAAGGCCACCAGCGGCGACCAAAGCCCTATGGCATTACCCGGCCTCGCCGAACACATCCCCCTCTCCGGCGTCGGCCTCCGCAAGTCCCAGCGGGCCCAAGCTACTAAGCCGCCTGCGCCTTCGTCGCACGCATCTGCCCGCCCCGCCGTGTAACACAGGGTGCAACCTTTGCCCGCTCTTCCAACCAATTTTGTGTTTGGTGTAGACTTAAGCCAATTTCATGGCCATGGAAATCCGCAAGGTCAGCAATCCTGCTCCTACACCCGAAACGCGCGATAGTGGATGGCGCGGGTGGCAGATTGTGGCCCTGATATCGCTAATCGTGGGCCTGCTGGTTGCGATAGGAGACCGCTACGGGTTATTTGCAAATCCAGATATGACGAGCTATGACTTGCTCGTTAAGCTTCAGGAAAAAGAGGCTCCCAGTAAGAATATTGTCTTCGTCGATTTCGACGAAGACACGCTTTCCGCTTATCACGCAACTCGTCTCCCGCGCGTGCTTCTCGCAAATGTGGTCGCCAAAATCAATGAGGCCAAGCCAGAAGTCATCGGACTGGATGTGCTGCTCGATGAGGCCCGCGAGGAGGCCGATGACAAACAGCTTGTGGACGTCATCGACAAGGCCGGCAACGTCGTCATCGTAAGTGAAGATGGTTTTGGATCGCATCCGCCAAGCGACCCTCTTCCCGAGTTCGAGAACGCGGCTACGGCCGTGGCTTACGCAGACATGCCGATGGAAGATGATGGTTCCATCCGGCGTTTTTTCTTAACACCTAGAAAAAAACGCCTGCCTTTTTCCGTCGCGCTGGCGACTCTGTTTTCAGGACGCAAACTCAAGCCCGGCGGTAGAGGGTATTTGCTCTTTGGAGGAAAATCAAAAGCCAGTTTTGCGTCGAAATGGCGCAAGCCTCCCCAAATCACCCAAAGCATCGTGGCTACGACGCCGATCCAGAGCAAAACAGAAATCTTGCCCAGCGTTGTGATCCGCCGGTACAGCAGAATGACCAGAAAAACCACCAGGCCGCCGGATAACGCCTTGGCTTGCCAGGTCGTCAGCGGATGCAAGTAACCCGCATATCGCGCGAACCCAATGGATGCCGACGCGACCGAGAGCGGCACATAGACAAACGCTTGCCATGCAAACAGGAACGACATCAACCGTCCCCATCGGCCCGGTCCGAAAGCCTCACGTAAGAAAACGTACGTTCCGCCGGCCTGCGGCATCGCCGCACCCAGCTCCGCCCACACGAAACCGTCCAGCGCGGCCAGCACCGCCCCGGCGATCCATGCCAACAGCGCCTGCGGCCCACCCATTGCCTTGATCACCAGTCCGCTCACGACGAACGGGCCGATGCCGACGATCTCGATCATGTTCAACGCTACAGCTTCCTTCAGCCCCAGGCGTCGCTCGAGACCGTTGGCGTGGTCTTCGGTTTTCAACGCGGATTGGTCAAATTTCTGCTTGGAAGGCATCGCGAGCCGAGAATAACAAATGCACGCCGCTCCACCTAACGCACATTCCGCCCGATTCGACTCATTGCGCGCCTAAGAACCGTCCCGAAACTCGAGCAGTCTAAATGCTCGGGTGCCCTGCAGGCTTCCTCGAAACGGAACTCCCGTCCAGGTTTTTCCGCGAAACCATTTCGGTTTGCAACGCTCTTCGGAGAGCTTAAACTCATCCAGTGGAAGTGTCTGAACTTTGCGCCAATCATCCCGAGGATACGGCTTGAGTTGCTGCCCTTTTGAGATGCCCATAATGCGTGGAATTCTTGCTGGCCTTTCCGCTGCCCTGCTTATCGCTTGCGCTCCCTGCTCGCAGGCTGGTCCAGCGCCTCAAAGTAAACTCGCTCTCCCACCGGAGGCTTACGCCGCCATCGAAAAAATCTATTCCTTTGACCTCGACGGCGGACTGGAAATCGCGAGGCACTTTGAACAGGCCCATCCCGAGCACCCGCTCGGCTATCTGCTCGAAGCCGAATCCCTTTGGTGGAAGATCTGGTGCACTTCCGCTGAGTTCAAATACGGAATGAACGATGCCCATCGCCGCCCAAAACTTCCCTCCGACCAGCACTTTATCGATCTTGCGCAGAAAATTTCCTCGCTCGCGGAAGATCAATTGAAATCCCACGAATCCGCCGAAATGCATTTCTATGCTGGTATGGGCCAAGCCATGGCGGCTCGTCTGTATGGTTTGCGTTTTGAAACGCGCAACACCGCCCGTGCGGGTGTTCGTGCGCGCGAACATTTTATTCGCGCCGTCACTCTCGATCCCCAGCTCGCGGATGCCGACCTGGGGCTAGGTTTGTATAACTACTACATCGATACGCTCAGCAGCATGACCCGCGTCCTGCGCTTCTTCATGGGCATTCCCGGCGGTTCCAAACAAGAAGGTATTCGCCAACTCGAACATGCCATTGCCCATGGACAGATGACGCCCGACGTGGCACGTTTTTACCTGGCCCTCGATCTGCACCGCTTCGATCAACAATATGAACGCGCGCTGAAGGTGATCGAACCACTCGTGGCGAAATATCCCTCGAACCCTCTTTTCCAGCTTTCGCTGGGCGATCTCTACGCAAAACTCGGCCGCAAAGACCGGGCGTCCGTCTGCTATCGTGCGGCGGCGAATCTCAAAATCGAAGATCCCCAGTGCTACGAGCGCGTCCAGATGCTCGCCCGTGAGTCGCTCGCCGCACTGAACGTGACCAGCACATCTCAATCCCACTGAACTCCCCCTTGCTAGCCCATTCCTCAACCCCCGCCCGCACTGAATCCGCATTGACCTCCTCCCCGTTCGGATGGTAAGCATATAGGGTTGCGTGGTGCCTTCCGTTCGCGGCAAACGGCGTTGAGCCACGATACATGGCTATTATGCTTGGCCCTGATGCTTGACCAAGACGCGCGCCGCCGGGCCACCCAACAGCGTGCGACCGCAAGCGGTCGACAACTTGGGTAACCGGTCGGCGGTCAATGAGTTGGGGAGATCGCCGGGCAGTCAACGCGCAGCTCAATTCGTGCATCTCAACGGAAAAGTATTCGGACGACGCGAGTTTCCCGGCGTGCGTCCAGACAGGTTGACCGCCCCGCGGTCCCCTGTGGGCCGGTCGCACTGCGGCGGCCCGGGAAGATGAAGGAGCCTCGATGAAGCGGTCTTGGGCAATATTGGCTGTCGTTTTTCTGGGTTTTATCGCAGCGGCTGGATGCAACGATTACGGCAGCACTTTTCAGAATAATACCGGCGCCACGATTACCTCTCTTTCGCCCTCCAATATCAATGCCGGGAGCAAGGATTTCTCGCTGGTTGTAAATGGCGGTGGCTTTGTGGCGCAGACAGTCGTGAACTGGAACGGCACTAAGTTGAAAACGGTTGTCGCCGTGGATGTGAACGGAAACGTATTATCGGTAACCGCGACGGTCCCCGCGGCGCTCGTCGCTTCCCCCGGTCAAGCCACCGTTATTACCTCGAATCCCTTCTCTGGGGCGGGGAACAACGGTCTTTCCAATCCTCTCGCGTTCACCATCAATCCGCCCGGTAATCCCCTCCCGGTGATCACCGGGATTAGCCCTAGCACCGCGGTTGCTGGAGGCCCTTCCGTGCCGTTGACCATTACGGGCACCAGCTTTGTTCTCAGTACTGATCCGTCCGGCGGCTCCAAGGTCGTATTCAACCTGCCCACCTCGCAGACCACTCTCCCGAACCCCACCATTACAGCCACGCAGATTACTGTGACAATCGATTCCTCGCTTCTGGTGAATGCTGCAACGGCTGGTGTGACGGTCATCAACCCACCTTCACCCGCACCGCCGAATTGCGTCACGAATTGCACGGGATCGGGCGGTGGTCCCAGCAACACGGAGACGTTTACCATCACGGCGGCTGGGGGCGCAGTGGCCCACACATCCGTGGCCGAAGAAACACCCGCTGTCAGCGCGAATGGCCGCTACGTGGCCTACACCTCCGCCCAGGACGGCCACACTCAAACGTTTCTCCGCGACACTTGCGTAGGGGCAGACTCCGGTTGCACTTCGCGCACGATGTTGATTTCTGCCGCGCAAGATGGAACCTCTGGCAATAACGACAGCCATTGGCCGTCCATGAGTTCCGACGCCCGTTACGTTGTTTTCACCTCGGCAGCCAACAATCTTGTGGCGGCATCCTCGAGCGGACGCCAAATTTATCTGCGAGACACTTGTCTTGGTGCCCCGGCTTCTTGCGGGCCATCCACTCAGCTTGTCTCCACCGATGCCGGTGGCGCGCTGATCGGCACCGAAGCAATTCTTCCCTCCATTAGCGCTTCAGGACGCTTCGTGGCATTCATCGCGGTGACCCCCACGCATAATTCCAGCCAGGCAGCGCAAACGAAATCCGCGCTCGCACCCGCGGTGCCGAACAGCGGTTATCGCCAGGTCTTTGTTCGCGACACTTGCTTAGGGGTTGCGAACTGTACGCCGAGCACCACGCGTATCTCAATGGAACCGGGCGACGCGCCCCAGACTGGCGCGCTTCCCGCTGGACCAGCGTTGAGCGGCAGCGCAAAAAACATTGCTTTAGCTGGTGGCAGCAACCCCACGTGGTTCACCCGCACGGTACCAGTGGATGATCGGGTTTTCTTGGCGATCACCGGCGCCAAGCCGTAATTCACGTCTAAGTGTTTGAGAAAACTAAAAGAGGGGCGCGGCGACGCGCCCCTCTTTGTTTTGCTTCTATGTTTGGTGTAAGCCTATGGTGCCGCGGGCTTGTCGTACTTGATCAGGGCAATCTTTGTTCCACCGGCGTCCAGCGAAAGGGCCACGATGCGCACTTGTACCCCACGCTCGGCCATAAAAGCGATATCGCTCTCGGACACGGGAACGTTTTGGAACACTTCGGGCAGCGGCTTTTCCCCCGCGTCATGCCGTTGGAACTCTCCACCCAAATGCTTCGCGTACCAGCCATCCACGGAATCTCGCGTATCCCTCGAGTGATAATTCACGACCTCGATTCCCTTTTTGGAATTCTCCATGGCCTCCAGGGCTGCGCTCTCTCCCGGCACGATCAGTGAGGCGCCTGGATATAGCGGTAGCCCCGGACCCACCGCGTTTTCTTTCTCCATCCGGAAGCTTCCCCCCGGTGAACGCCTGGTATCCTTGCTCATGGAAGCGGAGATTCCCGCTACTTTAGAGATGCGGCTGGCCAAAAATATCCCCCCACCCAGCAGGACGCTAAGTCCCGCGAAAAACGCGATCATCATCCACATCAGTGATTTGGACGACGAAGATTCCCCCGACGCCGACGATTCCGCCATAAGCCAATTCTCCCAAAACGGACTAGGTCAGGGCGTGTTCCGCCCAATATTCAGTTTGGCAGAGACTGCTCTCCCTGAACCGGGCAAGCCACACCCTTGTGTTCTAAGTGTTCCTGTTCTCGGGAGCAGGCCACCTGCGCGGCCGCGGGGTCATTCCGCTCGCAATGGAGCGTTTCTTATGGCTTGGCCGGCGCTGGGGTCGGAGCCGTCGGTGCCGCAGCTGGTGTATTGCCGTAGTTGAAATTCACCTTCGGGGCTTGCCGCGCGCCCTCATCCGTCTTGAAATAAGCGTCATTTCTCGCGAAGCCGCCCATGCTGGCTACCAGGCTGTTCGGGAATAGCGCGATGAACGTGTTGTAGTCCTGAATCGCCTCATTGTACCGGCGGCGTTCGACAGCGATGCGATTCTCGGTTCCCGCGAGTTCGTCCTGCAGTCGCAAAAAATTCTCATTTGATTTCAGTTGCGGATAATTCTCTACCACCACCAGCAGCCGTCCGAGCGCCGAATCAAGCTGTCCGTTCGCGGCGATTTTTTCAGCAGGGGAATGCGCGCCGAGCAGCGCGGACCGCGCTTTGGCGATATCCCCGTAAACAATCTGTTCCTGCACCGCGAAGCCCTTCACGGTCTCCACAAGGTTGGGTATCAGATCGGCGCGGCGTTGCAGCACTACATCCACCTGTGCCCAAGCTCCGTTCACCGCTTCGCGTTTGACGGCCATCTGATTTCTGCGGCCAACAAACGAACTTCCCAGCATCAGACCGATCACCAACAAAATAACCAGAACCACCAAAGCAATCTTCATATGTACCTCGACGGAATCAGATTCAAGATGGTGCTGCACCTGCCCGCTGCCATTCCTTCTTGGGAATTTGCTGATCCAGCGCGCGAATTACCTTTTCCAATGATTGGAGATACGCGCCGTACGCAGCAAAAATGTCGCCGCTCAGTTTGCGAGTCTTGCGGTGTTCCACGGCGGCATCAAATACACTGGCATCAGCTCCAGTGAGCGTTGCGATTCGCGCGAACAGTTCCCGCGCCGCCGCTGGCGGTTTTTCGTCATAGGCGATAAGCGTATGACGCAGCAAAGTGATCACGCCCGAGACGGATTTCGCAAACACCGCCGCCAATTCTTTCTGGTTCTTGGACTCATGCAGAAAATGTTGCCGCAATTTCAGCAGCACCGTGCGCAACTCGCGTTCCACTTGCACTCGATGCAGATTCATTGGCACGGAAATCCCTGCCACCACGTCCGGTCCATGCAGCACACGATGCGATTCCTGCATGTCCAGCAGCTCGATTGCAAAAACGTCCGAGGACTGTCGCAGCTCCTCCGGAGTGAAGAAAAGCGGCGCCGGTTCCCTATTCTCCGTGCACCACCACTTTACCACCGGCGCAAGCCGCGCCAATTCCACCACTCCCAGCAAGCCCATCGTGCACAGCACATTCAAATCGGAG
>Ga0207037_10166_pt1 | contig 22194 bp, 23 predicted proteins | sample Alteio_BWMinCont_75_FD_153268 | JGI IMG/M metagenome (GOLD analysis project Ga0207037, IMG submission 153268) | Enriched cells from forest soil in Barre Woods Harvard Forest LTER site, Petersham, Massachusetts, United States -... | ecosystem: Environmental > Terrestrial > Soil > Temperate forest >... | reverse complement strand
GGTCAGAGTGCCGCTGCAGTTTCCCCCCGTATTGTTCGCGACAATACTGTTCTGAAGCACCGCCGTGCTTCCCTTGACGTTGAAAATGGCGCCGCCCTCACCTCCGCGTGCGACATTTCCGCTGAGCGTGCTGTTGTTGATCGCGAGGGTCCCCGCCGACAGGAATAATCCCCCATTCAGGATGCCACCAGCCAGGCTGCCGAGCAGAGGCGGAGGTCAGGAATGCGATGCCCGCTAACAGCGTGGCTCTGCGTCTTTATTTCACCGGCCTCGATAGACTTCGCGCCTTCGACTATCTGGGCGCCAAACAAGTCCTGTGGCAACCGGTGACGGCTGATCCTGACGATGCTCTCACTCGCGAGGTTTTGAGCGCCTCTTAAAAGGAGGTTGGGCAAGCGTGACCGAACCGACTGCCACATTGCAGTGAACCCTGAGCAAGAGCGCGAGGTGCAAATCCAATTTGCTCATACAACCGCGACATGAGGCAATCTGGAAGCGCATCGATGCCTTGCGCGACAGCTTTTACTGCGCCCGTTAGCGCAAAACGCAACTCAATTTTGTAGGCAAACGTAAGATGGCAACGCCGGTCGCGCGATGACTGATTCGACCCTAAACTATTGAAACGTAGTGGTTTACGAAGTCGACAATGAAATGTCTTGGTAATTTCGGGAACATCTGAGGTACAATTCTGCTGCGTTTGATCTTTGCAGTTCTTTGCAGTTTTCAGCAACTCTCGCGACAGCAGCGTGACCTGCGTGCAGAAGTTCTGCGACGGACACAGCGCACATCTGACAAAAAAGGAATCGAGCAACATCATGGAAACAGGAACAGTAAAGTGGTTTAACGATGCCAAGGGCTATGGGTTCATCAGCCGCCAGAGTGGCGAGGACGTGTTTGTACACTTCTCGGCGATTCAAGCGGGCGGATTCCGCAGTCTGCAGGAAGGCCAGCAAGTGCAGTTCGATGTGGTCAAGGGCCCCAAGGGGTGGCAAGCCGAGAATGTAAAGCCGGCATAAACCACTTACAAACTTCGAAGAAAGGGCGGCTGGCGAGCCGCCCTTCGTTTTAGCAGGACTTTCTTCTCCCGCAGGAGGACACCATTGACAGGCCTGTCCTTCTGTAATACGTTCTGAGTCGCGCTGGTCGATTTAGCGCGTGTGGCGCGTGGCACTCCCCCATTTCCAACGCCCGCCTGTTTAGCTCTCGTAATGTGTCGGAGCTGGAGAATCAGTGTGTTTGGCTCGGGTAGGAATTGCCGACAAGAGTAACAGGCGAGGATGCCCGTGCCCACAAGAGACGCGAGAATCAGGAGTGCGATCACGGGGAGGAACAGGATGAGCTTGCTAAAACCGTTGCAGGTGCTTTCGCTGGTCGGTGTCCTTGCAGGGTGCAGCAGTAATGTGTTCGCTCAACAGTATATTTTCACCAACGACAACGTCGCCAATACTGGTAACAGCACAACCGTCTTGACGGTAAGCGCGGCGGGTGCGCTGAAAGTAATCAAGACCTACCCGACTGGCGGGAAGAGTGCGGGCAGCGGCTACTTCGCGCTGTCTTCGGTAACCTCTGCCAAGACCAGGCTGGGCACCTGTCTGTTTGTTTCGAATGGTGGAGACAGCACGATCGCCGCCTTTCAAATGGATTTGTTCCACGGAACTTTGACGGCGGTTCACGGCTCTCCCTTCGCGGATGGAGCGACGGGAGCGCAGGAGTTCGGAGTGGGGCTGGCGGCGGGGGGCCATCTTCTGTTCGCAGGCAACACCAAGAACAGCAGCATCTCGATACTGCGCATCAACCCAAGTTGCTCGCTCACTCTTCTCAAGATGTCCACGGTTGCCGGTACGCCCGCGGGCATGAAGGTGACACCGAATGGGGAGTTCCTTATTACCGCCTACAACGGCGACGTGGATTCATTCAAGGTCGATACCACCACAGGCGATCTTACCGAGCTCGGTCCGTTCAAACCCCAGGGATCTGCTGCCGGCGTTGAGATCAGTTGCGATGGCACCACTGCGTACTTTGGCGATGCGGCCGCCAACACGCAAGTGGAGGTTTTCAGCATCAGCTCGAGCGGGGAACTGAAAGAGCTGAGCAACTTCACCAACAAGAACGGTGACAGCTCCAACAACGTGATGCTCAGCGTGGATGGGACGCATCTGTACGTGAGCAACACGATGTCGAACCAGATCACAACCCTTTCCGTGGGTTCGAACGGGGCTCTGACCTACGACAACACGACTAAGCTGAACAAACCCGGGCTGTATGCATTAGGGCTGGCAACGGGGACGAGCGGTCTGGATATTTTCGTCTCCGAGGAGAGCAACCCAGAGTCCATCGGCGTTCTGGCGGTGAACGGGAATACTCTGAAAGAGGTTCCTGGCTCGCCGTTTCATGTGATCAAGAACGGCTCCGATCCGGCTGGGATCGCAGCAGTCCCGAAGACTTGCGTGTTGCAATAAGCAGCCATCGGCTACGGTTGTGAGTCGCGGATGAGGACGACGTCGGAATCGGTATGGCCGCGGATCACGCCCAGTTTGCTGCCGTCGAAGGACCAATGAAAATCGGCGATGCGTTCTGACTTGAAATCGGTGATTTGCTTTCCCGGAGAACCGTCGAGCGGTTGCAACCACAGGTCATCGACTCCGCCGTGGCGAACAGGATAGACGATAGCCTTGGCGTCGCGTGAGAAGCGGATGACCCCACTTCGCGGGTGCTCAAAATCCAAGACCTTTACAACTTGATTGGAATCCAAAGAGAGCAACTCCAGCTTTTCCTTTTCTACGTGCTCCGCGAGATGACCAAAGCCTGCGAAAGCGAGGGTCTTCGAGTCGGGAGAAATATCGAAATCGGCCGCGAGCTCATCCGAAAGTTGTTCAGGCTTTCCGCCATCGATGGGCACCTTCATCAGCCGGTTGCCATTTACCTGATCTTCATAGAATGCCCACTTCCCATCGGGCGAACAAATTGCACCTTGATCCACTTTGCCATCAGAAAGCTGCTTGAGGTTTCCCCCGGACGCATCGGCGCGCCAGATGTTCAGCACTTTGTTTCCCTTGCCGATTGCGCTAGTGAAGACCACGTAACGGCCTCCCGCGCAGACTGACGGAGCGTCGATGAAAGTCGCGTCCTGCACGACCAAATGAGTCTTACTGCCTGATTCTGGATTGAGCAGGTCCAGCCCCCCATCGCCGTCCATAACCAACCGAGAGTCGGGCATCCAGCTGAAATTGAAAATGGGATGGCCTGAGGTGATTTGCCGGGCCTCGCCACTCAAAGATGCTGCCTGTATTACGAACAGGCTGAAGTGGGGCTGGCTCATAACGCTAACCAAGGTGTGCCCATCGGCAGCCAGGCTCGGTTCGGAATAATTGTTGGTATCGCGGGTTACGTCGTGGATCTTTCCATCAGGGTAAGAAACGAAAACGATTTGATTCCGGTTGAAGGTGGACTGTGCAACCAAGCCGCGCTGGTCGGGCATCCACATCGCGCGTTGCACGATGCTGGCGTTCGAGGTGAAAAACAACTTCTGTTTGCCACTGGCAACATCAAGCGTCACCAGGCCGCTGAAAGCGGTGCCGGGCTGAAGTATCATGCAAACGATCGTCTTGCCGTCGGGAGACCATGCAGGATCCTGGAGTCCTCCGTTGATGGGACCGCTATACAAAATCTTCTCTTCGCCGCCAGTGACCGGAAGGAGAAGAAGACGCTCTTTGCCGGCTTCGGGATTGTTGAGGCGAAAATAAGCGATCTGCCGTCCGTCGGGCGAAAAGGTGATATTGGAATCAATGTCGGTGACCAGTCTCTGTGGAGTGCCGCCCAGCACCGGAGCACGATAGAGATATTTCAGTTCGGTGCTGCCGGGTTCGCTGCGCGCGAAGTAAATGTAGTTGCCGTCGGGAGAAAAGCTTAAGTGCGCGTAGTTCACTTCCGCCGGCGCGATGACCTGAGTGTCACTGTTGGTGGGCAGGTTGCGCAGCCACAAGCTTTCCTGTCCGGCCTCGCGAACCACGTTGAGGATGTATTTGCCGTCGGGAGAGATAGCCACCATCGCGGCCTTGCCGGTTTCCGTAACTTTGGTGATGGAGATGTTTTCAAAGGGAACGGGACGCTTGCGATTGAACAGAGAGTAAACGCCATAGCCGGCAGCGGCGAGCACAACGATGGCAATCAGGGTGACGACGCCAGTTCCGAGCTTATGCTGGCTGGCTGCCGCAACTACCGCGGAACTACTGGTACGCAGTTCAGCCGCGGATTTCTGGGGCGGAGCAATGACTGCCGCGGAAGACTGTGCGTGCGCGGGTTTACGGCCTGAGTCCGTGTCGCGCTTCAGACGTTTGAGGTCGCCGCGTAAGTCAGCGGCGGACTGGTAACGCAGGTCGCGATCCTTCTCCAGCAGTTTGTCGATGACCTCCTGAAGCTTGGGCGGAATCTGAGGATTGAGCTGGGCCGGCGGAACAGGATCACGCTCCAGGATGGCATTGAAGATTACGGCCGAGGTGTTGCCCGAAAACGGCAGACTTCCGGTAGCGCACTGATAAATGACCACACCCAGCGAGAACAGATCGGTGCGAGGATCGAGTTCCTCCCCGCGGGCCTGCTCCGGAGACATGTAAGCCACGGTGCCAACCGTGCTGCCCGGGCTGGTGAGGCTGGCCGTGCGCAGGGCGTCCTGCGTAGCTCCAATCGTTTCAGCGGGGATTTCTGTCACGCGGGTGAGCTTGGCGAGGCCGAAGTCCAGAATCTTCACCTGACCCCGCTGGGTTAGGAAAATGTTCGCCGGCTTGATGTCGCGATGGACGATGCCTTTCGCGTGCGCCGCGTCGAGCCCATCCGCCAGTTGAATGCTGACCTCGAGCAGACGATCCAGCGATAGCGGGCCGCTCTCCAATTTAGCGCCGAGGCTTTGGCCCTCGAGCAACTCCATGGCGATAAACGACTGGTCTCCGTCCTTATCCACCGCATAAATCGTGCAGATGTTGGGGTGGTTGAGGGCCGAAGCAGCGCGAGCTTCGAGCAGGAATCGGTCGAGGGCGGCGGCATCACGAGCCAGTTGGGGCGGAAGAAACTTGAGGGCCACGCGGCGTCCGAGGGTGAGGTCCTGGGCCTCGTAAACGACGCCCATCCCACCGCTGCCCAATGAGCCGGTGATGCGATAGTGCGAAATGGTTTGACCGATCATGGTTCGCGAATCTTAAAGGGCGGAGTTTCATCTTAGGTCGTGCCACCGCGCCAGTCAACGGGAGGCTGCGAATATCCCGCAGGACCGCAGTTCTAGGCCGCGGTTTCGGCTTCCACAATGGTGGCGAAGAAGCGGAAGAAGTGATCCACGCGCGTGACCTGGAGCGCGTTGTGCACCCGGTCGCTCACGCCGACCAGCGCGAGACTGCGTCCGTCTTTCTGGTGGGTGACGTAGGCGCCCACCAGCGCGCCAATACCGGCAGAATCCACGTAAGGCACATTGGTGAAGTCGATAATCAGGACGCGAGAATTATCTGTGCGTACCCTGGCCTGGAAGTCGAATAGCGTGGCGATAACCAAGGGTCCGCGAAGGCGGAGGATGCGTTGTCCATCCTTCGGACCGGGGAAATCCTCAATGACAAGGGGCTCTTGGGGCATTGCGAAATATTAGTGCCGGAGTCGAAGATGGAGTGTTAAAGGAATGTTAATTCTCGGGGATCGAGAAAATCGCCAATGTAGCGCTTGATCTTTCAGTGCTCCATAATGCTAAATGCTAAGACGCGCCCTCGAGGAGGAGCAGGAACATGGCATTGAAAGTTGGCGACCGGGCACCGGAGTTTGAACTGCCCGCGGTTGAAGGTGAGCAACGGCTAAAGATAAAGCTCAGCGATTTTCGCGGCAAGAAACACGTGGTCGTGAGCTTTCATCCGCTGAACTGGACTCCGACTTGAGGGGAGCAGTTGCCGGCGTTCGACTCGGATCGCGAGAAGTTCGCCGCGCTCAATGCCCAGGTTCTGGACATCAGCACAGATTCGGTTTACAGCCACATTGCCTGGCAAAAGCATGATATCGGAACCATGCATTTTCCGATGTGCTCGGATTTTTATCCCCATGCCGAAGTGACCAAGGCATTCGGCATCTTGCGAGAGGGGCCGCCACTCCCAGGGATTAGCGAGAGGGCGGTATTCATCGTCGACAAAGGTGGCAGGATTGTTTTTGCCAAGCTGTATGCGCTGGACCAGACGCCGAACAACGAAGAATTGCTGGCGAAATTAAGAACCTTGCCATAACACCGGTAGAGACGTTGCTTGCGACGTCTATTACTTCACCGGCGAAGCCGCTTTTTGTGTCTCGACGACATTCTCAAGATAAGCGCCGTCGTTGCCCATCACGATTTCCGCTTTGATCTGATCACCGGGAGACAATTTATCGAAGACGCCGGCATCCTTCACCTGATAGGTCATCGTCATCGCGGCCATGAAGCCGGGAATTTCGTTGCCATCGACGCTGATCGACTGAGCCGGCTTGTCAACCGAGACGACGCGGCCATTCAAGTTGTACCGCTTCACACTGGGTGGCTGGGCGTCGGCTGTGATCTTTGCGTCGGCTTGTTTGGCGTCGGATTGCTTAGCGCTCTGGGATGGTTCGCAATCGGCGAGGAGGACCAGGCAGAGCAAGACGACTGCGGTCAGAATCGCAATTTGTGTCGGGTGTTGCATCTTGAATTCGTGGCTCACTGTTTTTCTCCTTTTTAATAATGGAAGCGGTAGCGGAACTCGGCATAAATTTCCCTGGGATTGTTCCAGTGGAACCCTCCGAAGGTTACGCTGTTGTCCAGTTCCACGCGGCGGTTGGCGACATTCAGGCAATTCAGCGAAACCGAGTATTTTTCACTGAAGTCCTTGCCGAGAGACAGATCAAAAGTTGTGTGCTGTTGCAGATAATCGCCCGGGTATGGCCGTCCGGGGAACGCATTGGTAAAGCCAGATCCATAGTAGACGTTGGTCGAGGCATAGCTGCGCCAGGGAAGACTGACGTCGCCTCCCACATTCAAAGTGTTGCGTTGGTCGTGATCGAGCGGAGACAAGCCCGATGGCAATGAAAAATTAGTCAAGCCTCCGGTGATGGCGCCGCCGGCCTCCGCGATTTGATTGGAATATGCCAGGTGAATCTGACCGCGATGGGCGATGCGCGGCGAACGCAGTGTGAGTTCCCACCCACGAATCACGGCTTCTCCGATGGTGATGGGAAAGAAGAGATTGGACTCTCCAATATTGTTGTGATCGAAGAAATTCACGACGTTAGTGCGGAAATTGTCGACGTCGAGAGTCCAGCCACGATAGGGAACCGTGACTCCGAATTGATGCTCCTCATCGCGCTCGCCGTGCAGAGGGATGAAGCCCAGGTTGCTGGTTTGAGCGAAACTCAGCAGGGGACCGGAGGCGGTAATCAGAGGCGGCGCTTGGTAATAATGTCCGTAGAACGCCCGGAAGACCCAGTGCAGACAGATCAGCGAGGCAAGCCTCGTCCCGACAAGGAAGACTCGAGCGGCTGCGACCGGGGAGCATATGAGCGCCAGAAGGACTAGAAACCATCCTAGAAATGACATTGGGAAGGGCACGGCTTTAGCCGTGCCCTTCAGCCAGCAAGAATGCGGATTCAGCCCCTGGCGGCAGTCTCGCTACTTCAGGGATGCCATATCGATGACGAAGCGGTACTTCACATCGCTTCTCAGCAGGCGCTCGAAAGCTTGGTTAATCTGCTGAATCCGGATCATCTCAATATCGGCGGTGATGCCATGTTCGCCGCAAAAGTCCAGCATCTCCTGCGTCTCCCGGATCCCGCCGATAATTGAACCCGCAAGTTGCCGCCGTCGGAAAAGCAGGCTCCCCACTGCTACTGGCAACGGAGTCGGAGACGCCCCCACCAGCGTCAACGTCCCATCGAGCTTGACCAGATCAAGATAAGCATTCACGTTGTGTTCGGCGGAAACCGTGTCGAGGATGAAGTCGAAGCTACCCAGATGCTTCTGCATCTCGGCATCATTCTTTGAAATTACGACTTCGTCAGCCCCTAGCCGCAGGGCGTCTTGGATCTTGTTCGTCGAGGTCGTGAACAGCACGACGTGGGCGCCGAAACGCGTGCGCGAACTTCAATCCCATGTGACCCAACCCGCCGAGCCCCACGATGCCCACCTTCTGCCCTTTGCGTACATTCCAGTGCCGCAGCGGAGAATATGTCGTAATGCCCGCGCAAAGCAGCGGCGCAGTCGCCGCCGGGTCCAACTTCTCTGGCACACGAAGCACGAACGCTTCATCCACCACGATGCTGTCGGAATATCCGCCGAAGGTCACTCCACCCATGTGCTTATCTTCCGCGTTGTAGGTAAAAGTCGGCATGCTGTCGCAAAACTGCTCGTTGCCGGCACGGCAGTTGGGGCAGACGCGGTCCGAATCGACCATGCAACCCACGGCGGCCAGATCGCCCTCTTTGAACTTCTTGACCCCGCTGCCGGCTTTCACCACTCGGCCCACGATTTCGTGGCCCGGCACGCAGGGATAAACCGTCGGCATCATGTTTTCCCATTCGTTCCGTATCTGGTGGAGATCGGAATGGCAAACTCCGCAGTACAAAATATCGATCTGCACGTCCTGCGGTCGCGGTGCACGCCGCTGAATCCCAGTCGGCGCAAGCCCGGAAGCCGCACCCTGCGCGGCATACGCCTTTGCTGGATATGCGTTTCCTGTCCCCTTCAGGCCTTTGTCCTCGGCAGTGATCGTGGAAGTCATCTCGCTCATGTCAGGCACGTCCTCCTTGTGATATATGTGCTATAGATGAACGGCCCCGCTGCTGGTTTCATTAATAATGCAAAGGTTTCGCGATGTGGCGCACGCGCGCTGGACAGAATGACTCGGAATAGAATGTTCCTTTCATAGCGATGGACTGCACCCACACGGCAAAGTCATTTCCCGGCGTTGGTAGCAGCGCGGTAACGTATCGGTAAAGGGTTTCGCGGCAATGTCGCAGACAACGCAAAAGAAAAACACAGCTCTCTCGCTTCGGAGTACATTGAAAGCCTCGCTCAAGTTTCCAGCGTGCAGCATGCGAAGATCGGCATGAAACCTTTCTCAACCCTATTGTTGTTGGTCCTGGTCGTCCAGGTTTCCGTGGCGCAGTCAGCGCGCGACGCGAAGACGCTGTCGATCACACACGTTACGGTGATCGATGTCGCGGGTGGGGCACCAAAACGAGACATGACGGTTACGCTTCGCGGCGGCTGCATCGCCGCGATCAAGAAGTCGTCCAGTAGATTACCCAAAGACGCTCAGGTGGTCGATGGACGCGGCAAATTCCTCATCCCCGGCCTTTGGGACATGCACGTTCACACCAATTTCGGCGACTGGCTTCCCGGCGGCAAAGAACTCATTCTCCCTCTGTTCGTGGCCAACGGAATCACCGGCGTCCGCGATATGGGCGGCGATCTTCCTCTGTTGAAAGAGTGGCGCACCCAAATCGACGCCGGGACGATCCTGGGACCACGGATGGTGATTTCCGGGCCGATGATCGATGGCGCGCCGCCGCATTTTCCAGTGTCTGTCCCCGTGACTACAGCCGCGGAAGGCCGCAAGGCGGTCGATGACTTGAAGCAGGGCGGCGCGGACTTCATCAAGGTGCAATCCTACATTCCCCGCGATGCCTACTTTGCAGTGGCAGACGAGTCGAAAAAACAGGGCATGACGTTTGTGGGGCATGTGCCCGACGCCATTCGTGCCTCCGAGGCGAGCAATGCGGGGCAGAAGAGTATCGAGCACTACACTGGAATCTTCGAAGGCTGCTCCACCATCGAAGACGAATTATTGAAGGGACCCAAAGGCCCGCGCCGCGTAGTTGAAACCCACAGTGAACCCAAGTGCGCGGCGCTGATCGCTTTGCTGGCGAAAAACCAGACATGGCAAGTGCCCACTCTTGTCTGGGAACGGGGCCAGTGGCTGATCGACGACCTCGACCTCAGCCAAAGCCCGGGAGCCAGGTACGCAGCCGCCTCCCTGCGCAACACAACTTACAAGAAGTTCACCGAAAGCATTCTGAAAGAATTGGACACGGATCCAGTCAGCTACCGCCGTCAGTTCGTGGCCAAGGAACTGGAGATGACGCTGGCCATGCATCGCGCCGGAGTCCCGTTGATGGCCGGCACCGACACCGCAGCTGGGGTGTATGTGATGCCGGGATTCAGCCTGCATCAGGAACTCGAGTTGTTCGTAAAAGCGGGATTGACTCCGATGGAAGCTCTCCAAACCGCGACGCTCAATCCCGCGAAGTTTCTTGGCCGCAGCCGCGATTTGGGTACGGTGGAAAAGGGTAAACTCGCCGACCTCGTCCTGCTGGACGCCAATCCGCTCGACGACATTCGCAACACTCAGAAGATCTCAGCCGTGGTGCTGGGCGGACGGTATTTTTCCCGCGCCGACCTCGACGGCATCTTGAACGATGTGGAAGCCGCGGCCCGGGAAAAGTAGAAGTCAGGAAGCCGAACGGTGGCGCGTTTGCGTTTTTTTATCGAGTACCCTCTCCACATTGCCTCGCGTTGCCTAAGAACTTGACTACGCTGTTTGCTGGCTTTCCCGGCGGTTTTGGTTCACAATGCTGTGCCGAGATTCATGGCGTTTGTGCTTGTTGCTGGCCATCGAAGAATTCTGTGCTGTCTAACTTTTCGCCTGGAGAACCCAATGCTGCACCTCGATACTGGTAACACAGGTTTCATGATCCTCTGCACCAGCCTGGTCATGCTGATGACGCCAGGACTGGCATTTTTCTATGGCGGGCTGGTGGGACGCAAGAACGTGCTCGCCATTATGATTCAGAGTTTTGTCTCCATGGGCTGGACGACGGTAATCTGGTATATCTACGGCTATTCGCTGTGTTTCAGCGGAGACTGGCACGGGGTGATCGGCAACTTCCACAACGCATTTCTGCGCGGAATCGATCTCAGTACGGCGTCGCCAAATGACACCATTCCGGCATTTGTGTTTGTTGCCTATCAGATGATGTTCGCCATTATTACTCCGGCGCTGATCTCGGGCGCGTTCACCAATCGAGTCACCTTCAAAGCCTACATGCTATTTCTGACCGGCTGGCTGACCTTCGTCTATTTTCCTTTCGTCCACATGGTTTGGGGTGGAGGCATGCTGCAGAAGTGGGGCGTGCTGGACTTTGCGGGCGGCATTGTGGTGCACAACATCGCGGGCATCGCTGCTTTAGCTTCCGTGCTGTACGTGGGCAAGCGGCGCACCGCGGACCGCGGACCACACAGCATTCCGCTGGTCGCGCTCGGAACCGGCCTGCTGTGGTTCGGATGGTACGGTTTTAACGCCGGCAGTGAAATGCGTGTAGATTCAGTAACCGCCACGGCATTTCTCAATACCGATTTAGCAGCTTCGTTTGCGGCGGTGGCATGGCTGCTGGTGGCGTGGTTCAACGAGAAGAAGCCCAAGTTCCTGGGCTTGCTCACCGGAGCCGTTGCCGGACTGGCAACCGTCACTCCCGCTGCTGGATATGTTTCTCCGAGCACTGCCGTCATCATCGGCTGTGTTTCGGGCGTGGTTTGCTACTACGCAGTTGAGCTGAAAAACAAACTTCGCTGGGACGACGCGCTGGACGTTTGGGGCGTTCACGGAGTAGGGGGCTTCCTCGGCATCGTAATGCTGGGGATCTTCGCCAACCGGCAATTCAATCCCGCCGGGGCGAATGGGTTGCTCTACGGCGATCCGGGATTCTTCCTGAAACAAGTCGTGGCCGTGCTTTTCTCTTCTGTATGGGCATTCGTGTTTACCTACGCGATGTTGCGCATCATCGATATGTTTACGGCCGTGAAAGTCGACGAAATGAGCGAGGAGATTGGTCTGGATGAATCCATCCACGGCGAACATGCCTACGACGAGGCTTTGGGCACAACCATCTGACCCATGCAGACGGCACGTTTGGACACTCACAGGGAACCAGGCTCCGTATAGATATCATGATCTAGGTTTCCCGAGATGCCGCGAGCCGGCCAACTATTGTCGTGAAGAGAAGCAGCGTAGCGGGAATTGGGGTGGGAGACGGGAATTGAACCCGCAACGTCCGGAGCCACAGTCCGGTGCTCTACCATGTTGAGCTACTCCCACCGCGTGCTAGTGATTATAACAACTGGCGCTGAGAAGTGGGAGGAATGCGGTTTGCTTAGCCGCGGCCTACGCCCACATATTCGAATCCCATGGCGCGGAGACGGACGGAGTCGAGTAGGTTCTTGGTATCCACGATGAGAGGGCGGCGAAGAATTTGCTTGATGCGCGCGAAATCGAGGCCGCGAAATTCCGGCCAGCCCGTGCCGACGACCAGGGCATCGACCCCCTCGGCTGCGGCATAAGGAGATTCGCAGTAGAACACACTTCCGTTTAACTCGAGGCGCGCGTCGGGCAGGGCAACGGGATCGTAGGCTCGCACCCGGGCGCCTTGGGCAATCAGATTCTTCGCCAGCCGCATGGACGACGAACCGGCGACGGAATTGGTGTTGGGTTTGAAGGCAAGGCCTAGGATTCCTACGTCTTTGTTCTGCACAGACTGAACGCACCTGGAAATTTTTTCGATTACCTGATCGGCCAAACCGTGATTGACTTCGCGAGCAGCGCTTAAGATTTTGAGCGATACTCCGTTGCGCTGGGCGAGTTCGGCGAGTGAATCCATATCGGACTCCGCGAACAGCCCGCCCATCCCGGCTCCCGGTTGCAGGCAGCGGGGTGCGATCTTCTTGTCCAGACCCAGTGCGAGCGAGAGGCTGACGGCATCCGCGTTCACATGTTCACATAAGCTTGCCAGTTCGTTGATGAAAGAAATCTTGGTGGCGACAAAAGCCGTGGCGGATTCACGCACCAGTTCGGCAGTCTCGTGATTGGTCACGATAACTGGAACACCGCGCATCACCAGGGAATGAAAGATCTGCTTGAGGGCGAGCACAGCGTCGTTCGAATCGGTTCCGAGAATAATGCGGTCGGGCCAATTGAAATCTTCGAGAGCGCAGCCGGAGGTAAAGAACATGGGCTGCGAAACAACGGTCGCCCGCAATCCCACCTGGGTAATGCTTTGCTCAATGGCCGACGCGGTGCCGACCGGAACTGGGGTCACGATGGTAAGGATCGGGGGCTTAGGAGCGGCGCGGGTGATGCGAATGGCGAGATCGGAAAGATGCTGCGGGCTGTCCTCGGCCAGAAAAATCACCTGCGCCTTGCGGGCGAAAGATTCGATGTCAGTCGAATAAGCAAGGCGCCCGGAGCGCACGTTACGTTTGATGACCTCGGTAAGGTTCTTCTCGTGGAAGGGGACGTTGCCCTGAGCCATGGCAACCATTTGGGAGCTGTCGGGATGGCAACAACTGACCGGGGTTCCGAAGTCCGCTAGACAAGCGGAGACGACTGTACCTAAGTACCCTGCTCCGTAGACCCCAATCTGCATGAAACCTCCAGAAAGTCGTCCTGAATCCGCTGGGGGAGGGTGGGTGCGCCTTTGCGCAGCGAGTCCAAGCTCTTGTTTACGCTCGCTTTCCATCCTAAGCAACGCACGGGAGGGATTTGTACCAGAGGACATGAACTAGTGGCGGAAGCGGGAATTTGGACGGTCGGAAGGTTACTTGCAGGTTCGAGCGCTTGTGTTTCTGAGATTTGACTTATGATCGCGGATATTGTTCGCGTTTGGCTTCTCGGGTTGGGCTTCTCAGGGTTTGACCAGGCTGCGGCCGAGGCGAACTCCGGCCAAATCCACCCAGTGGTTCTGATCCTGCTCCCGAACAAAAGTCAGTTCGCTGACCGGGATGTGGCGGCTGCCGGCAAATTGCGCCCAACGATCGCGGGAGTAGATGTAGGCTTTTTGCGCCAGCTCTTCGGTGCTGAGCTTCACAATCGTGAGATGGGGCATGTAGGGCCACTCTTCCTGAGCGGCAAGTGCTTTCGCGTTCAGGCGAACGTGCAGTTCGTGCAGGCGGTGGGCGGCATGGGCCGCGCGGATGAAAACGGTTGGAGTGACGGGGACAAAAGTTTCAACGTCACCGAGCGTGACTTCGAAAGGCTCGACTTGACTGCAGATATCTTCGAGGGTTTCGAGCGCCGAGAGTTCACCGTCCTGCAATCGACGAGGGGGAAGGATGGTGACGTGGGCGGGGAGATGAGGCAGATCGGGGTGCAGTTCCTGCCGGAGGTTCTCGACAAATTCCCCGACCGCATTCCGCACATAGGCTACCAGGGCATAACGGGGATTCTGCATTTCAACCTGAAATTATACCTCTGGAAGCCCGGAGTGTGGAGATCAACGGGAAGACGTCGGATATAATCTAAGCTGATCATGTCGGGGCGTAGCGCAGCCTGGTAGCGCACCTGCCTTGGGCGCAGGGGGTCGTAGGTTCAAATCCTATCGCCCCGACCAATATCCCTCCGCGACCAAAGCTCGGAACTTGGGCCATTCGACGAGTGACCGAGCAGCCCGAGCGCCCTCTGGCGACTTACAATCCGGAGACTAGGGCCACTCGGTGCACATCTGAGGCTTAGATGAGTTGTAGAATCGCAGTATGGCGTCTACCGCATCGAGCGCCTTCATCGTTTCCCTGCCCAAAGCTGAGCTACACCTTCATCTTGAGGGTTCGATCGATCCTCCAACTTTGCTTGAGTTGAAGAAGCGTCACGGAAATAGGGGCACACTCGCCGAGGTGGAACAGCTTTACCGGTATAAGGACTTCACCGGTTTTCTGATGGCATTTAAAGTTGTGACTGAAGAATTGCAAGCTCCCGAGGACTATGAGCTCATCACCTATCGATTGATGGGAAAGCTCAAGATGGAAAATGTGCTGCACGCCGAAGTCTACGTTTCAGTGGGAGTGTGTTTGTGGCGAAAGCAGGATTTCGATGCCATCTTCGAAGGACTGGAGCGCGGGCGGGAACGCGGGGAACGTGACTTTGGAGTTTCGTTGGTTTGGATCTTTGATGCGGTGCGCCAATTTGGGCCGGACAAGGCGCAGCCGGTCGCTGAACTGGCCGCGCGGTACAGGGATCGGAGCGTCGTGGGATTCGGCATTGGGGGAGACGAGCGGCAAGCCGCTCCCGAATTGTTTCGCGAGATTTATGCCTATGCTGCGGGCCATGACCTTCGGCTTACCGCGCACGCTGGCGAAACTGCCGGACCGGGGTCGGTGTGGGGAGCATTGAACCTCCCGGCCGAGCGGATTGGTCACGGGTTCACGGCCTCGCAGGATCCCGAACTGGTAGAGGCGCTGTCCACCCGGCAGATTCCAGTGGAGATTTGCATTACCAGCAATCTGCGTACTGGCGTTTGTCCGACGATCGCCGAGCATCCCGTACGCAATTATTTTGATCAGGGTGTGATGGTCATACTGAACACCGACGATCCGGCGATGTTTGGGACTTCGCTGAGCCGGGAATACCAGTTGGCGCAGGATGCATTCGGTTTTACCGATGAGCACTTGCGCGAGTTGGCTCGCAATTCGTTCGAGGCTTCGTTTTTGCCGGCGGAAAAGAAGCTGCAGTTTCTGGACATATTCGATGCGGCTGCAGCGAAGTAGTTTTCCCAGACAAATATGGAGGGCGGGCGTCTCGCTCGGTCTGGTTTGAACCAAAATGGTCGTAGTTCGCAAAGACGACACTCACGGGCCGCGCAAACGTCACCAGTTGAAGTTCCACCGATTGGCGGGAAAGTTTGCCGTCTGCCGGCTTCCGCCCCACACGCCGCTGCCCGAGTGGGCATGGGCTGGGCCATTTGCTTCAGTCACGCGAACCGCTGATGAGTTGTCGATCGTCTGTTTGTCCGACAATCTTCCCGGAGGTATCAAATCCGAACAGCACTGGATGTGCTTTAAGCTCGAAGGGCCTTTTTCGTTTTCCGAAGTTGGGATTCTGGCTTCATTCATCAGTCCCCTGGCCGACAATGGAGTACCGATCTTCGCAATCTCCACCAACGACACCGACTATGTGTTAGTAAGTGAAGACTACGCCGGAGCTGCGCTGGGAGCTTTGCGGGATGCTGGTCACGATTTAGTGCCATAGGCCGAACCCTGCTACGCCCGTCCTCCATTGTTCGTCGCCGTTCGACCCGCAAAACACTCCGATCGATGACGGAGGCAGCGTACTTGGCGGGGGCGTGTGCTTTAATAGAGCCATCGCAAACTTCATGCCAGCCCGCCGTACAACTCTGCGCCGACGCATGCTCGCGCTCCACCGCAATCTTCGGGGAGCAAGTATGATTGCTCGTGCTTTCATATCAACCGACCATCCTGTGCTGGCGCACATTATTCCTATTCGACGCTGTAATCTGGCTTGCGAATACTGCAACGAGTACGACGATTTTTCCAAGCCGGTTCCGACTGAGACTATGTTTGTGCGGGTGGACAAGCTGGCTGAGCTGGGTACGTCGGTGGTTACGATCAGCGGTGGCGAACCGCTGCTGCATCCCGAGTTGGATGAGATCATCCGGCGCATTCGCAAGCGCGGCATGATCGCGGGACTGATTACCAACGGCTATTTGCTGGTTGCGGAGCGCATTCAACGGTTGAATCACGCGGGACTCGAGTGGCTACAGATCTCGATTGATAACGTTACTCCGGACGATGTCTCCAAGAAGAGCCTCAAGGTTCTCGATAAGAAGCTGGAGTTGCTTGCCGAGCATGCGGATTTCCACGTGAACATCAATTCCGTGGTGGGCGGCGGAGTTTGTAATCCGCAGGATGCGCTGACTATCGGCAAGCGGGCGCTGGAGTTGGGGTTCAGTTCGACGATCGGCATTATTCACGATGGCAGCGGACAACTGCAGGCGCTCGCGGATGAAGAAAAACGGGTCTACCACGAGATGAAGGCAATGGAGAAGAGCAGCTTCACTCGCATCAACGGCTTCCAGGACAACATTGCGCAGGGGCGGCCGAACCAGTGGCGCTGCCGGGCCGGGGCGCGTTACCTCTACATCTGCGAGGACGGATTGGTTCACTACTGCTCGCAGCAGCGTGGCTACCCTGGAACGCCGCTGGAGAAGTACACTGTGCGCGACATCCGCCGCGAGTATGTGACGGAGAAATCCTGCGCGCCTCATTGCACAGTTTCCTGCGTGCATCAAGTGTCGATCTTCGATTCCTGGCGCGCTCCGCAGCATGTGGCTCAAAGCGGCTCGACCTCGCATGATTTGGTGCAGATCGAGTAAGCGGCCTTGAGCACCCTAGCAACAAAGCTAAAGCCATATCCTGATACAAACTCTGCCGAGCTTTGCTCGTTCCCGCGGACGAGGCGCCCGGGTCTAGGTGTCCATCGCGAATTGTGAGTTGCTATTTCTTCGGCTGGGCCGTGGGCGGTAACAAACCATTGAGCCGAAGATATATTGCGGCGGCGCTGTAGTGGTCGGCCCAATCGTTGGTGAGAGCGATCAGCGCGGATGCCACGGTGCCTTGCCTTCCGCCGTAGAGTTCGACGGGATCGCCGAGCTTTGAATCGTCCATTTTGTTCAATGCGGCTTCGCAGAACATGAACGACCGGGTCAGTCCGGCCAGCAGTTTGTCCTTATCGGTGTCTGGCGCGGGCCGCATCGGCGGAGGCGGCATGCCTCCAGCTTTGCTGCACAGTGCAATGTTGGAGGTTGTCATGTGGGTTACGACGTGGCCAAAGGCCATCTGCGCGGGAGTGGGACTGTAGCCGAATTTGTCAGCCGGCATCTCCTCCACTGCTGCAATAAGATTCTGTTGCTGGCGCGGCAAAATTTCCCTGACTGCGTCGGTGACCGGGTTCTTGCTTGGCGCTGCTTTCGGCGGTGCAGTCTTGCTCGGTTCGGTTGCTTTTGACTCAGGTTTATCCTGCCCAAATAAAAAGCCAGTCAACGCAAGCAGAGCGAGAAAAGCAAATGTTCGTTTCATAACGTCTCCAGTGTGCCCTTTAGCATAACTCTGGAGGAGCCGGTTTAGCCAGACCAGACCGCCGTCGAGGCCATGCATCCGCGCCTGTCGTCCATCACTTTCACTCGTCACGCCATCACTTCTGGGGTTGCTTCGAGCAGACTGCGGGTGTAGGCGTGCTGTGGCGCTTCCGTGATCTGTTCGGTTGATCCGACCTCGACCAGCTTTCCGCGATACGTCACGGCAATGCGAGTGGCCAGATAACGCACCACCGGCATGGAATGGGAAATGAACAGGTAGGTCAAACCGAACTCGCGTTGCAGTTGAGCCATCAGATTGACGATTTGTGCGCCGACGCTGACGTCAAGAGCAGAGACTGGTTCGTCCGCGACAATGAACCTCGGGCGTAGTGCCAAGGCCCGTGCAATTCCGATTCGTTGGCGCTGGCCGCCGCTGAATTCGTGCGGAAAACGGCGCATGGCGGACTGGTCGAGGCCAACCGCGCGAAGGAGTTCGGCAACTCGAATGCGCCGAACGGAGGGACTCATGCGCTCGTGGATAATCAGCGGTTCGCTGACGACGTCCTCAACTCTCATGCGGGGATCGAGCGATCCAAAGGGATCCTGAAAGATGATTTGCATGTCGCGTCGCAAGCGTCGCATCTCAGCGTGACTGGCCGCAAGCAGATCACGGCCTTCGAAGACAATCTGGCCCGAGGTCGGCTCGATCAGCCGGAGCACCAAGCGGCCAAGGGTGCTCTTGCCTGATCCTGATTCGCCGACGAGCCCGAGGGTTTCCCCGGATTGAATATCGAATGACACATTGTCGACGGCACGGACTTCGCCTCTTGCGCCTCCGCCAAAGATGGATTCTCCCAGCGGAAAGATTTTGGTCAGATTGCGGATTTCGAGCAGGGGCACATAAAAGATGGTAACAGCAAGACGTGCTACGGATTACGACCGAACTGCACGGATCACCGCAAGCAACAGCTTCCGTCTGGGTAGCTCATGACGGAGTTCACTGCCAAGCAATCATCGGCACAGCTAACAGCGCCACGACCATGCCCAGAGCTTTCCAACGAGTAAAGTGTTCTTTGAGGATGAAGCGAGCCAACAGCACGGTGATCGCGGGATAGAGCGAGCTGAGCACCACAGCCGCGTCGAGACGGCCGGTCTGGCTGGCACGGATGAAGAGCACGCTGCCGATGATGTCGAGGCAACCAGCCAGTACGCCGAAAGCAATCCCCCGGCGGTCAATTTCGCGAGCGCCGCGTCCGAGCACAACGATCATGCCGGTGAGAGTGAACGACGACACCTTCGACATGGCCGCTAACCAAAAGGCTGAGGCGTCGCCGGCCTGCTTGATGCAGAGATAGAATCCTGCGAAACCGATGCCTGCGAGTGCGGCCATCCCAATTCCTTCCGGCGGACTGTCGTCTTCGGTCCGAGAGATCAGCCAGATTCCAGTCGCAGCCAGAACGAAACCGGTGACTTGGGCGGCCTGGGGCAGGCCTTCTCGAAACATCCCGAACACGGTTGGGATCGCGGCGCCCAGCACTGCTGCCACCGGCGCGGTCAGCCCCATTCTTCCCTTCGCCAGTGCGCGATAGAAGATGGCCAGCGCGCCGCCTCCGGAAAGCCCTGCCGCGATGGCCCACGCGACTGCGGTTCGTGAGGGGAAGGGCGAATGACTGGCCAGCGCCATGCCCGCCATAAGGAACAGGCCACTGACATGCGCGATCGCGGTGAGCAGGAATGCATTGGTGCGCCGCGCGGCGTATCCGCCGAGAAAATCGCTCGTGCCCCAGGAGAAGATGGCGGCCAGGCTGAAGGCGGTAGGCGCGGATAGAGATGGCAAGGTCATTCGTAATTGAGGCTCTCGGAGTAAATGAGACTAGCACGCGATAAGATACTCAGGCCTACAATCCCTTTTGTAGTATTGCAGGTCGAGGTTACTGATGTCGGCAGCATTGATTCTCGGATTAGTGGGCGGACTACTGGTGCTGGCATTTCTGGCCAATCGGGTTTTTCGTGTCACCCGCATCCCGGATGTCATACTGCTGATGGCCTTGGGGGTATTGCTCGGACCGGGGCTGCATCTTCTGGACGCCTCCCGGCTTTCCAAAACTACAAACTTGCTGGGCACCCTGGCCATCATCCTCGTGCTCTTTGAAGGTGGTCTCGATTTGAATCTTCGGGACACGCTGCGTCACTTCCCCGGTAGCTTGCTACTGGCGCTGCTGGCGTATGTGTTCAGTACTGGCCTGGTGGCGTTGATTGTGGTGAAGAGTTTGCACCTCCCGCTCACCATTGGCCTGTTGGTCGGAGCCACGCTTGGCTGTACCAGCAGCACAGTAGTGTTGCCCGTACTGCAGCAGATGGATGCGGAAGAACCGGTAAGAGTCACCCTGATGTTAGAGGCCTCGTGGGGCGATGTACTGGCCGTGCTTACGGTGGGATTGCTTTTGGGATTGAGATATCAGTCGGGTCCGGTCGCAACCGGGCTGGCCAACCGATTTCTGATGCAGGTTGGAGTCGCCTTACTATTTGCCGTGGCGGCGGGCATTTTGTGGTCACGCATGCTGCACGTTCTTTCTGAACAACGATTCTGGCAAGTGCTTACCTTCTCGATCGTGCTGGTGCTCTACGCCGGCATGGAAGCGCTCGGAGCCAATGGCCTGATCGCGGTGCTGGGCTTTGGCTTAACCCTCTCCAATTTTCCCGGCATCGATCCCAGCCTGGGCTTGACCGGCTCAGTCACCGCACTGGCGGAATCGCAGCAACAGTTGTTGACCTTTCATTCCGAACTGGCATTTCTAGTGCGCACCTTCTTTTTTGTCTTGATCGGCGCCGTGGCCGAGTTGGGAATCTTTCGCCAGCATCCCTTGCTGACGGCCGGGATATTGGGAGCCCTGTTCCTGGCGCGCTGGCTGGCGGTACATTCCAGCCGATGGGCCTGGCGTGAGATTGGAACGCAAGGCCGTGAAGCCATTCTCTGGATGCTGCCCCGCGGATTGATCACCGTGGTTCTCGCTATTGAAGCGGCAGAAGCGCGGCCCAGTGAGCTGTCTTTTTTGCCGGGACTCGCGTTCGCCGTGATCCTGGCCACCAATCTTCTAGTGGTGTTGGGAAGTTGGCGAATGCAGAGAGTGAGTCCGGCAGTGGCGGGGGCTCCTGCAGCTCAACCCGAGGAGTTTGATGCGACGCGCCACGCAGCAGACGAATCGAAAGTTTTACCTACGCCTGGTGTCGGCCACCGGCGTTGGATCTTCGATGTCGTGTTGTTAACGTTCCTGGCGCTTGGCGGCCTGGTTCTGTGGGTGGGGAATCAATCGCCGAACTCCAGAACAGAACACGTCAAAAGCTGGCTTCGTGTGCATCTGCATCGATGAATTTCTCAGATACGATGCCTGCGTCTAGCTGACTTTTTCGGGGGTGGAGGCTGCTTCGGGAATCTCCGCCGCGAGTCTTTCCAGCAGGGTTTCGAGATGATCCAGTACTTCCTCGGCGGCGGTTGCCTTGAGCGGGAATTTCAGCATCCCGTCTGGGGTGAATTGCGCGCCGCGTTGTGAGGAGACGAATTGCGCCAGCTTCCCCGGATCGATGACCGCATTTTGGCGAAACTTGATGGTTACCAGGTCCCGCTTGCGTTCGATTAGTCGAGCAGATTGCGCACGGCAGCCGGAGGCTCACCGTATCGGTCTTCGAGTTCGGCGCCGACGTCACTCAGTTGGGATTCGGTTTCGACTCCGGCAACCCGCTTGTACATTCGCAGGCGCTGGTTCTCCTCCGGAATGTAATTTACCGGAATGCGAATATTGAGGCCGAGATTGAGCTGTGTCTCAGCCTCGTCAGGACCGGCTTCGCCCTTCATTTCGCGGACGGCACGATCGAGCATCTGCGTGTAAAGCTCGAACCCGATGGCTTCGATGTGACCGCTTTGTTCTCCGCCCAGCAGATTGCCGGCGCCTCGGAGTTCGAGGTCAAGCGCCGCGATTTTAAAGCCAGCGCCGAGGTCAGAGAATTCCTTCAGAGCAGCCAGGCGTCGGCGCGCAATCGGTGTTAGCTCGATGTCGGCCGGAATCAACAAATACGCATAGGCTCTGCGATTCGACCGCCCCACGCGTCCGCGCAGTTGATAGAGCTCGGAGAGCCCGAAGCGGTCGGCACGATTGATGACGATGGTATTGCAGAGCGGAATGTCGAGGCCGTTCTCGATAATGGTGGTGGCGACCAGAATGTCGGCTTCGTGATGCATGAACTTCAGCATCACCTTTTCAAGTTCGCCTTCCGACATCTGGCCGTGTCCAACGATGATGCGCGCCCGCG
>Ga0207037_10111_pt1 | contig 22367 bp, 20 predicted proteins | sample Alteio_BWMinCont_75_FD_153268 | JGI IMG/M metagenome (GOLD analysis project Ga0207037, IMG submission 153268) | Enriched cells from forest soil in Barre Woods Harvard Forest LTER site, Petersham, Massachusetts, United States -... | ecosystem: Environmental > Terrestrial > Soil > Temperate forest >... | reverse complement strand
CCTCTTCGATGCCGCCCTTACCGGCATTCATCTGTCGCGCGAGAAACCGAGGGCCTTGGCTGTAAAAGAACGATCAATAGGAAGGCTTGTGCCGGCGATGGCCCCGGAGCCCAGCGGCGAAACGTTGGTGCGGCGGCGGCAGTCTAAAAAACGCTCAAAGTCACGCTCCAGCATCTCGACATAAGCGAGGAGATGATGCGCCGCGAGAATCGGTTGGGCGCGTTGAAGGTGCGTGTAGCCCGGAATGGGCAGGAATCGAAGCCCCGAATGCGGAAGTTGCATGCGAGTGCGCTCCGCAAGATCGACGATGGCGCACTGAAGGCCTCGTATGCGGGCGTTGACAATCGCAATCTCGTCGCGCACCCACAATCGCATATCCGTGGCGACCTGGTCGTTACGGCTGCGTGCCGTATGGAGTTTTGCCGCGGCTGCAACTTTGGCCGTCAGGGCGGCTTCCACGTTCATGTGGACATCCTCCAGATCGGGATTCCAATGAAAACGTCCCTCGGTGATCTCGACTTCGATCTGTTTCAAACCATGGACGATTTGATCGCGTTCTCGGCGCGTGATGATGCCTGTTTTTGCGAGCATCGTTGCGTGCGCGATCGATCCCGCGATGTCTTGACGGTAAAGCCGCCAATCGAAGGAGACCGACTCCGAATAAGCACGAACTTCTTCAGAAGGCCCCGTCTTGAAACGGCCGCTGCGAGAAATGGGTTTACTGGTTGCCACAACCTAGGGATGGACTGGAGAAGTGCTGGATGCAAGAAGAGAATTAGGACGGTTGGGGGATGTGGGCAGACTGGGCGATTGTCAAAACGGCGTCCTTCATTCCATGAATCAATTTCTTGTCCGCGGGGCAGAGTGTCGCAAGAATCCCCCCAAATTGAGGTTTGTCGTTCTCGACGAAAAAGTAGGGACAGAGACGCATGCGGCCCTTCATCGTTGTCGCTGAATCGGTCTCAAAATCGTGCCACACATGCTCCACCAGGCGCGTTTTTGCGAAGCGCTGCAGGATGTGAGGATGTGTTTCGAAATTGGCAAGCGCACGCTGGATCTTTTCCTGCCATTCGTTCTGCGGCATGTCGTTGCCGACGTGAACGCCCCGGCTGCCCCATGCCTGATCTGAAAAACCCGAGATTTTGAGGATCAGCTCGCGATCCTTCTGGGAAAAACCTCCCAGTTGACTCCAATCATGAATGTTCAGATGAGGAATGGCCGCGTGGGGCGGCAAGGGACTGGGATCGAGGATCCATGTGAAGGGAATGACTTCCTTCAAATCACGAAAGTAACGATCCCCCAATTCGTGGCGCCAAAACTCCGCGAGTTGCGGAAACCAGAAGAGAGCGAACCACAACTTCTCCTCGAGCTGGGGCTTGAGCGGCGGGGTGATGCGAACGAAACCATCACGCACGGCGATGAGCAGATGTTCCTTATGCGCAATCTGTGGCAAATCGAAAAGTTCGAAAAAACGGTAGATGAGGGAAATCTTGCGATCGTTTACAAAAACGCCTTCGCTGCGATAGACGAGATGCTGGGGGCTGCAAACCATCAACAGATCAGGCTCAAGGGCGGCGAGCCATTCCATTTCGGGACGGTAATCCTTCGATTCCTCGGAAATGACAATGGCGATCAGGCCATCGCCTGGAATTTTGCGGCTCTCCCATTGCAGCGCGGAGATGAACTGTTTTGCGACCGAAGGGCCCGAAGCTTCCCCGAGTTTTTCGTAGATTTGCTGCAGCCATGCGGTAAGGCCGATGCCGCCGGGAACGGAATCCAGTTCTGTGATGGCGAAGCCTTCATCCGTGAGAAGAATGTCCGGTCGGATCACCAGTGGCAGATCGTTTTTTAAGGCCGGATTTCCTGCCATGGCGAGCAATTCCTCCGGTTTGCCAGCATCGAGATAGCGGTGAATCCAAGCAGGCTGTTTCCCTTCCACGCTTTGACGATGGAGCAGATTGCACGCCTTGTTGAAGGAGTGAAGGCGGGGCCCCAGATCGATGATTTTCTGATGCAGTTTGGGATCCATCGGAAATGGATCGGGTGCGATGCGCCAGGTCTTATCCGCGAAAAGTCCCTGGGGCGGCAGGGCTTCTCGAATCGCATGAGCTTTTTCCGCCGCCGTCATGGGGCCATCATGCCCTTGATTGATCTCGGATGCAAACGCGCAGGATGATAGCAGCCGTGATCTTTGTTGAGAGGTTCTGGATTCAACCAAGAGACTTTGGTATAAGGGGCCGAATGCCCAAAGTGTACATCAAGACGTATGGTTGCCAAATGAACGAGCGCGATTCCGAGCAGGTGGCGCGCCAGTTTCAGGAGCGCGGCTATGAGCTTACTTCGACCGAGATGGATGCGGATGTCATTTTGCTGAATACATGCAGCGTTCGTGATCAAGCCGAGCAAAAAGCGCTGAGCAACATGCAGCGATTGCGCGGAATGAAGCGCGAAAACCCGAATCTTGTTTTAGGGTTCATGGGATGCATGGCGCAGAGCCGCGGCAAGGAATTGCTCGACCGCCTGCCGGATCTCGACCTCGTCGTCGGAACCCAGAGATTCCATCGAACGGTTGATCATGTCGAAAGCATGCGTGGCAGCGAGCGGATGCGGATCAGCGACGTGAAGGAAGAGGACGGCAGTCAGAACACCATCCGTGATCACCTTCTCATGCCGAATCAGGTAACGGCGTTCGTTTCCATTATGCAGGGGTGTAATATGCATTGTACCTTCTGCATCGTGCCCTCCACTCGGGGAGAGGAACGCGCGCGACCCATTTCCGAAATCGTGGCAGAAGTTCGAGGGCTTGTCGCTCGCGGCGTTCGCGAAGTCACCCTGCTTGGTCAAATCGTTAATTTTTATGGCCGGCATGAATTTCCTGTCGTTGATGGCAAAACGCCCTTCGTTCAGTTGTTGGAAGCCGTGCATGCTGTCGAGGGTTTGGAGCGGATTCGTTTCACATCCCCTCATCCGAGCGGTTTTCGTGACGATCTGATCGATGCTATCGCACGACTGCCAAAGGTATGTGAGCACGTCCATCTTCCCGTACAGTCCGGTTCCAATCGCGTGCTCAAGGCAATGCACCGGCCGTACACGGTCGAAAAATATAAAGAGATCGTTCAAAAACTTCGCGATCGGGTGCCGAATGTGGCGATCACCACGGACGTCATTGTGGGATTTCCGACCGAAACCGAGGAAGAATTCCAGGAGACGCTGAATCTCGCGCGCCAAATCGAATTCGATCAAGCGTTCGTGTTCCGCTATTCGCCCCGCAGAGACACGCCCGCCGCCACGATGGAAGGGCAGCATGCGGAAAAGGAAAAAGAACGGCGCAACCAGGAATTGCTGGCCATCGTGAATGCTGGCATCAAGCGAAAACTCGAAACGCAGGTCGGCAAAGAGGTGGAAATCCTCGTCGAGGGTGAAAGTAAAAACAACGTCTCACGATTTACGGGCAGAACGCGCAACAATCAGATCGTGGTGTTCCCAGGTGCGGAACGCCACCGCGGACAGTTGTTGAAAGTGCGTGTGGAACAATGCCTGGGATTCAGTCTCCTCGGAGATCCAGATATTCTTTAGTGGCTTGTTTGCAATAAGACTGGTTTAGCTTTTGCATGGTCAAGAAACTCTTCGTCGCCGAAGTGAGGATCATCAGGACGACTTACAGTGAGCCGGGCGCGGAGCAAGGCTCTCCTTTTAACTGTTGGAAGAGCTGATTGACTCGCTCCACAGTCTGGGGGCTCATCTTCAATTCCTTTGGCCAGCCTCGTGTGTAACCTTCCCCAGGAAGCTTGGTGGTCGCGTCGATGCCCATGTGGCTTCCCATGTTCGCGTGAGTTGGGGCGTGGTCAAGGCTGTCGCATGGTCCTTTGGTAAAGATCGTGTCGCGTTGCGGATCGATGTTGGCGCAGAGATGAAAGAGCACATCGCTTGTGTTATGGACGTCCACATCCCTGTCGACAACCACGATGATCTTCGTGAACATCATCTGTCCCATGCCCCAAAGTCCGTTCATGATTTTGAACGCGTGATAGGGATATTGCTTGTTGATGCTCACGAAAACGAGATTGTGGAACACTCCCTCGGCGGGAAGCGCCATGTCGACGATTTCCGGAAAATTCATCCGAAAGATGGGCATAAAAATGCGGACGGACGCCGTTCCCATAAAATAGTCTTCCATGGGCGGTTTTCCAACAATCGTGCAGGGATAGATCGCCTGTTTGCGATGTGTGATGCACTCGACATGAAACACAGGATAGGAATCGGCGGGCGTGTAAAAACCGGTGTGGTCGCCGAATGGACCCTCCGGGCGCATTTCGCCGGGTTGAACGTATCCCTCCAGGACAAAATCGGCATCGGCAGGAACTTCAAGGTCGTTCGTTTCACATTTCACAAGCTCGATGGATTTCTTTCGCAAAAATCCCGCCAGCATCGCCTCATCCAGACCGTCGGGAAGTGGAGCCGTCGCGGCGAATGTGTAGACCGGATCGCCGCCGATGGTCACGGCGACAGGCATTTTTTGTTTCGTCTCGTAATAGCGGCGGCCATGGCGCGCTCCCACCTTGTGGACCTGCCAATGCATCCCCGTGGTCCAACTGTCGTAAATCTGCATGCGATACATTCCCCAATTCCGTTCGCCGGTGTCGGGATCGCGGGTTGTCACGACGGGGAAGGTGATGAACGGACCCCCGTCATCCGGCCAGCATTTCAGGATGGGAAGGTCCAAGATGGAAAAACTGCTGCGATCGCGATGATGAATGACCTCTTTGCAAGGGCCGCCTGAAACGACCTTGGGTTTTGCATGGCGCAATTCGAGAGCCTGGCGCAGGAGCCCGATGGCTTCGGAGAAGGAGCGAGGCGGCTTGGCCTTCAATAGAAAGCCGAGTTCTTGCGCCAATGCGTCGACATGCGCCACTCCCAGGGCCATCGCCATGCGGCGTACGGAGCCCATCGAGTTGATGAGAACCGGGAAAGACGACGTTTTCGACGAAGCAGCGCCGATCCGGGGATTTTCGAAAAGGAGGGCTTTCCCGCCGCCAGGTGATTTCATCTGGCGGTTCGCAAATTCGGTGATTTCCAGTTCCGTCGAGATGGGGGCGGAAATGCGGATCAGTTCATCCGCCTTTTCAAGCGCCCGAATCCACGAATCTGTTGTTTCAAACGGCATGCGGCAAGGTTCGAGATATAGACGGGAACACAGGACGGCTCAAGTGTGATCGCCTGGCACTCTGCTGTTTGCTTTCGCCAAAGCCTTTCGTTATCGTTCGCCCGAATGAGCGGAGAGACCGGTGTCGCGCAAAAAATCGATCAGGCCATCGAAAAAATGCCATCGATTTCTCCCGTCTTTAACAAACTGACGGAGATGGCCCGCAATCTCGAGACGGACTCGAGGGAAATGGTGAAAGTCATCATGCTTGATCCCGTGCTGACGGCCAAAGTGATCAAGCTCGTTAATTCTGCCTTTTACGGCCTGAAAAACCCTGTCCATTCTCTCGCCGACGCCATCCTTTTCCTTGGCGTCAACACGGTCAAGAATCTCGCGATGAGCACTGCCGTGATGGACAAAATTCTTGTAAACCAAAAAGACGCGCCTCTTGATCCTGAGGCGTTCTGGAAGCATTGTCTGGCGACGGCGGTCGGAAGCAAGATGCTGGCGCGCATCACCCATATTGAATCCATCGATCAGGAGATCTATTTTCTCGCGGGCTTGCTTCATGATCTCGGCAAGGTGCTTTTCATTCAAGCGGTGCCCGATCTTTATCGGGTCGTGATCCAACGCAACCGTGAAAAACAGCAGGCAATTTATCTTGATGAACGCGAGGAGTTGGGGGTCTCTCATGCCCAGGCAGGAGGTGTGCTTGCGCGCAAATGGAAGATGGATCAGCTGCTCGTCGAAGTTATGGAGTGTCATCACGAGCCCGAAGCCGCGAATTCCGATAATCCGATTTTAAAGTTAGTCGTGGTCGCGAATAATCTCTGCAAGCAGAATGGCCTTTCGGGCGGGGATCCATGCATCGATCCGGCTGCCGAGGTGATTCTGCAATCGTTGGGACTTGAATCTGGTGTCTTGCAACCCATTATTGATCAGCTGCCGCAGGAACTCGAAAAGGCGGCGCAGTTTCTCGGCATCCAGTCACAAAAAAAATCGTCATGAAGATCAAATTCTGGGGTGTGCGCGGTTCGATTCCAGTTCCCGGAGCGGGCACGGTGAAATATGGCGGAAACACTTCGTGTGTCGAGGTGACCGGCGATCATGGCGAATGCATCGTTCTCGATACTGGGACAGGCTCGCGACTGCTGGGAATCGATCTGGCGAGACGAAAGCCCATTCCACCCATCCATCTTTTCATTTCACACACGCATTGGGATCATATCCAGGGCTTCCCTTTTTTCGTTCCGTGTTACGTTCCTGGAACCCAGATTGAGGTGCGAGGGCCCGTTCATTTCGCGGAAAGCCGGACCCTTCAGGATGTGTTCGAGATGCAGATGAAATACGAGTTTTTTCCGATTTCGAACGAACAGCTTTCGGCGAAGATCACGTATGAATCGCTCAAAGAAACCGAATTGCGTATCGGTGATATTCAAATTCGGACCCAGTTCATGAATCATCCGATTTTAAGCCTCGGTTATCGCATCACTCAGAACGGTCGGACGATGGTCTATACCGGCGACCATGAACCTTATCACAATGTGTTCACGGACAAGAAGCCTGCTGTGTCGAATGCGGAAGATGATCTCTTGTTTGGCGATGTGGATCGCACCGTGAAGGACGCCAATCAGAGATTGGTGGATTTTATTCGCGGCGCGCATCTCCTGATCATCGATTGCCAATACACGCCCGAGGAATATCGGACGTCACGGCGCAATTGGGGGCATTCTTCGTGGGATTCTTGTTTGCAGTGGATGCGCGAAGGCGCTGTGGAACGCATGGCGCTCACGCATCACGATCCGATGCGATCGGATGAAGCGCTGGAGGCGCTGCTTGCCGACGCGCGCGCGGCTGCGGCAAAGGAGGGATTGGATCCTGCGCGGATCGTTCTAGCCCAGGAAGGCGGAGAGATCCACGTTTAGCCTTTAATTTTTGACTTTTTGCCAGATCGTCGCTTCCTGTTTAAAAAGGGATCCTTCGGTCAACCTGCGGCGGATTTCCTGACGGATTTCGAAGGAGGAGGCGGTATCAGGGGATTTTAAGTCCGGAAAACGCAGGACAAGGCGCCCTTTCGCGTCGAATGCATAGGCCGCAAACATAAATTTGGAATTTCCGGCGTCCTGATAATTAATGAAACGGACGTCCTGGATGACCGACAAAAAGCCCTTGCCGTAATCCTTGGCTTTTTTGCCCTCGAAATATTCAATGAGATATTCGGTTTCGTTGAGTTTTCGGAATCGCAGACGCGGGTTCGACCCGTTGGGATCCCTGCCGGTCCATGATCCGAGCAATCTCGTGTCAATCGCGGTTCCGGAATCCGTGATGGGCGAAGTGTAATTGCATCCAGACACACAAATGAGAAGCAGGAGCGGGACGAAAAAAAAGGGTTTCATCTTATTTTGCGGTTTCGAGCTTCATTGGATTGAATTGATTTTTCGCGAAGATGTACCAGGCGGCGACGGAAATGAAACCTTTCTCAGGGTTGACCCACGCGTAACCCCCCTCCTTGTTTGCAGTATAGGGTAGCGCACGCGTTTTTACACCATGGATCTCCCGGTCGATGAGTAAGTGATCAAGCTGGTTGGCGTAAAAATAGCCGCGCTCCTTTTCCGATGTCTGCATGTAGGCACATGCCATGTGGGCGGTGCCATCCAACCAGATGTTGTTTACATTGATATCCGCGCCAGAATAGAGCCCTGTCACCTGTTTGCCATTCACCGTGAGAGTCTTGCGGAAACGACGATCCTGTTCCGGGATGTTCAACAGATCGACCTCGGGCGTGAAAGCGAGGGAACGCCATGTGTAAAGATCGAGGGGAAGGTTGTTGCCCTTCAGAACGGAGTCGAGCCAAACCCGGATCTTTTGAGCTTTCTCGTGCTCGCCGCAAAGTTCGAATGCGGCGTAGGCGTCGATATTGCCCTCAGGATGCCCGTCGCTTTCGTGCAAATGGCTGTCCCGCGCGCGCCAGCCATGCTTGACATACCCACTCTTGCCATCCGAGTTGTCTGTGTAATAGGAAAGTAAAAGAGTTTTAAGGAGTGCGGTGATGTTCTTGTATTTGTCGGAATGATATGTCTTCTCATAATCCTTGTAGGCGATGAGCAGCCACGCCATGTCGCCCATCCAGCGGTCGCTTTGTCCGGTGGCGTGATAAGCCGGCACATCGCCTGTCTCGACCAGCGAGAAATTTTGGAAAAAACCGCGTGCTTCGCCTTTCAGGAAGAAGTTCTGAAGTGTCGGGCAGCGATTGGTTTTGTCGGTGGCGTCTGAAAAGAAATCAAGGATGCGCTCGGCGCGTTCGCGTTCACCCTTCAGCATGAATGCCATGGCGACAAGGGCATTGTTGAACAGTTGCCCCTGATTGTCTTCCATGGTGGGAAGAAGCTGCTTTTCGGGAGTGGAGACATCCTGGATTTGCTTGAGTCCTTCTAGGACAAGAGGATCTTCGGGATGGAGCTGGGCGTCGCGGCGTTGTTGGAAGCCCATTCCTGGCATGGCGCTCTCCTTGTCCACAACAGGGCCTGCGGGCAGGAAGGTGGCGGCAAGCCCTGGCTCGCCGAGACCTATTTCATGGAGCCACACCGTTCCGCTTCCTTCCCCAGAAATCGCAAATTCGACATGGGTGAGCACGTCGTTTTTTTCATTGTTGCCCCACCAATATTCCATGTTGTTGCGGTAGAGGACGATGGGTGTCCATTTCTTGTATGGATCCAGCAGGATGCGCCGTCCAAATGTGGCGCCTTCGCCGCCGATCCATTTTACCTCCAAAGTGGCAGAGCTGTTCGCTTTTACGAAAAACACGATCGGCGCCTGAGGATTTGGAGTTTCGGCAACATGATGGTGGATCAAGACCCAGCCGTTCTCCTTGAGGAAATAATTCAGTTCAAGTCCATCGCCGTGAGGATCTGACATTCCCTTTAGCTCGAGCAGGCTGTTTCCGTCCGTATTCTGTTGCCAGTTGGCGGGAGCGTCCCAAATTTGTTTTGTCAGGGAAGTGGAGGTGACGGTTTTTTCGCCGGAGGCAGGGAGATGTTTCTCAGGCAAAAACGGCGTCTCGTCTTGCTGCGTGAAAGGGCCAAGGAAAAAAACAACAGGAAGTGAGCAAAGCGCGAAAGAGGAGCGAAACGACCAGCGGACAGGGGCTTGTATCATGGAGAAACGCGAATGATATTCTAATATCCTTTCGCCAAAAACAAGCTGGGGATTGGCAGATGTTGCCGCCTGAGCTGAAAATGACGGCTGTGAGGCTATGAATGAATACGAGCGAAGCGGTTCGTTGACGGAAATGTTCCAACCGTAAAAATGAGGGGGTTCACTTTTTTTGTCCAATCATGATAAAAAGCGCGCCATCTTTGCCTCCTGTAAGGAGCATGCCCGCTTGGGCTAAAAAATGATCCAGCGTTGAACCCTTGGAGTGAGGCTCGAATAACTTTTCGCTTTCCGAAAACGGATCGAATGCGGTTGGCTTGGGAATGGCGCTGACAAATTCAAAATCGGTTTGATCGAACCATTCAAGGACTTCGCCGAAGGTGTGTTTCGATTCGTGCGGATGCTCATATTGATCCATGTACCACGCGTGTTTGCGCTGTTCCTCGACGTTCTTGCTTGCGAGATGATCGTCAAAAAAACTAAAGCGCCGCCCAAAGGCGCGGAAGAGAAGGCGCCGGAAGTCGGTTGTGAGGCGTCCATATTTATTATAAAGGCCAATGAGCATGTGGCCTCTGGGTTTCACGAGCCGGGAGATGGATTTGAATCCGCCGAACGGATCGCTCGTGTGATGCAGCACGCCATTGCTGATGACGACGTCAAACGTCCCGGGCTTGAACACAGGCTTGAAGAGATTCATTTGAACAAAAGCCACTTCCTCGATCTGGTTTTCATTCCGGAACTTCGTCGCCAGTTTCATGGAGTTCAGGCAAATGTCGGTGCCGAAAACGCGGCGATCCGTGGTCATCCCCAGGAAATTGCTGAGCTGTCCCGTGCCGCATCCGGCTTCCAGAACAGTGGCGCCTGGCCGGATCTGCTCGTCGAGGAGGCGCGCGAACATTCCCTTGCACGCTTTTTCCCGCAGGCTTGCGGCAGAGTCGAGACGGTCGTAATTCGGAAAGGGCGTTTTCTCGTAAAATTGTTTTACCATTTCGGTGACGTCGCCCTTTGAAGAATCCCACTCGTTGGGCCAGAAAAGCTGGGGGATTCCATGATCCTGGCCGAAGGCCTGGCGGCAGCCCGAGCAAGCCAGCGCGTCATGGGAGAGTTGAAGGCTGCCGCCGCATTGAGGGCAGGCAAAGAGATCGAGATGGCGCGTGATCAGATCCGGCAACGACGCAGTGGTTTCAGTTGCAGGCATGGAATTTTAACGGGATTCTTTTCTTACGACAAACTGGTCCATGTAGAGCGTGTCGATATGGCTTTTGCTGAAGGTATTCAGCGCGTTTGCCGGCGTATTGACGATGGGTTCACCGCGAAGATTGAAACTGGTGTTAAGAAGCACGGGAACGCCCGTGGCCTGTCCAAAAAGCTCGATCGCGCGGTGATAAAGAGGATTCCACTCGTGACGCACCGTCTGGATGCGGCCTGTCCCACCTTCATGGGTTACCGCCTGGATCTTGTCACGCTTCGCCTCTTTGGCCTTGTAGACCATGAGCATAAAGCGCAGAGGGTAATATTTCTCCGGATGCTCGAGATCTTCGTAAAATTCGGAGGCGCGCTCTTCGAGGATTGCGGGGGCGAAGGGGCGGAACGGCTCGCGGTATTTGATCTTTCGATTCACGATTTCCTTCATCTCCGCGTGACGCGGATCAGCGAGGATCGAGCGATTGCCAAGGGCGCGCGGGCCAAGCTCAAAGCGGCCCTGCAAGAGGCCGATCACCTTGCCTGATTTCATGTCCTCGACCATGCGTTCCGCGCGTTTTTCCGGATCGTCGATGCGTTCAAGCTTCCGTCCTGTCTCCTCGATGGCCTTCTGAATCTCGTCGGGATTGTACGATTGGCCCCAATAGGCGTGTTCCATCACGAATTTGCGGGGCTTGCCCAGAATGACATGATAAGCGTAAAGGGCCGCCCCAATGGCGCCGCCGGAATCCCCCGCAGCGGGTTGAATATAAATATCTTCGAAGGGCGTTTCTCGCAACACGCGTCCATTGGCCACGGAATTCAGGGCGACACCCCCCGCGAAACAAAGTTTCTTCAACCCGGTCCGTTTGTAAGCGTGATTTGCCATTTTAAGCAAAATCTCTTCGGTGACTCTTTGGATGCTTGCTGCGATGTCGGCGTATTGCTGGTTCATCGCGGCGGTGCCGTTGTCCCAATTCGCAACATCGCGCTTGGGATTCGTCGTCTCCGTGTAAAACTCATATTCGGATCTGCGGGGTGGGCCAAAAAGGCCGACAAACTTGCTGCTGAACGTCTGGCTCGTGGAGCGGTGAAAGGTGAAATAGTCCATGTTGAGCTGAAACCCGCCGTCCTCACCCACTTGGAGAAGCTTGTAAACGTCGTCGACTCGGGTCGGACGTCCGTAAGGGGCCATGCCCATGACCTTGTATTCGCCTTCGTTGACTTCAAAGCCGAGAAAAGCGGTGAATGCGGAATAAAGGAGGCCGAGCGAATGAGGAAATCGAATCTCCCCGAAGAGTTCGATTTCAGACTGCGTGAATTCCCCATTGGAGCGGTGAGGGGAGGCAATGGCATCCTTGCCCCATTGTGCTTTTCCCACTCCAAGCGAGGCGGTGGTCCATTCGCCCACGCCATCGACGGTAAGAATGGCGGCTTCCTCATAGGGGGAGCAGAAAAAGGCGCTTGCGGCGTGACTGAGGTGATGTTCCACGAAAAGGATTTTTTGTTCGGGGACTCCCAGCTTGTCCATCAACCGATCCTTCACCCAAAGCTTTTCGTTGAAGGAATTGACCATGGATTCCCGAAACACTTTTTGTGACAGCGGATAGGTCGCAAGGGATGTTTTCAGGAGCCGCTCGAACTTCAAGAGTGGTTTTTCGTAAAAGACCACGTAATCGATCTGTTCCCGCGTGATGCCTGCCTGTTTCAGGCAGAAATCAATGGCGAGATCGGGAAAACCGGAATCGTGCTTGCGTCGGCTGAATCGCTCTTCTTCGGCGGCGGCAATGAGGTCGCCGTTCTGGAGCAGGGCGGCCGCGGCGTCGTGGTAGTAACAGGAAATGCCGAGGATGTTCATCTGCTGGAGACCCCGTCAATATTGCTGGCGCACGTTCTCCATGGTGCGGTCGGTGGTGTGACGTGGCTTCCAATGACTTTCGGAATGCGCTGGCCTCATGTCGAGAATATCGCCAAAGGCGCGTACTGCGAGCCCGAACGGCGCGAGCAGGGAATAGTAAAAGACAACCAAAAGGATGCGCCCGACAAAATCACTCATCAGGTGGCCGAAGCGTTTCCACTTCTTCCAGAGGCGTTTCAGCAGGTCCATCTTAGAAAAGCGTGTAAATGAACGGCGCGAAACCGGAGGAAGCTGTAAAGATAAGGAGAAGTCCCAACACCATGAGCAGAATCACGGGGGGAAGAAGCCACCAGAGTTTTCGCTTCCAAAGAAAGCCAAAGAGTTCTCCCACAATCCCCATTTTATTGAACATGCCTCTAAAAAAGCGGGTCATATGTTTTCCTGGAAAACTTAAGTCTATGAGCGAGCCGCAAGCGCTTGTCAATCTTCGCTTGAGGGGAGGGAAGAAGCCGATAGGCGAGGAGCAAGTGCCTGCGAGAGCACTTCGTATCCGGCCTTGTTGAAATGCCCCATGTCATTTGGACCGTGCAAAAGTTGATCATGGCAGGCCTGCTGGAGTGCGGGCGTCATGTCGATGAACTGCGCCCCGTCATTTCGGGAAAGACGCTCGATGCCCGACGCAATCTCGCGGCTTACGGCATAAAGTGTTTCGGCCGGATAGATGGCTTTCCGCCCTTTAAAATAGGTGATGGTGGCAATCGGTCCCTTAAATTGGTAGCAGGTAAGAGGCGACGGAATATAAACCACCTCGACCTTGGAATGCGGGAATTCTCGACGCAGGTATTGGAGAGAGAGATCGAATACGCGCAGGCCAAGTTCCTTTTCGTCGTGAGTCAATTCCAGACAGGGGCCTTGCATCGGATCTTCCAGAAATCTGGACTGGCCCCCGATTTCCGCCCGATTATATTGCTGTCCTGCTGCCATAAACGGATTGCCCCCAAAAAAATAAGGCTCTCCCAGGATCGGGATATAATTCGGGGTTGTCGTCGCAGACTTCGACCGGTTGAAATAATTGCCAAACGTGATAATCGCCCAATTCTTGAGAAACTTGATTCCTTGAAGCCGTCCAGTAAGAAATCCGAATGAGCGGGATCCTACGATGTCGTCATCCAGAAATTTAAAAAACGCGTGTGAATCGATAGGGCCCGGACGATCATCCGGAAAAAAGTGACCGAGGCTCAATTCTCGCAAATTGTCTTCCAAATCGTTGCCTTCCGTAAAATAGGCGAGAATGATGGCAGGGTCTTCCAGATGGTAACGGTGCCGCAGCCGAAGCATCGCCTGAACGGGTTGACGCACGAGTCCTCGAATGCTTCCCGCGCCGCCCTCTCCGAAGGTGACGACGTCCCGATGCAGCTTTTCGTGGAGCAGGTGCGCGGAATGGAATGGCTGGCGTGTCCAAAGGCAGCTCATATTCCAATCTCCCGCGCCGGCTGCGTTCGAATCCCCGACGATTGCGATGTAGTTGTGCGGAAGAAGTCCCTGTTTCGATGTCTGTGGGAGAATTTTAAAAGGGACGAAATCGTGCAGCATATTGGGCAGGAAGCGCACGGTGATTGGAAACATCAGGTCGAATATTCCGAGAGTCGTTCCGGCCGCGATCGAAATAATCAGGAGCCGCTCGCTCCATGCGCGAGATCGAGGGCTTGAACGAAAACAAAAAAAGAGGGCCGCCAAGGCAACACAAACCCCATCGATGCCCCAGACAGTCTTTTCGATGGCAGGGGAAGGAGGGGTGCCGCCATGTCCGCGAAGCACGGAAAGTGTCCAGGGATTAAGCGCCATCACGACACCGAGGAGAAGAAGGGTGGCGATGATGGGCAAAAGATTTCGTGAGGAAGGTTGAGTCATGGGACAGCCTGTTAGATTCGTTCTTTGCCGGAAGCTTTTTGGGTTGTGGTCTTGCGCCAGTAAACTTGAAACAGGTGGAATCGCGTGTCGCGCTCAAATTCGCGATCGAGGTAATCATAAAGCACCGGACATGATGTGGGTCCAAAAACGTCTCCATAGGCGTCTTTGAATTTGGTGCTGTCGAGCAAAACCAAGGAACAATGTTTTTCTTGCATTTGTTCGACAAGCTCGCGTTGCCGCGGCAGGTCATGCTCCTTCAAAATGCAAAGTTTATAGATGCCTTCATACGTGCCGAATGATGTTTGTCCTCCGACAACGTACATTTCCGCCCAGGGCCCGGCGAGAATCGGGGTTCCGAGGGGGTCATTGTTCATGATGTTGATCAAGGTTGTCCGTTCACGATTGTAGGTTTCATTTCCCGAGGAAAAGATTTTGAATATTCCAAACCGGCTCTTCACCCATTGCTGCGGAAGATCCTCGTTAGGCTTGGGATAGGAAAAAAGACTGACAACCGCTGCGATCGATACGGATAACGCAAAACAACAAGTCCATCCAAAACGAATCAGACCGTACGGAACCCATCGGAGAGCTTGCGTCACAGCAACGATGAGCAGGATGACGAACACGTAAGGCACCGTATAAAACCCGATGACGAAGGCGCGAAAAACCGAGGCGGCCGCCAGGGTGCTCAGCATGAAAAAAAGGGAGGGGGCAATGAACTGCCGCTGTTTGAGCATGGACCAAATCCAGAGCATCCCTTCACGCAGCATGCTCCAATAACAAAGTGCGATCACGCCGTATTTGACGAAAACAAACTGAAAAGGGACATCTCGCCGGCCGGAAAGGGTTTCCACCACGTCGAGGAACGGAAGGAGAGAGAAAAAAAAAGCCATGGCAATCCGCGCGAACGACGCAAAGCGCAATCCCAAGCGTCCCATCACGTCGATGGCGCCCACCGTGAGGATGCAGAGAAAAAAACGCAGCGTGTATTGGTAGGTATTGGCATTGTCGGAAAGGAGGAAGGCTTCCACAAGCGGATCGTTCCAGATCTGTCGGAAGCTGGCACCCAAAATCCATCCGTAAAGGACTTGAAGCGTGAACGCCGGCAGGATGAACCCTGCAACCATCGCCGGAATCGCTTCTGCGAGCCGTTTCCATGTCCAGAGTGCCAGAAGAAGTCCTGTGGCAAGAGCGGCTCCCGCGTAATCTGTTTTGATTGTCGGGAGCACTCCGCAGATCAACGCGATTGCAAAGACGTGGCGCACGCACCGGCAACCCCGCTTGAGCTGATGAAGAAGCGAGATTTGAATCACGATGAGGACAGGTCCCAGCACCCCGGAATAGGAATAGGGCATCGGCCAGTTGTTGTTGTTGAAGGGAGAGTAGGCGCTGATGGTGAGAAAAAGGAGCCCGACGCCAAGACCGCCGAGGAGGTTTGTTCGACGTTTCCAGAAAAAGAAGAGCCAGAGGGTCACGCAAAGTGAAAGCATGCCGTAAAAGATCCAGAGCGAAGGAACCTGGCCTCGGGAAAGCGTGAGGATCAGGAAATGGAGAAGGAGAGGGAATCCTCCGTAAAACGGAATGAAATCTCGGTAGGGATGGTCTCCATGATAGAAACGAAGGGCATCGGAAACGTCGAGCGCGTTATCGCCGCAGACGGAAAGCGTCCAGCAAGCCCATCCACGAACAAACAGATAGAGGGTGAGCATTGCGAGAAAGGCCATCCCGAACAGTTCATGGGAAGTGAGGGCAGACGAAGGCTTGCGTGAATCGCCGGCAAACATGGAACGCGCATCCTATCGAACACAAAACGAGCCCAGCAAGCTCATTCCGGATCCAGACGTGGAGCGAGCGATGTGCGGGGGGAACCCCCCTCCTTGAAAAGAGACCTTAAAAATAACCTGTTTGCTCCTCGCAATCGCAATTGATAATCTCGGTGGATTCATGATCGAAAGCCTCTATCTGAAATTTTTCGACCAGACGTATGGAAAACGTGATTGGCCCTTCTTTGATCCCAATGGCCTTCTTCCGACAGTTCAACTGGTCACCGAACTTTCAAAACGATCCTCGCCGCTGAGAATTCTGGTGATTGGCGATTACTCAGGAAGGGATACGATTCTATTGGAAGCTCTCGGATTCGCTCCGGATGTCCTTGATCTTTCTCGTCCGGCTCATTTTACCGACAACAATCGGGGAAGCTTTATTGAAGCCAATCTCGATGAAGAACGCGACCTTCAGAAAATAAATGCGACTTACGATCTCATCGTTCTCTGCGAAGTGATCGAACACGTTTTTCATGATTTTCGTCTTCTCCAGTTCCTGCGTTCGCGCCTGGCTGAAAACGGACGGTTGCTTTTCAGCACGCCATTGATCAATCCATTGATCGTGCACGCTTCCGACAGCGTCGACTTTCACGTCCAGGTCTATACGCCGCGCCAGCTGCTGCGGCTCTTCGACCGGGCTGGATTTCACGCCGAAGAGCAGGCGGTGAGAGGGGTGATTCTCAATTATTGGCCGACGATTCCTTTCCGCGCGATGGTGTTTCTTCGGAAGAAGATCTTGGGCGATCGACAGGCGTTTCTTTCGGTGGTGCGCTGGTCCCAACGCCTCTATCGCTGGGGAAGCCGCAGCAACCTTGCCCGCTGGCTTTCAATGTGGTCGTGGGCCTACGGATATCTCGCCGTGCTTCGTCCGTGCGATCCCAGTGTCGATTTCCACGAGCTCAATAAAAAAGAGTTTCTCACATGCCACCAGGCAGACTCTCCCCACAAGGACGCCTCGTGCGTCTGCTCTTGAAAAGAGATTCGAATGTCCAAGACGAGGCCCTTTCAATTTTTCTTCGCCGCACTTGCGCTGGCCTTTGTCCTGGCTTCTTCCGTGTATGTGGCGGGCTCCCTTGCCTGGTATGCCAAACTGCGCATTCAGGAGAAGATTTCGCCCAAATCGATCAAAAACGGATTCGTGAGGCACCCCTTTCTCACCGGCGACCAGATTCCCAACCAGTCCTTGTTGGAGACGGTCACGAAGAATGGAAAGACGTTCACCTATGGCTGGAAACTCAATGGGCAGGCCTGCAGGGATGACGTCGACTATACCGAGCGAAAGTCTCCCCGGGTGATCCGCTGGCTGTGTCTCGGTGGAAGCTCCCTGGTTTCGGGTACCTCCAACAGCAACACCATTCCATGCCAGCTCGAAGAGCTTGTAAACGCCGGTTCCGGAGGCAAGAAGGTGGAAATTTACAATTTCGGGCGGGTTGGATGGGATTCGACGCAGGAGATGCTCGCGTTCGCCACGGTTTTTCGAAACTACCGGCCGGATTATCTTCTGGTTTACGACGGACGCAATGACGCGTTTGAGGCGGTATTGCCGCGCTACCGGCCTTTTTGGAACGCGTGGAGCTTTGAAATCGATCGGGAATTCAATCATCGTTCCTATCTGAAGGAGATCTTTTTACCCGTGTGGCGGCTCAAGGAAAAGTGGCTGGCCCTGCGCCATCCAGAGAGTTATTACGAGCAGGAAGCGCATGTTCTTTTTCAAGAGAAACAGGTCATTGAGCTGAATTTCTACCAGGCACATCCGCAAATCGGACCCGTCTACACGGGAAATCTCGAGAATATCCTGGGGCTCGCACACGAGATGGGCTGCAAGGGCGCGATCCTCGCACTTTCGCCCCAGCTTTACTGGTGCGGGAAACCGCTTGCGCCCGAGGAAGCGAGCTTCGATGCACAACGCATCCAACCGAGCTGGCGCCATGCCATGAAGGAGATCTTTCCTGTCATTCAAAAGGCGCATCATCAAGCGGCCCTCTCGAAGGTGATGCCTTTGGTCGAAGTGGATTTGAACCCCGCGTTTGCCAATCGCGCCGATTGGCTTTTCATGGATGACTGCCATCTCACCGACGCAGGCGGCCATGCAGCCGCCGAACTGCTTCTGCCTTCTGTCCGCAGAACGATGGGCCAGAATCCCTGACCCATGAAGCGGTTCTTTCAGTGGTTGCGTCACGACTCTCCGTGGATCGATGTGGGGTTTGTTTTCCCCTGGATCCTCGTGAACTGGTTTGCCGGTTTTGGGCGATGGGGCCTTTTCGACTGGGACACCGCGCGTGAGATTCTGCTCCCGCGCCGGGTGCTCGCAGGAGATATTCCTTTTCGCGACTTCGAGTCGATTTATGGACCCGTTTCTTACCAATTGAACGCCCTCTTTTTATGGATTTTTGGAGACTCGATCTGGGTGGATCGCTGCGTGAACGGGGGATTGCTCCTGCTCGCGGTGTGGCTGATCTCCCGCGCCGCCATGCTTTGTGGCCTCCCACGAGGCTCGCGCTTTCTTCTCCTGGGGTCCTACCTTGTGATCTTTGCATTTCCGCCCGACATCATGCGTCCTGGAAATTTTACCATGCCCTTCAGCCAGGCCGGTGTTTGGCAGGTGGTCTTTCTCCTGGGAATCACGGTATGCCTCCTTGAGGCCATTCGAAACTCGAGCCTCGCCGCGAATTTGCTCGCCTGCTTTCTCTGCGGGCTCGCCCTCTTAATCGTCCGGCTCGACAGTTTTCCCGCCATCGCGTTTTTTGGGGCATGTTCGGTCGCGACGCTCGTCGTGCAACGCCGGCCCGTGGGAACCCGGATGGGTCTTTTTGTGTGCGGGCTTTTCTTGGGATTCTTGCCGCTTCTCCTGTGGTGGTTCTGGACCCTCCACTATGTGCCGCGCGATCTCCTGATCCAACGCATCTTGGAGATTCGATATTACATTGGGGCAGGACAAAGCGGTGCGTTCAACCTGCTCCCCTTTGTGCGTGCGACGGGTTTCGCGATCCTTGTATTGGGCCTGCTCCGCCTGGCCGCACGCCTCCAGTCACAGCTCTGTCTTGTGGCTGCGATCCTGGTGACGGCAGGCGTTTGTGCGGTGGGCGCCTATCGGGACACGCTCTATTTTCAATATGTTTTCATTCTCGTGTTTCTGGGGGTCTGCATCGCCCTATGGCGCACTTTGGATTTCCTGAGATTCAGATCGCGCGCCCAATGGGCGGATTTCATCCTCGCCGTAGGAGCCATGATTCTTACCCTTCGCGTGGTTTCTGGCGGAGACGGTTATTACGTGCCGTTTCTCGCTCCCATTCTTCTTGTCTCCGTTTTTCATGGAATGACCGACTGGAGCTTGAAGCTGAAGGGCGAGGAGGCAACAGCATGCGGAAAGAATCTCGCCTTTTGCTGGTGTCTTGGCTTTTTGCCCATGATGTGGAGCACCTTTCAAACTTACTCTGAACCCAGCATTCGCTATGAAACGCGCTGGGGCCCCATTTATGTCAGCGATCGTCCCGATCGCTCGGAGACGATGCATGGCTACATCTGGGCCGCCGACAGAATCAAGGCGTGCAGCAATCTGGACGAACGCATTTATTCCTATTCGCCGAACATGCCTGTGTATGCGCTCGCGGGGCGTTTGCCTGTGGAATATGACGCCGACGGCACGCTTTGGAAAAGCACCGCAGTGAACGGGGTCTTACGTTCCTTTGCCGAAAAGCGCATGATCGAAAAGCTGGAAAAGGCCCATATCCGATGGATCGTGCGGGACAACGCATGGATTCCGGCAAAAACGTTCGCGATGACGCGCAAGCTCAACGCCGAAGGGAAGCTTCCTGCCGCGCTTTATTTTGGACGGCAATGGGCTCCCGAAGTGGCAGAATGGATGGAACGAAACTTTATCGTGCGCTTCCGGTGGGGCGGCGACATGTCGCCGGAAGCAAAGCCGTTTCGTTATGGCTACGTCATCCTGCAGCGGCGCGACAGTCGCGGGGGAATGGATCAGCCTTGAGAATTTTCCTGCCAAGCTGGGTTTAACAGAAGAGCGGCGCCTCCAGGATGGGTTGAGGCGGATTGCCTTTCACGCGCGAACCCACGGCGCGGGCGGGATTTCCCGCGACAATCGCGAGGGGTTTCACGTCCTGAAACACCACGGAACCTGCGGCGACGACGGCGCCCTCTCCAAGCGTCACGCCTTTGAGGATCAGCGCGTTTGAAGCGATGTAGGCCTGTGACTGGATGGTGACGGGAGCGGTGCGAACGCTGAAGTTGGGATCCTGACAATCGTGGTCGGCGGTGTGCACCATGCTGCCGGCTGCGATGAGAACGTGATCCTCGATGCGGATCGGGGCCGCCGCATTCAGCGTGACACCGTAGCCGAGCACGGTATCGGACCCGATCTCGATCTGTGCAATGGCATCGCCGAAAAAACGGCAGCCAAGCCAGATCTGGCTGCGGGCGCCGATCCGGATCTTCATGCAGCGGCGATACCAGAAGAGGCGAAGCCCGTGGATCGGGATATGCGCGATGACGTGGTTCGTCAGATAATATTTCGTGTAAAACTTCAGGCTTTTGAGCGATTTAAGCATGAAACGGCTCCCTTTTGTGGACGTGTGTGGCAAGGAGATTCTGAACGCGCCACAATTCCTGTCCAATTGATTCCGTGTCATTTTTAAGAAACTTGTAAAGCGGCATGTTGCGTTCGGTGGGTTTCGATCGAAGTGTCAAACTACGGATGCCCCGCCGACCCAGTGCTTCAAGGATTTCGTTGAGGATGAAATGCTCCAGCGTGCGGCTGAACACCCGGCAGCTCAAGACCCAATCCGTCACGTTTCCCTGGAGATCAACAAGGATGACCGAGATCACGCCGTAGTCGGCGTTCCGGTCCTGAAATGAGATCTGGAATCCGAGCCGTTGGGTGGGATCCAGAAACGCTTTCCATTCGGTTTCCGTGAAACGGCGTCCCGTGAGGTTGAACTGATTTGTCTTGTTGATCAATTGAAGTGCGCGGTCGGAATTTTCGGAGCGGATCGATTCGATTTGGGCCCGCATCTCAAGCTTTTGAAGATATTCCTCCAGAGAATGCGTCTGTTGGATCTCCTGTTGAAAAGTGATGTTTTGCCGCGTGGTGGCCGCGCGGCGTTTGTCCTCTTCCGTGAGCGGTTGGCGCGCAAAGGAAAGCTGCAGATCATTCAGAAATTTTCGCAGAGTCGTGTTGTCCCGTGGGAATCGCAGGCATTTGGCCTCAGGGAAAGCCGTCTGAACTTCGCCGAGTTCGAAATCGGAGTCATCGATGAAAACGAGCGCCGAGGGAAGCAGATTGGTTTCATTCAGGATCTGGCGGATTGTTCCCTCGGCAAACGCCTGTCGAGCGAGACGGGGCGTTGTCTCGCGCAGGAACTTGCGCCGCGCAAAATCACGGTCAATCTCGTGCATCCCGGACAAATGCCGCTTGGCATGAACGCCGGCGTCAGCACCTCCACGCAACGCATGTGGGAGGCTGAAAATCCCATGAAACGGCTCTGCCAGCCCGGCGATCTCGAAGCCGCCATCCGCTTTTTTCTTTCCGAACAGTCCGCATATATCAGCGGCCAGGAGCTTTTTCTCAACGGCGGACGGTTTTAACCGCCTTAACCGCATTTTGCCAGCCATGGATTACGTCGCCGCCTTGCAAAAAGCCAATGCCCGGGCCACCAAAGAACTTCCGGCGTCCGACCTGCTGCTCTACAGCAACTGGGAATCAAAGCCGCTCGAAATCTTTCTCAAGGCATACGCAGCCCACTCGAAGGTAAATCTGAAGATCCAGTCGAGCGGCTTTGGCTCCCTTTGGATTGATCTTCAGCAACTCGCCTCCGATTCCCATGATGAAAACACCTTGATGCTCCTCGTTGATGACGAGCTTTTCATTCCGGGTTTTAATTTGCGTTCCGATGTCCTGTTCACCCGCACCGACCTCGAAAGAACGTTTTCCGAATTCGATGCGCGCATCCAATCGTTCCGCACGCTTGTCCAGCAAAATGCGATTCACCGCGAAGTCCGCCTCTTCCCATGCCTCCTGCCTGCCAATCCCATCCTTCTTTCCGAGGAAATCGGAACTCAAATCGTCCAACTTCGACGTCAATGGCTCCACGTTCTTCAGGAACTTGCCTCATCCACTCCCAACATTCGATTCGTTGAAAATGAAAAGGTGCGGCTTGGAGTTTTTCAACAGAACGCCGCCCAGCTTGACGACAAACTGCTCTTTCAAGGCGGCTGGCCGTACACCATGCAGGCCACCGACGCCATCGCCTCGCTCCCTGCACCCGAGCTCGACGCTCCTTCC
>Ga0207037_10165_pt1 | contig 22426 bp, 17 predicted proteins | sample Alteio_BWMinCont_75_FD_153268 | JGI IMG/M metagenome (GOLD analysis project Ga0207037, IMG submission 153268) | Enriched cells from forest soil in Barre Woods Harvard Forest LTER site, Petersham, Massachusetts, United States -... | ecosystem: Environmental > Terrestrial > Soil > Temperate forest >... | reverse complement strand
CTGGTATTGGATGGGATGGCTGACGAGGTAGGTGACGCGGATCATCGGGACAACGGGGGCAACCGTCAGGCGGAACCGGCGGGCAGGCGGACGAGCATCACGCGGGAATAGACGGGGGACCGGCGGCGGCCGGTCTCGATGGTGTCGAAGAGGCGGCAACCGCCGGCGAGGGCCCGCCAGGCGAGCCACCGGGCGAAAGAGGTGACGCCGAGGGGAGGGGGCCCCAGCTCGCGCACCTCGCCGGCGGCGAAGCCGGCGAGGGAGCCCAGTTGGGCGATGGTCTGGGGGGTGTAGGCGGCCTCGTGGGTGAGATCGTCGGCGGCGATGGCGGCCCCGAAGGGGCTGGCGGCGTTGGGTAGCTTAAGGAGGGCGAGGCCGCCCGGCTGGAGGACGCGGCGCATTTCGCGCAGGAGCCGGAAGCCGTTGTCGCGGGAAAAATGCTCCACGAGATCGAAGGCCGAGACCACGGCCAACGACCCGGAGGGGGTTTTGGCCAGGACGGCGAAGGCATCGCCGATCTCGACCGCGAGACCGATCCGCTCCGCGACGGCAAGCATTTCCGGGCTGGCATCGACCCCCCGCGCGGCAAAGCCCAGCTCGCCGGCGAGACGCAACAACTGGCCCTGGCCGCAGCCCAGGTCGAGCCAGGCGCGCCCCGCCCCGGCGGCCAGCCAGCCGCGCAGATACCAGCGGTAGGCCCGCGAATAAGCCGCATACTCGGCCGGGCCGATCGCGCGGTGGATGCCCCGGCTGGAGGAAAGGTAGGCCGCGAGCACGGCCGCGCGCAGGCCGGGACCGGGCGATTCAGAAGGTTGGAGAGCGGGATCGGTCATGACAGCAAGGCGATGGCGGCGGCCATCTCGCGGGCGCGGTCGTCAACGGAATAGCCCGAAGCGAAACAGCGGCGATAGCCGGCCTCGGCGACCGACTGCCGGCGACCGCTTGGCCCGAGCAGGCCCCGTGCCGCGGCCACCAAGCCGTCGTCGCTGGCGTAAGAGACGTATTCGACGCCATCCTCGAAAAGCGCGTCGTGTTCGTCGGTTTTCTCGGCGAGCATGGGGCGGCGGGCGGCCGGGATCTCGACCGAGCGCTGGGTGACGCGGTCGCGATTGAGCTTGCGCAGGGGACAGAGGCAAAGTTTGCCCCAATGGAGGGCCCGGGTATAGTCCGATTCGTAGGCGGGAGCGCGCAACTCGACGCCGGGATCAAGCGGGCGGTCTTGCCAACCGTTGCCGACGACGACGACCTTCATGCCGGCCTGGGTGAGCGCGTTGACCGAACGCATCCGCTCGGCCTCCCAGGTCGCGACCAACGCGAGATCGAAACGCTCGAAATCGGCCCCGACCTCCTCCGGGGCGAGCGGCCGATGGATGGAGGGATCGAAGGCTTTGCCGATCAACTGCGGCCGGCGCACCCCGCGGGCGAGCAGTTCGGCAATGTTGAACGATTTGGTGGTGAAAAAGAGGTCCCAAAAGAGGGAGGACCGCTCGAGCTGCCGGGAAAGGTTGTGGCGAGCGACGATATCGTCGGGGGTGTAGAAGACCAGCCGGGCGACACCGGCCCTGCGAACCCAGCGGAGGGTGTCGCGGGTAAGGACGCGGACGCTGTCGACAAAAAGGACTTCGGGGAGGGCAGAGGCGACGGCCTCAAGCAGGCGCCCGTTGACGCCGCCGCGGTCACGGGGCAGGCGGAGGCGATGGCGGAGGCGATCGATGAAGGCGGGGGGCCCGTCGGAACAAGGCTCGACGGAATCCACCGCAGTCAGATCGACGCCCGGGACCCGGCGCATGGCCTCGCAGCGCTGGCGGGCGGTGCTGCCGGGCCAAAGGGGGCCGAGGTAGAGGACTTTCATCTACCCAGAATCCTATGGTAATTTGCCACCGCCCGGTCGCCATAATCCGACCACGAATAGCCCCGGCAGACCCGCTCGCGGGCACGGCGGCCCATGGCGAGGCGCTCGGCCGGATGCCGCAGGAGCCACTCGATCTTGGCGGCGGCGGCGGCCGGATCGCGCGGAGGCACGAGAAACCCCTCGACGCCATCGGTGATGAATTCGCCCGCCCCGGTATTGGGGGTGGCGACCACCGGCAGGCCGGAAGCCATGGCCTGGGCCAAAACCATCGCCAGGCCCTCCTCGATCGACAGGAGAGCAAAAACGTCGGCCCAGGCATAATGCGCCGGGAGCGCGGACCCCGGAACGGCCCCAGTCAAGGCGACGCGCGGCAGTCGCAGAAGAGGGGCGATTCCGGGGTGAAGCGAGCCCACGCAGCGCAACTCGGCCCCCGGGACCATCTGGATCGATCGAGCCAGGTAGTGGACACCCTTGCGAGCCGAGACCTGGCCGCAGTGCAGGACCCGAATGGCTTCGCCCGAGCTCGAGCGGTTGCCAGCTGGCGGAGCGAACCGAGCCAGATCCACCCCATAGGGATTGACCAGCAACCGCTCGCGAGGGACGCCGCGCTCGACGAAGGTCTGGACAACGAATTCGGTGGGGACAGCGATAAAATCGGCGGTGGCATATTCCTCGAGCTCGGCCGCGACGGTCGCGGCATGGGCACCGCCCGGGCCGCCCCCCAGCAATCCGGCTTCCTGCGCGAGCTGGTCGCGCTGCCAAAGAATGTGCGTCGATCCCCGTTCCACAACGGTCTTCATTCCCAACGTCCTGGCTCGACGTAGCGACCGAAGGCATTGACTGGACCATCCGACAAAAACATTAGCCCCCGGCTCCAACCGCCGCGACACTGCTCCATCAAATACCGACGACCAACGTTGCATCCAAACTTGGCTCGTTATTCCTTTTTTCACCAAGGCTCCGATAACTCGATTTACTAGTTCGAACCCGCAGACGGAACGAAATCTCGCAGGATCCAAATTGAAACGACCTGCGGCATAGGCCGGATATCCCGAGTAAATCATTCTCAAGGTGCCCCGCGCGCTCATTTCGCGAGCCAAGTCGAATGCATGGAAACGGCTGCCGACAGAAATATCAACGGAAAAACTTGTCACGCGATTGGATGAACGGGTGACGGAATCTTATGCGAACGGCCCGAAAAAAAACGCGAATACCACAACACAATCACCAGGCCCCGCCAAACCGGATCAAGATCTTCGGACCGGTGATCGAGATAATCTTCGACAAGCCGAACCCAGATTTTTTGGTTCAAGATCGGGCATCTCCGAGCCTCGTGACTGTTTGCTATCTCGCGAACACGGGAATCCGATTCACGAAGCCAACTTCCCAATGGGGCAGGATAACCCTGCTTTTCCTTGCGTTCCAGAATTGCCTCTGGCACGATGCCTTTCCCGATTTCACGCAGAATCCATTTCGTCACTCCTTGCTGAAGTTTCAAGCCTGATCCAAAAGATAAGACCTTCTCAGCAAGCCGATAGTCGAGAAAGGGCAAACGGGTCTCCACACCGAATGCCATGGAGTTTCGATCTTCGTAATGCAAAAACCCGGGCAGCGTCCACCGCCGCATGCAGCCTTTTTGGTATTCGTTCAGTCGGTCCCCGGCGCCCGCCGCAAAATCGTCCCGGTTAAAATATTGAAGAAAATCGGAATGAACCCAATTGAGCCGATTTCGCCCAATGTGGTGCCTGACGGGATGCGCCACAGATCCTGGTAGGCTGTGATATAGAATATTCCACCAAGCAATTCGTTGGTGCTTGGAAACGCTTCGAAGCGCCTCAAGGCCCTCAACGATCCGCCTTCGTCGAAACAAGTCTCCGAGCCAGATCCAGAGGTAACTCCCATAGCCGGCGAAGACCTCGTCCCCGCCTTGCCCGGACAAAAGAACTGGTACCCCAGCGTGGCGTGCCTCTCGCATTAATTGAAAATGCGCGACCATTGACGCGTCGCCAAAAGGCTCCTCCTGGTGATAGATTACCTGCGGCAGGTCCTCCCAGAATGAGGCTGCGTCCGGCGTATGGAAGTGAGGCACGAATCCACCCCGTTCTAGGACCAGATCGATTCCCCGCCCCTCTTCGTTGGGCGGGCTTGTAAGTGTCGAGAAAATGTGGAACGGACGATCTAGGGAAAGCTGTCCCCGCGAAACGCAAGTCACAAGGCTCGAATCTATACCCCCGCTCAAGAGAGAGCCCACTGGCACATCGGAGCGGAGGCGGAGGCGCACGGCGTCGTTAAAAGCCTCGCCCAACATTTCGATTTCTTCAGACCGAATCTCGCAGGCCAGTGGCTGGGAGGCAGGCTCAAGATCCCAATAACGCTTCACTCTCATACCGTTGCCATCCCACCGAAAACAATGGGCTGCTGGCAACTGTCGCACTCCGGAGAAAAAAGTGTCCTCCGTGTGGTCGATAAGCCGCTCGGCACAAAAAGCGGCCACGTTGGAAACCTGCAATTCCGAGCCTACTCCAGGCACTTCCAGCAGTGCCTTGATTTCCGAGCTAAAATAAACACGGTCGCCAATCACCACATAATAGAAAGGCTTTTTACCAAACCGATCACGCGATGCAAAGGCCGTTTTGGCGACAGTGTCCCAAATCACGAATGCCCACATTCCGTTGAATCGTCCCTGACATTCATCTCCCCACTGTTGGTAGGCAGACAGAATCACCTCCGTGTCAGTGCCGGTGCGGAAGGAATGCCCCAGCCGAATTAGCTCCGTTCTAAGCTCTAAGTAGTTGTAAATCTCGCCATTAAAAATGATTTGCAGGTGCCCGTCGGATGATTGCATCGGCTGGTGTCCGGCTGGCGACAAATCCAGAATACTCAATCGCCGGTGCGCCAAGACTGAACGATCGTCGTTCCAGATTCCATGATCATCGGGCCCTCGGTGGGCAATGATCTCGCTCATGTGCCCAACCATTTGAAGGTCCTCTTGCGTGGCCCGCCCTAAGATCCCGATGATTCCGCACATAGATTGATAACGAGGGTCGAAGTTTCGGCTTGATATGAGACGGCTAGGGCGAGATCAAGTCACAGCGATTAAATCCCGAAGTCGATAGATTTACGGCAAAGGGATTTGAAGGCTTTCCGGCTAGAATCCAGAAATGACCATTCAACCAATCGTCGCGGGCCGGGACAGTTGTGACCGGCGGCGCCAGGCATCGTATGCCAGACACGCGAGTACGATCATCAGCCATGCGCTCGCCCCGGCCCGAAGGCTAGACAAGAGACCTGTTCGGCCCATGTCGTAAGCCCCCACGCTACACCCAACCATAGCGCAAAGCAGATAGACACCTCCATCGAAGAAGTGCCGACTGAGGGCTTCCAGGGCGATCAACGCCAAGGCCGCGACCATCCCGTAAAGGAGCACTCCGGCCATTCCGGCTCGGCTGGCACCGTCTGCCCCGATGCCAAACTCGACCGAGGTTTCTTCGTTGACGAGAAAGCCGTAGTTATTGGCGATCAAGTTGGGGTTGTAGCCTACTCCCTCCACTCGGCCCAATCGGAATTGCGATAAAAATTCGTCGGATAGATCGCCAAATCCCCGGTAGCCCACATAATCCGGAGTCATCACTGGAATGGCGAGATTTGGCCAGGCTACAAATCGCGTCACACCCGAATTGAGCATGCTCGATTCCTCAGAGCTTTTGCTCTCTTCCTTTGAAAGGAAAGCGCTGGACATGGACACAAAATCGCCGAGGTTGGCATTCTGCAGTTCCAAAACGCCATGCCGGCCAGTCTCGCCGCGCTGCGCCCCGACCAACGCACCGAGAAAATAGAGGGCAACAAAAACCGGCAAAAGGGCGAAGCCTATCTGGAGTCGCCTCCTCCAACTCGGGAGTGCGATCAGAAAGCCGATCAGGAACGGAATCAAAGGCAAAAAGACGGTTCCCCGGCTGCCGGTAAAAAAGGAGAGTATGAGCCCAAGCGCGAAAGTAGCGAGCCAAACAAGCGCCGAACGGCGGAACTTGAGAGCAAGATAGCCGGCGAGGAACGGTGTCATCGTCAATGTCTTGGCAAGAATCCGGGTGGCATAGGCGACGAGCGAAGCCGAAAACGCCTCCTCACCCGCGAACCAATTCGAAAACTCGATCAGCGCGGTCGCAATCATGACCCACTCAAAACTTGCGGGAAGGCGGGTGGCCACGTCGCCAATACTTCGGCTCTTCCAAACCCTCGAGGAAAAACACCGGCACAACCCCGCGACCAACAGAAGGCCGAACGCCGGGACAACCAAGGCAAGAAAACACCTAGGGGGATCAGACAGCAAATATGGGATTGGATGCTTTTCCAGCGAGACTGTGGGAAGGGTCGCGAGGCTCAAACATAGAGCTATGGAACCCACCGCCTGGCCGCCAACAAAAAAGAGGGGCGCGAGATAACCCGGCAACAGGCGGGAGACAAGCAGGCCGATCACTCCAAGGACTCCGGCAGCCGAAAGCGCCCAAGCCGCGAGAATCCAGCGGGGCTCGTTTGTCGCAAAGGTCGATCCAAAAGACATAGTCGCGACCGCGACAAGGATCACGAAGGCAACGCTGAAACTTCCGACCGAAGATGGACTTGAGCCTTCCGGAACTTCGTCGTAAACTGCGCGATGATTTAGTTCGGACATTATCAGAGGTTTAAGGCTTGGCTCATTTTTAGTGAACGGATGGTGCCCGGCATCTGATCATCGATTGCCTCCCCGCGCTCTTTGCGCTCGCCAGGAAAGCAAACCCCGCACCGCGAGCCGGTGCAATGCGAGATGGGCGAGATCCTTGAAATCCATGCACCACCACCACGCGCGGGATATGAGGGGGGCTGGACGGATCACTAGTTTTGGAATATCAATCTTCGTAAAGCCATCCGGTCGATCACCGGTGAATGGAACCGCCCGACGGAAAATCGCCGGAAAATTGATCGGACAGAGGTTTCGGGTTCTCGGGGTCCAATGAATCCACTTTCGTTCGAACCAAATCTCCGGCTTGGTTTGATGGGCATGGCCCCAGGTCGCGAGCTTCTCACGAACCTCGTCGTTGCTGAGCACATACGACAGGTGACAACAGACTCCTGGCACCGTCAAAAACGCGGTCCCGTCGCAAATCCGTCGCTCTCGAAACCGAATGCCGCGCCCGAGATTGACGGCGAAATTCTCGCAATTTGTCAGCAGCCCTTCCTGAAAGGTGTCGATGACATAGTCGGCAGTCTTCCAAAAGACGCGCCATTTGGCCTTGTAGAAATCGCAATTCCTGTTTTCGGCCATAAAGCGAAGATTTGCTACGTAGTCGGCTCCGGTGTAAAATTCATCGGCATCCTGAACAATCATCACGTCAAAGCCATCGGCGACCGCGCGATCAAGGGCGGCATTCCGCTGATCTTCCTCTCGTTGCCAATCACCGCGGATGATGGTCAGCTTATCCAGCCAGGGACTGCCATCGACGATTTCGACCGGAGTGGGATTCCGATGTTGCAATCGAGATCCGGAATTGTAATGGGTCCAGGGACTGGGCGACCATGTAAGATAAATTCTCTCAACATAAGGAGCCGCATTTTCGATCGCGGCCAAGATGAACCGGGTGACATTATACATCGGAATCTGGACGCAGAATCTCACGTGCGCCACCGGTTGGGAAATGAGCGCCGAACCTTTCATTGAATGCGCGCAAGCGCTTGGAGCCGAGTACGAAATTCAAGTGCCCGCTTCTGGCGGAGTCAATTCCAAGCATCCCGGCAGTAGTTCCAGTCGAACCCGCTCTCAAGCTGCGCCGGCGGGAGCTCGCCGGCTTCCCATCGGGCCAGGACCGTCGAAAAATTGTTTGCATCCGCATATTCGGCAAAGAAGACGTGGATCGATCTCCCGAAGTTTTCCGTCAAGAGCAGGTGCTTGATGCGACCGTTCTCAATTTCGCGGACAAACGTGTCCTCGAAACCAGAAGCCGACGTTTGCCCGAATGCCCAGCGAGGGAGCGAATGAAGAAAATCGAGGCGGGCGGGTTTCATCGGCAGGTTTCGCGTCTTGAATCGCGGCCAGTCGAGCATGAAGGCCCGGCTGGAAAACCGCGGAAACAACTTCCCGAGGCGGGGTGGCGAAACCACGTCGCATGCATCTGAGGCAAGTTGAGCGAGAGCTTCGGCGACCCATCCGGAATCGTAAAACAACATATCACAATCGGCCCGCAACACAAATTGGCTCTTCGCTTCCATGATCGAGGCGGCGAAGGCGAAAATCGGCGAACCGGCATGGCACCGTACCGGCCGACCGCTGGTCCACCAGGTGCGCGAGACCAAGTCCAGCGCCCGATAGTCGAGGTCACGCCAGCGCACCTTGGGATGCTGGGTGGACAACTTCCGGAGCACTCCGCGCACCGCATCAAGGTCCGGGGGGACGGCATGAATGTCGGAAATCCTTCCTTCGAGGGGTTTCGGGTCCACGAGCACGCAGATTTCGGCGAGCCGATCACCAAAAACCCGCAACCAATGGGGAATGAAATGCTTCAGGCGGCCCGCGTCTTTCGAAGCGGCGTTGGTGACCAGGGAGAAGTTCATTTGAAGGGTTCGGAGGCAAACGGGCTGCAGACACCACGACGGGAGGCGCGAAGTCCACGCCAGCCTGCCAGCGCCCAGCCCGACCACGCCCTCCACCAACGTCTCGGATCAGACCGATTCTCCCGCCGAAGCGGCCCGTCAATCAGAATCGCGCGGAGAAAAGGCAATGGCTTTCCGCCCCACATCGCATGCCCGGATCGGCGGCGCCGGAAGTGCTTGAAAAACAACATCCATAAACAAAAAGTCACATGCCACTCTGGGCGCTCAGCCCTTCCCGCGTGGCGGCACCCACCTGAGGGCGCACTCAGGTGCACGATCCAAGCATCGGCGAGAAAGCGGATTTTGTCGCCCAGATCCAACAATCGAAAGGCAAAATCCATTTCCTCGCCCATCCCATTGCCTATTAAAGCCTCGTCAAATCCACCTGCCTTGATCGCCCGGTATCGATCGACCAAGAAATTGCACCCACGAACGAAATCGACTTCGGACCGATCGCCCATCCGGTATTGGGGCATTTTAGACCGGTCCATCTTGGCTAGGGCTCCATCCTGCAGCATCGAGGGATGGAATCTGCCAGCCGCGCAGACCTGGCCCAGATAGGCGCTGGCCGGCTGCGCCCGGATCCCATCGAGGTACCGGCCAAGAAGCGACGGTTCAAACCGGACATCGTCGTCGACAAACAATATCCATGGGCTCGTCGCTTCCAGCAAAATCCGATTTCGTGCCCGTGGAAGGCTAGGCTCGGGTTGCCGAATCCACCTGATTGCGTGGCTCCGGTCCAATTCGAGAAGCGCCTGCTCTGTCTCGGCCGAATGATCCGGCGTTTGGTCGACGACGATAACCTCAACCGGAGCCGGCGTAAGACGCCCGACGTCCCTCAGGGTGCAAAGCAGCGACTCATCGCGATGAAAGGTTGCGATCCCGACGGTTATCGTCCCACTAGGTTCGATGAATTTTTGGTTTATTCCCATTTTATGCACGGTCCACATCTTTAAGTGTTGTTTACCTCCCCATCTTCACCGCAAGTCACTTCGGACCTGTCGCAACGTCGCGCGCAAAGAGTGATAGTGTCTGAGCAAGCGCCTGCCACAAACTCTACGAATCATGTCAGCCAGCCTTCTTCCCGCGGCAACCAATCTTGAAGCGAGTTGTATCCACTTTGGGCTATGAACCAAGGACCCCTTCTCCCAGAGGCAGCTCCTATCCTTTAACATTGACTTAAAGGGCCTACAACGAGGGGTAAACCAAAGGAGTAGCCATAAGACCGTCCGAGGCCTGATTATCGCACATCGATCCGAGCCACTTTGACTCGATGCAACCATTAAGCCAAGCAAGGGCGAGGTATTCAGTTTTGTCGGATGTTCGAAAAACTCAGTTGCAAGTGTAGTGAGAACCTCCCGGCAAGCCTCCTCGTCGCAAAATATCTCGCTTCGATTGGCGTTCTGAAGGACGAAGTTTATTACTTCGGGGTGAACCGCTTGGCTGAATCGCACTACATCGTCCTCGTTAAGGGGAAAGTACACAGGGACGGCTTCACCGACCTCTAAGAAATCGTAGTGGTGAACAGACGGGTGATCGGCAGACCCGATGATATGTTCCATCATTACCCTTTCCTTGAATATCACTTGGTTCCTAGATTTAATCGGGAGGTCTGGCTGGCATTCGTATATAAGCGCTTCCGAGTTCCCTTCCCACTTTTGGGATGATCGGAATTGTACAAGGCCTAGATAAAGGCCATGTATTGGGGTAGTGCGCCCAAAGCTCCTAAGCAATTCCTCCAGAGCTGACTGGATCGTAAGTGCCCAGCCAAGGTCAACAATCGCACAGGAAACGTCATCAAATAGCCCACAAGCCGAAAAATAGCTCTTGGCGGCGGCTCGACGCCTCGCCATCAATCCAACAATTTTCGTTCTAAGTGGCTCTTCGTTCAAGATTCGCCAGAACCAATCCCAATCCATAGCTTTGCTAAGGCGAAAATCTGGGCCATACGGCCCTCCAATTTTCGGTAGATGGTTCGCAATATCTGCGTAATCAAGCTCAAGCCTAGCTAGAATAATTACAAGGCTAGAATCCTCGCCTAAGAGCCGCGACATTCCCCCCCTAGATAACTCATCGAGCAGCGGGAGAACCAAAGCTTGGCGGGAAACTTGCAGGTACCGACAATCGATGCCGCCGAACATCGGGGCCAGTTCGCATGCCACCTTCCATGTCAATTGACAGTCGCGTGAGATAAAAAAGACCCTTTGGAGCTTCTTCTCCTGAGCGCGTCTCAACACCCATATCGCAAATCCCATTACAAATGGTCCGATAAACTGTGAGGTGATTCCAATAACTCCCTTTGGAATGTTCAAGTGGGACCCGACTCTAAAGGCACGCATTGCTCCTGCAATTTCAGATGAGCAACTCGCGGGGATCCGGTCCCTAAGCATTTCTCTCTCAGCACCCGACAGTATTGCTTCCTTGAAATGTCTCGCCCGTATTCCCAATCGTTTTGGTACTTTATAGTCGCTGTCAATATTGTCTCCCTCGAAGCAAATCTCCGACGGCTTTACTCCCTCGGCCCTTAAAACGTATTTGAATAGGCTCCCACTCCCCTTTCTAAGACCGACCTCACCGGATACGTAGATGGTATCGGATGGTCGCGCCATCTCATACTTTCGAAGTTGGGTTTGAATAAAACTCTTCGGAAGATACATGTCGGACACAAATATGATTCTAACATTTCGCCTTCGTGCCTCCTCGATCCGTTGCCGCATGGAATCAACCGGGATTATTGCGCGGTCCTCTGCGCTCAACTCGTGCCAGCAAAGAGATTCGCCCTGGTTCCACTGCATTCGCTCGGCCAAGACACTCCATATTTCACTAAGAGTGATATCCTCCCTTTTACTTTGTCTTCGAGCAAATACTTCCGCCTGTGCCCGTGAAGACACAAAATCCTCGAGATTCGACCGCGTGGGAGGAATATTGAGTCTCATAAATACCTCTTGTCCGATGGTATAGAAAACGTCTGACGGTGAGGCAAGCCGTCTGGTTAGACAAGTGTCAAAAACGTCGTACGCTTGAATTTTAATGGCCAATAGTGTAGTTCATTATAACTTCTTGGATTGGGCTGTCGTGTGCGTTGTGATTTAGCCTCAAGGAAATTATGATTCAACGACTGTCCCGCTCTCTAAACCAGCGCCGAAGTCTCCCGGCGAAGCCCCGCAATCTTTTTGCCAACGAGTCCTTCGGCCACTCCCATTCAGTTGGAATTACCTTGTGGTCCCGCAGAACCCTCCAAGCTGCGGGCTGAATTAAGGGAAGCACTCGAGGCCATGGACTTTTCGTGAAGTTTTTCGCACGACGCTTTAGTTCTTCCTTGAGGTCAATATTCTCCATTTCGCACCAGTTAATTATCCATTCTGTTGTTTGAGCAATTCGGTGCTGTCTCGTGACGTCCTTGAAACTGCGACTGTGCGCAGTCGGATGGACTCGTATAAAAACGCGAGGGATTGGGTCGAATGCGACTGGCCCATGGCGCGTCAGTTCCAAAAAAAACATCCGATCATTATCGAATAAATTGCCCGATCGCTCGATTTTGAGATTCACCTCGCGAAAAAGCTCAAGCGGAGCAACAAGCGATGAATAGCGCCCCGGCGTGCAAAAGAGGCTCGCAACTGCCATTTTCGGACAATCCAAGATCCATGTGCCCCAGAATTCTTGCATTTCGGTACCCAACCAAAATAGATCGCTAGATTGGGACCATGGTTGATCAAACTCTCCGCGCGTATTAAACGAAGCGGCCAGGCTCGCACTCGCGGTTGGATTGTCCCTTAGTCTCTCAATGCTCAAAGAAAGATGTTCTGGACTCCACCAGTCGTCGTCAAAAAGCAAAGCGGCTAGCGGGGCTTGTGTTTCCGAAAGAACTTGGCTTAGGTGCTTATGATGCGGAATTGGTGGATTGCGGAGGCGATAGGTCAAAGGCAGGCCAGGAAACTCCTTGCAGATTCGCCCCGAGATTGGGTCGCCCGCGTTCTCCGAAACAATTACTTCGGCAATCTCGTGGAAGGCAGTTTGAGCCGCAACGGACCGAAGGGCCGTCCGCAACATATCGGGCCGCCCGGCCGTTGTAATCAATACCGAAACTCGGCGATTCTGTTCCAATGTTGTCTCCCGGCGGTTTATTGTAGGTTTCTTAAACTTGGAATTTGTATCAAACTCCATATGGAACTTCAAGTCTTAGATCCATAAAAACAAACAATCCGATTCCCCCAATGGAGGGAATCCCTTATCTGAGCAATTATCTCAGACTCCGCTACTTGTGAAGAAATGAGAATGGTTGCAAGCGGGTTGCTAAAAGCTGCAGGCGGCATGACCTCTCTTCCTTGGATTCGTTTGCCGTGGTAGCGCGTGTTGGAATCAAGAAAGGCAACGATATTGACTTCTGGCAGTCGGGAGGTTTCCAACAATCTAAGTGTATGGGTACCGGTTCCCCAAATCGCCACGGGGACCTGGCTGGCCACAAGCTCGGATATACGCTCATGGATCGACATCTCAAGTAGCCGGCTTGACTCCAAATACTCAAGAAGCGCAGGACCCGTTTCATTATCACGCCGCTGGGCATGAACGCTTCCGTTGTATTCAAACAGCCCTGCCACGGCAGGCTCAACCGACTCGTTTCCCAAATATCGAACAACGCGCTCCGTAAGCACTCCGTCGAATCCTTGCCGTGCAAAGAAGTTTCTTAAGGATCTAGGCGAGAAGTAATTCACGTGTTCAATGCTTATGAATTGGTAGGGGGCGCTAAACCAAGCTTGATACCTACTAGCGTCAGGGACCTCCACGTAAATTAAGCTACCCTCTTTTAGCACTCCTTTGACAGCTTGCAAAGCAGAATCGAGCTCGGGTAGGTGTTCAAGTACGCCAATCAAGATTACAACATCAAAAGTATCCTTGGTATTGGGGAGATCATTAATAGTCAAAGTTTTCACTTCGATTCCATAGAGAGACCGCGCAACAGCGGCGCAGTTCTTCGACGGATCAAGGCCCAGTAACTTCGAGAAGCCACGACGCTTCAGCTCGGCCAGAAGTCCTGCCGTTGCGCACCCTATGTCCAGGATGGAAGCGGAGTTCCTTATATTCGGTGCGAGGAGATCCGCGATCTGGCTGAATCGAAGCTTATCGATCTTACTAAGTTCGCCGTCCCGTTGCGCTTGTTCATATTTCGACATTTCACTATAATAATGGTCGAAGCACTTGCGGCTCGGGATGCCATTGGCATATGCAAATCCGCATGGCTGGCAGACCACGAGGTCGTATCCCGTCAGGAGGCCCCCTTCTGAGAAAGCAGAGAACTCCTGCCGAAAAAGAAATTTACTCTCAGAGGATTGACACACTGGGCAATGGCGGGAGCGCTTTGTCGAGGTATCGCTTGTTTTGAGATCGATTGGCATATGCAAAAAGTATTGGTTCTCTCTAGGGAAGCTGAGTTATCGATTCCAATGCATTCATACGAGTTAAGAGCTTGTTTTGATTCCATGGACGCGGCCACAGAATTGCTTCCAGCGGAATTTCCCGTACTGACTCAATAATGGCATTGTTGTCGTCGATTACAAGATCCGCTCGTCCCCACCGAACGAGAAACTCAGCCTTCGTTTTATCATATGGGTCTTGTGTCGAGTCTGTTGATCGAGATGGGATTACATGAAACGACCTAATCCATTTGCCGAAGTTCCTCATTACCCAGGCTGCACTTATATCGGCAAACTCGATTGGAACTGCCGTCAACGCTACATGTCGGAAGCGGTGACCCTGTTTCTCGAACCATCGAAGGACCTCCAGGTCGGGCTCTAGGGAACGCCCATCGGACCGCCTAAAAGCATCGAGTGACTCAAGGTAGGCTTCCATGGAAATACCTAGAACTCTGTTTGGTGGATTCTCGGAGATTTGGTTGTATCCGAGGGTCGACCTCGAGTTTTCCCGACGCCACCGGTGCTCGTACCAGTCCGACATCAGGTTATTTAGTACATCGTCTACATCCCAGACAAGCGTCTTCATCTTTAGTTACCCTTCAACAATGGGAATGAGCATATTATCCGCAAGCTCTTGCCTATTAAGAAAGGGAAAGAGATCCTCAAGAGGCTTCGAGACCATTCTCCCATCGGCACTCAACGCGCTCTTGACCTTCGGTCGTGTTTGTTCCTCGGGATCAATAATCACTTCAGAGATAAACGGACCTTCGGAGCTGAATGCCTCATCAATGCAGCTATCAAGTGTTCGATGGTTAGGAATTTGGTTGTTTGCGATTCCGTAAGCTTCAGCTAACCGGCAAACGTTTGGAAGCGTCAACCCACTTCCCGGATCGCTGGCGATCAAGCGACCTTGGAAATAGTTCCGATGGGTTGTCCGCATTGAGGCATATCCGTTGTTATTCAATATAAAATATTTCACCGGAAGGTTTAATCTGCGAACGGTCTCCAATTCTTGAATGTTCAATTGGAATCCCCCGTCGCCGTTGACGCATATTGTACGCCGACGCCCCGAAGCGATGCACGCGCCCATGCTCTGCGGAAGCCCAAAGCCCATGGCGCCGATTCCAGGGCTGTTAAGCGATCTCTGCCCGATTTTGTACTTGAAAGTCTGAAGCACAATGTCGGAACAGGCCCCGGAGCTGCCGGGAACGAGCAAATCGTCGCCGGTCATTTTTCTCGATAGTGCACTGATCAACATGTAAGAGTCGACAAACGACAGTTGATTCAAAGCAGACTCGTCGACGGCTGAATATTTCTCCTTCCAACCCCGGCATCGATCCAACCATCCGCTCCAATCTGGGACCGCGCAGCAACTCAATTGCCGCCTCAGTTCGAGTAGAAAGGCTCCGGCGTCGGCCAGGATCGGGAGATCAACTTTGAATCTAAACTTTCCTAGTTCTAGGGGATCAATGTCAACTATGACTTTTTGTGCCGCACGTGCAAAAGTCTCGGTGGCGTATCCTATCTGGCCGAAGTCGAGGCGGGCACCGACACAGAGAATAAGATCCGCGTTCTGTTGGGTGAAATTCGCGCCGCGCAAGGCAAGTACACCCGGCCTACCCGAAAACCATGGGCATTCTTCAGGCATAAGGTCGGCCGCCTTCCACGTGAGGAGGATTGGCATCCGCAGAAGGTCAGACACCTCCCTGAATATCACTTCGGCCTGCGCATTTCTGACGCCATTGCCGGCGAGTAAAACAGGGCGCCTTGCACTTAGAAGCAGCTTCAGGGTTTGCGCCACGGACGTTTGAAGCGGTGATTGATCCTGGTTGGGAGGAGCCGTAGGAATAAAGCCTTGCAAATTGTCAGGATCGACTTCTCGTGCCTGCATATCCAGCGGAATGTCTATCCAAACGGGGCCAGGGCGCCCAGTCTTAGCGAGATGGACGGCCTTTTCAAGGTGGTACCTGATCGAATCCGCATCACGAATAGTTACGGCATACTTGGTAATCGGCTTGACCATTTCAGTGATGTTCACTTCTTGAAATCCAAGCATCCGCATCTCAGGGCTCTGTTTTATGTCCGGAGTCTTAACCTGACCAGAGAGGATCAGAACCGGGACAGACTCAATCCATGAACCCGCGACACCAGTGATGGCGTTCGTGCTGCCGGGACCCGTGGTGACCAGTGCGACGCCAAGGTTTCGACTATATTGAGAATATCCGTCGGCGGCGATGGCGGCAGCTTGTTCGTGAAGACAGGCTATGAACTCCAATTCCTTGCTGCGGCAAACGGAGTCCATCAGGTGCATGCAGCCGCCTCCCGGCAGGAGGAAAATATGGCGCACGCCTTGGCGAGCGACAAATTGGATGACGTAGTCGGATAGCTTCATGGGATAATGGAAAATTTGTGCGAGACGATTATTCGCCGCCCGATTGCGGCCAAAAAGTTAAGAGGATCTTGCGGTTGCTGTTCTCATTGATTGCAGAATCATCATAGATGGAATCGCCGGCGATATAGGTTGTTGCTACTTCTTCAATTATCGCTCCGGTCACGGTGCCAAAGCTATGGGGGGTGCCGCGGTTGATCGAGACGACATCGCCCTCCTTCATTCGCGTCGCCTTTCCCCCCACTTCTACCGTCAAGTCGCCATGCAATAGATGATAGCTTTCATCCTTTTGAATGTGTCGGTGGCGGGGATAAGACTGACCGGGAAACATTACCACTAAGATCTTTGAGTAAGCCCGGTTTATCACTTGAATAAGGACTGCGCCGACCTCATTGAAACGATCTAAACCGTAATGATGTGATATCTCCAGGTCGACGTATGGAGGAAGGGCGATGCGCCGAGCCTTTAGGAGGGCTTGAAGGTCATCCATAATTCGGTTCACATCCTCCCTCAAGTCGCGGTAATTCAATTGATCCGACATGATCCGGGAGGATTTTGCGATATCGACGCAAGCATAATACTCCGAATACTTCGACAGGTTCCTGGCCAATAGTTGACCCCGGGTATTGGGCATGGCAAGAAAATAGTCCTTCTCGCCGATTCGTTGTCCCTTTTTTATGTCGCGCGAAGCAAAAACTCCTCGGTACAAGGGCTCGATATCGGCGATCTCCTTGGCATATATTTCGCGCCTCGCCCCTGTGACTCCACACATCACCCGAGTGTCTTCGGCGGCTTCTAGCCACTTTCGAACTTGCTCCGGCGACGCCGAATAAGGGTTGGCGGGGTAAGCGGCGGTCGGAACGGCAATATGTTTCTCGAAAAGCTGCGCGCCTTTGCCAAATGCGATACGGATGCTGTCGAAATTTGTTGGGGACTCATGGGTGGAGAACCCAATCGGGAGACCGGGGTATCTCTTTCTAAAGAATTCGATCTGGTTCAATTCAAGATGTTCACGGGAACAAGGGTATTCACCGACGCAGTGCATGATGGCCAAAGGCCGGCTGCGGTGATTGAAAAAGGAAACGACTCGATCAATATCCTCGATGCTGGCGGCGGCTGTTGAAGCGATAACGGGTTTGTTTGACTTTGCGATTCTCTCGATCAATGGCCAGTCGGTGAAGGAGCAGCTGGCGATCTTGATGATGTCAAACTTCAGTTCCTCCATTAGGTCAACGCTGGGCTCATCCCAAGGGGTACACATCGAAACAAACCCGGCGTCTTGGATCGCGTCTTTTAGCCGTCGGAAATCATCTTGGGACAATTTCGTCTCAGAGAAGCGTTTTATGTATTTAAAGTCATGGCGATTGGAGTAGTCGGGATGGATGAAGGTTGAGTCGCGATGTTGGAGCTTTATGCTAAAATGAAATAGTTTAAAGTCCTTTGCCACCTCGCGGTACTCGCGGACAATGCGCAATCCATGTTCGATGTCGCCCATGTGGTTGTTTGCCATTTCCAGGATAAAAAGAGGTTTGGGAATCGAGTTGCTCATGGTTGATGATGATTGACAGGATGCTTTTGATACGTATCTGCTATGTGGTCAAGCGATTTCCGATGATTGATGTTTCTTGAAGAGTGTGAAATCTTGGTCCCACGGGTGGAATCGGTTATTCAAACCCTTGAAGTTTCAACCATGATGTTGTTTCACTGGATTGGGACCGAAGAACTGCGCGCGAATGGGCAATCAAGTGGGGATCGCTTTCGTCCACGACAGTTGCGGACGGACGCAGCCGTTGATCACCCCGCCGTATTCCGCCCGGCCTTCTCCGGTCTCATGCACGCAGAACGTGATCGCCTCGCGGAGATGGACCTCGATCTGGGTGACGTTGCGCAGGAGGATGATGCTGAAGCTATACAGGCCGTCGTTGAGGAAGTTGGCGGGGATTGTCACGGCCTGGCGATACGGGCCGGGTGAGAGTTCTTCGCTGGCCGGTCCCGAACACAGGACCCAGACACCCTGCTTGTCGAAGAGATGGATGCTGCTGGTGACGCTGGAGGACGGGCCGGAGAGCTCGAAATCGAATTCCAGCGTGACGGCGGCATCGATCGGCACGTCGCCCGTCACCTTATCCACGGACAGGATTCTGGCGCGGCGCAATCGCATCCGGTCGTTGCCGGCGGCGGGATCGTCAACGGCCCAGGTGGATTCGCCGGTGATAGTCGCGCCGGTTTCGATGTAGGAGCCGATAACCGAGGAGACCGGGCCGTCGCGCAGGATCCGGCCGCCCTTGAGCAGGATGGCCCGGCCGCAGAGATTGGCCACCACGCCCATGTTGTGGCTCACGAAGAGGACCGTGCGCCCCTCCCGGCCCGCGATGTCCTGCATCTTGCCGAGGCATTTTTTCTGGAACTGGGCGTCGCCCACGGCCAAGACTTCATCGACGATGAGGATTTCCGGCTCCAGGTGGGCGGCGACGGCGAAGGCCAGGCGGACATACATCCCGCTGGAATAGTGCTTGACCGGGGTGTCGAGGAAACGCTCGACCTCGGCAAAGGCGACAATCTCGTCGAACTTCCGTTTGATCTCCACCCGAGACATGCCGAGGATGGCACCGTTTAAAAAGATGTTTTCGCGGCCGGTGAGGTCACCGTGAAAGCCGGTGCCGACCTCGAGGAGCGAAGCCACGCGACCATCGATTTCGATCTGGCCGGAGGTGGGCTCGGTGATCCGGGAGAGGATCTTCAAGAGGGTGCTTTTCCCCGCGCCGTTGCGGCCGATGATCCCCACGACCTCCCCGCGCTTGATCTCGAAGGACACATCCCGGAGAGCCCAGAAGTCTTCCTGGGACCGGGCGGCGCGGGCCGCGCCCTGAGCGCGACTCAACCAACCGAAAGGAGCACGGGCCGCGCGCGACAGGACCTCGCTGAACCGCTTCGAGCCTTGGCGGCTCCCGCCACCGCCCTGATGAGACAGGACATAGCGCTTGCCGAGGCCCTCGACTTTGATGATCGCCTCGCTCATGGGGTGATGGTTTCGACGAGGCGGCTAGATGACATCGGCAAAGGTGCGCTCCATCCGGCGGAAATAGACGATGCCCCAGACAAGGAAGAGCGCGGCCATGACCAGCGAAAGGCAGAATCCCGGCCACCAGAGGGAAGACTGGCCAAGAATGGCCCAGCGAAAGCCATCAATCACCCCCACCATGGGATTGAGCGAGTAAAGGAGGCGCCACTCCGGCGGAATCACCGCGCTGCTGAATCCCACCGGCGAGACGTAGAGGCCGAACTGCACGATGAAGGGAATGACAAAGCGGAAGTCGCGGTATTCGACATTGAGCGCGGTAATGAGCAGGCCGGGGCCGAGCGCGGCCAAGAAAGCCAAGAGAACGAAGGCCGGGAGGAAGAAGACGTGCGGGCCCGGCAAAAACCGATAATAAGCGCATAGACCGACCAGGATCGCGAACGAGATGAGGAAATCGACAAAGCTCACGACCACGGCGCTACCCGGGATAAGGAGACGGGGAAAATAAACCTTGGAGATAAGGTTGGCGTTGCCCACGAGGCTGCCACTGGAATCGGAGAGCGCGCTGGAGAAAAACTGCCAGGGCAGCATCGCGGCGAACACGAGGAGGGGATAGGGGACGCCGGGCGAAGGCATTTTGGCCACCCGGCCGAAAATGACGGTGAAAACGACCATGGTGAGGAACGGGCGAAGGACGGCCCAGGCCACGCCGATGACCGTCTGCTTGTAGCGCACGAGGATGTCGCGCCAAGCCAGGAAATAGAGCAGCTCGCGATAGCGCCAAAGGTCGCGCCAGTAATGGCGCTCAGCCTGGCCGGCCCTAATGATCAGTTTCGGCATGGGTGGATCGGGACGACTGTGGGCGCCGAAACAGGGCGCCGGTAAATTGAAACTCCTGCGACAGGACTTGGTAAAAAAATCGCCACTTCCGGGCAGATCGAGGCCAAAACGCGTGTTCTTTGGGAAAAATTAACCACTTTTAACCTTTCCCGCCTCATGAGATTCAGGCGAGCGGTCGGACCACCGCGTCTTATAAACTTCGACGCAGATCATGTAAGGCGGGTAGCCAATCATCTTCTGGATGACGGCATCGAGAAGGGGAGCGAAGGGGCGAACGGGGAGCGTCAGCGTCCAGGCGAACAAGTAAGAGCGCCCGGGAAAGCGACGGAGGAACCCCGTCATTTTCTGGCTCACGAAGCCGCCGCAATAGCCGATTTTCTCGATCAAGAGGCCAGTGCCATGAAAAAGGTCGATCAACTGCCCGGACGAATACCCCCGCCGGACGTGCCGTCCGTCCTCCACAGGGGAAAATGGTCCGAGATCTCCCTGATCCAAGGGACGATAATGGTAATTGGGGCTGGTCAACAGGAGGCGGCCACCGGGCTTGAGGCAGGCGCAAATCGATTCCACGAGGCTTCGATCATCCAGGATGTGCTCGATGTTTTCGCAACAAATGGCAAAATCGAATCGACTTTTCAGGTCTTCTTTCGCCGCCAGTTCCCGAACATCGCAGATTTGGAATTCCGCCTGAGACGCTTTGACCAACGCGGCTCGCTGGGCCGCTTTGGCGGTGTCAGCCTCGTTCCACGTCAGGCCGAGGGCATGGTAGCCGCGGAGGGCGGCACAGACGGTGAAGGCCCCCGAGCCGCAGCCGACATCGAGCAGGCGCTCGCCGTTCCGAGTCTTTGGCAGCCGCTCTTTGAGCCAGAGCCAACGGTCGCGGACAAGAAAGTCGCCTTGGATCAAGCCAGCACCCGGGCCAATGAGTTTGGTGAGTAGAATGTGGTTCAAATCGGGTTGCGGCATGACGAGAGGAAAAATGCCATCTTTTGGGCAAAACGCCGCAGCCGCCATTTATTCGTCAAAATTACCCGAACTCCCATTATCGATTTGCGACAGGCCGAATGGCATCAACTTGGGCGGGAATCGGGATTCCCATCCGACCGAGCAAATCAACCAACGACGAGCGCAGCGCCTCCCGCGAATTCTCAGCGGCGAATTGACTGGCGCCACTTTCGAACAACGGTGAAGCGCGATGCCGGAGCGCAAGCTCTGGAATCAACTCCGCGAGATCGACCGCCGACGGCTCGCTGACCGGAAAACCCAGATGATATTTCCTTGCGGCGTGGCCGATGAATCCCGCATCGAGGCAAATGACGGGCACGCGAAAATGGGATGCCTTGGTAAGGAGGTTGCTGCCGTGCTCGGGGGTGTTATAGAGAATGAACAGGAGGCCGGTCCTTTCGATCAGCCAGTTCAGTTCGGGGTCGGCGCGCTCGGCATCGGTCTCCTCGACCACCAGATTGGGCAAGCCCGATCGGATGATCTCGGCCAGTTCTCTGGCCTCGTAGTCCTTGAGCCGGTTCCAGGCGATTTTTCCCCAAATCAGGAAAAGCCAGTCCCGGTCGCGGCCAGCCCGGGCCATCCGGGCAAACTGCAAGGGTTGCTTGCGCGGGCTGATGAATCCGTACAATCCAACGATCTTTCCGCGGGCCTTTACGACCTTTTCACGATTGGCCACCCGAAACGACGGCAGGAGGGTTGCGTCCTCACTCGGCACCGATAGATCCGTGTATTCGGGAAACTTGACCGGCCGGACCCCGAGGTGCTTTTCACATCCGTCAACCGCGAGAGGGTTGATCGTCCCAAAGTCGCGAAATGGCGGCTTCCCGAGCCCGTCATAACCATCGCTCCGGACTCTCTTTGGCTGGTCCCGAAGCACCCAATTGACGGGGGGAAAAACGAGGTTGCCGCTGACCTTCCAGGGGAACAGCGGGGCCAGCCAGCGAAATGGGTGCGCCGACCACAGCGCATAGTCCAAAGTCGGAAAATAGACCAACACCACCTGGACCGAGGCCGATCGCTCCCAATGGCGAATCGCCCGGCGCAACCGAAAAGCCCAGGCATAGTTTGCCCGCATTCGATTGAAACCATTTCCGGCCGCCGCTTTCCTGGTTCCGAGGTCATCCGCCAGAATCACGGGCCGCTTCTCGTTCGGCCTAAGTTTTTCAAACAACTCTGGCGGACCAGCGTGGGCGACCGTGAATCCCAGTGACTCGAAGGCCATGGAAGCCCACGTCAAATAACCGGGTGAATGTCCGTTACCACCCAACTCCACCAAAACGATCCCGGGT
>Ga0207037_10164_pt1 | contig 22487 bp, 21 predicted proteins | sample Alteio_BWMinCont_75_FD_153268 | JGI IMG/M metagenome (GOLD analysis project Ga0207037, IMG submission 153268) | Enriched cells from forest soil in Barre Woods Harvard Forest LTER site, Petersham, Massachusetts, United States -... | ecosystem: Environmental > Terrestrial > Soil > Temperate forest >... | reverse complement strand
TTAAGGAGGATAAGTCCAATTCCTCGACAGCAGACCTTTGTAACGTGATGTTCTGGTGCTTGGGACAGGTGAAGAAGGCTATGAAAACGATTCAGCAATTTGAGACAGAGCTTATAGATTTGCGAAAAGTTGATGCCAAAATTGATAGGCTGTGGACACGAGTTTCCGTGGATGCAAGTCGGCAGCCTTTTCGAAAAGCCCTTGGCCTGATTCGAGGCGGTGCACCGTTCCACTTTGAAAAAGAGGTCTTTGCTTCTAAACCATTCGGATCGCTTGCCAAAGCCATTTTGCACTCTTATCAAAACGACCTGCGCGATATTGGGCGTTTTTGTCGCGAAGCTGTCATCCAGCGTTATCCTTGAAAAACCGTGTTTAAAGGGCTGATCGATTTCTACGAAGAGTTGAAGAAATAGAGTGGAATGAACTTTGTCGATTATTCATTCCTCTTCATTTTTCTCCCGATTCTGCTTGTCGTTTATTATGGCACCAGCCGATATCGAGATGGGAATCTGGAGCCTCCGCGTGGCCGTGGCCGCCTTTTACTCCTCACCATAGCGAGTTATATTTTCTATGCGTGGTGGCGAGTGGATTTTCTAGGCCTGTTATTGTTCACTACGATCCTCGACTATAATTGTGCTTATGCCATTCACCAAGCTTCGGACAAACTGAAAAAAAGGGCCTGGTTGACGCTGTCGATCACCTGTAACTTGCTCGTTCTCGGTTATTTTAAATATTTCAATTTCGGAATTGAGAGCGCGAATCATCTTCTGGTTTGGTCGCGCTTTGAGCCGATTCGATACACCAAGGTTTTTCTTCCGATTGGCATTTCATTTTATACGTTTGAATCGATCAGCTACACGGTGGACGTTTATCGTAGAGAGATTTATCCCGCACCTTCGCTTCTCCATTATGCCGGTTTTATCGCGTTTTTTCCACATTTGATCGCTGGGCCGATTATTCGTTACCGTGATATCGGGCCCCAGTTGGTCGGAGCCAAACACGAACTGTCAAAATGCTGTCGGGGTGTCATGTTGTTCATTATTGGCTTCGGCAAGAAGCTCTTGATCGCAGATAGCGTGGCTCCCGTCGCGAACGCTGTGTTCGATGGAAGCCGGCATGGAGCGCTCGATGCATGGCTGGGCCTTTTCGCGTTCACAATGCAGCTTTATTTCGATTTTTCCGGGTATTCGGACATGGCGATGGGATTAGCGAACCTGTTTGGATTTGATTTCCCTCAAAATTTCGACGCACCTTATCGTTCGGCGAGCATCACGGAATTTTGGCGGCGGTGGCATATGTCCTTATCGAGATGGTTGCGCGATTACCTCTACATTCCTCTGGGAGGGAACCAAAAGGGAGAGGTGAGGACTTATTTCAATCTGTTCGTGACCATGGTGCTGGGAGGTTTGTGGCATGGAGCCAACTGGACTTTTGTTTGCTGGGGCGCCTTTCATGGGATCCTTCTTTCCGCAGAACGAATGCGTGGCAAGCGTGAATTCATTGCGTTCCCCATCCGATGGATGAATGTGGGATTCACTTTTATTTTAGTAATGATAGGTTGGGCCATTTTTCGTGCGCCAGACATGGATAGCCTGGGCGAAGTTCTGAAAGGCATGTTTGGATTTTATTCTTATTCCGATATCAATTCGCTTCTTCCTTATCTGCGTCCCACAGCCATTTGTGCTCTTTGCGCCGCGCCATTGATTGTAGCCTTCGCACCTCAGTCGATCCTTTTCGTTAAGAATATAAACACTCTTAAAGCATTTCTTCTCGGAGGAATTTTTCTTCTGTCATTGCTCAAGATGATTTTTAGCACGCAACGAACCTTTCTTTATTTCCAATTTTAATGGAACCGAAAGCAACCCATCCAGGTCAGCGACGCCAAGAACTTGCGCTTCTCGCATTATTTCTCGCCGTCATTGGAGGGGTGTTTTTCTTTGATCTGATCTATGCACTCGCCGCCCCGCCAAAACCGAAATCCATCCAAGATGTGCTTCGAGGGAAGTGGATGCGCCGGTTGGATAGCTTCTTTGTCGGTGAATATTCCTGCATGTTCCAGGGGTGGCGAACCGTCGTGACGGAAGGATTGTACACGCTGACCGGAGAGGTTCAGCCTGGTGTGTTTATGGGAATGGATGGATGGCTCTCCATCCAAGCTGAAATGGTTGACCGCACCCTGTCGGCGAAGAAGAAGGACCAGCTTTACACGGAGAGCGTGGCTAGCCTGGCGCGCATAAGGGACTACATGACGGCGCATGGAGTTGAAGTCTTTATGCTTGTTCCACCTAATCGGTTGCGAATTTATCCTGAATATTTCTTTAAAGATTGTCGCGTCCCATCCTATATGCGCACCAGTTACAAGGATTTGATCCATAAACTTCAAGTTGCTCATTTCGAAACGATTGATTTGGAGGAAGTCTTTCGTGAGGAAAAAAGGAAAGATTCCATGCAAGGGATTCTTTACCACACGGCAGATCATCATTGGACGAGTCGCGGTTGTCTTGCAGCTTGCCAGCAGGTGACAGATAGGATCCGCATTTTACATCCGGAATGGTGTAATACCGCGCTAGGCTCAATTCATTTGAATGAGCCGTTCAAGACGACCACCGAAACAACGCTTTCGAAGAATCTGGGCTTTTCAAATAGGAAGCTCATCCAATTTCTTGCCCGTCCCGTCATGTACTTCACTGTAAGCTATCAACGCCCGTTTACAGCTGTTGAAAAAGACGAAACACCGTTTCTTCTCATAGGCGACAGCTTTGCCCATAGCTTTCCTGGCATCATGGTGGAATATCTGGAGTACGACCTTCAGGCACCCGTCCAAGGTGCCTACGTGCATGATGGGATGCCTTTCTGGTTCAAAAGCGATCGTTTTGTGAAAAAGAAGCCTTCCTATTTAATCTGGGAAATTTGGGAAGCAAATTTCACGGCAGGTTCGGTTGTCGGGATTGATGATGCCATGTTGCATCCTAAAGAACCGATGAAGATGAATTGAGATTCAGGCCTTCATGATGACATGATAGGATGCAATACCCTCGTTTTGATCCAGCCATCCCGAATGCATCAACACCTGGCTTCATGTTTCCGATGTTCGATGGACAAATCCACAACCACCAAATAGCATCAGCAACAGACTCGGATTGACGTAGAACTGGATCGGGAAGTGGGGTTGCTTAACTCCTAATTTTTCTTGTTGGCAACCTGCTTGGCTGCCACAACCTGTTGTTTCTGCTGGTTAATATTGTTGGCCTTGGCTTGTTTTTGATCGGCCTTCTTCTGGTTGGATTTCGGAGATTTATCGCCCATAATTTTGATTTTCTTCTGAGGGTGGACTCACCTTTGGCACGTCGTTTTCTCCGAAGGAAAGATCATCGTGGGTGCTGGAGGAGGCATTGTAAACGATGAACCTAAAATCATTTTCTTTCCGCCGTTTTAGCACTTCGGCGGATCGCGAGACGTTTGTTCAGTTAGCAGGAAGGTAATTACACGAGCGTCCTCACTCAAGATCTGTGGAACATCCGAGAAAAAATGGGCGACTGTTGGCGTACTCCGCCAATTACACCGCAAAATCTTCCATCACAGGTTTCGCTTCTTCGAAGCTCAGGTGGCTTATTTAGCGAAAAGCGCGGTGCCCGAGATTGGAGCGGATCGTGGCCGAGGCCTGGTCTGTGCAACCAGGCACATTCGGATTCGCATCACGCAACCCGACGACGACCGTGTTTAATTCAGATCGGCCTTGCCGCTAGGCGACGGTGTTCAGAGAATTTTGGCTGCCAGACTCCGCAGCAGGCTGCTGGTTTGCTTGAGCAGCTTGTTCACGGGCCAATTTCTGCTTTGCTTGCAGGTCGCCTTTCGCAGCCTCCGCTTGGGTTTGAGCAGGTGTTTCGAGGAGCTCCTGAGCGGGGGTTTGAGCGGCGGAAGAGCTGGAAGGGTTCGAGACTTTTTGCGGGGCGCTTGGGAGAGTGGCCAATGGGTTGCTGGCGCTAGTCGCAGAATTAATGTTTCCGATACTCATTTTGTGTCCTTTTGTTATGCGCTTTTACAGCGCCGTTTCACTGATTTTGGCTGAAGAGATGCATCATTTTCTGGCCGGGACTGGCCATTGAACTCGCATCCGAGACAATAGAGGGTGCTTCCGCGCCCTAGCCGCCACCACCAATGCTGGAGATGCCGTTCATCTATGTTTGGCGTTAAATTATTTCACCGATCAGGCTTGCAGATTCACGATACTGCCTGGCGATGAGGGATTCGAGGATCCTCCGGTTTGGGAACTACCGGTGCTGCCATCATAATCGCCATCGGAGTCGATCGTGGAAGTCGATGAGCTATTATTCGAAGTCTGTCCAGTTTGGGAGCTACTGTTATGGTGGTGATGATGCCCCTTGTGAGCCTGGCCAAGGCTCTGGATGTCGTTCTGCAACGTCGTAAAAGCACTTTGAGCACTGGAGAGATTTCCCGACTGAAGCGCGGTTGCCAGCGTTTGAAAGTCTTGAGCAATCTGGTTGTTTGGATTGTTTTGACCAGATTGATTTTGTCCATTCGATCCCTGGCCACCATTCTGCATATCTTGTTGTAAAACTGTGAAGGCTTGCTGCGCAGTTGTAAGATTCCCGGATTGCAGGGCGGTTGAGAGGGCTTGAAGATCCTGCTTCTGTTTTTGATAAGGATTCTGCGGATTGACTTGATTGTAACTTGTTGCAGAAGAGATGCTTGAAACGTTCATAGGGTATTTTGGTTTTTCTGAAATCGAGACTTTTTGACGCGTCAGACTACAATCATAAAGATCACCAAATAATTTTATCGGCAAAAGCAGTTTTTAATTTAACAAAATAAAGAAGAAAAAATGACTATTGATTTCTACGGCTCAGGCATTCGAATGCCAAAAAGGTCATTCCCATGTCAAATTATGCAAGCAGTGAAGACGGAGTGGGGGATGTGTGCCGTTACAGACAATCTACACTTGCAGCTAGAATGGACAAATTCACAACCAGCAATTAACATCACAAGCAGACACAGGTTGATGTAGGGTGGGGTTGGAAGATGCGGCGCTCATAAATGAAAATATGTAATCGATTTCATGCTGCTTTTACTCTGCTGGAACTGCTTGTTGTAATCACTCTTATCAGTCTTTTACTGGCGCTTCTCATGCCCGCCTTTGCGCGAATCAAAGAAACTTCACGCCGCCTCCAATGCATGAACAATCTCTATGAAATTGGACGTGCTGAGTATGCGTATGCTGCTGATTACGATGGGGCTTTTTATTCTAATGGCGAGAGGCCCCTTTTTTCTGGGTATAATAATCAAGGCTGGCCCACTGCAATGGTGCCTGGGGGTATGTGGATAGGGTTGAGCAATTATCTGGAAAATGTTCATTTATTGTATTGTCCATCTGCTTTAATGAGGGGAAACATCCGTGCGCCTCAGAGTGACTTGGGCGATAATCGTCTGCCAACCGATTGGAGTGATGTTGCAAATGTTCAGAATCATTATGGCTATGCCTACCACTTGACCATGACTTCTAACAAAAATGGGGTGTTGGCTTTTGAGACCCCAGGTTATTTCTACCACAGTGGAGTTTATTACTATTTGGATCCCACTCAACCCCAGAATTTACCCCCGTCAACATTGCCAGTGCCGTACGCATCGATTCAACTGCAAACCCAGATGATCACTTGGAGCATGAGCGGAAATACAATTATTCCAACTCTCATTTCAACTTCATATTCTGGAACCACCCCAACGGCAACCAATCATACTGGACCGAATCCTGATTCCAACGGAGGAAGCAATGTCCTCTATGCAGATGGCCATGTCGCATGGTTTCAATTTACAGATGAATATGGTTACGGGCGAATAGGTCCTTTTTATCTGAATCCTTTGCCGGATACCCAGTACACAGGCCCGTTTTGGCCTTCCGGATCGACGGGGTTTTGTATCGGTTGGTAGGAAGCACACAATAAGCGTAACCGGGGGATATGCTTTCCCTGATTGCGTCCATGCGATCCAAGAGAGAATGTCCATCAAAGGGATCCAGTGGAACCTCGATAAGGGAGATCTCCGAACAAGCGAAACAATTTTCCATTCGTGCGACATGGTTTTGTTTTACACATTTAAAATCCAAGCCCATGTTTGGTACCGGTTACATAATTTGAATAGATTGATCAAAAATTAGAAAAAAAGTGTATATGATGACGAAGAACAAAATTTTGTTGGGTCTTTTGGGCCTTTTATTCGCGCACGAAGCTGTTTTTGCCCAAAACATTTTTTATGATAATTTTTCTGCTGGATACTACTCCTCAAGCAATTGGACCGTGCTTCAAGGCCAGTGGAGCGTGGTTGGAACTCCGGCAGGCAACGCATTACAGAACCAGTCTACGTCTGCTGACTCAATAATCGTGACAACTGCAAGTTTCCCTACAAATAGAATCGTAACATGGAATGTCAAAACCATTACACCCGGTTCGAATGACTGGAATGTGGCCGTCCTCTATCCTAAATATATTGACAGCAATCACTACATTTCCTTAATCCTCCATGAACCTGATGTAAACGGCAATCGCGCTCTTGAAATTGATCAAGCTGACAATGTCACGGGTTTTGCTTCTGGTTCTACTCCTTTTCGTATTTATATCCACAACCTCCCGGCATCCCTCGATCCTACGATTGAACATGCGGTCACGGCAATCTGTAGTGGCAATAATTTACAGATAACTATAGACGGCGTATCAGTGGGCAATATAAGCATGCAAAACGGCGTTGCCCAAATGGCAGGATCCGTCATGATTGATGCATCACAGAGCATCGTCCAAGTGTTCAGTGTAAGTGTTCAAAATTACAATCTAGCAGAGACTGTATGGGTAGATGACAGCGTTCCTTCAGGAGCAAACGTCTCGACTTACTCGGGGGGTAATGGCGGTGGGCCTAATGTCAACGCGTGGACTTGGGTGAATAATCCAGTTCCGTATAGTGGTTCCCTGGCGATTCAAGCACCGCCAAGTTCGCCCATATCCCAAGTATCGTTCGGAACTGTGGCTTTCCCCGTGAACTCGGGCGATATCCTGTTTGCGTATGTGTATCTTGATCCTGCGCATCTCCCATCCGAAATCGAATTGCAATATCTTTATAACAACTACGGTACCTGGGCCAATGCCCATTGGGGAGCAAGTAATATCACTTGGGGAGGATCTTCAAATATGGGGCCTATACCTACAGTGACATCGGCCGGTTGGGTGCGTCTTGAAGTGCCGGCAAGCCTTGTGGGTCTGGGAGGGCAAACAGTGAACGCGGTGGCGCTTGATGTATATGGTGGTGGCACAGCATTCTGGGATCGTATAGGTCAAGCGATGGGGTTCGCGGCGAGCGCTGGTTCTGGCGGCACCATCACTCCGTCAGGCAATTTTTCGGCAAATTACGGAAACAACCAAACATTCACGTTTACTCCGAATGCTGGATATATGGTTTCAGATGTACAGGTTGATGGAGTATCCCAGGGACCCATAACGAGTTATACTTTCAACAACGTGACATCAAGCCATACCGTTTATGTTACCTTTAGTGTAGGAGGTAGCACCGGCGACATCGTTTGGGTGGATGACAGCGTTCCTTCAGGAGCAAATGTCTCGGCTTACTCGGGAGGTAATGGCGGTGGTTCTAATGTCAACGCATGGACTTGGGTGCATAATCCAGCCCCGTACAGTGGTTCCCTGGCGATTCAAGCACCGCCAAGCTCGCCCATATCCCAAATATCGTTCGGAACTGTGGCCTTCCCCGTGAATTCGGGCGATGTCCTGTTTGCATATGTATATCTTGATCCGAGTAATCTTCCGTCCGAAATCGAGCTGCAATATCTGTATAATAACTACGGCACCTGGGCCAACGCCCATTGGGGCGCCCCCAATATCACTTGGGGAGGAGCCAATCAGTATATAGGGCCAATACCCACAATCACATCGGCTGGCTGGGTGCGTCTTGAAGTGCCGGCAAGCCTTGTGGGTTTGGGAGGGCAAACAGTGAACGCGGTGGCGCTTGATGTGTATGGCGGTGGCACAGTGTTTTGGGACTATATAGGCAGACACCCCGGCCATTAAATGAATTGAATTCATCACCGTGGGACTGGCCAAATAGGCCAGTCCCGATGACCATATTATCAGTGGCTCCAGGGGAAGCATTGGCCACCCCGCTATTTGTGAACCAATCGTATTCGTCCTGCTAACGACATCCTTGACGTGATGCCAATGGGATGAGGTTCAGAAAGTCTGAGAAGCGAGAGTGGCTTTCCAGCGCGACGGCGTCAGAGTTTGGACTTCAGTAATCATCATATTGGGCAGACGGCCCAGGACAAATTACACCCATCTTCAGTCCCTTAATCCTACCAGAAAATCGCCCCTGTAAGCTTTAGCATTTTCGGACTTTAATTTCGCTTATTTTGGAGGCATTAAGCCAGCAGTCTTCAGAGATTGTCGCCAATTAAGCTGAGCAGATTAATCACGCTCGCTTAACTTGATCAGTCCTATTTAGCATCAGATTTCACCTTCTCTGTCACAAATGCCACAGTATCAGCATCTACAGATACCACTCGGATTCCAGCATTCTTGAGAGCTTGTTCAAGAAGCGCCATTGCCTCGGCCTTTGAAACATTATCTACTGAGCAAGCAATTGAAGTGAGGAGATCAAGTCTTCCGCTCAGCATAACCTCTTTATTGGAAAGATCAGCATAGAACTGGGCAATTTGATCCGTGTCTGCGTGGATAAAGTGTATGGAGACTGGGCCTGGATCCGTAATCTTTGTGCTAGGAAAGTGAACCGCTATCATACTCCGCTTCGCTCCTGGTGGTAGTGGTAGCGGAGGTAATTGAATTCTGCTATAGACTGCCCCTTCATTGGTACTCTGGGGCGCAACAGGCACGTCAGCACAGTACAATAGATTTAAAGCCGCATAGCACAATAAGATCATCGTGACTGCGAGAACGATTTGATTTTTCATAGAAAGGTTAACGTTTGTTTGGAAGTTTTACTCATCTTCAGTGCCTCAATCCTACCAGAAACCGGCCCTGGAAGCTTTAGCATTTTCGGACTTTAATTTCGCCTGTTTGGAAAGCAGCAAGAACGGTAATCTTCATAGATTGGAAATGTAACCCCACAATCTGGAATTTACAAATCTGTCGCGCTTTCAGTGAAACTATCGGAACATTGGGAACATGTTTCTGGCAAACCCGATATCGTTCTTCAACTTTCCAAGGTTTTGAGCGGCTACTATTGCCAAGTCTCAGGCTTTGCCGGAGGTTCTGATTTTTTGTTGTTGCTATTATTATCAGTACATAAATTTGAGGGGCGGTGTTTTTTGAGAATTCTCAACACAATATATAAAAAAATGAAAAACCATATCATTTTACTTCCTATCGATCCGATAAGCGTGGCCAAATCTTCATCTCTGGATCGATATTGTTCCTTAGGAGTAGAAAGAAAATGAAAGCTGGAGAGCACTTTCTGAATTTGAGAATCCGTTTGAGGATCTATACCGTTCTTTGTAAAAACAGTGACCAAATAGATAAAATCCCTGTCGACAGTCACGCGGGTCAACTGTTGTGAGTATAGGTGATTCTGAAGGACATCTATTCGCTCGTAAGCTGGTATTCCATCCCAAGCAATTTTCTTCGCTGAAAGTTTACTTCTTTTAATGAGTTGTTTTTCGAGAGAGGAATCAAAATTAGAAATAAATCCATCATCAATAAAATGTCCTTTCTTAGCACTTTGAACGGTGATAAAAATCTTTTGCGAATTGTCAAAAGAAGCAAGTTCTAACACCAGCAATAGGTTTAAGTTGGAATTTCCAACAGGGCTTTCGATTCTCTGCCAACTATTTTTCTCAGGAAGCTCAATGCGAAAATTATATTTTTCGTATTTTACCTCACTTCCTATGCTCGTCTGTTGCGTAAAGGAGACTCCAAGTAAAAGTAGAACAAAAATCTTCAAAAGATGGTTCATAGCCAGCGTTGTTCAGACAGAAATTTTACTCATCTTCAGCACCTGATCCTACCAGAACCCAGCCCTGGAAGCTTTAGCATTTTCGGCCTTTAATTTCGCTGATTCGGAACGCTTTTCTGAGCCTACCGCCTTGATGCTGTACGTTGACAATGATCCATGTTCCCCATGTCAACAATGTGGGAAGGGGAGGCTGGGATGGACAAAACGGCAGCCAGCAATTAATCTCTGCGCATTGGCTGGAGGGCTGACTGGCTGATTGGATTGGAAAAGAAGACTCGCAAAAATTCAAAAAAAGTATTTAAGGTACAACGAATATTTTCCCAGTATGGGGACACTTGGCTGAGGTGTTGGGGGTGAATTTACTCACATCTACCAGTGACTTGTCTTGTGCATACGGACTTTTCACCAAGCCGGGCCACTTCGTTTTGATCCCATAAGGATATCCATCCTTGGTGGGCAAATCCTTCAAAGGGATGATTTCTGTAGTATTGTCTATTTGAGGTGTGATTGTCCGGCTGGAGGCGTTTGCTCTTTCGGAAGGTTCAGAAGATTCGATTTTACCAATATCGGTTGACCGACAAAGCGCTTCGATAGGAGGCTCGTTGTTGGGAGAGTAGCTCACACGATAAAATCCAGGTCTCTCATCTTTGGATTCTATTTTTAAATGTGTTCCCTCTTTAAAATAGCCGACGATTTTCCCTGGGTTTTTTAGATCATAAGCTGCAATTTGTATCGTGCAGATGTAGTAATTTGAGTTCGAATTAAGCATCGATCCGGAATCTGATGATTGAGATTCATTCTGGACAGTTTGCTCGTTTTTTTGACCTAACGCAGCAACACGTTTGCCTTCATTATAATCAGCAGTCGATCCTTGTAAATCGCCCTTTTTATACTTGGCATTCCCACGACATGTGTAAGCTAATGTCAGATTTGGGTTGAGACGAATTGCTTCAGTGTAATCGGCGATTGCACCATCGTAATCAAGTTTTGCAACCTTGGCATTCCCTCGATTACAATATGCGATTGAATAGTTCGGGTCGACGCGGATGGCTTCACTTTGATCTGCGATATCTCCATCGTAATCGCCTTTTGCGTACTTTGCATTTCCACGGTTCAGGTAAGCCGAAGCACACGTTGAATTTATTCGAATAGACTCATTGTAATCCGCAATAGCACCGTCGTAATCACTTTTTTTATACCTCGCTAAACCACGGTAAAAATAAGCGGAATAACTTGAAGCAAGCCGCAGGCTTTCATTTTGATCGGTGATATCTCCGTCGTAATCACCTTTTTGAAATTTTACAGTGCCGCGTTCGGCATAGGCGACCGAAAATCTCGGACTAATACGGATTGCATCGGTAAAATCAGCGATCGCAGCATCATAACTAAGTTTTTTAAATTTTGCCTCGCCACGATCGTAATACCCCCATGCATCATTTGGACTGATACGGATACATTCATTTTGATCGGCAATATCTCCGTCGTAATCGCCTTTTTTGTATTTCATTTCTCCGCGATTTCTGTAACCTGGAGCATAATTGGGATTGAGGCGGATACATTCATTTTGATCGGCAATGGCACCATCAAAATCACCTTTCATGCTTTTGGCATTTCCGCGATTGTTGTAAGCTTCCGCGTAATTTGGATTGATACTGATTGCCTGATTGAAATCCGCGATGGCGCTTTGATAATCACCTTTATCATATTTCTGGTTGCCGCTTTTTCGGCAAGCTTCTTCTGGCTTCAAATTCTCAATTGGGGTAGACGCTGAAATAAAGGGTTTTGGATCGGATATCTTCGGAATCAAGACGGCTAGGTATTTCACAGGAACCGCAAGATTCAGATTTTGCCCTTCTTTAAAGGTAGAAGCAGAAATTCCAACAACTTTTCCAGATAAATCGATAACAGGTCCTCCACTGCTGCCTTCGGAAATCGGCGCGGTGATTTGAAGCAGAGAACGATCCTTAAACGTTCTTGTAGCACTGATGATTCCTGAGGAGATTGTACCTTCGAGTCCCAAGGGGTTGCCTATGGCATAGATCGAATCTCCAACTTGAGGCGGTATGTCGCTGAGGTGGAGAGGATGCATGTTTTGTCCCTCAACCCCCAAGAGATCAAGGCTTAATAATACCAAGTCCTGTTCTTCGTCTACTGCGACAATACCGGTGAGGCGATATTTTTCCTTTTTTCCGACGACCTGGGCGTAACCGCCTGAAATACCCTTAATAACATGGAAATTCGTAGCGATAACTTTTTCAGTAACAAAAAAACCACTCCCAAAACCGGTCGATTTGTGATCGGCATCCTCCACAACCACTAGAACAACAGAAGGGAATGCTTTTTGAACGATCTGCTGTGCTGTTTCTGCAAAAGTTGACGAATAGCTCGCCAGAAGCAGATGGATGGACGTCAAAAGAGCGTAGCAAGGGCGTTTCATAGCCATTTATTATTCTATCGGAGAATGGCTGTGACAGCTTTAGCCATTTTGGAATTTTGTTTCGCCGTTTCGGAAAGCATCAGGCCAGCAATTTTCATGAACAGCCGGATGCGAATCCACATATCAAAAACTTACTTTTCTTTACCCGTTTCAAAGGCGGCAACTTCTTCTGATGTTGCTGGAGATGGCCACACCACATCTCTCCCTTTCCATAATAATGCAGTACTATCGATTTTTGCATCCGGCGTGGGATCTCCACCATCGTCTTTGCCGTCCTCACCTACGGAATAGAGCAGGAACGTGCCATCCGTATTCAAACGATAACGCAATGGATTTCCGTCCATATAATCGCGAGGAACTTCGGACGCAAATTGAGGAACCAAATCCTCTAGTCGATCCGGGTATTTGCCTATTTGAAGCCGATAGCGGTACAATTCAATTGCAGCTACCGTCATCTCACGCTGAGTCTCAAATCTTGCTTCACTTGTAAAAACTCTTTCCATTGCAGGAGTAAATGTTCGAGTAAAAAGGGTGCCCATTTTTTGATAAGCCGTTTGAGATCGATTCAATTTATTCAATGAAGACCGCTGTCTAGCTAATGCCATCAAAGATTTTTGAGTCGAAAAAGTTCGTGCATCCTCAATGAGCGTCTGCATTTTTTGGAGATAAGCTATTTCATCGGCATAACTAAATCCCAGTCGCCATGTCTGAACTCCCAATCCGGCAAGAGCTTTCACTCTCTCGTTGCTCTCTTGATCAATATTACCGAAAGCTATCCAGGTTTTAGAGCGTGTTCCATTTTTGCGAAGATCTGCAAAGGCATCGATAAAAACTACACGATCGTATTCCGACACGTCTTCAAGTTGTGGCAAAATTTGAGCTCCAGACCAAGTAGTCTGAAGTTGCTGCAATTCTTCATCATTTAAGTTCGGTTCCTGGAGAATAGCCCACGTCGCGCCCATACCAATGCTGCCTACCGCAATGCGCACTAATTGCGAAATTAAAACAGGTTCTTCTTTTTGAAACCGCGTGAGTAAAGCAATGTCCTGAATTTTATCCACAGCGGCATCCAAACGTCCTTCATGGATTTCACTGAGAGCTGCAGTTGATAACCAACGCGCAACGGACCGAATTTTGGTTAAATGTGGAGTCATTAAAGCAAGGCCTAGCTTGTAATCAAGATCCACACGAAGTACTGGTTTTCGCAGAGCTTCGTGAACCTGCTGAAGCGCATCTGATCCTTTTGCGGACTGTTGAGACAGGTCGCTCCATGCATGACGAAATTTGCCTTTTTCCAATGGCGATGAGGGGAGATCTTGATCGTGTTGTAGGACTCTGGCATGTCCGGGAACAACGAGGGTCATAGTTGGCAGTCCATCTGCGGCAAGATGACATGATTCCTTTAAATTATATAATTGATCGGCAGCATTCAAAAGTAGCTCTGCACCATTTCCATCCTGAGGAGGCTTTGTCAGGTGGAGTTCGTCCCACGTCAACTTTTCGCCTTTAGCCTGAAAAACTTTTTTAGCCTGGCTTAACTTGTAATAATCATAGCCGTTCTTGTAAAAAACCAAGAGGGGAAGCAACGCCAGGAAGATGAGAGCGCCAATCAGTTCTCGTGAAAACTTCATAACGTTGTTCAGACAAAAACTTCACTCATCCTCAGATCACACAATCCTACCAGAAACCGTCCCTGGAAGCTTTAGCATTTTCGGACTTTAATTTGCGGTTCAGAGAGTATCAAATATTTCGAGTGTAACGGGTGTAGTTCAGCAGGAGCTCATGATTTGTCGTTTTCACGGTAGATTTCATAACGGCGCTCGAAGCTCCTCCGAAAGATAAACAGCAGAAATGTGGCTGCGGTGAACATGACCAGAATGCCATAAACGCCCTCTAGCAGACGTTCATCCGCAGAACGGCCATGTAGAAGATTATGATAAAAAATGGAGAGAAAGATTGCCAATGGCGTGAGCAAACCCATAGCAGGCATTCGCCGCGCTCTGTATACGATCGACATAAAGGGGAGAAGGCCCGCCAACAACATCAACAATGTGAACTTCATTGAAGCATGGAGCCACATTCCCAATACTACTGAAGGACCAGCGAAGCCGATGATCAAAAAAAGGCTATGGCGTAATATTCCACGGAATCGTTCGCTCCTTGGGATGAGCAAAGATCTTGCCAAGGCTCCACTAACGAGAAAAACCCCAGTATAACCAACGAACCATGCACCGAGTAAGAGGGCGACCCCCTTGGAGCCATCAGCCTTTGCAACCTGGAAAACGAATCCAAGTGCAAACAGAAGGATGACGAATCCTATCGCACGAATGTATGCTTCGAGCCCCTCTGATCGCCGGGTTGCTGTTGTTGTCATGCGGGAATTGGATGCAAAATAAGGAACACCGCCGTTAATGTGAGCTTTGCTGTTGATAAAGTGCTAGGTTCAGAACATCACCCTACCAAAAATCGCCCCTGGAAGCTTTAGCATTTTCGGACTTTAATTTCGCCTGTTTGGAAAGCTGATCTGTGGAACATTGGAACATCGGGAACATCATTCCGGGTGTAAAGAAGCTGACCAGGTTGCTTCGATGAGGGCGCAGGTTTATTCTTGCGTCACTGGCTTGGCGTGGCTCAGCTTTGGATCGTTTGGCAGGAGAATTATTATGCAAACTGAAAAGAAAGTCTGGTTTCCGGCGAAAAGATACGGTTGGGGTTGGGGTTGTCCGAACTGTTGGCAAGGATGGGCTGTATTGATGACATGGCTTTCCTTGGTTTTTGTAGGATTGCTCCTGATTAAAGAGCGTATGATGCTTTATTTGGCCTACATGGTGGTCCTCACGATTGCTCTCATAACCATCTGCTATATCAAAGGTGAAAAACCACGATGGCGATGGGGAAAAGATTGACCATCAGCCGTGATTCATGTTCCCGATATTCCCATGTCAATGGGTGAACAGGGAGGCTGGTATAGACAAAACGATGGACAGCAATTAACCTCTGCGTAATGACTGGATAGAGAAGATGGGGTTCCTCAACTTTTCTAAAAAAATCGTTTCCAAATCATGATGCAATATGGAATGAGAAGTAAGCTAAAGAAACCTCCAGATAGAAGCATCTTGCTGTCATGTCTTAATGAGTAAAGCCAAAAGCCAGCGACTGCAAATAGTAAAGTCACAAAAAAAAGTCCGATTAGTAATGCTGGATGCAGTGTTCTACTGGCAGAAGTCCAAGCAGCCATTAACGAGTGCCGCTGTAAGGAGCGCTCCATCCGACGAGTTTGAGGACTGTAATAAAGACGAGGTGCAAGATAGCCGATGAATCCAGCAGTAACGATCACTAGAGCATAAGTTTCAAAGAAAAGATGATGAACAAAGCGAGTCCCAAATCCGCCAACGAGACCACCGACAAGGCCTCCTAAAACAATAAGCCCAACATAATACTTTCTAATCCGAGCACGAAGAATTAATTCCAATTCAGGAGACGAGATGAAATATCCACGGCCGATTGCTCCCTGAGGATAAAATATTTTTACTCCATTTTCTAGAGTACGAATGTGGTTATTTTCGAGGGTATTGAAATATCCTAGTTTCATCTTATGCACCTAATGTTGTTTAAACAGAATTGTTCTGCCTATCATGAGGCTGGAAAACTTTAACATTCCTGGGCCTGCTGTTCCTTATGATCAGTGCCCGGAAGGCAGCCGTGCAAACCGAGGAGCAAGCCGAAGACGGGCATGCTTAAGACCTGAAGGTTCCAGCCTATCCCAAAGTCGCCAACTGCCAAGAGTGATTTAAGGTCTAAATTACCTAGTACGTGCGGTTCAGTTAGTAGTACGTAAGTAGCATTGCTTAGGCTTAATGCGAACAGGAAAAATCCGATGGCCCACACAGCAATAAATAAAATTCTCGTTTTCATATCGTTTCGATGTCCTTCATCCTTCACTGCAAATCTAGAGGAAGATGCTCTTGGAGGCTTTAGCCATTTTGGAATTTTGTTTCGCTGATTCGGAACGCTATTGCCAGTGCTTATTTTGCCACTTTGTCACTGTGTGCCTGCCTGTTGCGCCTGTTTGGAACTCTGATCGTGGGAACATTGGAACATCGGGAACATCATTCTAGGTGTAAAATGAGGAAGGGTGCCGGCTATTTCAATGGGGGCAGGTCACAAGGCATTCCGAATGCATCAACGTCTGGATCCATGTTCCCGATGTTCCACATGTTCCCATGTCAATCATGTGGGCAGGGAGGCTGGGGTGGACAAATTCACAACCACCACGTACCATCAGCAACAGACGCAGATTGACGTAGGGCTGGATCGATACACGAATGAAACGGCTCAAAATTATTGGAAGATTGACCTTAATGGTCACAGCATTAGCAATGCTAGTGATTGCAGTAATATTTTATGGATTGATAACAGACAAAGAATTTCCATATTGGCACGTTCTTTGTGATGTAAGGAATGCCAAAACCTTACAAGGAGAACCTTTTAATAAAACAATTGAAAATTTATATCCTAAGATTGATTACGGTGTGCATTGGCATGCGTCAGCATATCTAGAATCATATTCTCAAAATCCACAAATTCCATTGCTGCGGTTTGATGTATTTCCACATAAACAACCTGGCTCTTCGATGCGATATTATTTTGCTTTTAACAAAAAAACGAATGAGCTTGTAGCGTTAGATAAGGCCACCGCAGAGCAATTTCCTCATTGCAGTGCATGGATGCGAACGAAACAGTTTATTGAACCTAATCAGATGACACCGGATAGCATCAAGACGTGTGTAGAGTTGTTATGGCAATGAAGTTAAGTGTACACAGACAACCACAAATTAACATCAGCAACAGACACATAGAGACGTAGGGTGGGGAGGGAAGGTGGGTTTGCCCGAGTGTAAATTTTACAGCGCACCTTAGAAAACCATGGGGATTTCAATCATATTGCAGGATGAAAAAGGCAACTCAATTGAACGAGTAGATGACGAGTCGGATATTTTGCATCGTCTACTCCCAAATGTGGATGATTCTAATTATCAGATGCTACGGTCTATTGATCGGTATGGCGATACCACATTCAATAAACTTCAGATGAAATCGTTCTTAAATGAGTGGGATCGTCTTCAAATTTTGATAAACGATGTGGACGAAAACACATATCTGAAAGAATTAAAGCATTAGCTCAGAGATGCCACGATGGGATGCACCTCTATCTCAAATTTATCGGGGATTGAAATTAGGAATAGACAATTATGGCCTCACATGAAACGAATCAAACTTACCCAATTATTTGTTATTACCTTATTGCTAATGCTATCTCTTTTTGGGATTAGTTTTATTTTTGCCAGTAGGATTGATTTTATGAATGAGCTCCTTGGATGGTTGATGTGCCCAGGGATTTATATTCAAATCTATTTTTTCAAGAATGTTCATAATATTTCGATTGGCACTATTTTTGTTTCTTTTATTATAGATTGGTTATTGCTCAGTGGAGTCTTGTTTCTAATCAAATTGGGAACCAAGCGTAAATGCAGCGATCAGTAGTAGAGCATCTGCTATCCACATCACTACTGGTACGTCACGCCCCGCAGCCAGGATGGACAAATGCATAACCACCACGTACCATCAGCAGCAGACGCGGATTGACGTAGGGGCTGGGTTGGGAAGTGGGGTTGCTCAATCCACTGAGAACATGAGACCTCCTGAACAATTGGATACGACAAGACTATTGCTACGTCGGCCATTACTGACTGACGCACATGAAATTTATGAGCGGTATGCGACTGATTCGGAGGTCACCCGGTTCCTTGTTTGGCGCCCACACAATTCTTTCAAGGACACAGAATCATTTTTGGAAAGGTGTGTTGAAGTCTGGGACGGTGGTAGTGCATTTCCATGGATTTTAACACTGAAGGAAAGCAAATTTGTGATTGGAATGGCAGAACTTCGAATCGACGGAAATAAGGCAGATGTCGGATATGTTTTGTCTCGACCATTTTGGGGCCAGGGTTACATGACAGAAGCCCTTCGAAGCATCGTCGAGTGGGGTATCAATCAGTCCTCGATCTATCGTGTTTGGGCTGTGTGTGACATTGAAAATAAAGCGTCGGCACGAGTATTGGAAAAGGTGGGAATGCGGTTGGAAGGCATACTCAAACGATGGATAGTCTGTCCCAACATGAGTGATGAGCCACGAGACAGTCTTTGCTATGCCATTACAAAATGAGGCTTAGTGCAGAATTTTTACCTATTTTTCAGCAAGATGCTAACGATTGGAACCATACTTTTTGGAATATGGGGTTGCGCGACTCCTATCCAACCACCATTAGAGAAAAATGACGATACGGTTCCTTGGAGTCGAAAAACAGGTCATGAATCTGATCCTACCCCTCCGTTTCAGCATAATCCTACTGGATTTTAGGCATTCCGTCACGCATGCCAGCCGAGATGGACAAATCCACAACCACCAATTACCATCAGCAACAGACGCAGATTGATGTAGCAGCTGGATAGGAAAGGTGGGGTTGCTCAGTTTATGAATAAACCACTGTGTAGAGGTGTTTGCTGGACATCAACGATTTTATTGCCCCCAGCGATATTCACTGGATACGTAACATTTTCGTATTCCTATGCCTTGGCTAGGGGAACACTACCATTCAGCTACTTTCCTGTTTGGTTATGGTTCGCGGTTTATGGGATTTGTCTTGTAAGTGGTTGCGTAAGCTTTATCGCGCTTCTAAAGGTAGGGAAATGGACCAGAATAATATTTAGTTCAATTTACCTTATTCTTATGGCAGCGATCTTTCTTGCACTTCATTTATGGATCGCCTGTCTCTGGGGAGATTGTCTCTAATTGAAAAACTACAACCAATAGCGAAGCGTATCCATGTTCCCGATGTTCACTGGAGGGCATGGCAGCTAGGACGGACAAATCCGACAAAGTTTTGAGTCATCCATCCACCACCATCAATGAATTTGGATTGGTTGTTCCTCATTTTTTAAAACACAATACCTGAGGCATCTCCTCCTCCATGTCTTCTCTCTTCTTCTTCCTTCTTCCGATCTTCCTCTCGTTTGCGATTTATTTGCTGCATCTCTTGGTCTACTTTTTTAGCTACTGTATCGGAGAATAGAAGGTCTGCGGGCAAAGGTTCTTCACACACTCCACAAAGCTTGTTTTTTCGGCTGTAGATCACCGAGCCACAATGTGGACACTTGAGTTCCATGTTCTTCAGTGATCCTACCGCATCTCGACCAAATTTTCTACTTCTCTGATCCAACCCGAAGCAGCTTCAATTTGAACGCTCAAGCTGTTAAGGATTATGAATGGTAAGGCAACTCGATCGAAGTTATGTTTCAGCGATCCGTCTCCAAAGGGAGAAGGTAGAAAGCTTTCGCGAGTACCCGTTTTGTATCCCAGCCGTTAAACATCTCAAAAGGCTTCGCTTTCATCCTGTCGTGACCTTCTTTGTGGGGGAGAACGGTATTGGAAAATCTACTCTAATCGAAGCTATTGCGACCAAAATGGGTTTTAACCCAGAAGGTGGGAGTAGGAATTTTCGTTTTAACACACGAGCATCTCATTCGGAACTGCACAAATTCCTTGTTGTGGAGCGCGGAATCTCACGGCCCAAAGATGGTTACTTTTTGAGGGCTGAAAGCTTCTACAATCTTGCTACTGAAATCGAGAGACTTGACAATATTCCAACCGAAACACCTCCCATCACGAAGTCGTATGGAGGCAATAGTCTGCATGCGCAATCTCACGGAGAATCCTTTTTTTCCCTGATGCAAAATCGATTATCTGGGCATGGCCTTTATATTTTCGATGAACCCGAAGCTGCTCTTTCACCGATTCGTCAGATGAGCCTTCTCACGCTCATGCATCAGCTTGTTTCTAGACAGTCTCAGTTCATCATTTCCACACATTCTCCGATCCTATTGGCCTATCCGAATGCGCAGATTTATATGCTCTCAGAAGCAGGGATCAAAAAAGTTGCCTACACGGACACAGAGCATTATCAGGTAACGCGTGATTTTCTGAATAAACACGAAAAGATGCTAAAAATTCTCATGGAAGATGGGTGAAGTTTTGTGGGCAGTGCTTTCAACCCTTCCACTGGCCACCCCCCAACGACAATTTTCAATATTCCAGTACCCATCCCGAAATATTTACCAACGTGGGACACCAGATGTGACACTATGGATGGCCAGAGGATGTAAACTGTTCAGAATCAAGGGAGGGTAGGAGAGGATTGGACTTTCAGTGCGACTGACCGCCATTCATGGTTCAAGCCACTTGGCTCAACTATCAACACAGGTGTGTCAACTAAGGCCTGTCAGGTCAAACAACGGAATCAATAGATTGACACCGATTGCTGTGATGACTTTTTGCGATGTCTGAACTTCTGAGGACATTGCCAGACATTCAGAAATATCTGTCAACTACCCAAATAAGGGTTGCTTTTGCAAATGTACGTTTTGTCAATATTTTCCTTGAATAAGGAGACGAGCGTGTTAGGGTTCTCCTTCACCTTTTCGAAAGGCTTTTATCAAGAATTCCTTTTCAAAAACTGGAGTAGTTCTTTTTCTGTGTCTTGCAGTCCTTTATGTAAAGGCCGCCAATGGCAAAACCGATCTTCTATGGCAAAATAGCAGCAGTGGCGATCTGTCGATCACGCTGATGGATGGGACGAATGTTCAGCACAACGTCTATGTAGGCACACTCCCTTTGGAGTGGACGACAGCGGGTGTTGGTCGGCTTGGTTCAGATAGCAACCTCGACATCATTGTTCAGGATATGCCGACCGGCGATCGCATGGGATTGCTCATGAATGGCACTCTTTTCACCAACGCTGTCTGGATCGCCAATATCACCAATGAATGGAGGATTGCCACAACGGGAGATTTCAAACGCGATGGGACGACGACCTTGGTTTTGCAGGACACGATCACGGGAGATTGCACGCTCTCTTTCATGAGCGGAAGCGCGATTACCAACAGCGTTTATTTAACCACTTTGCCGCTATCGGTGCAGATCAAAGGTAATGGGGATTTCAATGGAGACGGGAACCTGGACCTTGTTTTACAAAATACCCTTACAGGGGAGGTGACTCTTCAGTTCATGAAAGGGTTGACACTCGGAAATGCCGTCTCACTCGGAAACTTTCCACTGGAATGGCAGGTAGCAGCTGTGGGCGATTTCAATGGCGATAGCAGTCCTGATCTCCTGTTTCAAAACACGATTACAGGTGATCGTGCCATTTCGTTCATGAACGGAAGCACCATCAGCAACACGGTGGCTTGGATCTCAGGAGCCATTCTGCCTAAAGAATGGCAGGTTGTGGCTGCGGGTGATTTCGGCGGATATTTTGGGAATGCCAGTGTGCCCAATAATGGAGGACCGCCTTATGTTGAGTTACCCAATGGCGGTTCGTCTACCACTGAGCTCATCCATTTGCCTGGATCGGTTTCCATCAATTCAATAATCAATGGGATGGCAAGTGAGGGCGGAAATAGTTCAAGTCAAAGCCAGCCAAACAATGCGGCAGTCCACCAAAAGCAAATTGCCCGGTTGGAAGTGTTTACGCCTCTCGAGTAAGTCCTTTAACACTAAATAGTGGAATCGAGTTATCTGTGAATTTCTATCGTCTCTTATCCTTGCGGAAATGTATTTTAGAGTTGTTCTTTGTAAACACTCTTTTTTTGGACAAAGAGCGCAGTGGCTCCGTCTCAGCTGTCACAATTTCCGTCTGATTCTACGTGGAATAGCTTAAAAATTTCCTAATGATATGAACTCGCTATTAATTCGTAACAAACTCGTTATATTTTTTTTGGCAGTTGTCGGATTTTCTTTTTCATTAAAGGCCGCGACAACGGACACTGTGACGATTGGTCAGGTCTATTCGTCATTTCAGGATCGGTATGTGGCCGCTTATGGACACACGACCACATGGTCTTCCGGAGCTCCTGCCTATCCAGAATCGGCGTGGTTTGATGCAAATAATCAGACCAACTGGGTGGCATTGGTGCAGGAGGTCGCCGATAAGATGGCTGATAATGATTT
>Ga0207037_10163_pt1 | contig 22609 bp, 18 predicted proteins | sample Alteio_BWMinCont_75_FD_153268 | JGI IMG/M metagenome (GOLD analysis project Ga0207037, IMG submission 153268) | Enriched cells from forest soil in Barre Woods Harvard Forest LTER site, Petersham, Massachusetts, United States -... | ecosystem: Environmental > Terrestrial > Soil > Temperate forest >... | reverse complement strand
TCATAAATTTCATTTAGAGTTTGGGCGCCATCTTTAATGGCTTTTACGATAATTTCCTTTGAAATGTTATTACAAAAACAAATGATCTGTCGGTTCTTCTTTGCCACTTAAGTTGAGGCCACTTTTTTTTCCAGCTCGCCGAATAGTTTTTGAAAGGCCGCCAGCACCTTACCTTTAACTTCTTCAAAAGTTCCCTTCATCAAAACTCCAGAGGCAAATTGATGGCCCCCGCCCCCTAGGTTTTCGGCGAGATGGCTGACCGTGATAAGGCCTTTACTTCTAAAACTGAGCTTGAAGGTATCCTTGCCTTCGTCTCGAAATAAAACTGCAGCCTCTATGCTTTCGACATTCATGATCATGTCAATAACGTCTCGGGTCTCATCATTTTCCAAACCCAGTTCATCCATGTCTTGACGTTGCACTCTTACAAGGGCGAGTCTGCCGTCTAATTCATACTCAACGAGGCCTAAAATCCGAGAAAGAAATTTTAATTTATTTGGAGAGTGATTCCCAAAAAGATGACGATGAACTTTCTGAGGTTCAATATTATGTCTGAGAAGTTCGGCCACGATGAGGTGGGGTGTGGGACTTCCTCGAATGTATCGAAAATAATTCGTATCAAAAACAATGCTTGAATATATGGGGAGTGCTATCTGAGCATCGAGTGGGATTTGTAAGGTTTTAATAAGATTAAAAACAATTTGGCCCGTAGAGCTAGCCTCGACGTCGATAAGATGTTCATTTGCTTGAAGGGGCCTACGCTCTAAAAGGGGATGGTGGTCAATGAAAGAAATCTTTCCGCAATTTTTTTGGAGCAGGGGCCACAACTCAAGAAGAAGTTCTTGATCGTTTGTATCAAAAATAAGACCGATATCAGTTCGTGTTATTGGGGTCTTTAGTTTTGAGATAGTTTCAATAACACGATGGGGATCAAGAAAATCATATTTTTTGGAAATATCATCCACGTTTATAATTCGAACATTCTTGCCGATTTTTTTTAAGGCCCAATAGAGTGCGAGTTGAGAACCAATGCCATCACCATCGGGTTGGGTGTGAGTGCTCAAGATGAATGAACGAGAATCCTTGATTTGTTCCGTCAATGATGCCATCTAAATATTGTCTTTCTTTTAAGGTGGTTTAGTCAATGTCCGCCACAAAAAGCAATGCACCGCAACGCAACTAATTCAATTTTCCCTGCTAAAAGCCTAGTAGGGCGAAATTGAAAGTGGATTTATTCGAAAAGAATCTGGCAGAATTAAAGGTATAGAAGAAGGAGATACAAGTTGAAATCGTTATTAGTTATTGTTCTTTTGACCTCACAGATTGCCTTTGCCGGAACAGACATTAGAGTTAAGTATCCATTTCCTAATTTTACCCTTCGAAAACTTTCTCAGAAAAATCAAATTTCGTTAAATCAATATCGAGGCAAAATTGTTGTTATTGATTTTTGGGCAAGCTGGTGTGAGCCCTGTCGGCAAGAGTTTCCTGTCCTTAATAAACTCTATAAAAAGTATTATAAAGACGGTGTTCAGGTCATGGGAATAAATGTAGATACGGAAGAGGCCGATGCTGCAAGATTTCTCAAGGAAAACCCGGCGGTTTTTATGCTCCTCCACGACGACGGCGGAAAGCTTATGGACCAATTTAATTTGGAGACCATGCCCAGGTCATTTATTATCGACCGTAAAGGGGTTGTGAGGTTTATGCATAATGGATATAACAGCGATTACGACCCCTATGTTTTTGAAAAGGAACTCAAAACTCTTTTCTAATTAAATGACTATTAGCGTTATGTAGTGTATCTGCTTGGATTTTAAGGATAAAATAGTTATTGCTGGTTCCTCACAGATAAGGTATATTCTTCGGTCCTTCGCACCCTCGAGTTAAGGAGAAAATTGTGAGTGAAGATTCAGTCCCCATGACCGTTTCTGGAAAGAAACGATTAGAAGAAGAACTTAAAAATTTGCTGGGCACAGATCGCCCCAATGCTATTCGTGCCCTCGAAGAGGCCCGAGGACATGGCGATCTTAGCGAAAACGCGGAATATGATGCTGCAAAGGAAAAACAGTCTTTTATCGAAGGCCGCATTCAAGATATCAACAGCAAACTTGCCCGAGCTCAAGTGGTCGACCCAAAAGCTATAAAAAGCGATAAAATTGTTTTCGGCGCCACGGTTGTCCTTGAAGATATGAACAACGGAAAAACAAAAAAAGTGAAATATCAAATTGTTGGAGTTGATGAAGCTGATGCTCCAGCTGGAAAGATATCCATTAATTCCCCAATGGCGCGAGCCATGATTGGCAAGGATGAGGGTGAAATCGTCACCGTTACAACACCTGGCGGAATTAAAGAATTTGAAATCGTTGAATTCTCATTCGAATAATCTTTCGGAACCTTTAAAGAAATTATACTTAGAAATTGGGAGTGAAGCTCGGTTACTCGACCTTCTCATTGAGTTCTATAAAAAAATGTCTGACGACGTTTTGCTTGGCTTCTTTTTCTCCGGGAAAGATATTGATCATATCGCCCGGCAACAACAAATGTTTTTTCTTCGAGCCGTCGGTGTAAATCAAGTCTACGAGGGAAAGTCACCTCGTGCTGCCCATAGAAAAATTGCTCCTATTCTTAAAGGGCACTTTGACCGGCGCATGGTTTTGTTGAGAGAAACTTTGAGTAACGCGGCCTTGACTGAGGAAAATATAAAGACCTGGATCGATTTTGAAGAACAATTCAGAAAGTCTATTGTGGAAGAAGAAGCGCCTCTTTCTGAGAGGCGCCCCCGATAAAAACAAGAATTCACGAATTCTTGAATTCTTGAATTCTTGGATCTTGTGTAAAGGTTAGTTTTTTTTTGAAAAAGGAGATTTCACTGCTAAAGTGGAGAAGTGAAAAAACCTCGAATCGTCATCATTGGCGCCGGTTTCGGAGGCCTTGAAGTCGCTAAAAACCTTAAAAAAGCTCAAGCCCAAATTATAGTAATTGATGGCAGAAATTATTTTTTGTTTCAACCCCTCCTTTATCAAGTAGCCACCGCTGGCCTTTCTCCGGCTGATATTGCGTCCCCCATTCGGGGAGTTCTCCGCCATCAGCAAAACACAGACGTCGTTATGAAAAAAGTGACCGGGGTTGATCTTCAGGCTCAAGTGGTCATTGCTGAAAATGAAAAGATCTCTTTTGATTATCTTGTCCTTGCGACTGGTGCCCACCACGGATATTTCGGGCATGATAATTGGGAAAATTTTGCACCTGGTTTAAAATCTATTTCCGATGCGACGAAAATTCGCAGGAATATTCTTTTGGCTTTTGAGGCAGCGGAGCTTGAACCCGACCTAGAGAAAAGAAAAGCCCTTCTTACTTTTGTAATTGTTGGAGCTGGGCCCACAGGCGTGGAATTGGCGGGGGCGATTTCCGAGTTATCGAGACGGGCCTTGGCCTCGGATTTTCGGCATATTGACCCAAGATCTGCAAAAATTATTCTTATCGAAGCGAGTCCTCAAATTTTGGCAAGCTTTTCCCCGGGTCTTTCTAAAAAAGCGGCAAAGGCTCTTCTCAAGCACGGAGTCGAAATCAGAACCAACAGCCGAGTTGGTGATATAAATGGAGAAGGTGTAAGTATTGGCTCCCAGAAGATATTGGCAAAAACTGTGATCTGGGCTGCTGGAGTTGTGGCCTCCCCTGCAGGCAAGTGGATCGATGCCGACGTCGATTACGCCGGGAGAATAAAAGTGAGACAAGATCTCTCTGTCCCCGGGCATAGAAATATTTTTGCTATTGGTGATACTGCGGCGTTTATACAAGATGGAAAACTTCTTCCGGGCGTTTCACCCGTGGCCATGCAACAGGGGCGTTATCTTGCACGATTAATCAACGCCAAGATTAAGGGGAAAGAATTCGAAAGCGAATTTCACTATTTCAATAAAGGAAATTTGGCTACCGTTGGTCGATCGTTCGCTGTCGCCGATCTGGGGAGGGTAAAATTCGCTGGGTTTTTCGCCTGGGTGGCGTGGCTTGTGGTTCATATTTATTATTTAATTGGATTTCGGAATAGACTCCTAGTTATCATTCAGTGGGCTTGGGCTTATTTAACTTTTAAACCGGGAGCCAGATTAATCGTCTCCCCGGAAGAAGATGACCAAACAGGGGACTAAATGAAATTTCTAATGATCGCCTTTTTTGGGTTGGTGGGGATTTTTAGCCGTTACGGAATCAACATTTTCTTTAGGGAAACTGCGGGAGGACTACCCGTTGCTACGTTTTTAATAAATCTTCTTGGATCATTTTTGATCGGGGTGGTTTACGTCCTTGGAATTGAGCGTGCCGCAATTTCAGATGATCTCCGAATGGCCCTTATGGTTGGTCTCCTTGGCGGATTTACCACTTTTTCAGCATACAGTTTGGAAACTGCCGTTCTCATAAAGAATAATCAGAATGCGCTTGCTCTCTCTTATGTCCTCGCGAGCACTGTTTGCGGAGTTGTGCTTACCTTCATTGGAATTTTTCTCACCCGCCGTTTGATTTAAGCCTGATGGTTTATCTCTATATTTTTTACTTAGACAACCTTAAATTTTGAATCAATCGCTTCCTTGCGGCCAGGGCCCTCGGCTCATGAATAAAAACCTTTTTGACCTATCTTTCGGGAGGGAAATATCCCTTTCCCCCTTTTTTAGGCGCAACAGCGGGAGTCGGGGTTTTCGCGAACGTCGCACTTAAGGACGCCGGCCCCCGGAGGGCGAGGCGTCCTAAGCCATGGAAGGCGGTGCGAGCGTGAGCGGAAAGCCCGAGCTCTCGTGTTGCGACCTGGAGGGGTCCAAATATTTTTGCTATCTCGGGGCAATCATGAGAAAAAAGAGAGATGAAGAAAAAGGCTTTAGAGCGCTGGGTTATTAAAGTGGGAAGCAATATGGTTTCTACAGGCGGGCCCATCCTCCTTCGCGCTTGGATGGAGCAAGTGGTAAGACTCAGGCGAGAACATAATGTCGAAGTCATTTGGGTTTCATCGGGAGCCATTTCTTCGGCGGTTAATCGCACAGATTTTAAAAAAACAAAATCTGATTGGAGCGTTTGTGAAAAGCAAGCCCTAAGCGCCATGGGGCAACCCATTTTAATGGATCTCTACAATCTCTCACTCCAAGCCACAGGTCTTATGGGGGCTCAAGTTCTTTTGACCGCAGATGATTTAGCAAATAAAGAACGTCGCACGAATTTTCAAGCGACTATTGAGCAACTCCTCCAATGGAAAGTTGTTCCTATACTTAATGAAAATGATGCCATTGCCACTGAAGAAATAAAATTTGGCGATAACGATTCTCTTTCGGCCAAAGTTGCCAGCGTTATGAAAGCTGACCGTCTTGTCATTTTAACGGACGTGGATGGTCTTTATGAAAAAGATCCAAGATTTCATCCCGAAGCAAAACTTATTTCAAAAGTAAGAAAAATCACAGCTTCAATGATGAATGTGGCCAGCGAGAATTCGGGGTCCAAACACGGGACGGGGGGAATGCTTTCTAAAGTCCGCGCTGCCAAAGAAGCGGTGAAGGGCAAAGTAGAAACGATTCTGGTTAAAGGCGACACAGCCTCGGTGCTGTTGAGAGTGGCCCAAGACAGTTATATTGGAACGGTCTTTGAAGTAAAATGAGTGAAAAATTGATTAAGAAACTGAAATTAACTCGTCAAGCTTCTCTAGAATTGAGGCACGCTGAAACCCTAAAGAAAAATGCCGTCTTAAATAGTGTAGCTCAAGTTCTAAGCTCCGTTGAAAAGCAAAATGAAATTTTAAATGCAAATAAGAAAGATATAAAATCCCTACCAAAGGGAACAACCCCCGCCTTTATAGATCGCCTCGCTCTTGATAAGGAGAGAATTGATTTGATGGCCGAAAGTTTAAGACAAGTTTCGGCCCTTGAAGACCCGCTGACCGGCGTCCAATCGCGAAAATTAGAAAGCGGCTTAATACTAAAAAGAGTTCCAGCGCCCCTGGGCGTAATACTTATGATTTTTGAATCAAGACCCAATGTGGCCATTGAAGGTTTTGGCTTAGCTTTCAAAGCGGGAAACGCCATCATTCTTCGTGGTGGGCGCGAGTCCATGGGAACTACAAAAGTTATTTATAAAATTATCAACGAGGCCCTGGTTCAAAACGACTTTTCTCCTGACACTGTCTGGGGAATTACAGATCCCGATCGCAAACTCACCTCGTTCTTACTAAAGCAAAAGGAATATATTGATATCGTGGTTCCCCGAGGGGGGCCAGGCCTAATAAAATTTGTCGTTGAAAATTCCCCCATACCAATAATCAAGAATGATCGGGGCCTTTGTCATGTCTACGTCCATAAAGATGCCGATTTGGACATGGCTTTAAAGATTGTTTTTAATTCCAAAACTCAAAGGCCCAGTGCTTGTAACTCCATGGAAACAGTCTTGGTGAATAGAAAAATAGCTACTGAATTTATAAATCAACTCTACTCTTTGTGTTTAGAGAAAAATGTTGAATGGCATGTCGACAGCGAAACTTTAAAAATATTAAAGAAGAAACCCCATGTGAAATTGGCCAAAAAGGAAGATTGGAATACCGAGTATTTAGATCAAATTATGAACTGCCGGATCGTTGATTCATATGAAGAGGCAGTAAAACATATTGAAAACCACGGTTCAAGACATTCGGAATCTATAATTACCAAGTCAGAGCCGCTAGCGAGAAAATTTCAAAATGAGATAGATGCCGCAGTGGTGTACTGGAATGCCTCCACAAGATTTACTGACGGGTTTGAATTTGGACTTGGAGGAGAGTTAGGAATAAGTACCCAAAAGCTTCATGTTCGTGGGCCAGTAGGGTTAAAAGAATTAACGAGTTTTCGTTGGGTGGTTGATGGAACGGGCCAAATTAGAAAATGATCAGCTTTAATAATGTTTTAAAACAATATGGCCCAAAGATTCTCTATCAGGGCGGAAGTTTCCAAATTAACCCCGGAGAAAAGATTGGGCTTGTAGGGCCTAATGGCGCCGGCAAAACAACAGTCTTTAGGGTTATTGTCGGCGAAGAAGGTGTTGATGGGGGCACCATCAGTGTCGCTGATAAACTAGTCATCGGATATTTTTCCCAAAGTATTGGCGAGATGAGAGGCCATTCCGCCCTTGAAGAAGTTGAAAAGGGGGCTGGACGGATTTCTGAGCTCGGTCGAAAATTGGCCGAATCTGAAAAAAGGCTACAAGACTCAAGCGAGAATCCAATAAGTGATGAAGCCATGGCCAAACTCTTAGAAGAATACGGAGAGATTCAACACGAATTTGAAAATCGAGGGGGGTACGACCTCAGTACCCGCTCAAAAGAAGTTTTGACGGGTCTTGGAATTGGCCCCGATCGCTTCGACAATCCCGTCGAGACTTTTAGCGGTGGTTGGAAAATGAGGATTGCTCTTGCTAAAATCCTCGTTCTTAACCCCGATGTTCTTCTAATGGATGAACCTACAAACCATCTTGATTTAGAATCCATTATTTGGCTTGAAGAGTGGCTTAGAAATTTTAAAGGCGCCCTCGTAATGACAAGTCATGATCGAGAATTTATGAGTCGCATCGTTTCGCGAATTATTGAAGTCGCAAATAAGGCTATCACGTCTTATTCGGGAAATTACGATTATTACCTTCGTGAAAAAGACATTCGAATGAATCAACTTCTGGCCTCTCACCGCAAGCAAACCGAAATGTTGGCGAAAGAAGAAGAATTTATCGCCCGATTTGCAGCCAGAGCTTCCCACGCTGCCCAAGTTCAATCACGAGTTAAGAAATTAGATAAGATAGATCGGATAGAAATTCCTGTTGAGGAAGCTGTAATGGAATTTACATTTCCGGAAATTCCACGGAGCGGCAACGAAGTCATGAAGTTCGAAAATATTTCTAAAGTGTGGCCCCTCCCTGGTGGCAAAGAGAAAGTTGTTTTCAAAGATGTTACGGGAATGGTGAGAAGAACTGACAAAGTGGCCCTGGTCGGAGTGAACGGAGCTGGGAAATCTACTTTACTTAAAATTATGGCCGGGCAGACCGACCCCACAAGCGGTACAGCGACTCTTGGGGCCAATGTGAAGATCGGGTATTTTAGTCAACACTCTTTAGATATTTTAAATCCGAAACAAACAATCTATGATGAAGTTTACTCTCGAATTCCTAACGCCAGTGTCAGTTACGTGCGTTCTCTTTGCGGCGCTTTTCTATTTTCTGGTGATGAGGTCTTTAAAAAGATCTCTGTTTTGTCAGGAGGGGAGAAGAGTCGCGTAGTCCTTGCGACCCTTCTCGCAAACCCCGTTAATTTTCTAATCCTTGACGAGCCTACAAACCATCTTGATATTAAATCTCGAGAGGTTTTACTTAAAGCCCTTAAGGAATTTGCGGGTACTGTCATTCTTGTGAGCCATGACCGATTCTTTTTAAGGTCTTTAGCGACAAGAGTTTTCGAACTTGATCACGGAGAACTTCAAACCTTTGAAGGCAATTATGAGTATTATCTCACAAAGACCCATAAAGTGGCTCACTGACGCACTGTACCGGCCGGCTTGCATCCAAAGGACTGGCCCCTTAAAAAAAAGTTTGCTATCATAATCTTATGCGACGAACAAAGACTTTTATGCTCTTTATTTTTATTTGGTCCCTTTCGGCCCAAAGTGATGATTTCTCCAAACTTCCTCGGGCTGAGCGCTGTAAAAATGCTGGCGGAGAGGTTTCAAGTAAAGCTCTAAAAGCTGATGGGGCCAAAACAGATGTCCCCCCGAAAAAAGGTGAGAGCTTTCCCTTTGGTCCCATTGATTGCACCTGCGGCGGGAAAAGATTTAATCCCCTTCGTGAAGGTGATGCCTGTAAAAACGGAAAAATTGTAACGTCCCTTGAAAATTATTGCGACTCCTCAAAAGGAACAATGACCGCTAAGGCTACCGATTCTAAATTTGCATTGGGTCTTTTGAGAAAATGCACCTGCGGAGACGAAGAATTTAATCCGACAAAAACCTCAATGTGCGCGGCAGGGAAATTAACGTCGAAGTGAAGTCCTATTTCAAAGATTTATCCCGTAAAGAAGCGCAAGCGACTATCCCCGTGGATTATTTCCTCGTTAACCCAGAGGGCAAAAAACTTCTTGTTCTTCTCCATGGGTATGAACAATCGGCTGAGAAAATTTATTCCAAAGTGAAATCGGCCCTGCCAAAAGATGCGGCAATACTCGTAGCCAATGGACTTTATCCTGTACACCAACGCAAAGACGACCACTACGAAGTTGGATTTGCTTGGTATCTTTACGATGATCTTACCGATGAATATCTATTTGACCAAAGGCCCGCGGCTTCGGTTATGAAAAGTCTTATTGAAAATCTTGGGTTTAAAGGGGCACCAAAAATTTTAGTGGGATATTCTCAAGGGGGGTACTTTGCTCCCTTCTTAGCTCAGGAGCTAGATAATGTGAATCGACTCGTTGGTGTTTCGTGCCACTTTCTTGTCGATGAGATCAAATCACCAACCTACCAGATCGATGGTCTCCACGGGGAAAACGATGAAGTCGTTAAGGCTCAAGACGCAAAAAAGGCCCATGGGGATTTAATAAAGAGTGGGGCCCGAGGGAATTTTCAAATTTTGAGCGGAGAAGGACACAAGCTCACACCCAATTTGGTTTCGCATTTAGAAAAAATGTTGAATTGATTCTTAGGCCTGTTGAACGACTAAGAGAACCTGAATAAGCAAGAGAGCAAAAATAAAAATCGCAGACGAAAGAGCCTTAGCACACGCAGGGTTCATGAAATCTCCAAGCTTTTAAGTGCTATGGAAATAACACGATCGGGGAGGGGGATCAAATAAATGAGTTAAAAAATTACTTTTTGCTGCGACGCATCTAGCCATGGCTGCAGACGGTACCGGTCAGCTACCGGCCGCTTAGAGCATATAGGCGATTCCGAGCCCTAAATTAACGCCATAGTTGAATACGCTATAGTTAGTAAGAACAGGAAAGAGGCCTTGAAATGCTGAGATATCGGCAATGGCGTGGAAATCTTTTGAGATTCTAAAGTCATAACCTACACCGCCACCCAGGAGTAAATCGAAGGTGTTATAGGCGCCGAAACGTTGTTCTGGATTTATGTACACTGAGGTATTCGAGGTGCTGTAGTTGTGACTTATCATGTACACAGGAGTTCCGCCGGCTTTGATAAAGAATGAAGACGTATCTTGATCACGGAGGCGAAATTTTAAATTCAAAGGAACGCCGATATAAGTAAGGGCTTCTTTTTCTGAAGTGGTCGTGAAGTTTCCGCCAAAACCATTGCTATTGACAAGGCCCGTTCCAGCTCCCATTTGAGAAAGGGTAAATCCCGATTCAATAAAGAACTGGGCATTACCGAAATCGATATCAGAAAGTAATGAGACTGAAGGGGCTGTGTTGTAAATGTTCGATACACCACTGGGTTGTAAAGTTGAAGAATCGCCTCCATCGAATGAGCTCATTGTAAATTCGGGGAGTAATTCGATACGTCGAACAAATTGGCCCGATGAGCCCGAAGATTTGGGAGCAGGGCTTACCACAGTTTCTTCGTTGCCTTGATATTTTTCGGCTGCTTGAAAATTATTTGTATTCCCGTTGGCATCAACTTGATGACGAGTATCATTTGCAGCAGGAGCGATAGGGGCAACAGTTGAAGTAGAAGCCACATATGTGGGTCTTGATATGACAGAAGGTTTATAAAAATTAGCTCTTATTGGTTTTGTAACCGCTGTCTTTACCGGGGTCCTAGCTGAATAGGAATAAATCTTCGGACTTACCTCTTGCTGAACAGGACGAGCTCTCTTTAGCTTTGTATCCGGCTTGACGTGAATTATTCTGACCTGAAGATCATTGATCTCCGAATCCATTTCACTTTCGCCAAAAGCATTGAAGGCCAGTAATGATACTGTCGCTAATACTAAAATATACCCATACTTCATTTTCTCAAATCTCCTTACTAAACTACTAGAGCAAGAGTGGCACCGCCCCGCCGCCAATACCTTCGCTTTTAAGTCCTATACAACTTGGAGTGACGATCTATGTGCTCAGCTGTCAAGAGTATTGCCAATGGGAGTCAGTTGTATAATCCCTCAAAAAGGCTTATTTTTAGGTAAGTGTTGAAATATATTAATGAATTCTTGATTCAAGTAAAATCTGGACTAGCCGATAGTATCATTGGGGGACGTTATGCTGATGGATCGTTTGGGTAGACTTAGTCTACTCGCTTTCTTCATTTGTATCTTATCTACTTCAGCCAGCGCCGGCCCAGTGGCGACCCTTGGTACCTGTCCTGGTGGTTCAACTTATGATGTTACGCTGCAGGGGAGAGACCATTTTGGATGGCCCTTTTATCGTGATTGCGGATTCGATGTCTTTTCAAAATGGTTTAAAAATCACCAAGATCATTGGTTAAGGCATGCTCTTTATTTTGACGATTTAAACCCACAATTAGCTCAAGTTCACCTTGAAAATGAAACTCTCAAAGCTAATGCTCTGGTTTTTGATTTCGATGACGATGATTTAAATCACCTTAAAGTTTCTATGAATGGATTTGGTGGAGTGGCACTAAATAAAGATGCCATTTCAATTCAAGTTCTTAAAAATTATAGTTTTGTAGAAAAGAAGGATAGGGATGACAGGGATCGTAGACATCGAGTTCATTCTGTTAAACTTATTCAAGTTACGGTTCACCTTGAAGACTTTATTTTTAAAATTAATAAAACTGCAGCTGATATTCTGCGAAATGCTGCTCTTGGCAAGGGCACAGTAGAATTTAGAATTAGAGATCGCCACCATTTCTTAAGACTCTTTGATGGGCAACTTCGATTGCAAGGCACCCTCCCCGGACCGTGCCCAACTCCAACCCCTGCTTCGACGCCAGTGCCTACACCGGTCCCCATAGCTACACCAATTCCGGCTCCGGTCGTGACCATTAATAGTACGTCCGTAGGCCTTTTAACTCATATTAATAGTGTCCAAATTGCCTTTAGCGCAAACGAGCCCTCTAGTTTTGTATGCAGTCTTGATACCGCTACGTATAGTGCGTGCACACCGCCTTTTAGCCAATCGAGCTTAGCCGATGGTGCCCATAATTTTTCCGTTGAAGCTATTAATAGTCAGGGGACCGTAAGTCTTCCAGCCCATTTTGGATGGACAGTGGACACCACTCCTCCTGTTGTCACGTTTGGAGTGATAACACCTTCAAGTTCACTGACGGGTCAAACACAGATCACCGTCAATTTTTCTGCAAATGAAACCGCAACATTTACCTGTTCATTAGATAATGGTGGTCAAGCTCCGTGCAGTTCTCCCGATACAATTAATAATCTCACTAACGGTCCACATATATTTAGCGTGCAGGCTACAGATCTTGCTGAAAACGTGGGTGCTGCAATTTCATATTCATGGACGGTGAAACTTAACCCGCCCAAAGTTACGATTACGGGATCCGTACCCTCGGCAAATCCATCCAATTTAACATCAAGAGCTATTTCTTTTACGGGAAGTAGTGACACGGTAAGTTTTGTATGTAGCCTGGATAATCAAAGTCCAGCACCATGCACTTCTCCTGACCAGCTTGGAGGATTGAGTGATGGCGCCCATCAGTTCTCAGTTTGGGCCATAGATGCCGTTGGAAACCAAAGTGCCCCAGCAGTGGCTTCCTTCACCATCGATACTATTTCACCCACAATTTTAATTAGTTCGACGGTTCCGTCCCAATCACCAACAAATCAAACTGTAATGCAAATTGCCTTTAGCGCCGATGAATCTTCAACTTTCATGTGTACGTTAGATAATGGCGGAAGTAGTTTTTGTGTCAGTCCAATCAATTTTTCTGGTTTAGTCAATGGGACCCATACATTCTCGGTGACCGCTATAGATGTAGCAGGCAATATCAGCTCTCCTGGGACTTACAGTTGGGTTGTCGATACTGTTCCCCCAGTTCTTACTTTGACTTCAGTGAATCCTTCATACGCAATCACAAGTCAGACTCAAATTACATTAACATTTACAGCAAATGAAGCAGTGACCATGGCCTGTGCCCTTGATTCAAGTGTGGCCCAAGACTGCTCAACAGGGACAGTGACTTATTCTGGTCTGAGTAATGGTTCGCATACAGTCACCATTATGGCCACAGACGTTGCGGGCAATGTGAGTCAAGCCTTGGTTTATAATTTCACCGTTGATACCACAATTCCCGTTGTTCAAATTTCATCAGTTGTACCAAGTCAGGCTGTTACGAATCAGACTGCAATTTCATTTACCTTTACGGCAAGTGAAGCCGTGACTTTTCAATGTCAACTTGATGGGGCAGGGTATTCGACGTGTGCTTCACCCCAATCTTATAGTGGATTGGCTAACGGGACCCACGCATTCAGTGTTCAAAGCATTAATGGGGCAGGAACTTTAAGCCCATCTCCTGCTACATACAGTTGGACCATAAATACGATACCTCCGACCACGACTATAACTTCGCAGAACCCATCCCAGTCTTTTACTTCAACAGAGACATTTGGTTTTGCATCTTCTGAATCCGGATCAACATTTGACTGCACTCTTGATGGTGTGGGCCCGGCTGGTTGTTCAAGTCCAATAACCTACAATGGTCTTGCCGATGGCCTTCATACGTTCACCGTTAACGCTACAGATCCTGCTGGGAATAGAGATCCGGTTGGGGCCGCCTTTACTTGGAGTATCAACACACAACCTTTAACTATTTCAAATTTTCAAATCTCGAAATTAACTCAAGCCTCGGCGACTGTAACCTGGACAACAAATCTCCCTGCTACTTCGCAGGTATTCTATGCCCTGTATTCTACGACCAATTACTCAAGTGTGACTGATAATACGATGACGACGACTCATTCGATAACCATTACGGGCCTTACTAATTTTACACTTTATAGCGCCTACGGGTCATCAACTGGCGCTGATGGCACGACAGTCTCCAGCCCCACACCGCCTGCGACCTTTAGAACATTATTCTAAGGGATCGATTTAACCCAGTCGTAACAAATTGAAATTACTATACTTTACCCTTTGACTAGCCGAAGGTAGGGGAGTATAATTAGAGATAAGGTAGGGATTTTTTATGGGACGTTTTAGATATACCTGCCACCTCATGGTGTTCTTGGCATTGATCAGTTTAACCGCGTTGATGATTATGGTTGGCTGCGGAAGCGTAAGCAGTGGGCTAACTCCCGCTCCTTTAGTAACGCAAACTTTCATCCAATCCCATAATGATCAACTAGATATTTTATGGGTCGTCGACAATTCAGGCTCGATGGCGCCATTGCAAACCAACATGACTTCAAACTTTCAAAGTTTCATTCAGACCTTTGAAGATCTCGGCATTGACTATCGCATGGCTATGACTACTACGGATGCCTACAAAGCCAATTCGAGTTTTGTGGGATATAATTCAGCTCATCTCGGTTTGTCTTTGTTTCAAGATGGGGGACATGGCACCGCAGCCTCGGACGTATTTGTTATTCTGCCTACAACACCCAGCTTAAATACGGTTTTCTTAGATAACGCCACAACGGGAATCGGCGGCTCTAGTGATGAACGAGCCTTTTCAAGTATGATGACGACTTTGAATAACACTTCAAACCCTGCATTCCTTCGTTCCTCCTCTTTCTTTGCCATAATTATTCTCAGTGATGAGGACGACTTTAGTAATTACAGTCGTACGGAATCGAGTTGGGGAGGTAATGCTGCTGCCGATCACTGCTATTATGATACGAATATGGACACTACTGCCACAACGGCTTACTCAGGCGCTAACCACGTCTCAACATGTGCTGGTTTAAGTACCCAAACACCACCTGACTCTGTTTCTTCGTACGAAGCCGCTCTTGATACCTTGACTAATTCTACAGGCTCAACCCGACGTTGGAGTGTTTCGACTATCGCTGTTTTAGATAGTGCCTGCCAATTATCTCATTCTCAAAGCACAGATAATAACAGTTCAGCTTTTGTCTCAGTTATTGGTCAGCGTTACATCCAGATAAGTCAAGATACCCAAGGCTATCAAGGAAGTATCTGTGACGCGAGTTACGCTTCCTCTCTCTCTTCTATTGCTGCGCAGATTTTGGCTTTGAGCTCACAATTTTATTTGAATCAAACTCCTCAAGTGAACACGATAGTAGTGACAGTTAACGGAGCCCTTGTTCCTCAAAGTCTGACAAATGGATGGGAGTACAATTCAAGTGCCAACTCGATAATGTTCTATGGCACAGCCATACCTCCCCAATTGGGAGAAGTCGTCGTGACATTTACTCCCGCATCAACGATTCCTTTGCAAATTCAAAATTTTCAAATCAGTAAGCTAACTGAGACGTCTGCGACTTTGACTTGGACGACGAATAATCCATCCAATTCTGTGGTAAGCATTGCGCCTTATCCTTCAACCACCTACACAACGACGACGGATAATACAATGACAACGAACCATTCTGAAGTCGTAACGGGCCTTACAAACTTTACGGTCTACAATGTCTTTATTACCTCGACAGACGGCTCGGGTAATTCTGCATCGACGACGGTTACAACCTTTAGAACATTATTTTAGGTAACTTTTGAAGAGCTATGCTCTTCAAAAGTACCGTCGGAGCCACAGAACTACAGCTGAAACGCGATCTTCCAACGACGACGGAGCCGCTTAACACTACTAAAGACTAGATTTCTAAGACCTGGACCCATCTCTTTTAATTCATTTTCCGATAAGAAAGTGTGGATAAATATCTTGTATCACTGGCTTTCTTTCTTCTTTGCATGGAGTGCGGCTGGCTCGCCGAAGATCTCCATCTTGTTGAGTTCCCTTCTTTCCACAAAACTCAATTTTCAACTGATCGCAAGGGATCTTTAGGGCAAATTACTTTGGTTAAGAGAAATGTCAGGAGAAAATCGAATAGCAGTTTGGTTTGGGAAGAGACAAAGGATACTCAGGCAATTTTTGCTTACGATTCTGTTTTGACTCTTGATCAATCTGCCGCGGAAGTGGTTTTAAACTCCGGGACAAGTATTACTCTCCATGAAAATACTTTGGTGAGTATCGAGCCGCCGTCTTCTGGTGATGGCTCCGGGCCCGTGAGACTAAGATTCCATCGGGGAGCCATGAATGCCCACTTCGGGCGAGATCCGGCCACCGTGGACACCGGTGATTGGGTCGTTGAAGCGGAACCTAAGAGTAAAATTTCGGTGCGTTCTAAGGGGAATGAATTTGAAATTGAATCCCATGGCGGAGAAGCAAAAGTTCTTAATTCCACTCCTGGAAATACTCAGAGTCCAACCGTAGTCAAAATTGGTCAAGCCGTGGTCGTTAATGATAAAAAAATATCAGAACCAAAAGAGGTTCTTAACCTTGAATGGAATGAGCCCAAAGATGGAATTCGTATTTACACCCACCAAAATGCCGTCTCTGTCCCATTCGAATGGACGGGAACGGCAAGTGCCATTTCAGTGTATGAGCCCGAATCAAATCAAGGGAGAGATATTCCAATAAATTCAACCGATGGCAAACAATCGGTCTCCTTTGGAACGGGAAACTATGCCGTTCAACTCATGGATAAGGGCCTTCAGACCTATTCTCGCAATATTAGTATTTGGTCAGCTCCAAAAATTTATTTATTAGACCCATTGCCCCGGGAGCGAATCAAAATCGACAAACCCCTTCTCCTTTCTTGGACTTCAAATCCAGAAGTTTCATCTTATGTGTGGCAGGTAGCCAGTGACGAAAGTTTTAAAACCATAATAGAGAGTGGAGAAACGACCGACAACACGGTGAAAATTACTGCTGGTACGACTACTGCTGGTACGGGTAACCCGCTGCCCTTAGGAAAACTTTATTGGAGAGTTCTCGGAAAAGACGAGTTGGGTAATATTATTCCAGAAATTTATTCAAATCCTTTTTACATTTTGGCTAAACCTTTGGAAGCTCCTAAATTAAAAGCACCGAAGATTGTTCCCGAGAATGAATCTTTCTTATTTAAAATTTGGAATTTTATTTTGCCTCGTGCGGATGCCGATGAAAAAAAACTTCCAAAGAATTACAAAGCTGAATTTCTTTGGGAGAAAGTAGATGGGGCAGGCAGTTACACAATCGAAATTAGTGAAACACCGGATTTTAGAACATCGGTGATTATGGCAACAACCTCTACGCCGCGATTTGTCTGGAAGAATTTTAAACTTTCCGAATATTACTGGCGTGTGGCCGCCGAATCAAAAAATGGCGACCTTGGGCTTTTCAGTGAAGTGGCAAAAGCTAACTTGACCACAATCCCTTTAGGGCCCATCACCCCTGAGGGAATCCTGGCAAAACCAACCCCCAAACCGACGCCACTTCCCACAGCGGCTCCAACACCCACACCCACACCGGTGGCCACTCCAAAACCAACCCCCAAACCAAATGCTGGTACGGCTAAAGGGCCTACTCCGAAGCCAACACCAATGCCCCTTGAGCCCCAATACCATCCGAGTGACTACGCTGTGCAGTTCGGGGCCCATTATATTTACGAATCTTTCAAGGGTCCGGATTTCAACGCTCAAGAATCGGGGCCGTACGTAGGAGATGTGCGACTGGATATAAAATCGCCATTTAAAGGAACAAAAAATTGGCATGGCGAAATTGAATTTGAAAAGGTGACTGTGAAACCCACGGATCCCGTCGGACTTCCTTTTCAAAACTCAGCTTCCTATTACAGTTTCAGAGTGACCGCCATTGACCAGACTCCCTATTTGAACGATGCGAGTTGGGGGTTGTCTGTCTTGAATGAGTATTCTCTCTTTCAAAGATCGGGGCCAGAGGTTCTGTCCATTCAATTTCCAATTTTGGTTGGTCCTGTTTTAGATTGGCGTCATAACTATAAATACCATGAGCTTCATTATCGAGTTGGAGCCTATATCGGAAGTGCTTTCGCTTTAGAGGGAAGTGCGGCTTACACATTCCTTATTCCTGTGAGTGATGCACTCACAATGACCTCAAGCTTTGAACTTCGGGGGGATGGAGGAATTATGACAAACGCGTCTGTTTGGGGAGCAGGAACAGGATTTTTCTTCTTAGGCGTCCGCTGGTAAGAAAATAAATTAAACCAAAGAAGCTAAGTAAAAGTAGAACTTCCGGCGGACCGCCGGCGATATATCCGCAGCTTTGAGTAAAGCTAAAATTCTTTTCTTGATAGTTTAAATAAGAAGCTGAGACCTGATTTATCGAAGAAGCCGTTGAAGCGGGAGCTGCTGTAGAGTCTTGTTGAAGTGTGACCTGAAATTTGAAATATCTCTTGCTTTGGATGGGTGTTAAGTTTGAGACGGGAATAAATCCTGAATTATCATTAACGAAGTTATCATTACTTCCTGCAACAAGGATAGTTGCTGTAGCTGTTCCCGGCAAAGATGAAATCATAGTAAATAAATTATAATTAGGAGCTGTATTTCCTGAGTCATAAGAAAGAGATTGTGCGGAATACCCGGGGAGGATAGAAAAATAAGCTTCTCCCTCATCTAGAAGTGAAGTAAAGGGTGTTTCTGAGGGAGGAGTTGCGTGGGTGGCATTTAAAGTAAGCCATGTTCTTCCGTCGGAACCACGGCCGCCGTTATTGCCTCCGGCCACAACGCCACCATTGTCAGGGTCAGGGCCCAAGCCCCCATTGTAGTAACCGGCATCAATGGCACCATTATCAATTATTGTTCCAGCAGTTTGGAGCCAAATTCCGCCCGATCCGCCACCCCCACCTCCGCCTCCAAGAACGGTGCCGCCCCCACCAGCGCCGCCAACGGTAAATAATTTTCCGCCGGCATTGACAGTGATACTTCCAATGGCCGTGATTCGAATGACTCCGCCCCCACCTCCGCCACTTGCGCCCCTAGCTAAAGTGATATTATTGTATCCACCGCCCCCGCCGCCGGCCCCTCCTCCTTGACCCAAACTAAAAACTGTAAATTTGTCATCTTGTTCATTTAAACCAGCGGCTCCGGCAAGGCCTCCGCCTTGTCCCCCCACCGCAGGATCCGAACCAGGATTTCGAAATCCGCCGCCGCCACCACCACCACCTGCGGGATTACCGACGAGGCCGATGCCTCCCCCCGTTTCTGTGCCCCCTGCTGAAGCTCCTATGGTCGCAGCTCCTCCGTTGTATCCACCATTTCCGCCGTTGCCGCCTCCGCAATTACCTGCTCCACCAATTGTTGGGCTCGTCGTGATTGTGTCAGTATTTGCTCCGGCACTTCCGCTGCAATCGATAAGTCCTGAGATTGTGACCGGGCCAAAACTTTCAATCCATAATGGATTAGGGCCAACACCACGGATAGACCAACCGCTTGCTAAATTAAAGTAGAGAACTTGAAGGACGGGGTGAACAGATGTGTCGATGGTGATGACATTTCCGGGAGTAGCGCCTCCAACGCTAAAGTTTGCGTAGGTGCCCACATCAAAAATTCCGTCTTGGCCATTTCCCACGGAGGCCGCCGAATCGTGGTTGTTTATGTTTGAAGTGAAAGTGATCGCGAGGGGAGTGTGAAGCATGTGGAAATACGGATTCCAGATTAATGTGGAATTAGCTTGGTCCCAGTAAGTGGTGGAGTAAAAAGTTTCAGACAAAGTTGAAGTCGTCTGAGCTGAGGCGATATTACTAAAAAGTAAAAATGTAAAAAAAATTTTCATATGTCATGCCGTCTTTCTCGCAAGATCAATGTCGGCAAGGAGTGTTTGCGCTTCGACATGATAGGGGTCAATCTTAATTGCCTTTTTTAACTGATCTTGTGCGGATTCCAACTCGCCTTTGGCTTGGTAGGCAAGAGCGAGATGAAAAAGGATATCTGCACTGGTGGGATAAATAAAATGGGCGTCTAAACAAAGTCTAATATTTTTGTCGAAAAGCGAAGCTTTGAAATAATCCTTAGCAAGACTTACGATCACGGGAACCGTCATATTATTAAGATTATAATTTTCCGGCGGGCCTTGTTCGCCTTCAGGTCTATCCTCACCGAAAACTTGGCCCATAAATTCTTCTACATCATTTGCCACATTGACTTCAGAAGGTTTGGGTGCCATCACATCGGCCTTCAATGTGACTTTCCCTGGGCCCTTCTGCGCTAAACGCTTGAGGTTAGCTAAAATACCTGAACCTTTAGACTCTTTATCAAGCATCACTTTTCCGCTACCTTGAGCTTGGTTTTTTTTCTCAGCAATTTGCTGGTTGCTCGGAACCTCAGATAAAATTCCCTCAAACTCAGCCACACTAGGGTCAATCTCGCCGCTTAAGAGAGTTTGAATTTTTTCATGGAGGACATGTGCTCTAAAAGGCTTAACGACATAGGCGTCAACCCGGGCTGCCGCGGCCTTAGAAATCTTCATTCTCTCCCTAGAGCTTTGTGAGCTGACCATAATGAATTTCACATTCTCTCTACTAGGATCATTTCGAACGGCTTTAAGAAGGATAAGTCCATCGACCTGGGGCATTTCCCAGTCGGAAATTATAAAATCAATTCTCTGGCTGTGGGTTTGAACAATTTTAAGGGCGACCATTCCGTCCTTGGCTTGCAAAACGGTTTCAATTCCGAAACTCTTCAAGTACTCGGAAAGAATATGCCGAACTTGCCCATCGTCATCGACAACCATAAATACAAGTTTCTTTAAATCAGCCTTGTCCATATTTAGCTCTCCCATTTATTCTTCCTGAGGGATCAAGATGCGAAACATGGCTCCCCCCTCCGGATGATTCGAGACGGATATACGTCCGCTATGAGTGATTTCTATAATTTCTTTGCAGATCGAAAGTCCTAAGCCCGTACCGCTATCGCCCTTTGTCGTGAAAAAAGATTCAAAAATTTTTTCATAATTTTCTTCTGGTACGCCGGGACCCGTGTCACGAACAGTGATCTCAACATTCTCGCCACTTAATTTCCCCGTAATCTCTAATTTCCCATTTTCTTTAATGGCATGCATGGAATTAATAATCAGGTTCATAAAAACTTGAACAAGGGTATTGTGGTTGCCGTTTATTTTTGGAAGTCCTTCGATATTCACAACAGTCACGATATTTCGCCGTTTAAGTTCGTGGTCGACAAGGAGCAAAACTTCATCGATAGGTTTAGCGATGTCCATTTTGTGGAGTTTATGACTTTCAGTGGGTTTAGCTAGATTTTTAAAACGCTCTAAGACTTTACTGGCGTGTTCTGTGGCAAGTAAAATTGTCTCAAGGCCCGCCTTCATTGTTTCAGGAGTACCCTCTCGAGAGAGATCGGCCCGACCCATAATTTGAAGGAGAATGTTCCCGAATTCGTGGCCAATGCTTCTGGCCACAGCGGCAATCGTCAAGCTTTTTTCACTGGCGACCAGTTTTGATTTCAGTTCATCCAATACTACTCGATGTTCCATATCTCTTTGGCGAATATTCCACATCGAAACCATGTTTCTGGCTTTTTGCAAGATTTCGCCCTCTGAGAAAGGTTTATTTAAATAATCCCATCGATCTTGGAATTCCGTGCCAAAGAGGGTGCGGATGGAATCAACATTCCTATCCTGATAGGCCGTGACGAGGACGGCGTACATCTCCGGATCTAAACCGTGAATACGTTTTACCGTTTCGATCCCGTCGATTCCTGTTCCTAAAAGAACGTCAAAGAAACCCAGGGCAAAGGGTTTATTTTCCGCTAAGGATTTTTTTACTGCTTCAATAGCTTCTTCGCCCGTAGGAACAAGGGTCAATTCAAATTGGTCGTCATTTTTTTGTGCAGCGGGAGCCGTGCTGCCGCGACTACTCTTAAGTGTAGAGCTTGAAGACTTGGGACTTAAGATATCACGATAAACTTCTAAGATCGCTTTTTCATCTTCGACTATAAGAATACGCTTTGACGGATTCATGCGGCCACCGCCTTCTCGATCTCAGAGAAAAGAGGAATTTCAATGCGGAAGGTTGTGCCCTCTTTGACTGATGTTTTCAAAACATAGAGATCGCCATTGAAACCACGAACAAACCGTCGACTAATACTTAAACCTAAACCTGTTCCCTCATCTGGTTTCTTTGTAGAAAACTGGCTCTCAAAAAGTTTTGGCTTATTTTCCTCAGCGATCCCTACGCCGTTATCAATAATGTCGATGAAGAACTTACCTTCACCACTTGAAGTTTCAATTTCAACTTTTCTTGCTGGCCCGTCATTTTCAAGTACGGCTTGTAAGGAGTTACGAAGCATATTTGTTAAAACTTGGATGAGCTCATCGTGATCGATCCTCGCTTCGGCCTGGGGTTGAGTGTATTTCTCAACAACTTCAACTTTGTTCTTAGCAAAAAGATCGGCGACAATGTTTATGGCTTCGTGAATCAGAGGTTCAACTTTAAGACGAGTGAGATGACTTGAAACTACGGTGAGGGATCTCATTTGACGGAGGATTTTTTCAATTCTCACTGCCTGTTGCATTAAAAATTTTGTATCAGAATCAAGAGTGGCTAAATCTTTGTCCCATCCGGCAAAGATTTCATTAAAATTACCTAAGTCTTCTTGAAGAAGATTCATTCCAGGATTAACTTTAGAAGGTTCCTCCAGTGATTTAATTAGTCCTTTAAGGCCTTTCTCGTCCAAATCTTTCTTCCATGCCCCAAC
>Ga0207037_10161_pt1 | contig 22727 bp, 17 predicted proteins | sample Alteio_BWMinCont_75_FD_153268 | JGI IMG/M metagenome (GOLD analysis project Ga0207037, IMG submission 153268) | Enriched cells from forest soil in Barre Woods Harvard Forest LTER site, Petersham, Massachusetts, United States -... | ecosystem: Environmental > Terrestrial > Soil > Temperate forest >... | reverse complement strand
CATGTGTCAGTACAGCAGATTGTTACAAATCGTGTTTGTCAGCAGGCTTAGTCCGCAAATCTTCGTTGAGAGGTTCTATCAAGTCAATTCCTATACCTTCTGTCGGCATGTCCGTGTCCCTGCTTTAGGTATCAGGAAAAAACTTATAGAAATGAGTTGTGTTGCAGTTCTTGACTTTGTCTTTTTTGTCCGATCCAGTGGGAGGATGGCAAAGATGGTGGGCATCGATCTGGGAACGACGCATTCCCTGGTAGCGACCGTGGATTCCGGCTTGCCCCTGGTCATTGCCGATGAGCATGGCCAGCGTCTGACACCCTCGGCGGTCCATTTTCCTGCCTCGGGGGCAGATCCGCTCGTGGGGTGGGAAGCGCGTCATATCCGCATGGTTGAGCCTGAACGCACCCTCTATTCGATCAAGCGTTTCATGGGCCGGCGGGGGTCGGAAATTCCCGATGATGAGGCCGCCACTCCCTATCCAATCCGCCGTGGAGGAGAGGGACCCGTTCAGTTTCCCATCGACGACAAAGCGTTTCTTCCCGAGGAAATCTCAGCTTGGGTGCTGCGCAAGTTGAAGAAAGACGCCGAACGTTATTTCGGCGAAGAGGTGACACGAGCCGTCATCACCGTCCCGGCTTATTTTAATGATGCCCAACGTCATGCTACGAAAAAAGCCGGTGAACTTGCAGGATTCACAGTGGAACGCGTTCTGAATGAACCCACGGCGGCGGCGCTCGCCTACGGGCTCGATCAGCTGAAATCGCATTCGAAAATCGCCGTTTATGACCTGGGTGGCGGCACTTTCGACATTTCAATCCTCGAGTTTCACGAAGGAACCTTTCAAGTTCTTGCGACCAACGGCAACACGCGACTGGGAGGCGATGATCTCGACCGCCGCATCACAAAGCATCTTTGCGAACTCATTGAATCGCAATGTCTCCAGCTCAAACCCCTCCATCACCATCCTCTCATTCAAGCGCGCATCCGCGAAGCAGCCGAACGCGCCAAATGCGATTTGTCGGAAGCGGAGCAAGTCGAAGTTTCACTCCCCTTCCTCACGCCTCAGTTCAGCTTTTCGCACCGACTCACCCGGGCTCAACTCGAGCACCTGACGCAGGATATCATCGAACGCACTCGCTCCCATTGTTTGCGCTCCTTGTCGGACGCCAAACTCGAACCGAGCGAACTGAGCGATGTTATTTTGGTCGGAGGCCAGACACGCATGCCGCTCGTGAGGCGCCTGGTGCGAGAAATTTTCGGACGCGAACCCAACACGTCGATTCATCCCGATGAAGCGGTCGCCCTTGGCGCGGCCATTCAGGCAGAAATTCTTTCCGGCGGCTTCCAAAACATGTTGTTGCTGGACATCACGCCCCTTTCGCTCGGAATTGAAACATTCGGCGGACTGATGAATGTGATCATTCCGCGCAACTCGACGATTCCGCTCAAAGCCGGAGAAATGTTCACCAGCGCCGTTGACAACCAAAAGTCGATGCTGATCCACGTGCTTCAAGGGGAACGCGAGATAGCGCGCGACAACTGGTCCCTCGGAAAATTTGAGCTGGAATTTCAACCCGCTGCCCGCGGCATGCCGCGCGTCGGTGTTCAGTTCGAAATCGACGCAAACGGGATTCTTCACGTGCTGGCGCGCGACATTCATACAGGACGTGAAAAAAAAATGGAGATGCAATCGGCGGTGGACGTGTCCGACGAAGCCGTCGAGAAGATGATCGGGGAATCCGTCGAGCATGCGTTCGACGATCTCCAGCAGCGCCACTGGATCGATGCGACGATGCAGGCAGGTGAATTGATCCGGGCGACACAGCACGGTCTCGAGGAAGTGGGCGCCCGCCTCCCCGCAGACGAGAAACGGCAGATCGAGACGCTGCTGCGCACCGTCAAGGAGGCGCTGGCCACACAAAAATCGGGAATGCGGACGGGCGAAACGGCGCGGCTTAAACAAGCAAATCTCGCGCTTAACAACGTCACCCAGAATCTGGCGGTACTGATGCTCCAATCACTTATCCCATCAAGTGAATCCGCGCCGTGATTTCCCGCCTAAAACACCAGGGTCCTTTTTGAGGCAAGGAACTTACAGCCCATTCATGGGCACATCATACAGAGGGTTGCGAAAGCAGGAAGAACGAGCCTCCATTCCTGCGGTCTTCAAGACGGAGGCGCGAGGTGCAGAAGACCGCATTTTTCTGCGGCGATCTCAGCAAGTTGGGCAAGCCGCCTGCGCAGGCGTGTGCTTTTGAAAAAAATGTAGCAAAGCCAAAGACAGACGAGACTGAACCAAGTTCCGATGACAAAGTAACCTTCTGAAGAGGTCGTCCTGAGATATTGGATGAGGAAGAGAAGGCTGATCGCACTGGCGATGTAGGCAAGCAATCGGCAGAAGGTGGTAGGATTTGGGTGCAAGCGGGCGTGGGTCAATCGCTTGCCGCTGCCGTGCTCTTCAGTCACCGTCAGCAAGCGCATCTGCCACCATCGATTGCCGTAAATTTGAAAATCCCACTTGGACCAGCCGGTATCCGGCGAATATTTCCATCCTTCTTCATCCAAACGCTCCTGATAACTGCTCAGGAATTGCTCGCGGCCGACGCCGTTTTCGCTCCAGAATGAAAGTACCGCTGGACGGTCCCATACCACTTTCACATCCTTTTGTGGCTCCAACAATTGACGCGGGCTGCGCTTCTGGATCATCCAGGTCGAATATCTCGCCCAGCCACGCGCAATCGGCTGCCAGATGGCGAGGAGTGACACAAGAATGTGGCTGTGAAATTTCTGATAAGGCGGTTCCACGCGTGCTCTTAAGCCATAGGAAAAACCAACAAGAACGGTGCATGCGAAGAGAAAGGCGGGCACGTACCACGCACCACGAACCTGAATCGCAACGAGCAAGGTCAGCAGCGTGAGCATGCTCCACTCGAGGCTGCTCATAAGCAGCACGAAATCCGATGTTTTCCTGGGATAGATCGCCTGAAAAAGCCCCATGCCAAAGACGCCGTGATAGACAATGGGGCGATGAAAGAGCGAGGAGAGATGGATGCTGCCATACACCTGTCCCTTCCATTTCGCTGAACCAGTCGGACCAAAAAACACAAAATGCTTGAAGCGCAGCAGCGCCTCCGCCTCGCCATAACCCTCCTGCTGCTTGAAATAAGCACGAATGCTGAAGCGCCGGTGATGCCAGACGACGGCCGAAGGACTGAATCCGATGCGATGACCTTGCTGCCTCAGGCGCCAGCAGACATCGACGTCATCTCCCGCCTTGCGATAAACGGGATCGAATCCACCGATGGACTCAAGCGCCCACTTGTAAAAAGCCATATTGCATCCCGGAATATGTTCTGCCTCAGAATCATCGACAAGCACGTGACTCGGTTGTCCCGGCGCCACGGCGACGCACGCCTGCACCCAACTTTGTGCCGGAGGCGAAATATTGGGACCGCCCACCGCCATGAAATTGTCCTGCTGCAGCGTTCCGACGAGATAATAAAGCCAGTCTTTGTCAGCCATGCAATCGGAGTCCGTATACGCGATCACCTCGCCCGACGCGGCTTTCATTCCGACATTCCGCGCCACGCTCAGGCCGAGGTTTTCCTGGTGAATATTTTTCACCTGTGGAAAATCCTTCATGATCTCCTGCGTCTTGTCCGTCGAACCATCATCGACGAGGATAACTTCGTAATCCGGATAATTCATCTGCAAAAGAGAGGTGAGGCAAGCCTGCAGGGTTCGAGCGCCATTGTAGGAACAGACCACCACGGAAACTTTTGGATAGTGCTTGAGCGCAATGCGATGCGCGTCCTTAAAAAGACCCTGCACAGTGTAGAACGATTTCTTTGGTTTGCGGTCTGCGTCGACGATTCCAAACTTCCAATCGGTGATTTGATGCCCACCGGTGAACCAATCGTCCGTCCACGCGAAAAGAAACGTCCCAGCAAGTCCCATGCGAGCCACTGCTTCAACATGCCAATGGAAAAGCTCCGCTTGCTCTTCTTCGGGATGGCGCATCGTGTCCATTCCGAACTCTCCCAGCATCAATGGTTTTTCGGCAGCGAGATTTTGCAGGCGAGCCAAATACCGCTGAAACACTGCTTGGTTGTGGAGATAGACATTGAAACAATTGAAGTCAATCAAGCCCGGCAGGAGATATTCGGTGGAGGGATAGTTCGCGTAAGTGTAAAGCGGATACGGGTCAACTTGGCGCGCGACATCCACGAGGCTCTCGATAAAATTTTCGACTCGGTAGGATCCATACCAGCGCGCGATGGGCGCGGGGATTTCATTCCCCACCGCGTAAGCGAAGATCGCCGGATGACCCTTATTCGAGCGCACGGCCCGCCAGATCTTGTCACGAATGGCGCTGCGCATTTCCAATGTGTCGAGGAACGAAACATGCTGTTCCCATGGAATGGTGATAAAGGCCTTGATGCCAGCCAACTCGCATTCGTCCAGGAACCACGTCGGGGGCGCATGATAAAGCCTCAGGGTGTTGATCCCCACCTCCGCCATCAGACGCAGGTCGGCTCGCACGCGATCAGGAGGAGGAAGATGGATTCCGTCGATCGGCTTGAATGGGCCATACGTCACGCCCTTCACGAAGAACTTTTCTCCCCCTTGGAAAAAAAACTTCGATCGGATGACGATGCGCTGCGATGAAACTCGCCGGGCCGGAGTCCCCTCATTCCTCGAACTCAGAGGCTTGGTTTCAACGGGAGAACTCATGGTGCGCAACCCGCCATGCCACAGGGTCAGCTCAGGAACTCACGAGGATCGGTAATGTGTCCAGTGAGAGCGGAAGCTGCCACCGTATAGGGCGAAGCCAGAAAAACTTTGGATTCCTTGTGCCCCATGCGTCCAGGAAAATTCCGGTTCGTCGCCGTAATGCAATTCATCGGGCGGTTCAACCGACCGAAGGAGTCTTGCGGTCCTCCCAGACACGCAGCACACGAAGCGTTCTCAGTCATCTGAACGCCCGCGCTTTCGAGAATGACCCATACGCTTTTGCCGTTCCATTGGGTGCTCTGAAGCTCTCGCACGACGTCGGGTGTTGCCGGCACGCCGAACGTATCGATTTTCACGCGCTTGCCTTGAACGATTTGAGCGAATGCGAGAAAATCGCTGGTCTTGCCGCCCGTGCAAGAGCCGATATAGGCGCGATCCAGCATGATGTCGGTGCACTCGCGCGCCAGAGCCCGCTGGCCAGGATCCGGATGCTTGGCAATGGTGGGTTCGAGCTTCGAAAGATGAAATGTCTTGTCGTAAAAGAACTTCTGGTCTTTGTCTTCTTCGACTGGCTGATAGGTGGAACGGGTGCCATTGACTCGCGTGCGCTCATCCACATAGGCCTTGGTGACTTCATCAAACGGGAAAATCCCATTTTTGCCGCCCGCTTCGATCGCCATGTTCGCGATGGTCATTCGATCGTCCATATTGAGCGACTTCACACCGGGACCATCGAATTGCATCGCGCGATAGGTGGCGCCATCGAACCCAATATCGCCGATCACGTGCAGGATGAGGTCCTTCGCCATGGTACCAAAAGGCAATGCTCCCTCGAAACGGAAGCGCATGGTCTCGGGAACTTTGATCAGCAACTTGCCCGTCCCGAGGACGAATCCCGCATCCGTATTGCCGATTCCCGTCGCAAATTGATTGAATGCCCCTGCCATGCAGGTGTGCGAGTCCGTCCCGAAAAGAACTTCGCCCGGACGGGTATGACCTTTCGCAGGGAGAGCCGTGTGACAGACGCCTGCATAATGGGAACCATATTGACGCTTGAGCTGACCCTTTGTCTCATCGAAATGCCATGAGCCGTTTTCGTCCTCAATCACATCGTAAAAATATTTGATTCCCTGTTCCTTCACAAAAGCCCGGAGGATATCCACGTTGCGGTTGGATTTCGAATCTGTCGTAAAAATGTAATGGTCAGGAATGATCACGACACGTTCGCGGTCCCAGACTTTGGCGTTCTGTCCGAATTCACGTTTGAAAACACCAATGGTTCCCGGTCCGCATACATCGTGCGTCATGAGAACGTCAGTCTGGACCCAAATGTTCTCACCAGGAACGACGCGCGCTTTCCCGCTGGCTCGAGCGAGCAATTTTTCAGTCAAAGTCATTCCACCAGTTTAAAACTTCCTGGGGAAAATTCAATGGAATTGCGAAGGTGGGGCCCGGTTCAGGAACCCCTGTTTTGACGAAACATCGTCACGATCGTGTCCCCAAACTTGAAATCCTTCCCAGCCTTCCATATGTCCGTTTTGACAGGAATCTGCTTTTTGAAATATTCGATCAGCAACACCCCATCCGGAGCGAGCAAACTGGGAAGCCGTGGGGACTGAAGCAAATAATTAAGCCATGACGTTTCTTCTTTTTTGGAGATCGTCTTGTCATAGGGCGGATCGGCGAAAATCATGTCAAAAACCTCCGTGTCGCGGCCAAGCCATTCGAGGGCTTGGCGGACATCTCCCCGAACCAACCGCGCCTTCTCCTGAAGATGAGTTTTTTTTAGATTCTGCTCGATGAGGGAAGCGGCCCTGCCGTCCTTTTCAACAAGAACCGCAAAAGCAGCTCCTTGGCTCAAGGTTTCAATCGCAAACGCACCGGTTCCGGCAAAAAGTTCCAACACGCGCGCACCGGGAATGCATGCTGCAAAACTCGAAAAGATCGCTTCCTTCACACGCGACGGCGTCGGCCGAAGCCCGCGATGTTTCGGAACCTTGAGGCCGTAACCCTTAGCAGATCCGCTAATGACTCTCATCTTTTCCTTTCGGAATGGCCTCAAAGATCTGATCGAAAATGGCGCCTCCTATGGCACGGTTCCGGGCGCCGGAAAGGTTCAGTTCCAAATCTGTTTCGGGCTTGTGGATCCTCCCCCAGGTATGAACCGAAATTTCGCCGCTTCCATCCGTTTTTTTTGTAAAGTTGGATACCATTTGCGGTGGAATTTGCGTGGCAATTTTATCGGCAAGCGCGCACTTAAACCAAAATTCCTGGGTTTGGTTTGGAAACTGGATCCAGCCATTTCCCAAAAAAGCAAGATCTGCTGATTGAATCTGGAACCTTGGAATCGAAAAACGGCGCGCCTTCAAATTAAAATCCAGACCGCACACCTGCAGAGGCAGATTGCGCAGATCGGAACGATTCAAATATCCGCCAAGCAGAGCGAGAAAGGAAACATTGACCAGATGCGCGTCGTCGACCTCCAGCTGCCCTTCCCCGCTCGCAAGCTCCGGACTCACCAGCAATCCCTTGAAACTGCTGCTGCTCTGCAATCGGCCGCGCACGTCGCCTTCCGTCCAGCGAACTTTTTCCAAGACTTCCTCCGTTTCGATATTCTGAATCTTTAACTGCAAATCGAAAGGAATTCCCGGCTTGGTCTGATCGGCCTTGAAATCACCATCGAGCCGCCCACCGAAAAGATCTGCCGAAAAATTCGGGATGGTCAGTGTGTCCCTGCGCCAAAGCAAGCTGACGCTGGCCGAATTCAGTCTAAAATCCTCAGGAAGATCGAGCGTCTCACATGAAATCGCACCCACTCCGCTCGGAACAGGCGTGGAAGAAAGCGAAGCCTTTACTTCGACTTCGTGAGCCACGATCGTCTGGCCGTGAGCCACATGCAAGGTCACCATGCCGTGCTGCACCCATAACCCCTTTAAATCCATCGCGGGCGGCGCAGGCCATCCCACCCGGGAATGAAGGCTCGGACCGGACTGGAACACGGGAGCTTCCATGACGGCATCCGTTGGAACAGGCGCAGAATGGTCCACGCGCATCAAGGACCCTTCGCAAGCATCGGAAAGAATCGCATTCCGATGTGCGAGCCGGCGACCCGATTTTCCAAAAGGTTCGGTGAGATCAAGTTCGAGCACCGGTTCATCCAGCGACACCTTGACGATCACAATGCGCTGATGAAAAAGCGCTTCGGAAAGATCGTAGCGAATGCGCGCGCGCTGGATCATCAGAAACCGGTGCGGCGTCACATCCGGACTCGTCAACACGACGTTGCGCATATCAAGACCGCTCAAAACGCCATTCTTCATCTGGCCCAGGCGCACTTCGCATTCAACATAGTTCGAGAGCTCCTGAACGATCAGGCTTTGGAAGCGTCGGGAGTTTAAATAACTCTGAATGACAAACGCGAGCGCCACGACGAGTAGGACGAGTTGAAGAAGGACGCAAAAGAGAATGATCGTGCGGCGCTTCATATCCCCAGAATCTTAAACCTTGGATCTGGAATCAACTCGGATTTGGATAGGCCCATGGCGAGTCGCTTTTGGACAAGGAAATCACGCAATGCTCTGTTGGATCTCTTTTAATACGGCGTCCAGCAACGAACTGGCGCCCATTCGGAACAATTCCGGCCCTATCCAATCCTTTCCCAGAAGTTCTCGAACCAAGCGGACGTAGGCAACGGCGTCGGCCACCTTTCGAATGCCGCCGGCCGGCTTAAGTCCGACCCTTTTCCCGGATTTTCGAAATTCCTCCCGGATTGCCTCACACATCACCCAAACGGCAGGCAATGTCGCGCCGGGGGCAATTTTTCCCGTGCTCGTCTTGATAAAATCAGCGCCGCCCTCAATCGCCAGTTCGCTTGCACGCCGGATTTGTTCCAGATCGCCGAGTTCACCCGTCTCTAAAATAACTTTCAACGGAGCCTTGCCACACGCCCGCTTCATGGCGACGATTTCATCCGTCACGGCCGCGAAGTCTCCGGACAAAAATGATCCGCGGTCCAGGACAACATCCATTTCATCAGAGCCCGACGCCACCGCGGCACGAATTTCGGCGAGCTTGATCTCCAGAAGCATCTGTCCCGACGGAAAACCTGCCGCAACAGACGCAACCTTCACTTTCGAACCCCTCAGCGCTTCACATGCGCACGTCACAAAGCGCGGATAAACGCAAACCGCCGCACAGCTCGGCGCATGAGGGGGAGCAACCGCCTTCGCGCAGAGACGGCGAATTTTCTCCGGGGTGTCTGTCCCCTCGAGGGTGGTGAGATCCATGCATGCGATCAATCCGCGAAGTTCTTCCACGCTATGAATCGCGGCTTCGATCTTCAGGCGGTCACACGCTTCTTGCACCTCGGTCTCGTTCACGGCATTCAGTCCAGAACTTTGAATCCTTCGACTTTTTCGAGATGCTCGAAAAACTTCGATTCGTCCTCGAAAAGGCGTCCCTTCTCGATGTAACTATCCGTCGTGAAAGGACTCAATCCCTTTGGAAAGATCATATATCGGTTCTTATGATAATCCCGCGCATGTCCAAGTTCATCCATCATTCCGGTGCTTAAAGGCGGACGCTCAAGGTAGGGATGGACCGCCACGGTGGAATCTGATTTTCCCACAAACCAGTGAAGATCGCGATGCACGGTGTACGCATAAATGGATTCCTTGTCCCTGAAATCCGAAACATGCGGCCCGATCTCGATCGTCTGGGGATCAATCACCACGCCAAATTGTGAAAGCCGTTTGATCACTTCGTCCACCTGCTTGCGAACCAACGGGTCTGCATAGGTCATGCAGTAGCTCGCATAAAACGCGTGCACATTCGGATAACGAATCAAATAGTAGAGGGATTCCGAAGGCTGTTTTGTGGAAAGGACGATGTGCCGGATTCCCATCGCCTTGGCCCAATCTTCACTCAGACTCACCTCCTCGTTCATCCAGGAAAGAATTTCGTAAATCGTATGATTCTTTTCCTTGATGATCTTCAGGAAAGGATCGTGAACGGGTGGATTTTTCAAGCGTTCGTGAATGAGCCATTCCGCATCGATGAGAGTGACGATGAGATCGGGCCGAACGTATTGCTGGATATATTTCGCGTCTTTGCACTTCCGATTAATGCGGTTCCATTCGATGGTGGCCGGCGCGCGCACCACGACGTGCTCAAAATGCCCTCGCTCGATTTCATAGCCAATGCGAATCCATTCACGCTCCCGGGTGAGCTCGAAAATATAGTCCGTTGTTCCGAGCATCTTCTCGAGTGGCTTTTTGCCGTCCGCAGTGGACATGTCGAGCAGATTAAAGACCCCCACCTTCAGGCTCTTTGAGGCGCATAACTTGATGACCTTATCGAGATACTCGCGATCATCGAGTCCCGCGATCATACCGGTCAACAAAACGCGCATGGATTCATTAAGAATGAAACGTGGAAAATGAAAATGAAAAAAAGACTAAGATTCCCAACGCGTCTTCCAGACCCTCGTGATTTCAAGTGAATTTCTGAATTCCACGAGATCATGCCACGACCACGCTCTTCTCGAGCCACGCCTTCACCCTGGCAGCCACCGCCTCAGGGGTGAGTCCAAACGCCTTTGCCAGATCGTTCGCCGGGGCACTTGCACCGAATCCCTTCAACCCACAAAAAAGGCCGTCCTCTCCAAGATAGGCTTCCCATCCCTGTTTGATCCCCGCCTCAATCGCCACACGCCGCACCGTCCCCAATATTTGCTTGCGATACGCATCAGGCTGCTTGTCGAAAAGCTCCCAGCTCGGAAAGCTCACCACCCGCGCACGAATCCCATCCTTGGCGAGAAGGTCTTTGGCCTCAAGCGCCAGACTCACTTCGGAACCCGTGGCAAGCAACGTGAGGTCGGCTTTCGCATCTTCCACGAGAACGTAAGCGCCTTTGCGGAGATTTTCCGCGCTTGGGTATTTCGTCTGATCGAGGACCGGCAGGTTCTGGCGCGTCAGCACGAGTGAAGTGGGACCATGAATGTTTTCCAACGCGACAATCCACGCCCATGCGCTTTCGTTCGCGTCCGCGGGACGGATCAACGTATGCTGAGGAATCGCCCGCATTGCGGCAAGGTGCTCAACGGGTTCGTGCGTGGGACCGTCTTCTCCAAGAAAGATGGAATCGTGGGTAAAAACATGGATCACGTGCAAGTGACTCAGCGCGGCAAGGCGGATGGGCGGACGCATGTAATCGGTGAACGCGAAGAAGGTCGAACCAAACGGAATCAGGCCGCCATGATATCCCATGCCGTTCACGATCGCTCCCATCCCATGCTCGCGAATGCCGAAATGAAAATTGCGTCCCGCGCGATTCGTTTTGCTGAAGGAGCCATATTCCTTCACGAACGTCTTCGTGGAAGGATAAAGATCAGCCGAGCCTCCCACGAGTCCAGGAACCTGCCCCATCAATGCTTTCAACACCTCGCCGCCCGAGCTGCGTGTCGCCTGCGGCTTCGATGGATCGAACTTTGGCAGCCTGGCGGAAAGATCGGCGGGCAGTTTGCGATCATGATACGTCGTCCAAAGCTTCGCCTTTTCGGGATTCGTTGCCTTCCACGCCTCGAAGGCCTTCTGCCATTTTGTTTCCACCGCAGCACCCTTGGCCTTCATTTCGTCGAAACGCTGCCGCACCACACGCGGCACGAGAAACTGAGCATCCTCAGGCCATCCCAGATTTTTTTTGGTCGCCTTCACTTCATCAGGACCAAGCGCTTCCCCATGCGCTTCGCGCGTTCCCGCCTTATGCGGACTGCCAAAACCAATCGTCGTGCGTCCGATGATGATGCTTGGTTGATCTCGCACTTCCTGCGCAGCCTTGAGCGCGGCGGCGCATGCCGAGCGGTCGTGACCATCGATCTCCTGCACGTGCCAATGATAGGCTTCGTAGCGTTTGCGTACATCGTCGCTATAGGCCAAATCGGTTTTTCCCTCGATCGTGATCTTGTTGTAGTCGTAAAAATAGATCAGCTTGCCCAGGCCGAGATGCCCGCCCAGGGAGATCGCCTCGTTTTCGACGCCTTCTTGGTTGCAACCGTCCCCCAGAATTACATAGGTATAATGATCGACGACCTTGTGCGAATCCGTATTGAAGACGGATGCGAGATGTTCCTCTGCAATCGCCATTCCAACAGCGTTCGCAGCTCCCTGGCCGAGAGGCCCCGTCGTGGCTTCGACACCTTCGGTATGGCCAAACTCGGGATGCCCCGGAGTCTTGCTGTTCAATTGACGGAATTTTTTAATCTGTTCGAGTGGCATGTTGTAGCCGCAGAGATGGAGCAGACTATAAAGAAGCATGCAGCCATGCCCCGCAGAGAGGACAAACCGGTCGCGGTTCGGCCATTGGGGATTGGCAGGATTGAAACTGAGAAATTGTGTGAAAAGAACGTAGGCAAAATCCGCACAACCCATGGGAAGGCCGGGATGTCCTGAATTCGCCGCCTGCACGGCATCAACCGATAACATGCGAATCGTATTCACACACAATTCGTCGAGCTGTTCGCCTTTCAAACCTTGTCCAAAGGAATCGTATGGATCCATAAAAAGGCCAAATTACCGGCTTTTCATTCAGAGGGCAAGCGTACCAACCTCTTATTTAAGCTTCGGCGCGAGCCAGCGACTTGCCAGTTGCGCGGTTTTCAACAACCTCTTAAGGTGATGGCACCCATGCGTTCATTTCTTCTTCTGATTGCGCTCACGTTCACCTCTGTATGGTCCGCAGAACCCGTTCGTCTCGGCATCGACGTTTTGGCATCGGACGATTTCGCGGCCTTGAAAGGAAAGCGCATTGGACTCGTCGCGGATCCCGCCAGCGTCGATTCCTCGTTGACCTCGACAGTCGATCTTTTCTCAAAAACCGACCGTTGCAAGCTCGTCGCGCTCTTTGGTCCGGAGCACGGCGTTTATGGCGATGAATACGCGGGAGTCGACATTCCCAACCGTATCGACTCACGCACGGGGCTTCCGATCTACTCGCTCTACGGCGAGACGCGAAAACCGACCCACGAAATGCTCGCAAATCTCGACATGCTGGTGTTCGACCTCCAAGACATCGGATCGCGAAGCTACACCTATATCAGCACGATGAAGCTCTGCCTCGAAGCGTGTGCCCAAGCGGACATCGATTTCGTCGTTCTCGATCGCCCAAATCCTCTCGGCGGCGAGCGCATTGAAGGTCCCGGCGTCGAGAGAGCTTTCGAATCGTTCGTCAGCGCGATCAACGTTCCCTATCTGCATGGCATGACGATGGGCGAACTCGCGCAAATGGTCAAAGAGGACATCGCACCTCACTATCAAAAACTTCGAATCATCCAAATGACAGGCTGGAGCCGATCCATGACCTGGCAGGACACGGGTCTTCGCTGGGTGCCAACGTCGCCGCATATTCCCTATGCATCTTCCTGCGCCGCCTACGCCGCCACGGGAATTCTCGGAGAGTTGGGGGGGATCTCCAACGGAGTGGGTTATCCCCTGCCATTCGATCTGATCGCCGCGCCGTGGATCAAGAGCGACAAGCTCCTAAAACAGTTAAAAAAAACGTTTGATGCCGCCGAGATCGGGATCCTGCCGATGCGATTTCGCCCTTTCTACGGTGAATTGAAGGATAAAAATTGCGAAGGAGTTCAAATTTTCCTCGATCCACATCAGACCAAGAATCTCATCGAGATCAATTTCCGTGCTCTGGAGGCTCTCGGCATCCAAAAAGTCGTGCAACTATCTCCGAAAGATCACATTGAGATGTTTGACAAGGTTTGTGGAAGTGATGCTCCACGAAAGTGGATGGAGGATGGTCGTCCCCTTAGCGAACTCTTCCATGCCTGGAAAGAATCGGCAGAAAGCTTTCGTAACTTTCGCCGCAAGTTTCTGCTTTACGACGATACGCCTCAAGAAGCTCCCGAAGGAAATTCCGTGCAGCCGCCCTCCGCCGTGAAGACGCGGTAGGCCGAAAAATCCGGCAGCCACGCCCTTGCGAAGCCGGGCGTCAATTTTCCGGTGCACAGCATGAACTGTCTATGTCACAATCAAGCGCATGTTCTATTGGGCGACCATTTATCTCCTTCGCGTCCTATTTCCCCTCTTCACGCGTTTCAAAGTGAAAGGACAGGAGCGCATTCCACGGCAGGGCAGCTTTCTTCTCGTCTCCAATCATATCAGCCATTTCGATCCGCCCGTCTTTTCCGCGGCATGCCCTCGAGCCATCGATTGGGCTGGCTCGGAAATTCTTTTTCGAAGCGCAATCGCCCGTTTTTATTTCGCCCGGAGCAATGTGATCAAAGTACGCCAATATGAAGCCGATGCAGGTGCGCTGCGTGAATCCATCCGCCGCGTACGCAAAGGCAGATGCGTCGGACTCTTTCCGGAAGGCGGGATTCGCTGCGGCGAGAAAAGCGTTCTCGGCTCACGGGTGCATTTGTACGAAGGCGCATCCATAATTGCCATGATGTCAGGCTCACCGATTCTGCCATGCCTTGTGATGGGATCCGACCGCCTTTACAACCCCCGTTCACTGCTTCGTCGTCCTTCCATCTGGGTTCGTTTTGGCAACCCCATTCCAGTACAGGGTGAAGGAAAAGAGGAACGCGAGCGGCTCAAGCAGGAAATGATTCGCTCCATTCGTGAACTTGCGGAAGAATGGAAGCATGAAGAACACCCTGCTCCAGAGGACTGGCCGCAGACGCCCCAGCAACGCAATCCCAAGATTCCGCCGGTAAGGCGGGTCGCTGTGGACCAGATCTAACCCGCTCGCAACAACGTTCGGGCAAATGCCGGCCTTCCCATCTGTTTTTCATTTCTAATTTTTCATTTTTCATTTTTAATTTCCTTGTGGGTAGCTTTTCTAAGAACGTTGCCTTGCTGGCCATTGGATTCTGGCTGGGTTGCACCATCCTGTTCGCGGCTGTCGTCGCACCCACGCTTTTCAATAAGGACGTGACGCTCGGAATGAGTGTGAGCATGCAGGGGGCAATCATCGGGGCGATCCTTCGCCGCATTTATTTCCTCTCCTACATCTGCATCGGCGTCGCATCCTCCTTCCTTCTCGTTTCGTCACTCCGTGAAGGCAAGGGCGCATCGGGACCCCGCCGCGCGTTCATTCTTTGCGTGTTTGTCCTGGGGCTGAATGCTGCGAACGATCTCTGGGTGTTGGACCGGATCAATAAAGTGAAAGTGCAGATGGCGAATGGCGGCGATCAGGCTCATTTGCATCAGGAATTCGAAAACTGGCACAAGGCATCGACAGCGATCTATGGATGCGCGGTGCTTTTTGGATCGGTCGCAGCGGCGCTTCTCCTTCCTTCCGTCAGCGGCAGATCGCGAAAGTCCAAATAGAATCAAAACAGCTCGCGCATGGCTTTCTTCGGCGTTAATCCGAGTTTGCGATAGGCACGCTCGGTCGCGATGCGTCCTTGCGGTGTGCGCTTCCAATATCCTTCCTGGATCAGAAAGGGCTCATAAACTTCTTCGATTGTACCCGGCTCCTCCGCTGCGGCAACTGCGAGCGAATGAATGCCAACTGGACCACCCTCGAACTTGTACAACAGAGTTTCCAAGAGCCGCTTGTCCATTTCATCGAGCCCATCCTCATCGATCCCCCACATCGTCAATGCTTGATGGCTCGCGTCCTGAGTGATGTGATTGCCCGAGCGAACTTGTGCGAACTCACGTGTGATCCTTAACAAATTGTTCGCGATGCGAGGCGTTCCGCGGGAACGACGCGCAATCTCAAAAGCTCCCTCCGGCTCGATCTCGACGTTGAGGATCCGGGCGGAACGGAGAATGATTTTTTTCAAATCTTCGGCCACATAATAATCAAGACGGTACGGAACGCCGAAACGCGAAAGCAGGGGTGAGCTCAAGAGGCCGCTGCGAGTCGTGGCGCCGATGAGCGTGAATTTCGGAAGATTGAGCCGTACGGAACGAGCGTTCGGTCCAGTGTCGATGACGATGTCGAGTTTGAAGTCCTCCATCGCTGGATAAAGATATTCCTCAATCGTTTTCTGGAGACGATGAATCTCGTCGATGAAAAGAACATCCCCTTCCTCAAGGGTCGTGAGAAGCCCCGCGAGATCCCCTGCTTTTTCAATCACAGGACCGCTCGTGCATTTCAGATTGGCGCCCATCGCCTTCGCAAGGATATGCGCGAGGCTCGTTTTGCCAAGTCCGGGAGGCCCGATAAAAAGCAGATGGGCGAGCGTGTCGCCGCGTTGGCTAGCCGCTTCTACGAGGATTTCGAGACGTTCCTTGATTTTCGGCTGGCCTCCGAAATCACCAAGATCTGTTGGCCGGAGCGATAAATCGAAAGGCGTCTCTTCGCGATCCAGAACATCGCGCTTCAAATTGAGGCCTCGATCCACCGACATGACACGAGCATGCGTCATCTTGGAAAAAGTTGAAAGTTGAATTTCGACGGATGCGCTTCAAGCTCGCCCCCCCTCCACCCATCCAAAACCATCAAGGAGCAACAGAAAAGGATTCCAATTCGGAACGAGAAGACGCCGAAATGAGGCGCGTGGTGCCGATGAATTGAAGATAGGCGTTGAACGCGAGGAGTGGGAAGTAAATCTTGTAGTAGTGATAGCTGAGATAAAACACTTTCGGGAAACCCGTGCCAGTCCATGGCGCTTCATCGTAAGAGCCGTCGGGCTTCTGGTGAGCCAATAACCATTCAAGACCCTGACGAACCGCCCGACTGCGAACCTCGCCGGCCGAGATCAGGGCGAGAACTGCCCATGCCGTTTGGGAAGGCGTGCTCGGGCCTTTCCCCTTCAAATGTTCATCCGAATAGGACCCTGGAGATTCCCCCCAGCCGCCGTCTTCATTTTGGACACTTTTGAGCCAACGCACCGCGCGCTGGACGTACGGCTGGTTCAAGTCCTCGCCGATTTGCGCCAGTCCGACAAGAACCTGCCACGTCCCATAAATATAATTGCATCCCCAGCGTCCAAACCATGAGCCGTCGGGACATTGGTCCTTTTTGATGAACTCGATGCCCCTTTTCGCTTCCGGCATCTCCGCCGTGTAGCCAAACTCGCCAAGACATTCTAAAACGCGCCCCGTGATATCCGAGGTCGGTGGATCGATCATCGCGTTGTGGTCTGCAAACGGCACTTGTGTGTAAAGATAGCGGTCATTGTCCTTATCAAAACTCGCCCAGCCGCCGTTTCTACACTGCATGCCGAGCATCCAATGAAAACCACGTTCCACCGCGCGCGCCAGTTCGGCGGGATTGGGCACTTCGGCCATGTTCAAGGCGCGCAATACCATGCAGGTGTCGTCGACGTCCGGATACCATTCATTGCGAAACTCAAAATACCAGCCGGACGGTTCCTTCTGCGGATTTTTGATAGCCCAATCGCCAAGAACCGTCGTCTCTTTCGAAAGCATCCACTCCGCGGCGCTCACCACGGCCGGATGCGATGGCTTGAGGCCCGCCTGTTTGACCGCGATGGTCGCCCAAGCAGTGTCCCAGACGGGCGAGAAACAGGGCTGGAGACGCATCGTATCCCCTTCGCGAATGATGAACCGCTCCAGCTCTTTTTTCTCCCGCTGGATAAGCGGATGGTCGGGTTCGTAACCGAGTGCCGTCATGGCAAAAATGGAATTCACGATCGCAGGGAAAATCGTTCCCAACCCGTCGGAGTGCTCGAGGCGCTCGAGAAGCCAGCTATGGCACTTGCGAAGCGAAAGCTTGCGAAACGGATGCAATGGCTGGAGCCGCCATCCTTTGATGATGGAGTTCCACGCAAGAAAGAAATTGTGCCAACTGAAGATCTCCTTGCTCCAGGGAAGGTGAATATCGGCGTTCTCGCGCCCGCCTGCGTAAAGTTCGTCGACTTTGAAAGGAAGGGGTCGTGTGATTTTATGATGCTCCACGATCGCCAGGGGAATGAGAATGGTGCGCGACCAGGCACTCATGGAGTAAATGCTGAAATAAAAATTTTTCGGAAACAGAATCAACTCGGGTGGAATAGCGGGCACCCCGTCCCAATCAAATTCGCCCACAAGAGCCAGATAAATCTTGGTGAAGCTGTTCACCCTCGTGATGCCGCCGAGGCGCAAAATTTCGGCACGCGCCCGCTTCATATATTCGGCGTCCAAGCCGTGACCTGCGAGCTTCAGAAGAATATAAGCCTTGACTGCAACGCTGATCTCGGTCGGAGCCCCGGGATAAATTCCCCAACCGCCACTTTCATTTTGCTGGGCCAGGACATAATTGGCCAGTTGGGAGTAGGTCTTGGGATCGCCCCATCCCATATAATGCAGGAAGATGGCATATTCTGTTTCAAGAATGGTATCGCCTTGCAACTCGGCCACCCAATAGCCTTCAGGATGCTGCTGCCGAAGCAGCCAGTCGCGGGTGCGATTGCGAGAAGAAATGACACGATCAAGCATAACAGAACATGCTTTCTCCAGTAGTGGCTCATTGTCAACCCTTTAAATAAGGAACGGGATTCCCGCACACGATCTTAGGGGGGAAACTCATTCTGGAATTTTCGTGAGATTCACGGGATCAATTGATTCCAGCTTGTTCTTGCACAAAACGTTCGAATAATTACACTTCCATCACTGATGCCTTTTCTGAAATCCCATAAGAAGCGTGTTTTGGTCGTTGACGATGATCCGCTTATTTTAGACGTCACCTCTGAATTCCTTCAAAACGAAGGGTTCGAAACGGTCACGGCACCCGACACGCTCCAGGCGCTCGATGAAATGAAACGCCACCCTGCTCATGTGATGCTCCTCGACATCAAGCTTCCGAATGAAAGCGGCCTCGAGTTCCTGGCGAAGTTCAAGGAACAATATCCTGATGTGCCCGTCGTGATGCTGACCGGATCGGGTTATGACGAAGATATGATGCAAGAAGCCCTCAACAAAGGGGCGTCCGGCTATGTCAGCAAGGAGACGGACCTCGAAAATATGGTCGTCGCTGTCAAACGCTTGATCAAATAAGATTGGATTCGTGAAAGCCCGCATCCTCGTCACTCCTAAAAAAACCGTCCTCGATCCTCAGGGGAAAGCCGTCGCCACCGCCATCCAACATCTGGGCATGGAATGCGTGAGTGAGGCTCGGGTCGGGAAATATATTGAACTCCAAATTTCTGGCGAGAACATCGAGCTCACACGTCAGAAACTCGACGGCATCTGCAAGGACCTTCTTTCAAATCCCGTCATCGAAGACTACCAACTGGAGTTGGAAAAGTAAGATGCGCTTTGGCGTTCTTCAATTCCCTGGCTCCAACTGCGACCAGGATTGCATTCATGTCGTTCGCAACGTGCTCGGTCACGAAGTTTTCTACCTCTGGCATAAGGAAGCCGACCTGAAAGCAGCCGATTGCGTGATCGTTCCCGGAGGATTTTCTTATGGTGATTATCTTCGGTGCGGCGCCATCGCTCGCTTCGCCCCCATCATGAATTCGGTGAAAAAATTTGCAGCCGAGGGTGGCCTTGTCCTTGGCGTGTGCAACGGATTCCAAATTTTACTCGAAGCGGGTCTCCTTCCTGGAGCGATGCAGCGCAACCGCTCGCTCAAATTCCGCTGTGAAACCGTGTGCTTGCGCGTCGAGAAGAACGATGCGCCTTTCATGTCCAAGGCCCAAAAGGGGCAAATCCTTCGCATCCCCATTGCGCACGGAGAAGGCAACTACTTCGCCGATGCGAAAACCCTCGAGGAACTCACGCGCAACCATCAGATCGTGCTCCGCTACTGCGATGCGCAAGGGCGGATCACAGACGATGCCAATCCGAACGGCTCGATCGAAAATATTGCCGGCATTACAAACAAGGAGGGCAATGTGCTTGGCATGATGCCCCACCCCGAGCGTGCCAGCGAAGCCATGCTTGGATCCGAAGACGGCAAAATCATTTTTGAATCACTCCTCGCACATTTGGAACAACGCAGGCTGGTCGCAGTGTGAAAACAGGCGGGATGGTCAACCTTTTGCGAGAACACGGTTCACCGCATTGAGATAAGCCCGCGCGCTGGCTTCGATGATGTCCGTGGTGGAAGCTTTGCCCGTTACAGCTTCTTTGCCGCCAAAATCAACTTTGACCGTCACCTCGCCGATCGCATCCTTCCCTTGTGTCACGGCACGGATATGATAATCGAGCAGCTTGCCCCGTTTGCCTGTGATGCGGTCGATCGTCTTCAATGCCGCATCGACAGGACCATCTCCGATTCCAGCATCCTGACGGGTCTCGCTCGGGCTTTTTTTTCCTGACGTGTGTTTCAACCGCACGGTGGCAGTCGGAACCGTCTGGTTCCCCGAAGAGACAGAGAGATAATCGAGCGTCCAGACCTCGGGCACCTCGGAAATTCGATCGTCCACCAATGCGGCCAGATCGTCGTCATACACAAACTTCTTTTTGTCTCCGATCGTCTTGAAGCGCGCAAAAACAGCTTCCATTTCTTTATCGCTCAATGCAAAACCCAGGTGTTTCAGGCGCACTGCCATGGCATGGCGTCCGCTATGTTTTGTCAAAGGCAGTTCGGTGATGCCCCATCCGATTTCCTGCGGATCCATGATCTCGTATGTTTCGCGCTTCTTTAAGATGCCATCTTGATGAATGCCTGCGCTGTGCGCGAACGCGTTCTCGCCGACGATCGCCTTATTCCGTTGCACCAGGAAGCCACACATGCGAGAGACCAGGCGCGATGTTTTCACGATCTCGTTCATTTTTATCCCCAAATGCAGTTTTTGGTAATAATCACCACGTGTTCGGATCGCCATGATCACTTCCTCCAGCGCTGCATTCCCGGCGCGTTCCCCGATTCCATTGATCGTTCCCTCCACCTGGCGCGCGCCATGCTGCACCGCCGCCAGAGAGTTCGCCACAGCCATTCCGAGGTCATTGTGACAATGCGCGCTGAAAATCACGTTTTCCGCGCCCTTCGCATTTGCGATCACATGACCGAACATATCGCCATATTGCTCCGGAGTGGCATAACCAACCGTGTCGGGCATATTGATGGTCGTTGCGCCCGCGGAAATCGCGGCCTCCACAATCTTAACCAGAAAATCAAGCTCTGTGCGCGATGCATCCTCAGGCGAGAACTCGACATCCTTCACGTATTGACGCGCGCGCTTCACGCCTTCGACCGCCAACCGCAGGATTTCATCCTGCGCTTTGCCGAACTTGAATTCCCGATGGATCTTCGATGTGCCAAGAAAAACGTGAATACGCGCCATTTTACCGGCGGGTTTCACCGCCGCGGCAGCCGCATCGATGTCCTTCGCGACGCAACGCGCCAGTCCCGCAATGATCGGCCCTCGGATTTCCGTGGCTACTTTCTTTACCGCTTCAAAGTCGCCATCGCTAATGACGGGGAAGCCGGCCTCGATCACGTCGGCGCGCAGGCGTGCAAGCTGACGGGCCACTTCCAGTTTTTCGCGCAGGTTCATGGAAGCGCCTGGACATTGCTCGCCGTCGCGCAGCGTGGTGTCAAAGATACGCACTTGATTGCTCATAGGTTGATTCAGCCCTCGAGAGCTGGCAGGAAAATAAAAAACCCACCAGCCATCAGGAGGCCAGTGGGTTTAAGATTCAATTTTTAGCAAAGAAACTTAACCCTTCTGGCCGAACGCCAAAAGTTGCAAACCAAAAAGGTTTAGGTTGAGCTTCATCTGAATCATGGTTACGCCTGTTTGATCGTTTTGTCAATCCTCCGAAGTTTCAGCTGGGACCGTTGGGTTGCCTTTCAAAGAGTCGTCCATTCGCTCGACGCGATGAGAAGGCTTCCTCTCGGGGTTTTCAAATGGACGAGGTAATCGCGAAGCGTTCTTGAGGGAAAAGCCGGTGTCATCCATGAGCAAGGTGCCATGCTCGCCAGCATCAAACGAATTGCACTTTGCCCTTCCAGCGCCCATAATATTCGGCCAATGAAACTTGGCGACAGCTCTTCTTTAAAGCAACGGGAAGAACGCAAACGCGCGCTTGCCTACGATCCCCTTCAGCGATGGTTGCATATTCAGCAGACTATTACCTGGGCCGAGGCAAGCATGCCGCAGGAGTTTCGCCGGAATCGACCCAGGTTTCGATCGTCCTCTCGTGCCAAGCTTTCATGAACGTCGATCACATCCTGCAAACCCTGAATCATCAGGAAGTCGATTTCATTCTCATCGGAGGCATGAATTTCCTCCTTCGCCACGCTCCAGAACTCACGTTCGATGTCGACATTTGGGTGGCTGATGCGTCGGAAAATTTGATGCGACTGAACGAAGCTTTGAAAAAACTCGGTGCAAAATGGGGACCTACCGAGCAGGCCTGGGGGCCTGTTCCCGACGATTTCCGATGGCTCGAGACGCAAAGCTGCTTTTGCCTTGAGACCGAGCATGGAGCTCTCGATATCTTTCGGGAAGTTTGCGGATTGGAAGGGGGATACCTCGAATGCAGGAAAGTCGCCGTCTTTGCCCATACCCCCGCGGGCATCGCCTATGCTGGTCTGTCCGACGCACATATGCTTGCGACACAAGAAGCTCTTCCTGCGTCCGAGCAGAAGCCGAGACGGATTGCCACGCTCAAGCAGGCGATTCAACGTCAAAAAAACGCGCCATCAAGCATCCATTTCCCATGAAAAAGACGTGCCTTCTCTTCGCCAGCATCGTGTTGTTGAACATTCCAGCGCGCGGCGATTCCTATACGGAAGCTAAAACCGTGGGGGGTATAAGCAAAACGTGGACCACCGGCATGAAGCAACGCACGGAGATGCCCAATCTCATGGGCGGCTTCCTCCTGACGATCACCCGCGTGGACATGGGAGTTCAGTGGAACATCGACATGACGAACAAAGTTTACGAAGAAAAATCAATCGCCATGCCCTACCAGAAGAACGAATCCCTTTCATCCACCGGCCATGATGCGGGAAGTGAAGATCCGGACAAAGAGGCCCCGCCCAAGATCGAAATCAACAAGCTTCCGAATCCCCGCACCATTGCAGGGTTCTCCTCCAATGGATACGAAATCAAGGAAGCCAATAAGAAAGGG
>Ga0207037_10140_pt2 | contig 22731 bp, 19 predicted proteins | sample Alteio_BWMinCont_75_FD_153268 | JGI IMG/M metagenome (GOLD analysis project Ga0207037, IMG submission 153268) | Enriched cells from forest soil in Barre Woods Harvard Forest LTER site, Petersham, Massachusetts, United States -... | ecosystem: Environmental > Terrestrial > Soil > Temperate forest >... | reverse complement strand
GCAGAGGAGATTACCTGGCGCGTGCTGGCTGATCCCGACGACCCCGAGATCTCGCGGCTATTCGATTCCGTCGTATTGGCAATCGAGAGTGGCCGCTCTGGTTTAGCAAAGTGGGCCGCACGCGCACTCCCTCGTCTTCCTGCCCAAGCTCGACAAAGCGGCGGGGCTTGGCGGGTCGCGCAAAAAGCGAGCGAAATACTCGGGGGGGCAGCCAATTCTCGCCGCCGAACTGACAAGCTCGCGCCCAGTCAGCATCGCGTCCTCTCTCCCGATAAACGATCTTCCTAAAGTCAGTGTCGGGCTGCGCCTGTTCGAGAATGCGTTGCGCATCAGTGAGCCTCCCGAAGACCGATCAGAGCATATTCAAGTTCCTCGGACAACGCCGCTGCTGCTTGAGCTTGAGTGGGTGCAGGGCGGAGATAAGGTCGAGCGTAGAACGGCTACCTTTGGCCCCGTATCGACCTGCATGGTGCATCCAATCGATTCCGGCACGCTGAGGATCACGACCGCTGCACGCGACGTCTACACTGTCCATCTGCTGGCCGAGCATTGGGAACGTCAGGAATACACGAATGTCGCCGTGCAGGACGGGTTCGCGGTACGTCTTTATAAGGGTGATGCCGCGGTCTTGATCGCGCTCGATGCTCAAAAAAGCCGGACGAATGACATAGCTAGGTTTGAGATCTTGCGCCAGGCACCGGGTCAGAACAACGCAGAGCCTGTGAATCGGCCGTTCGAAAAGGGTGCTGCACTACCGCCGATCCAGAGGTTCCGTTGGATAGACCGTTTGCCTGACAACACCGTCGGCCAATGCAAATATGAGGTCTCTGCTCTGCAAAGCGATGCCAATGCGTCTATTCGCACGACGACGGTGCGGACCGCGATCGACGTTACGCCTCAGCTCGGCGCGATCGAGATAGGCTTCACTCGCGGCCCGTTCCAAGTTGGCCCCCAAGCCGCGCTCAAGCCCGGCCGTGGTGCTTTCGACTTCGATACAGGTACCTATGCCCAGCGCTACCAGCTATTAGGAGGAAGCGCCTACCGGCTGATGATGGACTTCATCTCGGAGTGCTTGAACGACCCCAAGAGCGGCCTTGACGTAATGGCATTCGATTTTGATCATCCCGATATTCTCAAGAGCTTTGAAGCAATCGGGAAGCGCCTACGGATCGTGCTGGACGACTCACCAGCACACAGCAACCGTCAATTCGACCTCGAAGCCCGCCTTAAAAACGCCGGTTGTGCGGTTTTCCGCACGCACTTCAAGCGCTTCTCACATAGCAAGTTGCTGATCCAAAGCGTCAACGGGGAACCTTCGTCCGTGCTAACCGGCTCTACTAACTTCTCGATCAATAGTCTATTTGCCCAGCACAATCACGTGCTGGTTATTCGAGACAGGCAGCTAGGATCGGTCTATGAAGGCTACTTCCAGAAAGCTTGCGAGGGAAGCAGACATGTAGCGCCGTGGGATAGGTGGACTTCAATTGAACATCCCGGATTACCCACCATGCGCGTTTTGATCTGTCCCTCAAAGGAATTGCAGCCCATCGTTCGAGACGCCGTTCAGCGCGCAAAGCGCTCGATTCTGTACTCGCTGGGCGATGCCTCCAAGATGATACTGGCCGAAATTGAGGGCCGTAGCACCGCGCAGCGGGTATTAATTGGTGGAGTGGTTCACACCAATTCCGGCCAGCGCGTGAAATGGAATGGGAACGACGTGCTAATTCGCCCCGACAGCCAGCGGCGAAAAATGACCGGCACCGTTGGTGGAGCGACAACTGGAAATGGCAAGTTCGTCGTAGTCGACTTTGATCAGCCTGACGCAGTGCTTTATGCGGGTTCGGCCACCTTTTCCGATCATAGCGACATGAGTGGTGACGACGTATTAGAGATTCGTGATCCCTCTATCGCTACGCAGTTTGCGATTGAGGCGCTGCAGATGATAGACCACTACCGTTTTCGCACTTTGACTGAAGAATTCCAGAAAGGCGCCGTACCGAGCCAGTCTGACCGCAGTTGGTTAGACCCCTACTATTCCCCCGAGGACCCTCTTTCTTGGGAGCGCAAGATATTGGCCAATATCGACTGGCCTGATGAATCGGCCACCTCGGACAGGCGACCGAGGACTGCGGAAATGGAGGAAGATCGTGAGGTCTCCGAGAAGAAGAGCACCCCCACTGGCCGAAAGACTTCAACAGGAAGAAGCACTCAAGCGTCTAAGAAGAAGAGCACCGCGACGAGCAAGAAATCGCCCCGTCCGCGGAGGAAGAAATGAAAGTTAGCCGGTCACATCGCGCTGCGAAGATTGGCACTAGAGCCTACGCCCGCGCAGTGGGTGTAACGAATGTCTCGATTCAGCATTTCTACGCTTTCCGCCTTGTGAGGGCACCACCGACGTCTGCTGATCCCCTACCACGCTACCAAGGAGTCAATCCATGAAACGAAAACCTTTTATCCGATTTCGTGCAATGGTGTGGGTGCAGAATCACAAATCTACGTCGAAGTTCGGCGGCCCGCCGGACATGGTTATCCAGCGAGTCCTAAGACAACCGAATGCGAGCACCTCGGCGACGTGCTACGGGCCGATGAGGTTCCGAATGCGAGGCACTGGAAAAGCACAATGGCGACTGTGGCCAAGGGCAGCACTCGCTGCGGTCGCTGCGCGGTCGCAGTCTCAACAGAACGGATGCTGGAAGTGTCGCGACAGGGACGTGTTGCCTCAAAGTCTCCCGAGTCCAGAGCCCGAGTCGCAGCAACACAGCGGCGCCACGCGGCGGGCCGGTGCAAGTGGCTGCCATCCAGCCAACCAGATTGGCTCACCGAAGAAACCTACACGATGAGAATCAAACCGCTATTGGCGCGTTCTTCAAATTCTGAAATTGCCTGGACCCTAGACGTGTCCATTCCTTACGCGGCGAGCATCCGCGTAGGCCGACGCCGACCGCATCCCAGGCATTGGCAGGCGCTGGCGGAATTGGTGGGTGTTTCGGCGGAAAGAGGTTAGTTTCGAGGGACTTACTCCCGGCGAACTTGAGTTTACTGCAGCTTCAGCGGTGGCCGAAGCGGATTGCTCATGTAATCGTCGAACGCCTTGAAACGTGCTCGCCCGCATTCCGCTGTCGCGTTGGAATCACACAAAACCGACTTCAAAGACAAGGCATCAAAAGTCGCATGGCAGTTGTTCAGGGCAAAGCATTTGGCCTCCCCATATGCGGTCGCAACGGCAGCAACATCACTGCGTTCTGTGCAACTCATCTCGATCGTTAGCACTATATCCATACGTCCGCTGTCATCCAAAGTCGGAATTAATTGGTATTTTTGTGAACTGCGAAGTTCTTGTTTGAGAGAATAAAGAATCGCAGAGGAAATCTTGCCGTCGCACGCGGCGCGGATAAATACTGGCCTTGGGCCTTCCGCTGCGTTACCCGTTAGTGAAGCAAATGTTAACAGCAAAACGGTCACTAGACGCTTCATTCTGCATTCTCCACATGTGTCCGCGCCGAAATTCTTGCGCGGCACAGCCTGCCCAGACGGATCGCGGCATTACGGCTCTGTTCGAAGGTGCTCCCACACAGGGCTGTTTGAATAAAACATGAAAAACACCCCGCGGTGCCCTTTCTCGCTTGGACAATTTTCGTAAATCCAAAGTCCGGGGAAAGTCTGTAGCACAAAATCCATAGCTTGGGAGACGGTCACATTATCCAAGTCTGCGGAAATGTGTTCCGAGCTCGGCAATGTCAGCTCTAGGCCCCATGGCTCGTACTGCCACCTGATACTGTGGGATCGAACGAAATCTGCCACTTCCGGCTCGGCAAGAATAACCTGCAAACCCCAGGTTGGGTAATGTATCAGATCACCTGCGCGTCTGGGTGCAAATGAAATATGGCGAACCCTTACGTTCAATAGGTCAGTGGGAACGTCAGCTTCGACCATTCGAATTGTGCCATCCGGGTCTTGAGTTACCTGCATCTCTGGATCGCCTGCGAAAATGTTGCGTAAGCTCTGAAGTGGGGAACTCCCATTATTTCGAGGGATGCGGAGCTTGGGGAAATCCGGAAAGTCATGAACGTCACTGCATTGTCCCCGGTATTCAAGCGACCCCGAGAGTTTAGCCTGGCTGAGGATGCTCATTATCAACGGAGCGGCCACCTTCGAACTAACGCCACCGCGCTCTTGCGCCTGGCAGATGCCGGCTAGTGTCAGAATCAGAGCTATTGCCGATAGACTCTTTGTCATGGGCTCCTTTCTCTGTTGCGACGCATCAAGGCTGCGAAGGATTCGCCACGATTGGGGTTTGCGAGAAGCTTCCATTTTGAATCATTTTGATTGAAATGACGACTGTGTCCAACGGGTATGGCGAAAAGCCACCCCAAGATGCCCAGAACTGTTGCAAATTCAGCGCTCCCATGTTGGTATCAGCTGTTATAGCGATATTGGCCCACCCGACATTATCAGGAAATTTCCCCGCACTGTCGGTGGTTTGTGTTTGCGACGGCAAGAGGTGAGTAGGGTCATTGTAGCTGGAGACCTGCGTCAATTGCTCTGACACCTGAACATTTGGGGTGGGATTGCCTAAGTTGTTGAACATTTGATATGTCTGGACGCTGTAGGCGTAGTCCGATGGCTGTCCGTTTGTGCTCGTGAGGATTGTCTCGTCGACAGCCACAATGTAGGCAGGAGCGTCGGGCGGAAGGACGTTGAACAAGAAGCTAGAGTAGTCCGCGATGTTGTAAGAACTGACCGGCAGACTGTTGGCGGCGGCTACCGGGTCGAAGCTTCCACCAGAGTCCGCCCCCACCGTTCCCCCTGCTCCTGCTCCAGCCGCCGGCGACATGCCATTCATGTCTAAGCCCGCATCGTATATGTAATAGGGACTATCATTCGGCGCGTAAGGATTTCCGGGAGGGTTGTTGTAGCAGGGCCCCTGGCCTGACTTGGAATCGTGGTTCTGGCACAGTCCGCTCGGGTCGTTGAAGCTGTTCGGGTTCGTCGGATACGCATACTGATTCCAACCCGAGCCCGCAGGATCCGGGCTCAGCCAGCGAACTTGATTGACTGCGAACTCGCGGTTTGGTGTGTCGAACAGCGTGCCTGCGTTGTAATCACCAGGCATTCCGGCAAAGATCCCGTACAATGGGTTCGAACCGCCATAACTATTAAACTGCTGTCCATAAGGAGTGTAGTCTCGGTCAGCGATCACTGTATGACCCGAAGTTCCTGACACGATGCGGTCGTTTCCGAGCCAGTCTGGGTGCAAGAACATCTTAGTCCCGCCTTCAACATAAGTCCCGCGTCCGGGGCTGGGCCAGTACGCGAAGTTTTGCGTAGTGCCGTTCATAGTGACGCGAGCGCCCAGCATCTGCGGATACCAAAGTTCCACGTAAACACCGTTAGTGCTGGTTTCCACCATGCGGCCAAAAGCGTCGTAGGTCACGCATTTACCGGTTGTTCCGCAGGTAGGCGTGCCGCTGGCGGCGGTCCACTTGACTTTCGAAAACTCGTTGTACCCATAGGTATTCGAGCCGCCGTCTGCCGTCGTGTTGCCGTTCGAGTCGTACGTGTTCCCGGTCATCTGATTCGTGCTCGAACTGTAAGTGGTGCTCAACGTCCAGCCGGTGCGCCCGGTTGGAATTGCCATGTTGAGGTTGTCGTAAATGTCGTAGCTGTAGTTCTCGCCGACATTGCCACTCCCGCAATCAAACGACATCAAACGTCCCCAATCGTCATAGCCGTACCCAAGTGAAGAGTTCGAATCGGAGTAGCAGGTCGACGACCCGCCTGCGTTGAATCCGTCCACGACTGCGACGTGCGCGACGGTGCCGTTCGGGTTCCAGGTGATTGTGCCCGTCAGGTTCGCGGGAGTGTTGCCGACTTCAAACTCAAACGTCTTCATGCGTCCGGTGTTAGAGTCGTAGGTGTAGATGTCCTGATCTGGCGTCGCGCCGGTCAATTTCACATTCAGAACGTGGCCGGCGGGATCGTACATACCCCCCACCGTTGTTGGCCCCGCCACAACTGTTGTGTTGCCGTCTTTCATCGTGTCGTAGCGGCCTTCTCCGTCCAACCCATAGCTCATGGTGTAGAGCGACGGGCTGGCGAGCTGCAGCGTGTTGATTGCTCCGTTGTCGTAGAACGTTGCCGTGCTGTGGTAGTACTGCGTGGAGTGCGGCGTGCTCTGCCAGTAGTCGACCTCGCGCCCGTCTTTGTCGTAGCTGTGCCACTCGTCGGTAATCAAATGGCCAGCGCAATCGTCTGTTGAGTCTTCCGCCAGGCGTCCCAGAGTGTTGACGGGCGTCGTCACTCCGGTGGGCACCGTGCCATAGCTCGTGTCGTAGTAGAAGTGTCGGCAACTAGTCGTGTTGGCGCTCATTAAGATTAGGCGATTGAGCGCATCGTAGTAGTAGCAAATTCCGTTGCCGTTGGGGTCGCTGCTTTCTGTCAGATTGCCGTTGCTGGCTGTGCACCCATTCGCGGAATCGTACTTGTATGTCCACGTTCCGCCTTCTGGCGTTACTTTCTTCGTGACCCGGCCAAGCGCGTCATATGTTTTCGTGCGCGTTTGGCTCCCCCGCTGCACGCTGACAGTCGAGTAACCTGTCCCCTGCCCATACGTGTAAGTATCTGTCGTGCCGTTCGCGCTCCCGGTCTTCTGGCTGCACGCCGTGCCGCTCCCCGTGCTGGCCGTGCTCCCGATGTGACAGACTTTCGTCACGCGGCCGAGCCCGTCGTACTCGGTCTGCACCTGCTTGCTGTTCTCGCCGGCGGGAGCAGGAGTCAGCACGGCGAGATCATCGTTTTGGGTATATGTATGCGTCAATGTTTCGTTGCTGGTAGTGGAGGAAGTGTACGGCCGTCCCAACGGGTCGTAGTCCAACGTGTGAACCTGCGTACATGTTCCACCCGATGCAGCCGAGCAGGGCTGAGAGGACGTTATCTGACGGTAGTTACCGGACCACCCGTAGATATTGCTTACGGTGTCATAGTTCGAGCCGGTTGGTGACTGCGCAGTCTGAGAATTGATTGCCCTTCTATAGCCATCTGTTGTGATCGTTGAGCTATTTATAGAATTGCCGGAGTTGAAAATAAACGAACTATTCATCGTGTCTGGAGACGAACCACTTGGATAGGTCTTAAGTACGGTAGCGAGATAGGGATCTGTAATCTGCAGAACTCGCCAGTACGGGTCAGGGGTGCCTCCGCTGCAATTCGTACCAGTGTTGTAGCAGTAAGCAGTCGTGTTGCCGTTGGCATCCACGTCTGTCAGCTTAACGCCGCCAGTGCAGTCGTAACTTGCCTGCGTATACAGGCCAGTGCCGACGTTCGTAACCTTGGTGGGAAACACTGGGTTGAGGGAACTTCCACACCCATCACTATAAGTGCCGTTGTAGCTGTACTCAGTCTCGTTATTTGCCAGATCGTAGCTAGTGGCGATTGTGCCATTAGTGTTGTAAGTATTTTGGGAAGTCTGGCCGATGAAGGAGGAACCTGTCCACACTTGCCGCGAGTCCAGGTTACCCTTGGCATCGTACGTGTAATTGACCTGTGCCACGGTGGTGCCATTCTGTTGCGTCACGACTTCGCCTGGTTTGTTGTAGATGTTGTGCGCCGCCATTGCCGTGTTGGAAATGGTCGGACTGCTTGTAGTGCAATTGGCCGTGCAGCTGCCATAGGTAATTGTTGTTGAGCGCGCCGGGCTTGTGCCACCGAAATCATACTGCGCCGAGTACGTCACGTTGCCGTACTTGTCGAACGTCGTGTCAGTAGCCGAGAACGTCGTCATGCCGTTGATTTGGTGATAAAGAACAATCTCGTTGATAGGATAACTGTTAATTGTGTTCGTAATTATTGAGAAGTTTGGGTTGCTATTAAAAGCCGTGTTGTAGCTATAAGTGTCGGTCGTCAGCAGAGTGGTTCCCTGCTCCCTTTGAATCTGTGTCACGACTTGAGCGACTGGCAGTGGTTGATTGCCGGTCGCACTAAACCCGGTGAACGTATAGATCGTATTGTTGCCGCCGTTGTCCACCACCTTGTTTACTGCCTCGTAGATCGAGCCGCCAATGACCGGGTGGCTCAAATTGTACGTCGTGGTACCATCGGCGGTCACCCTCGTCATCTCTGTCGGTGTAAGGTATGTGCAATCGAGTCCGCCGTTTGCACTGGAGGAAGGGTTGTAATTGTATGTTATCAAACCCCCTTCTCGCAGTGTGATCGTGGCAACACGGCCGGTACTGTCACTGGAATATCCCGGAGTTGGTTCCCATGTCAGCCCCAACGTTGTGCCGTCCGGAAAACTGATGCTGGTCGGGACAGTCTGCCCGCTCAGATCGTAATCAGTGAAGGTCGAGCACCCGAAAGCCGAACGTAAGGTGTAGCCGGTGTTGGTCACATCGACCGCAGGCGGAGTAGAAGAGCCGTCTTGCCATGTGTAACTCACAGGTGACGTTGTTAAGGATGAGGTGAGGACAGGCACGCCGAGCGTATCCGTATAGGCTGACGAGCTAGAGCTGAAAGCGATGGAGTTGCCGTTGGAGTCCGTGAGCGCCGAAGTGCTTATCTTCATGCCGGAGGCGTTGTAGAGTGAAGTCAGCGTCGGTAGGCTGGCATTGCCCGCTATGGTTACAGTAAAGCCACTACCGTCCGTCGTCATGTCCGTGAGTGATGTTGGGCATGTTGCGCTGGATATCACATAATCTGTTGCAGGTAGGGGGTGCTGAGTTCCATCCGCAAGACGAACATACCAGCCTGAATAGGTTATCGCTGCTCCGTTACCAGTGGAACAAGTCCCGTGCGTAAGAGTGGTCCAACCAATAAAGGCTTCGAGGCCAACTAACCCTAAACTACCGTTAGCCAACCCTCTTAAAGGTACGAATAACACGCCCGGTCCCGTTGGTGTGATGTATGAGTCCGCACCAGTCAGGGAGAAGTTGAAAGGGAACGCTCCAGATTTTGACATCACCGGGACATGCAACGTAACGTTGTTATTCATCAGGTCCACGCAGTCAGCTTCGTGACAATCCTCCGGTACAAAGTTGGGAAGGCCCGGCACAACCTGCCCCTGTGCTAGTCTCGCGAAGGAAAGAAGCGCCGCAAAGACGCACAACAGGAGAGTTCGCTGGACTCCTTCGCTGCATCGCCGGCGAATATCGATTTTGCGTGGGTGCTGGAGGTTTCGAACACTGGGCGCTCCGATGGCTGTCAGTCCTGCGGTTGCCGCTGCTGGACACAATGAAGGAAAAGATAAAGACGGGAGTACTTCCACAGTGGCACGAAACATGGGCAAGTCCCTCCTGACGAAATGAACAGATTAGCCCTCCGGCTAGCGCCGAGTTGCCCGTGCGAGACCCTATTTCCGCACTAATCCGCCCCAACGACATGGGCGCAATCCGTCCATACTTCAGGGGAAGCAGCGAACCAGCATCTCTAACAGAACTGAGAATACGTTGCTATCCTGCTCGCTGATTTTGCCCACACAGTAGGCCCGTCAACCTGTGGATGTCAACAGAAAAGTGTGAGGAGTCGGGGGTGCATATTCCCTCCCGTCCTGTTCTCACCCCCCCATTCGTTTGACCCCGCTCAGAGCAGTCCGTACACTTGGCGCGTCATAACCCCTTGGCCACTCCGCCATGGTGGGAACACGCGCCGCGTCGGCTTGTGCCGAAGCTGTGGGTACCATCTCGGCATTGTGCGGTAGCGCCCTTGGGTGGCGCTGAGCAGTTCTCCGGACGCGGAACCGTCTGCCCTTTGCTATTCACGTAGGTGCCATTGTCCGTGCATTTGGTTTTCGCCGATTCATTGAGCGCTGCGCCTGATGTTTGCGCTGTAGGCGAAGCCGGACCTAGGCGCCGGCTCTGCGCTAACGCCACCAACGTGCTGAGCCCGTCAACGAACGTGCCAGTGACAAGCTGCGTCCCCTCGTTGAGAATCCGTGAATCCGTTCGATAAGCAAGCTCAAACACATCGGTCCAGGGCGGGCGCGCAAACGCCTGTGTGAAAGCTGAGGACTACAAATGAGTGGCAGACATGGAAACTTGGGTTGGTCGAGCGGACGGCCTGCCGTCGTTCCACCCGCTACGCCATCTGCGTTCGAGACGCGCGTCAGTGAGTTGGGACTCACTGCGCCGACCTACGCGGAATCTCACGAACTGCGCCGCTGGTGCCAGGACAATCGGAACAAGTGTTATATCCCCGAGTGGCTGCTAAAGACTTGGGGCATTTCTGTTAATTCTGATGTGCCGTGAGCCGAAAGCGCTGGACTGGAAGCGTACGAGTGAACGTCACCCCTCTCAGGGGTCGAGGATCTGCCGGGCAGATTGAAAGTGCGGGGGTGCCGAGATGTTGGAGAATCGACGCAAATGCAGCCGTGTTCCGATGAAGGCGCAGGTCACTTGCATAATCGACTCACGAACAATGCGTGGAGTGAGTTGGAATCTTGGTGAAGGAGGGATGCAGGTAGAAGCGAGCGGCTTACACCCGAAAGAAGCCGTCCAATTATCATTCCGGTTACCCTCTTCTGGTCTAGCCGTTGACGCAGTCGGGACTGTGGTCTGGGGAGACGAGAAACGCCATGGAATCCAGTTCACCTACATGGGCGCGCAGAGTCAGCAGTCGATTCTTGAATACATAACAGAACAGATGGAGCACTAGGTGTTGCCCTGACGCGCTCCACCTGTAGCGGTAGTGTGACGGCGAGCGGTCGAACTTACAACCCAGTGTATGCCTGTGAGCCACCGCATTGGGGGACATACCCGTGACGGAGCTCTGAAACGGGCTTTCCCGAGGAGTACTTCTGGTCGTAGGTTCCCAGCTATACTTCAACATATCCCTCACAATCTCCTGCGGTCACGTTCCGGCTCGGTGCTTCAGCTACCCGCACGGCCCTTGAATCTTGCGTGATCTCCCAACTCTTTTTGCGCCCAAACTCCGAAAAGCCCCCTCTCTTCATTATGTGATTTCTTGGTGCTGAACTAGGGATCCGAGCAGCGGTCTTGCTCCGCTTAGAATCATTCTAGAGGCGAATTTTAACGGAAGTGCTTTTTAGCCGTTTCTTACTGGAGAGCGAAGAATTCGGCTTCTACGCCTACGATGAAGCAGCCACCCGCGGCTGACACATAAGCACGGGACAGATCGGTCCAACCCTACACCTCCGTCTGACCGACAGTAACTCGTTGTTCCTGGCGTTTTCCTTAAATACACTCCGAAGCTCGTAAGCTACAGTCATCAAGTCAGCCAGTCGTCCACCGGTTTGATCGACAACAAATATCGTGGGCTTTTGAGCATCATCCGGAATTTCGATCCGCTGCTCCCCAGCTTTAACTTCAAGCAGTCGATGGCTCTTAACGGCGCCAGCGTGAATAATCTGAAGCTGAACCTGATCAGCGGGCACGCGCAAGGCGAGCTCTAGATGAAGGGTTCCCGGCAACCATTCCGCGGAGATCACTCTCACACGCAAGTCGGGCACCACCGTCACTAGGGACCACTGATTTTGGAAACTCGCACCAGGTTGCATGGAGTAGTCAATGCCGAAAACCCATTCGTTAACGGCATGGGCAGGAGTTAGGTAGGGTTTGAGGTCGTATCCGAGGAGTGGAACTTGAGGGGAATAAAATTCCTTCCATTCGGAATCTTTTACGATGTGGCTTGTGACACTCCACGTTGGACAACCGCCGACCCCAGAGTAGAAGTTTCTGGATGCGGTGCTTTGCGGGAAGACATGCTTGATCTCGTGTCCACCGATCTTTTCCTGACCAGAAATCAGCCGTGAAAAGCGCCCGTGTGCTTCCCACTGATCGCCAGTCCATTCCTCAACAAGCACAATTGGGCCATAGTCCACTTCTCCCCAGGGCGGGGCTGTGCTGATCCTGAAAGTTAACGCAGCCGGTTAAGAACCTCAGGCCATTGTCGCGTATGAACGCGATCCGAAAATGAGCACCAGCAAATGGTTTATGCAATGACCGAAGATGGTCTCCGAGCGTGTCAATAAAATCGCGCTGAGTCGAACATGACGGTGGCAACATTCGCTACTCCAACCAGTGGAGTCTACTTGACTCTCGCCTCATATTGGATGGTAAACGGCTTACGAAGATTCTCGGCTAGTCCGGGAGGAATGACGCAGAACGAGGTCCAGGGCCGGCGGCAATCAATCCGACATCGACGTCCCGCGCAAAGGGGAGCCTGATCTCACCTGCAACTTCACCACGTATGAGATTCTGAAGGCTCTCGGTCATGAGAATGCCGGCAGCAGTTATCCTGACGACGGCGAGTTTAATTGCAAAGTTCGTCGTCGGATTGGGCTAGCGTCCTTTTGCAGTCCGCATGAAGTCGTTGAAGCCGTCCAGGTCATGACGGAATGAAAATCTCGATTGGCACACCGAGCACCTCGAAGTGCTGTGATTTGCACCCAACTACTCTTGCACCCAGACAACATCAACTTCTTTCCTTTCTACGGTTGATCCCTTGGTTGCGGGTTAAGGAATCATTCCAAGAATGCGCACCGATCGTGATTCGCTATCAACCCTTCCTCAAACGCGGTTGCGCTTGAGCTCCTGGAAGTCGAGCACGCGTGAGGGGATCGCAGTTTTCAAAAAGCTCGTTTTTCCATTGCAAATCTGGGAGACCGAGCGAAGGAGACTCTATTCCGCGGTAGTACTTTCTTCCGCAGTAGACGATTCCAAAATGTCGACCCGCGCCGTGCCGATAGAGACCGACCAGTTGCGGTGCACCCCCGCTGGCGGGGTCTTCGCCAGAGGTTAGACCATCACAGAATCCGGTGAATACTCCTCGACTTACTACCCCGAGTTCCGCTTGAGACGAGATGATGTTGTTCCTTGTGACACGCTTTCCTGTGCCGAGATGAATCAAGAGCGCTGAGTCGGGTCCGATTGTCACTTCAACGTCTGACCATCCGGCGATTGAGGACCAACGAAGGTGCCAGAGTCGATATTGGGATTTCATTCCTTTTCCGTGCCTGCTTGCATGAACGATACCGAATTCAGACTTTCGGCTCACAGGTAAAGCGTCTGAACTTGATTTCACCAATGCGTACACCGCGGAATGCCTTGTGTCGCTGCCGTCATTGCCTGAAAGCACCGGAGCCTCGGCGAGCCGGGGCAACACCGTTGATGGGACTAGCACGTCGCCGTAGAAGCCGAAGATGTCAGCCGATTCTTTGCAAGCAAAAACTTTCACGCCACAATCCCAATGGCCAGAAGACCCGGGCCAAGACAGACGACTGTCACTCACAATGTACATGGTCGATGCACCGCGGCTATCAATACCTGGCCATGCTGCAAGTGAGGTCACGAGGATCTCCTGAACAGCTATACTAGCAATAGGCAGAAGCCGAGACGTGACTCCCGGATGCTCCACCAGTTATTCTTTTCAAGTTTTTGGGGGCATGACGGTCGATTGACCTGTCTTGGGGGCGACTTCATTTGAGGCGCTCCCCAAGACGGCCGGGTACCGGAAAACCCAGCTCTTCACTCTTGCAGAGGTCAGCCAACCAGAAGTGACGCATGGACTAGCAATTGCGCCATGGCGCCGAGTGTCCTGCGCCGAACGGCATTAAGCCCTTGCTCTTCATCACGGGAATCCTTGGTGCCAAACCAGGGCATCGATCAGAGGGCTAGGCACGGTCTGTCGCATGTTCTATTGAGTATTGCGCGGACTGAGAATACCCAACATGACACTGAATCAGCATCTCATGAACGCATCGGAACGTTCTCCCCAGCTCTCAACAAGACATTGGCGTCAAAGGTCTTGGCGCTTTTGGCTGACTCGTCAATCTCCCGAACCTTTTCGTAGCCCAAGAATCTGATGACCTCGTTCAGGCGCAAGCACGGTCCAGAAAAGGTCGGCCGCCTCAACTCTTCAAATACCCTCTTTCTTCTCTCCTCGGAGGCGACGATGAACAGAGGATAGTTTGAATTTGGCGCCTCCGCTCGGAGGTCGGAGAGCCTGAGAATCCCGGAGTAGATCGAAGTGGAATGCTCGATCTCGAACGCCGACTTTATCGAGTACGGTCCGAATTTCCAGACTACGTCGATGTTCTGAATGCTCCGGGGCACGTCCAACGTCTCGTGGAATTCGTGTAGCACGAAATCACGGAACTGGTGCCCTTCGTACTGCTTGGGTTGATCGTTCCGAGGCACCCAGACATCGCATTTCGCGATTTGACCGAGGCGTATCAGCCTCCACTGCATCTCGTCATGCTCTGTGGGTACACGTTCGATGCGCTCGTCAATGCCGGCACTGATCGCTGCCTTCCGCATCGGGAGGTGGACCAGTTCCTCTCCGCGTTCGAGCGTTTTCAGCACGCCCAGTATGTCGCCATAATTCTGCGCGAAGTCCGAAACTGCTTCTTCGTTGATCATGGAGAACCCTTGCGGTCGGTAATGGGGTTGATAGCCAAACAAGGGATTCAGCTTCTCTATGGGGACATCTGTCCTTTCCTCGTTCACGATAAAGTACATAAGTTCCCACGTCCCGCCAGTTTCGTTTTCCTTCCAAAAATACCGCGACAGCTCCTTATTTCTAACTTTGGCGGCAATTTCCCCGGCAAATCGAATGAGCCCCTTGTTGTAGATGAGTACCACGTCGCCGGGAGTCATCTTTTCCCACCGCGATTCGTTCATTGGCCCCGGAACCGCTCCCCATGCGATAAAGGTTGATCCGTGATAAATCTTTTCGAGGTTTTCAATCTCTTGGGTCGGCAGGAATCTCCTGACTTCTTCCAGGGTCCGCTTGCGCTGGATCGTATCCTCGAAATGCCTCTCCGCGGAGGGATTTCCGCCGGCGACTACGAGGAAGACCTTCCTTGAATTTGCGGGGGACATTGGCACGCCTATCATACGGCGAGTAACAGAAAGTTCAAACGTAAAAAGCCGGGCCTTGAGGGGAGGGGGATTTCGAAAAAAGCTCCCGAATCTCTGGCAACGTGTGCGCCCCGATGGTTCATCGTCCACACTTGATCGTATCGCCTCGCGGAGATCCGCCTTAGAGCCAGACTCAACCTGTTGTGCCTCTCCCCATCCTGCTATCATCCAGCCGGGGGTCCCAATGAAACGCATGTCCGGTGTAGTCCAGCAGTTGAAGAAGGAACGGGAACGAGCGCAAGGGGAAGTTCAACGTATCGACGCGGCGCTCTCTGCGCTGGGAAGCAGCTCCAACGGCACGTCACGTACGATGTCTGCTGCCGGTAGACGCAAGATTAGTCTGGCACAGAAAGCTCGGTGGGCAAAGCAGAAAGCGAGGGGTCAGGCGCCGAAGCCGAAGCGAACGATCTCGGCGGCAGGTCGCAAAAGGATTGCAGCCGCTCAGCGTGCGAGGTGGGCGAAGATAAAGCGGGCAGCCTAAGAGAACCGACTGAATCGTTGTGGTGAAGTGCCGGACAGCCGTGCGACGCGTCACGTCACTCGCCGCAAGAAACCCACCCGGCGTTTATTGTGGTTCGCTTCTGTGATTGAAGCAATGCAATCGGAGTGGGCTTTCGTTTTCGTCGATCACATCTGTTGGACGGACGATGTCGCGCCGCGGAAGACGCTCTTTAAGTATCCAATTCGGGTCTCAGTGTGGTGCCATTGACATGAGGATAGCCGCACAGTAAGATTCACCCCTGACTGAGAGCATCGGGCGACGCGGGTATGGACGTCAGACCGGCTTCGAAATTGGGTACCTTGCGTCAAAGCTAGAAGGCCAGCAATCCTGGAGCGCCTGTGACGTACGTTCCTACAGTTCACCACGACGTTTTCATTTGTCACGCTCACAATGATGACAGCCCTCGTGGTTCCGGCTGGGTTTCAACTTTTAAGAAAGATTTAGAAACTAGCCTGAGGGCGCGCCTGGGCACTGTAGATGTATGCATGGATGACGAACTTGCCCCGGACGAGAAATACCGAGGGAAACTGCACGACGATGTCAAGAGCTCCGCGCTTTTCGTTCCAGTGATGTCGCCATCGCTCCTGTTGAGTGAGTTTTGTAATGAGGAGCTCAGTTGGTTCAGGCGATCGCCGCGTCCCACATCGAGCAATCAGCACGCATCGCTCGTGTTTAAGGTCGTCCTTCTACCTGACCTCGACGCAAATTATCGGTTTTGGGTAAAGGGCGTAACAGATGTCAGTTTCTATGTTCGTACCGGCAACGTAGATCGCGTTCTCAGGCCTGGAGCTAGTCAATACACAGACCAAATCGAATACTTAGCGGGACGTGTCGCAGGCCGTTTGCAAGATCTCAGAACTCAGTTCGATCCTGTCTTTGTCGCCAAATTCTCTAATCTCAGTTTAACTGACGAAGTTAAGAAACTCGAGGCGGACCTTTTCGGCGATGGACACCGGCTCTTGCCCGGCGTCTTTATCCCTGATTTTGACGCCGCACGTGGCCGTTTACGCGCGTGGATTGAGGAATCAAAGTTCTGCATATTTATCCTGGGTAGTGAATACCAAGTCGAATTCGAGGAATTGCTGGCCTTTGCACAGGAAAGCAAGAAACGATCGGTGTTTTGGATTGGCACCAAAGAGTACGAAGAGCGGAGCTCCAAGCAAGGACTGTTCATTAACAAGCTTCAAAACGATGGCCTGGAGCTTTACGTTGGCAACCTTGCGTCGCGATTCTATGATCGCCTAAAAAGCAATCCTGAAGGGTCGGGGTTCCCCGAGAAGACTGACGAGTCGCGATCGATGAACAGGATCCGGTTTTACGTCATCTCCGATAGCAAAGGCCCAAAACTTGAGAAGGCATCCCAGCTAGTCGAACAGATCACCAACGAGAATCTGGCGCAGTCAACGCCGATTCGCCTCAAGCCCCTTCAGCCACTATCGCCTTCCGATAGCCTTCCATCTGAACGTATCAGGCAACACGAAGAGCTCTTAAGCTCGTGCGATGCAATTCTGGTTGACTGGGTTCAAGGAGATAAGGACTGGCTGCGGAACACTTGGAGAGAAGTCGTTGACCGGAAGACTGACGGTCGGGCTAAGTACAAATCAGCAGCTATATTCACATCAGAACCCAACAACAAGGACCGAACAGACGTCCTCAAGAACTTAGGTGCTGTCGAAGACGTGATAGGTAAGCACAATCCAAACTACGTTAACCCAGGTTCAAACACAGTGAGCTCTTCACCTACACTGGGGAGACTGTTCGATCCCGACAAGCTCCGCCGCTTTCTGGCTAGTCTCACTGACGATCCGAGCTAGATCAATGCGGCGGAATCCATATCCAGGCCTCAAGCCATTCGACACAAAAGACAGCAGTTTCTTTTTTGGGCGCGAGCGCCATGTCATGGAATTGTTGGACCGGCTATACCAACATCACTTCCTCGCCGTGATTGGTGTTTCTGGGAGTGGCAAATCATCCCTCGTTAGAGCAGGGCTACTGCCCTCATTACGCAAGGGCTTCATAAGTGACGCAGGCTACCGATGGCGGACAATTGTACTCCGCCCCGGACCTCATCCGATGGAATCACTCTGGGGGAGCCTGGTCCGGAGTGTAATCCCACGATCGCTGGACAGCAACAAAGTGCAAAGCCTGAAGGAACAGTTTGACCTCAACAGTCGAAGTCTCATCGAGATCGGCAAAGAGTTCTTGGGAACGGGACAACGGGCCGAATATGATGAAAATCTTCTGGTGGTAGTCGATCAATTTGAAGAAGTGTTTACCTTGGTGGGCTCACGCGATGAGTCTGTAGGTGAAGATGGTGATCAATTCGAGCCGGCCCGTGCCTTCGTTGATCGCCTGATGAAGGCTTCGCAGCAATCTGAGGTTCCCATATATGTGGTTATTACGATGCGCTCGGATTATCTGGGTGACTGCGCCCGTTTTCGAGATTTCCCAGAGCTCCTGAATGGGACTCAATATCTAATACCACGCATGACTGTCAGTGAACTGGTCGACGCAATTGTCCGTCCAGCTAAATTGGGAAGCCCGGCAGGCGACGTCGAGCGACAGTTGGTCAATCGCCTTCTCAACGATTTCAATGACGAGCCCCGTAATCTACCAAGGCTTCAGCACGCCCTCGCGCAAACTTGGGAAGAGTGGATGTACCGAACGGCTGGGGATAATGGAGATCAGAAGTCGGCTCCGCCGTCAGCAATCGCACAACTTTCGGCGGAATCTCTAGCTGAACTGTCGCTCAAGGACTACCAACGCGCAGGAGGATTTGACCATGCTCTAGACAAACACGCTGAGCGCTTGTTCGAGGGTCTTTCGAAGGGCAGACAGCAGGACATTGCCGAACTCATCTTTAAGCGAATCACGGCGCAGGACGTGTCCAATCGTCTCGTCCGTTGCTCGGCAGCTCTCTGGGACATTTATTCTCTTGTGGGCTGTAAAACCGCCACAGAGGAATTGGAAATACAGGCTATCATTAAGCACTTCCTGGACGATCATGTAGCCTTCCTGACTTCACCAAACGTCGAAGACACTGTAAGTGATCCTACCGGTTCCGATGCTAGGGAAGTTCATAAGTTGCCGAACACGGCCATTATAGACATTACCCACGAAAGCCTAATATACGGATGGCAAAGGCTTGCCAAGTGGGTACGACAGGAGGCCACGTCGGCGGGACAATATCAACGACTCGTTCAAAACGCCAGAGATCATCGTGCGGGTATCCGTGGCTGGCTCCAGGCCGGCGAGCTCGAATATTTCGAGGAATTTAGATCCAATGCGACTAAAGGCTGGAGCGAGGCCTGGAGCAAAAGATACAATTTGGTTACTGAGAGCGCACAGAGTAATTCAGACTGGAAAGATGCGGAAGACTTTCTCCAAGGAAGCAAATCGCATCTTTGGTGGTTGCGTTTGGAGAAGGTTGCAATATTCGCGGCACTAGCTGCCTTGCTAAGTGCCTTCGCTGTTATTTTCGTTTTCGCCAGAACTAAAAGAGCTGAAGATTACGCGAGTCAATCTGAGTATGAGCGCGCTCAGCTTGGCGCAAAGACGCAAGAGCGCGCTGCTCTCTTGAAGATCGAATCGTTCAAGATCCAAGCTAGGCCATCCAACACGGATCTGGCCGCCTGGGAAACTTTCGACCGAATCACTCCTGGAATTCCGCTGCCTACAAAAGACAAACAGCTAATTGACCGTCTGTTTCTAGTGCCTGACTCAGAAGGTAAGGGTAGGGATATGTTTCGGGTTGTCGCACTTTCGGTTCCTCCAGACTTGGCGGAAGGTCTACGGCCTTTGGCGATCCGATCCGATACCGATTCTGAAGACCAGAATTTCTTGCAACGAGGCCGATACACTGCCGTCAGCTCTTCTGGACGGTTCGTTGCGACGCCTTGCAACGATCGCACGGTGACGATTTTCGGTCCGTCAGGTCCTAACTCTACGGAGTCGTGGACAGTCCCCTGCACAAATAATCTTGCCTTGATTGTAGAACCTTCAAGGGCAGGGTTCTCTTCTGAATCATCGCGGATTGCGACTGTCGAATACCGGTCGCCGAAGGCGCACAGCTCAGAAACAATAATCGGCTCTATTCGGGTCGTGGACATCCGTGGACACAACAAACCTGTGTTCGAGCGTGACAACATAGCACTACTCAACGAAGCTATCAGTAAGGATGGTCGATACCTTGCCTTTGTGGAGAAAGAAGCAACTGGCGAACGAGCCACTGCAATGCTCCGGCTCGTTGACCTTACAGGCCGTGTAGAGACTCGAAACATCCACGGTATATCTATCGATGCACCTCTCGACTTTTCGCCTGATGGCCGTCTCCTCGGGGTCGGCATGGCAGATGGAAAGATAACCATTATTGATCTCCAGAACCAGTCACAGGTGATCCTTAATGTAGGGCGTCACTCGCCTTTAAAGACTTCCTACCCAATTTCTGCGCTTGCGTTCAGTAATAAGCCGGAGACCAGTTTATTAGCCTACTCCGAGGATGGCCACGACAATGTAGTTCGGGTCGTGTCATATTCGGCAGGTGTAGGGAACGTGGATGGAAGACTTCGCTGGAGTGATTACTTTGGGCGAAAGGTTTCCCATCTGACTTTCAGCCCGACGGACGACTTTCTTGGCTTGGCCGTGGGCGAGAGCACGGCGCGTGTAAAGATTGCAGCGACTGGTTTTGAAACTGCGCGAGTTGTGCTCTCGGATCGAGCAACGTGGATTGCGTTTTCTCCTAATCCCAAGGACAATCTCGCGTTCTCGAGTGCCGCAAACGGGCAATTGGTAAAGTTTACTACGAATACTGCTGAGTCGCCTGATGTCGAGGCATTCGACTGTCCTAACCCTCAGGAAGCGGCCCTTGGTGATAGAGGTAAGCTGGTCGCTGTCTCTTGTCTAGCGATTCAAACAACTACGAAGAACCAACCCGACGTGGCACCTATCACGAGCATTCTCCGGTTCGATGACACGTCCCAGCGGTTTAGATCGATCCCAGGTCAAACGGGCGACCCGTGGCCGATCGACCGCCAAGGAGTCCCCTGTCAAGTAGCAACAGCTGCCGATGCGACTATTGTTGCAACCGAATGCGATGCCACAATTCGGCTCTTGGACGTGGCGACAGGCCGATTTGCTGAATTACATGGGGATTTCCGTAAGAGGGATCCTAACGCGAAGGAATGTCAAAGGGCACCTGTTTCGCTCGCATTGACTCCCAGCGGCTCAATGCTTGCAGTGGGTGACGATTGCGGTCGCATACTAACTTACAACTTCGATCCCGGAGCGGCACTGGTCCAGTCTGCCAAAGTGATACGAGTGGACAAAGGCGGGAACTCCTCCGACAATTCGCCGGAGAACACTACAATCAATCCGCTTACGGCGCTCGCGTTTAGTAGCGATTCGCGGATGATCGCCGCGGGCACTGCCGATGGGGTGCTCAAGGTAATGAAGCTGGACGAGAACAAAATGCAGGATCTGCGGTGGAGTCCGACGGCACCCTTCGATGGCTCGATCGGAGCAATCCAATTTAACCCTAGCGATTCGTCCACACTTATTGTGGGAGCTGGAAGGGCCGCCCACGTATTGAGAATCAACGACGGCGGCGACATAGTGCATATTTCTGACATCGACGATAGCATATCGGCAGTAACATTTTCGGCGGGAGGAACGTGGGCAGCTGCCAGTACTTTAAAGGGTCGGACTCACATTCTTGATTTGTCCTCAAGGAAGATTGTAGAAAAGATTGAAGCACTGGCGGTGAGAGTCTTCGGTGGCGCGTTGTCGAACGCTACAGCTGATGAAACTCTCTCTGGAAACCAAAGGATCGTCGCGGTCCAGCTCATCTCTTCCGGGAACGCTTCACATCAAAGTGGTAGCCCTACCCTAATGATTTGGGCAGATCGGGATCAATTGCTCGCAAAGGACGACATGGATGAGACCGATGCTGGTCGTGTGCTTGCGCTAACACGACACAATCTAAACATAAGTAATCGTCTGGCGGACCTGTGCTCATGTCTCACGACTGATCTGGAAGTATCCGGTGTGACCTACCAGGAGGTGTGCGGCGAAACACGGAAAAACGACCAAAGATCCCCGAAGTGTAGGGCCGGTCTAACTGAAGCTGGCGCTCCAACCCGCTCAGCACAGTTTTGATGGGGAGCTGAATCGAGCTTCGACAATACATGGTTGTCGTCGACATGAAGCTGCCGTTCTCGAAGTACTTGTTAGACGGAGATCCTCCGCCACAGACCGAAAAATACTCGCAAGATCGGGAGCACTCATGAACCCCGATGCTAACCTCGCGCGCTACTCGCTGGAGAGTTGGGGATGTTTGAATTGATACGAGGCTGTCGCGTCCCACCCGCCCAAAACTGAAATCATCGTAGTTTCGGTCACAGACTCCCAGGAGTTCCGGCGAAAACGTGGAGATCCGGCCTTGCCAGTCCACAGATAAAATTCGAAAAGGTAAGACCTGGTCGTTTTGTGCGGCTACATCTCGCCACGATAGACCTTCGGAGGCCGCCAGAATCGCGCTGGTTGCTCTCTGGAATTCCCGAATTCGAACTCTTCGTCCCGAAGACTCATAGAGCTCGTAAAGCCGCTGCCAAAAGTTATCCAATCGGGCTTCAACACCTTCTGCCGTCAGGCTCGAGTTTTCATGATCTCCTTCGAGCTCTTCCACATTGAATCCGATCTCTTCGACGTCGAGCTCTTCAAAGAACCGGAAGATCGCGCCGGCGTGATCTAGAGAATCCAGTGAAACAACCGCTATGACATGGAAGGGAATTTTGTATTCCCGGAGCTTCTGCACCCCTAGCATTGTGAGCGCGTGGGTGGGCTTTCCCTGACGGGTCTTGCGATGAAGGTCGTGCAAAAACGCCGGTCCATCAATGCTCAGACCGATTCTCGTGTCGTGCCGTTTTAAGAACTCGCACCAGTTATCATCAATACGAGTTCCATTGGTCTGGAAGGAATGAGAAACTCTAAACTTTTGTTGCACCACGTTCTCTATAGCTGCAAAAGCTTCAGAGTAGTAGTCAGTGGATAGCACCAATGGCTCCCCCGCGTGCCACACCACCGAAAGATGGTCTTCGACGAGCCCACCGTCGATTACTAGTCTTACGGCATCACGAATCGTCTCGATGCTCATCCGGCCAATAACATCGCGTTGTGATAGATAGCAATAGTCGCAATCGAGATTGCAGAAAGGTGTGGGTTGCAGCACAAGAATCTCGAGCGAACGCGCAAACTGTAAATTCGCTTCAGGAAGTTGAGCGGGACCGTGCAAAGGTAATAAATTAGAGAAAGACATCAGCCATGCCGACCCCGAGGAGACGGCCATCAGGCGAAAAGTCGAGA
>Ga0207037_10159_pt1 | contig 22998 bp, 3 predicted proteins | sample Alteio_BWMinCont_75_FD_153268 | JGI IMG/M metagenome (GOLD analysis project Ga0207037, IMG submission 153268) | Enriched cells from forest soil in Barre Woods Harvard Forest LTER site, Petersham, Massachusetts, United States -... | ecosystem: Environmental > Terrestrial > Soil > Temperate forest >... | reverse complement strand
CCTCGACCCCGATCGTCCGCGGCGCGCCGGGGGTGCCGTTCTGCACGCCGGAGGAGATCGCGCTGAAATACTCTTCGCCGGTCAGGTTGTCGCCGAAGAGCGTCACCCGCCAGCGTTGGGCTTCGTAGCCGATCCGCGCCCCGAGCAGCCCGTACGCGCGCTGCCCGAAATGGGGGTCATCCGATTCGGTGTAATAAGTGGTTCCTGTGGCGGTGACGGTCGCGCCCGCGAACCAGCCGTTGCCCATCCGGTAGTCCACCCGCAGGTTGGCGTTGAAGGTCGGCACATAGGGCGCGCGTTTCCCGTTGAAGTCTTCCCCCGTGAAGGGGTCCCGAAAATCCGTCAGCGTCACATCCGTGATCCCGATCCCGCCCGCCACCGTGAGGCCGGTCGCGGGGCGCCAGGTCGTCTCCAGCTCCGTGCCGATCGAGCGGGCGCGCGGGGCGTTGACCACCAGATAATCGTTCGAGGTGCCCCCGGTCGCGAAGGAGCGCTCGATCTGGTAGCCGGTGATGTCATACCAAAATCCCCGGAGGGTGGTTGAGAGCGCGCCGTCGGCCGTGGTGCGGGTCACGCCGGCTTCGAGGGCGGTGGTGCGCTCGGGGCCGAAGGAGGCCAGCGCCGCCGTGTCCGTGAACGAGGAAAACCCGCCGGGCTTGTAGCCGCCCCCGGCGCTGGCGAAAAGCGTGGTCTCCTTCGTGACCGCGTCGCGCAGCTCGAGCTTGGGCAACAGGGCTTCGGAGCGGTCGTTTAGCGCGTAGAACCCCGGCGCCGGCACGGTCTCCGTCCGCGCGATCGACTTCCGGTCCGACTCCGCGCGCAAGCCCACCGTGAGGCTCCAGGTGGTGTCGAACGGGAACACCGCTTCGCCGAACCCCGAGAGGTCCTCGTTGTCGATCCGCTCGAAGGAGCCCTCCACCGGAAAGCCGAAAACCGTGCGGTTCGCCGCGCCGTCGGTGCTTCCGCTGGTGAAAAACGCGCCCGCCGACCAATGGATCGGCGTCCCGGCGGAGACGAATCTGACCTCTTCGTTCCAGTTGCGTTGCGCCAGGGTGATGGAGTCTCCCAGGTCCACCGGGCCGAAACCGGGATTGAAGACCACCAGGTTGGAATAGGGGCCGAGCGCCCAGTAATTGTAGCTCGTCGTCTCGCTCAACCGGCCGGTGGGCAGGTTCGCGGCGACCGTCAGCCCGAGGTTGGCCGCCTCCATGTCGGTCTCGCCCTCGGCGGGGCGGACCACCGAGAAAAACGGGCCGCCGAGCGGCACCAGCGGTTGCGCGCCGTCGTGCGCGTCCTGCCCGGTGGCCAGCAGCGTCAATTCCAGCCGGTCGCCCACCCGCCAGTGCAGGCGGGCCAGGCCCGAGACGCCGTCCGTGCCATCGACGGCGCGATTGAGCTCTGTGTTGGTGATGTAGCCTTCGCGCTGCGCTCCGGCCACGCCGAAATACATGTCGAGCCCGCCGACCGTGGCGTTCTCGGTCGCGCTGCCCGATTTCGCGTCGTAGCTGCCGTATCCGACCCGCAACTCCCCCTCCGGAGTCGCGACGGGGTCGGGGGTGCGCAGTTGCAGCACCCCGGCGGAGCCGGCGCGGCCGAAGATCGTGTTTTGCCCCGGACCGCGAAACAGCTCCGCCGAGGAAAACCCCGCGAGATCGGTGGGAAACGTGAACGCGCTGCCCATGGGCACGTCATCGATGTAAGCTGTCACCGCCGGATCGCCGAAGATCGGCGTGTTGGTCAGCCCGCGCAGTTCGTAGGTGTTGTTGAAACCGTGCGCGCCGTTTTCGGCGACGTAGAAATTCGGCGTCACGGCCGCCAGGTTGAAGATGGAATTGTCCGCGATCGGTTGCGGCTCCAGGTTGACCGTGGTGCTCGTGGGCGAGCTGGAGGCTTGCGCCGCGCCCTGGACCGTCAGCGGATCGATGGTGATGGGCGGCGTCGCGGCCTCGCTCGCCGGGGCGGCGGCCGGAGCCGGCTGGTTCTGGGCGGTCAGTTGCAGCGCGGTCCAGTTCAGCGCCAGCGCGAGGCCCGCGCCCAGGCGCAGGCCAAGGTGGCGGTTCGGTCGAAGGGTGGGGTGCATGGTCGGGGTAGGGCGGGGGAATCCGGCGTTCGGGGGGAACTCAAAGCGCTGTTGGAATCGCGCGCCCCGCACAAGCAAAAAGCGCGACCTTTACCAAACTTCCGCCCGATCTATCCTCCCGCTTAAACGGCTTTGACGGTGAGAGCGGGCCAGTTGGCCAGCGTGCCCGGCTCCGGCCATTCCGCACTCCGCGATCCCCAATTGTCACAGTCCCGCGATCGCCTTCGTCATGGTCTCGCACGCCCGGTCGATCGCCGCGCCTTCGTGCGCGGTGCTTAGGAAGGCCGTCTCGTAGGCGCTCGGCGGCAGGTAAACCCCGCCCGCGAGGCAGGCATGGAAGAATCGCGCGAAGAGCTTCGCGTCGGCCGTCAGCGCCGTCGCGTAATCGCGGACTGGCGTGGGCGTGAAGAAGAGGCTGAACATCGATCCCGTCTGGGGAACTTGCGCGGGCAGGCCTTTCGCCCGGCAGGCAGCCGCGAGCGTGTCGCGCAGGCGCCGACCCATGGCGTCGAGGCGCGGGTAGGGGTTTTCCTCGTCGAGCAACTCCAGGGCCGCGATCCCGGCGGCCATCGCGAGCGGGTTGCCGCTCAGGGTGCCGGCTTGGTACACGGGTCCGAGCGGCGCGAGCTGGTCCATGATGTCGGCCCGGCCGCCGAACGCGCCCACCGGGAGGCCCCCGCCGATGATTTTACCGAGGCAGGTGAGGTCGGGCGCCAGCGGATCGCGGATCGCGAAGTCCGCCGCCGTCGCGTGGCCCGCTTCCGCCAGCAGCCCCTGTACGCCTCCCCGATGGAGCCGAAAACCGGTCATCACCTCGTCGTAAATCAAAAGGGCTCCATTCTCGGTGCAGAGCCGTCGCACCTGCGCCAGGAATCCCGGCTCCGGCAGGATCAGCCCCACGTTCGCCGGATACGGTTCCAGGATGATGGCGGCAATCTCGCCGGGGTGGGCAATGAAGGCCGCGTCGATCGCCGGGACATCGTTGAACGGCAGCACCAGCGTGAGCTCGGCGAAGGCCGCCGGCACCCCCGCGCTGTCGGGGTGCCCGTGGGTCAACGCGCCCGAGCCCGCCTTGACCAGCAGAGAATCGGAATGCCCGTGGTAGCAGCCGGCGAACTTGATGATCCGGTCGCGCCGCGTGAATCCCCGCGCGAGGCGGATGGCCGACATTGTCGCTTCGGTCCCGCTGTTGCACATCCGCACCTTTTCGATCGAGGGCACGAACTTCACGATCAGCTCCGCCATGGCGACCTCGGAGGGGTTGGGGGTGCCGAAACTCGTCCCGTTTTCCAGGGCGGCCGCGATCGCCGCCCTGATCCGCGGGTGGTTGTGCCCGTGGATGGCCGGGCCCCAGGTGCAGACGAAGTCGATCAGCTCGCGCCCGTCGGCCGTCGTGAGCGTGGCGCCTTGCGCGCGGCGCGTGAAGAACGGCGCCCCGCCCACCGAGCGGAACGCGCGGACGGGCGAGTTGACCCCTCCCGGCATCAGTTGGAGGGCGCGGGCGAAGAGTTGATCGGACACAGGGGAAGCCATGGGGAAAGAATGGCTGAAAGGCTGAAGGGCTGAAAGGCTGAAACGAAGGAATCTGCGACTTTCGATTTACGAATTGCCGAGAGCGGAGCCTCCGGCGCGGCCCCAGACTCGTGGACGCGGTCGCGATTGTCGCTTGGCGCGATTCTGCGCTCTTTCCGATTTCCGCCCATCGTAAATCGTCAATCGAAAATCGTAAATTCAGCCCTTCAGTCCTTCAGCCCTTTCTTCATTGCCGCGAGCCGGGCCTGGGTGTCGGCATCGCCCGGTTTCAATCGCAACGCCGCCTCGAGCGCCTTGATGCCCTCGGCTTGGTGGCCGGTCATGAAAAGGCCCATCCCCAGGTTCACCTGGGCATCGAAGAAGGCCGGATCCAGCTCCACCGTCTGCCGGAGTTGCACCACGGCATCCGCCGGGCGGTTCTGCCGGACGAAGAGGCTCGCGTAGTTGTAATGGGCTTCGGCCCAGTCCGGGGCCAGGCGAATGGCCTCCCGGTAATGGGACTCCGCCTCGGCGAATCGACCGAGGTCGGTGAGCGCGAGGGCCAGATTGACGTGGAAGGCGGGCCGGTCGTTCCGCAGTTGCAAGGCTTGTTGGAAAGCGGCCACCGCGTCTTCGTTCCGGCCCATCCTCCGTTCCATATTGCCGATGCCATACCACGCTTCCGCGAATCCGGGGTTGAGTTGCACCGCGCGGCGGTATTCCGCCATCGCTTCGGCGGTCATCCCGGCATCGGCCATCGCGGCGGCGTAGTTTTGGTGGGCGACGGGATAGGTTGGAATCAGCTTGAGCGCGGCCCGATGCTCGGCGAGCGACGCCTGCCATTGCCCGGCCTCGTCCAGGGCGAGCGCATATTCCTCGTGCCCGCGCGCATTGCCCGGCTCTTGGGCGACGACCCCGGCCCAGATCGCGACGGGGCTGCGATAGTCCAGGTTGCGTGCGGAGGTGGCGATCCCCAGGGCTCCGGCCACCAGCGCCCAAACCGCCAGGGATCGCGCCCGCGCCAGCGCGTGCCCGGCCAGCACCGCCGCGACCGCGAGCGCCGCGAGCGGCAGATACATCCGGTGTTCGGCCATCGTTTCGGTCGCGATCGGAACCACGCTCGAGCTGGGGGCCAGGAGCGCGAAAAACCAGATTCCCAAAAAACCGAGCGCCGGTCGCCGCCACAGCGCCCACAGCGTGGCGCCGAAGAGGATCAGCAGGAGGGAGCCCTGCCACCAGACCAGCATCGCTCCCTGCCACCACGCCAGGCTGGGATCGCCCACCACGGCGAAACCGCGGTCAAACACCAGGTGCCGGGGCCAGAGGGAAAGCCGCAGGTAGCCGACGATCGCCTCGCACTGTTTCAACAGATACGTCCAGGGGGTGATTTCCGGCGCCTCGGCGAACCGTCCCATCCGCCCGTTGCCCGCGCCCTGCACCAGCCACCCGAGCAGGAGCCAGGAAGCCGCCAGGCCAGCGTAGAAAACCCGGCGGCGGCGGAGCGCCGCGCCGAAACTCCCGGCCACGAAGGTCCGGTCGTAGAGCAGGACCATGAGCGGGGCCGTGACCATCACTTCTTTGCAGGCCATGCCCGCGAAATCCGCGAGGATCGCCAGACCGAGCCAGCGCCACGGCCGGGCCGATCCCGCGCTTCGGGCGAAGCAATAGAGGGTCAACAGATAAAACAGCGCGCACATCGACTCCGTCCGTTCCGAGATATAGGTCACCGTGCCGGTTTGCAACGGATGCAGGGCCCAGAGCAGGGCCGCCGCCAGCGCGGTCCAGGTCAGGATCGGCTCGGTGGGCAACCTCGGCGCGCCGATTCCGGCGGGAAGGGGATGGGCGCCCGTGGCGGCGCTCGGGGCCGGGGGCGCATCGGGTTGGTCCACCCTCGAGCGCAATGTCCGCCGCACCAGGCCGAACAACGCCAGCGCCGCCGCCAGATGGATCGCAAGGTTGAACAGATGGAAGCCGATGACCGCCTCGTGTTTCTTTCCCGCCAGGGCATGATTGAGCGCGAACGACAGGTTGACCAGCGGCCGGCCGGCGGAGGCCACGCCCGAATTCGGCGGGGCGAGGGCCGTGTCCCATTGGCGGATGGTGGTGTTTTCGACGATGGCCGGCAGGTCATCGTAGAGGAAGGGCACGGCCAGGCTGTCCCACCACGCCAGCGTCACGGCGAGCGCGAGCAGGCCGGCGCAAGCCCAGGCGGTCCCGGTTCCGCCGGTCGGCGGCGCGGGGCGGGCGGAGGGGTATTGAAATTTGTCATCCATCGCGAAGGTGGCGCCCCGAATCGCGGCTCCATCGGCCGATGGTCGCCCGGCGCCGCCCATTTTGGCAAGGTGCAACGCGCTTCCCCGCCCGGTCCAGCCATTGAACCTTGGCCCTTGCCCCTTCGCCGATTCCCCCTTTTCCTCCGCGCCGCCCCAGCTCCGAACTCCGCCCATCGTCATTCGCCAATCGCAAACCGTCAATTGCATGATCACCGACCCCCGCCTGACCCAACTCGCCGATCTCCTCGCCGGCTTTTCCTGCGCACTGCTCCCCGGCGAGCGCGTGTTGATCGACGCCTTCGACGTGCCCGACGCCATGGTCGTCGCCCTCCTCCGCGCCGCGCGCGCGCGCGGCGCGCTGCCCTTCGCCGCCGTCCACCGGGCCCGCATCACCCGCGAGTTGGTCCTCGGCGCCGAGGAGGCGCAATACGCCCCCCACGCCGCCGCCGAGCTCCTCCGGATGGAGGGGATGGACGCCTACATCGCGCTCCGCGGCTCCGACAACATCTTCGAGGCGGCCGACGTGCCCCCGGAGCGCGTGCGGCTCGTCACGCGGTTGATGAAGCCCGTCCTTGACCATCGCGTCAACCGCACCAAATGGGTCGTGCTCCGCTGGCCCACGCCGGCGATGGCGCAGCAGGCCGGGTTGAGCACCGAGGCCTTCGAGGATTTCTACTTCCGCGTCTGCACCCTCGATTATTCGCGGATGGCCCCGGGGATGAAGGCGCTCTCGGCGCTGATGGCCCGGACCGACCGGGTGCGTATCAAAGGACCGGGTACAGACCTCTCGTTTTCGATCCGGGGCATCGGCGCGCAGGAGTGCGGCGGCCGGCGCAACCTCCCCGATGGCGAGGTCTTCTCCTGTCCGGTCCTGGAGAGCGTCGAGGGCGCGGTCACGTTCAACGCCCCGACCGTCTACCTCGGCTGCGCCTTCGAGCACGTCCGCCTCGAGTTCTCGCGCGGCCGCATCGTCGCCGCGACCGGCTCGAACGCGCGGCGGCTCAACGAGATTCTCGACTCCGATTCCGGCGCGCGGTTCATCGGCGAGTTCGCCCTGGGGTTCAACCCCCATATCCGCGAGCCGATGCGCGACATCCTTTTCGACGAGAAGATCGCCGGCTCGTTTCACTTCACCCCCGGGCAGGCCTACGAGGGCGTGGGCAACGGGAACCGGTCCCAAATCCACTGGGATCTCGTCTGCATCCAGCGGCCCGAGTGGGGTGGCGGCGAGATTTGGTTCGATGGGAAGCTCATCCGGCGCGATGGGCTCTTTCTCCCGGCCGCCTTACGGAAGTTGAACCCGGAGTATCTTCTTGGTCCCAAATGACTTGCGGAACTCCTTCTGCCCCGAAAAAAAAGTTCCATTTTTTTGCGCTTTTTGTTTGCATCTGGGTTCCCGCAGGGCATTTTTCAGCCAGCTTCAACCCCTAACTCCGTCAAATTTTGGTCCCCCTTCCCCACAATTGTCTCCGTTTTCCCCGTCTTTTGCGGCCTTTTTGCGCCCGTGCGCAGGGGGGATCTTCCGCTCCCGTGCCGCTTCCAATTTCCAGCTCCGTTCCGTCCGACCATGCGAAATCATAACCTGCTTCCGGCCATGAAAAACCTCCCCGTCTCCCCGAGTCGCAACGGAATCAACCGACTTTTTGGCGCCGCGTGCGCCGGCCTCCTGGCGTTGCTGGCCCTCGGTGTGCCCCGGTCCCAGGCCGCCACCTTCATCAAGGCCAACAACGCCGACACCCTCGATGGCGTCACCCCCGGCGCCTACCTCATCGGCACCGACGCCGGCGCCACCTCCACCACGTCTCCAGGAATCAATGACACCGTGGTGTGGGACAGCCTGATCACGAACTCCTCCACTTCCAGCGCGGCCGCGACCACCAGCCTGGGCACCTCCCTCACCGTGTTCGGTCTCGTGGTCGACAGCCCCGGCCAGCCGATCATCGTCAATCCGGGCTCCGGCAATCTGGCGATCGGCAACGGTGGCATCGACATGAGCCTGGCCACCCAAAGCCTCCAGTTCAACAACTCCGTCGTGCTCAACACCACCCAGGTGTGGAATATCGCCAACGGCCAGACCATCACCGTCTCCGGCATCCTCGCGGGCACCAGCGGCCGCCTCATCGTCTTCGGCCAGGGCGGCACCGTCTCCCTCACCAACTCGTCCGACACCTATGCCGGCGGCTCGCTGATCGACACCGGCACCCTCCAAAGCCGCTCGCCCACGAGCGCCCTCGGCACCGGCAAGGTCACGCTCAATGGCGGCACCCTGGCGTTTCCCGAGCCCACCGGCAACAACACCGTTTCCAACGTGATCGTGGTCACCGCGACCAGCACGCTCAGCACCAACGACGCCCCCAACGCCAATGTCACCTATCAGGGCGGTCCCACTTCCATCGGCACCCAGCAGTTGTTCCTGCTCGACAACGCCGCCAACGCCAACGGCTCGACCTTTGTCTTCCTCGATCACGATCTCGCGGCCTTCACCGGCACGCTTTCGATGGGCAATAACACCGGCGCCATCCGCTTCGAGGCGGGCTCGACCAATACCGTCACCAACGCTTCCAACGTCTTCTTCGATCTCACGAGCGGCACCCTCGTCACCCGCCAGGGCGGCCAGTTCATCCAGTTGGGCGCCATCTCCGGTCCGATCGGGCCGAGCCTCCAGGCCGGTTCCCAGGGCGGCGCGGGCGCGACCTACCTGATCGGCAACTATACCAGCTCGACCTTCGCCGGTGGCATCGTGGCCGGCGGCGAAAACGTCGCCATCGCGAAAGTCGGTCCCCTCACCACCCTGATCCTCGATAGCAACGCCGACACCTTCTCCGGCGGCACGGCCGTGAATAGCGGCACCCTGCAGATCGGCATCGGCGGCCTCAATGGCTCGCCCGGCACCGGCACCATCTCGGTCAACGTGGCCGGCACCACCACTTCCAACAGTTCCAATGATCCCGTTAATTCCGGAGGCGTCCTGGTCTTCAATCGTTCCGGCACCCTGGCGATCTCCAACAACAACACCACCAGCACCCTCTCCGGCGCCGGCAACATCAATCTCATTGGACCCGGCACCATTCAGGTCGGCGGCCCCGACACCTTCACCGGACTCTGGACGGTCAATAGCGGCACCTTGCAGAGCGTGGCCGAGGGCTCCGGCACCAGTTCGCTCGCGGGCACCTTTAGTAACCTGCCCTTCGGCGGCCCCGGCGTCACCATGACCATCGGGCCGGGCGCCATTCTGGACATCAACTCCAACGGCACCGTCACCAACGGCTCCGTCCTCACCACTGTCACGCTCAGCGGCACCGCCGCGATCGTTTCCGCTTCGAGCCTCGGCAATCTCGCCCCCGGCCTCCTCACCCTCACCGGCACGGGTTCGACCGTAAGCGCCAACCTCACCGGCCCCGGCTCGGTCGTCGTCAACGCCGCCGGCGGCACCGATACCTTTTCCGGCAGCAACGGCAGTTTCACGGGCAGCCTGACGATCAATAGCGGCACCCTCAGCGTCGTGCCCCTCTCCTCGACCCAGGCCGCCGTGCTGGGCAATTCGACCGGCAGCACCGTCATCATCAACTCGGGCGCGGTTCTGAATGTCAACGCCACCTCCCAGACGAATGGCACCCTGATCCTGAACAACGGTAGCATCTTCTCCAGCACCAACACCGTCTCGACCGGCCAGATCGTCCCCGGTGTCGCCAATCTCCTGAACGGCACCGTCGCCGCCATCATCGCGGGACCGGGCACGGTGAATAAGAACTCCAACGGCACCGTCACCCTGTCGGGCGGCGCCCCCACCAGCACCGTCTCGGGTGCCGATACCTACACCGGCCAGACCAACATCAATTCCGGCACGCTCGTGCTCAGCCTCGTGACCGCCACGACCGGGATCCTCACCGGCGGCGGCGCGGTCAACATCACCAACAGCGCCGCCCTCGTCATTTTGGGCAGCCCCGCCACGACGATCAGCTCCACCCAGTCCCTGAGCGCGCTGAACTACGGTCCCGGCGCGAACCTTTTGCTCATCAACGCCAATGGCGGCGCAGGAACCACTGTGACCCTGGGCGCTCTCACCCAAGGATCGGGCGGGACCATCAATCTCGATCTCCTCACCGGCGCGGTTCTGTTCGATGCCGGTCAGGCCAATGGCGTGATCCAGGGTGCCACCATCACCGATTCGTCCGGCACCCTCGGGCTGGCTTTCGTCACCGCCGGCAATGTCGCTCGTCTCACCAGCGTCTCGACCCTGCCCACCAGCGGCGCCACTTTGGCCACGGATTTTACCACGCCGGGCGGTATTACCCTCACCGCCAACGAGGCGGCCGATTCGCTCACTCTGAATGGTTCCGGCGCCTCGGCCGCTTTGAATCTGGGCGGTTTCAATCTCGCCCTCTCGCCGCTCGCCGTTAACTCCGGCGCGATTTTCGTCACCGGCACGACCGCCTTCACCATTAGCAACGGCGTGCTCGGCCTGAGCGGCAGCGAACTCGACATCATGCATTATGGCACCGGCCTCCTCACGCTCTCGGTCAGCGTCGGCCTTTCCGGCGCGAATGCTTCGGCCTTGAACAAATCCGGCCCCGGCCCCCTGGCCATCTCGACGACCCAGTCCTACACCGGCGGCACCTTCGTCGAGGGCGGCATCGTCTCCTTGTCCGCCAGCAATCTGCTTTTCGCCGGCACCGCCACCACCGGTGCCTTGGTCATCTCCGGCCCCGCTGGTACCGCCTTCAACCTGGGCGCCTTCAATCAAACCGTCGGTCCGGTTACCCTCGCCAACGGTGCGATCACCGGCTCCGGCACTCTCACCGCCAGCAGCCTTCTCCTGAACAGCGGCACGATTAGCGTCAATCTGGCGGGTGCCGCCGCCGCGACCGTGAATGGCGGCACCGTCACCATTTCCGGCGCCAACACCCTCACCGGCGGCTTCACCTTGAATTCCGGCACCTTGGAATTGGGCAGCGCCACCGCCATCGGGACCGGCGTGCTCACCGTCAATACCGGGATCATCGACAACAGCTCCGGCGGCGTGCTGACCCTTTCCAACAATAATGCCCAATCTTGGATCGGCAACTCCCTGACCTTTGTTGGCACCAATCCCCTGAATATGGGCAACGGTGCGGTCGCGATGGCCTCCTCCACCACCGTGACGGTCAGCGCCAGTACGGTTACCATCGGTGGGCAGCTCAACGGTAGCCCCTTCGCGGTCCTCACCACGCAGGGCCCGGGGACCTTGGCTCTGGGCGGACCGCTCGCGACCCACACCCTGACCACCAGCGCCACCGTTAGCACGATCGCCACCACGACCGCGAGCTCCCTCACCCTGAACACCACCGGCCTCTCGGCCGGCCTCGGCCTCGTGGGTAGCAGCACGACCTCCGCCACCGCCACCACCGCCGGCACCACCGTCCTGACCCTCGCCAGCACGGCTGGCATTTTCGCGGGCGAGTTGGTTTCCGGCAGCATCACCGCCACCGCTTCGGGCAGCACCGTCCAGGGGAGCAACATCGTCACCGTTGCCAGCAACGCCCCCTTCTTCGTCGGCGAGTCCGTCACCGGCACCAATATCCCCGGCTCCACGACGATCTCGTCGCTCGGCTCGACCAATCAGGTCATCCTTTCCCACCTTATTTCCAGCACGGTGAACAACGAGTCGCTGGTCTTCTCCGGCAGCCCGTACTCGATCACGGCCTCCGTCGTGAGCGTGACCGCCAGCGGCGTGGTCCTCAACACCACCGCCTTGGGTGCCAACGGTCTCGTCACCACCTTCGCGGGCAACCCTTTCCCGGTCGGCACTTTCATCACCGCCGTCAACACCGGCACGGTTTCCCTCAACCTGGCTCCGCTGGCCGCCACCTCCGGTGACACCGCCTCGGCTTCCAGCGGCTTCGCGACTTTCGCCAACTCCGGCACCCTTTCGCTCGTGGCCAATAACGTCCTTTCGGCCCTCAGCCCGTTGAGCGTCGCCGGCAATGCGGTGGTCAACCTCAACGCGACCACGCAGAGCGTCAGCGCCATTAACCTCGGGGTCAACACCGCCTCCGTTTCCGCCACCACCGTCGCCAACACCAACACTCTCAGCACCACCGGCACGGTCACGGTTTCCAGCACGATCAGCCTGGTTCCCGGGGAGTCCTTCATCGGCCTCAACATCCCGGTCGGCACCACCATCGCCGCGATCACCGGCACCAATTCGATTCTCGTCAATCTCACCAATCCGACCAACACCCTTTCGGGGCAGATCTCGAATTCGGCCACCATCGTCGGCTTCTTCACGCCCGAGGCCACCGGTCCCGGTTCGATCCTCGGCACCGGCACCATTTCCACCGCCAATGTCCTCCTGCAGGGCGGCACGTTCAGCGCCGCCATCGGCGGTCCCGCCGCGGTGGCGACCGTCAGCGCCAATCTGGGCAGCGTCACCCTGAGCAATCCGAACAATCTGATCAATGGCGGCACCACGCTCAATTCCGGCACGCTGGTGGTCACCGCCGCCGGCGTCCTCGGCCAGAATTCGATTTCGGTCAGCGGCGCCACCGCCGTGAGCGGCAGCTTCGTCCTCACCGTGCCCAGCACCGCCAATCTTTTCGCCGGCCAGCTGTTGACCGACACGGGTCTCGATCTCCAGCCGGGTACCACCATCAGCCAGGTGCTCAGCGGCACCACGGTCGATCTTTCGATCATCGCCATCGGCAGCGGCAGCACCACGATTTCCGCCACCACCGGCACCCTTTCCTTCAACCACGGCAACATCGCGGCCTCCGTCCCCGGCGTCTCCCTGAACAACGCGATCACTTTCTTGGGCAACGTCGCCTTGGTCGGCTCCAACAGCCTCACCTTCAGCGGCCTCACCAACACCATTTCGCTCGGCCTCACTCCGGCGATCACCGTCAGCAATAACTTGACCCTCAACTTCACCAATCCGGTTGGTCTCAGTGGCGCGGTCAGCCTGACGCTTTCCGGCCCCGGCACCCTCAATCTGGCCGGCGTCAACAACATCTCCCTCGGCTTTTACGTGCAGAATGGCACGCTCGTGATTCCCACCAGCTTCAACGCCGTGACCGGCACCGGCGGGCTCTCTTCCCAGAGCACCGAGACGCTCCGGACCGGCACCCTGAGTCTGCTCACCTCGAGCCAGCAGATCGTGAACTTTGTCCTGTTGGCGGGCGACCAGAGTCTCGACGGCAACACCAATCCCAGCTCGATCCTTGGCACCGGCTCGCTCACGACCAGCGCCGTCAACGTCCTTCAAAGCGGCACGGTTTCGGTCAACCTCGTCGGTGTCGGGAGCATGAGCAAGAGCGATCCGACGAAGACGGTGACCTTCTCCGGGACCAACAGTTACACCGGCGGGACCACGATCGACGGCGGCACCCTTTTCTTCGCGCTCGCGGGCAGCCTCCCCGCCATCAACCAGAGCCTGACCGTCAATCCCGATGCGGTCGCCGCTTTTGGCGTTCCGATCACCCAGACGATCTTGAACGCCGTGACCACGGTTTCCAGCGGCATCATCGCGACGGGCGGGAACATCACCACGGCGCTCAACTTCGACCCCGGCACCACGATCACGAACGCCGGGGCCATCAGCCTCGGTTCCGATGGTAACTTCAGCCTCAGCGCCGCCATCACTCCCAACCAGAACACCTACCGCCTCGGCGGCGGCGGCGGCACCTTGACCGTCACCGGCTCCAACCTTCTGACCGGATCGGCCTCCTTGGTGATCACGGGCACGGGCAGCGCGGTGAATCTGGCGACCGCGAACAACTATACCGGCGGCACGGTCCTCAGTTCCGGCACCCTCGCCGTGGGCAATGCCGGCTCCCTGGGCACTGGCACCCTGACGGTTTCCGGCGTGGACATCTCCGGCCTCGATGCCTCGGCGGCCGGTTTGACGGTGGCCAACCAGGTTACGCTTTTTGCCGATATGTCCTTCATCGGCACCAATAACCTGACTTTGAGCGGCAACGTCCTGCTCGAAGCGCAACTTGCGCTCCAGGTTCCCCTGTTCACCCGCACGATCACGGTCAGCGCCGGCACCCTGACCCTCAGTGGCGTGGTTTCCGGCACCGGTCTCGCTCTGCAAAAGGCGGGTCCCGGCACCCTCGTTCTCACCAACGTGAACACCTATGACACCGGCACCACGGTCATCGGGGGAACCCTGGTCATGGGCAACGCCACCCAGACCGTCCCCGCGATTTCCGCCGTCACGGTCAATGGCCTCAGCACCGTCACGATTGCCAGCCTCTCCCAGACGGTGTTCACGCCCGCGGAACTCGCCTTGGGCAACAATAGTCTCACGGCCGGCGTCGTCACCTTGAATGCCGGCACGATCAGTGGCACCGGCGGCACTCTCACCGGCAGCGCCTATCTGGTGCAAAGCGGCACCATCAGCGCGATCCTGGCCGGCCAGCTTTCGGTCTTGTCGAAGAGCACCACCGGCACGGTCACCCTTTCCGGGGTCAACACCTATCAAGGCGGGTCCAATATCTCTGGCGGCACGCTCTTTTTCAATTCGGTCTCGGCGGCCCCGGCCGGTGCGGCCTCGATTACCATCAACGCCGGCGCGGAAGCCGCCTTCAACGCCCCGATCACCCAGGCCATCCTCAACCTCGTCTCCGGCGCCTCCGCCGGATCCCTGGTGATGGGAGCGAACACGACGGTCGACCTCAATTTCGCCAACGCCGGGCTCACCCAACTGGGCTCGAACGGCAACTTCAGCTACTCGGGAACCATCACCCCGGATAACGCCGCCTATGAACTCGGCGGCGACGTGGGCACCCTCACTTTCCCCAATGCTCAGGCTCTTACCGGTGGCAATCTGTTGGCGATGACCGGTTCGGGCAGCACCGTCGTTCTGACTCTGACCAACAGTTACACCGGCGGCACCACCATTAACAGCGGCACCTTGGTGCTGAACCAGAGCCAGGGCCTGTCGCCCAATGGCGCGATGTCGATCATCGGGGCGTTGAACATTGGCAACACCAATCAGACGTTGGGCTTGTTGACCTTGGCCGGCAATTCGGTGGCGGTGACCAATTCTTCCACCACCACGGGTAGCGTGGTCGTCACGGTTCCCAATCCCGAGGGGCTGGTCATCGGTCAGACGGTCGTCGGCCCGGTGGTCAATGGTGCCCAGACCATCACCCAACCGAACACCACCATTGTGGGCATCAGCGGCAACACGATCACGCTTTCCCTGCCGGTGATCAACACGGCCACGGCGAGCGCGCTCAATACCGGCACCACCCTCACTTTCTTCTTCGGCAATGTCGCTGGCTCGGGCACCCTGACTACTTCCGGCCTCAGCCTGCTCAGTGGCACGGCGAGTGCCGCCCTGGCCGGAGTCGGCACGCAGGCGATCAAGAGCACCAGCGGCGAAGTCTTCCTGATGGGGCCCAACACTTACACCGGCGGCACCAGCCTGCAGGGTGGCACGCTCGCTTTCGGCAACAACGGTGCCCTCGGCACCGGTGGCTTGCTCGTCCAGACTTTCACCAACAGCGCGATCGATGCGATCGTGGCCGGCCTCACGGTTCCCAACACCATGACCCTCGCGGGCGACCTCAGCTTCATCGGCACCAATCCGCTGACCATGGGCAACGTCGTCCTCTCCGGCCCCAACGGTGTCCGCACTTTGACGGTCAGCAGCAATCTCCCGCTCGGGACCAGCAGCCTCAGCTTCAACACCCTCACCGTGAGCCAGGTCAGCGGCACGGGATTTGCCCTCACCAAACAGGGTGGTAGCACCCTCGCCTTCGCCGCCGCCAGCACCTACGATGGCGGAACCAACATCAATTCCGGCACCCTGTTGCTCGATGGCAGCGGCTTTTTGGTCGCTTCCGCTCCTGTCGTGATCTCTTCGGGCACCCTGGACATGGGCATTACGAGCCAGACCGTCAGCACCCTCCAAGTCGGAACCAGCACTTCCACCCAGGCTGGCACGCTGACCGGCAGCGGCTCGGTCACCGCCAATACCGTCACTTTGGAAAACGGTCTCGTCAATGCGGCCATCGCCGGCCCGGCCTCCGTCTTCAAGACCACCAGCAACACCATCATTGTCACCGTGCCCGCCACGAACACCGGTGGCACCACCTATTCGGCCGGCAACGTCCTGCTCGAAGGCGCCAATATGCTGCCCGTCGCCGGCACCTTCACCGTGAGCGGTGCCAACGTCAATCTCTTCGCCTTCAACGACCAGGTCAACCTCTTGGATGTGAGCTCGGGCATCATCACCGGCAGCATCAGCAGCGCGGTTACCCTCGGTTCGACCATCACCGCCAACTCCTTCTTCCTCCAGGGCGGCACGATCGCCGTTAATCTCGCCGGCAACACCGTCACTTCGAGCCTGACGATGAATCCCTCGGGCACGGCGGTCAATTCGACCGCGACCCTCTCGGCCCAGACCGTCGCCGGGCTCGCTGGCGGCAGCAGCTATGCGGGCGGCACCAATGTCAATTCCGGCACCCTCTTCTTCACCACCAGCAATTCGATTCCGAATCTGTCCGTGACGCAGAGCATCCTGGTGAGCAGCGGGGCCGTGGCTTCGATGGGCTTCAATGCCACGCAGACCAACTCCTTGAACTACATCAACCCGGCTTCGACGGGCGTCTTCGCCTTGGGTTTCAGCACCAGCGGCGTCTTCCCGCCCACCGGCACTACCTCGACCACCAGCACGGGCAGCCTGAATTTCGCGCTCCTGCCCAACGTGAGCTTTGGCGCTTCCGTCAACAGCACGTTTAGCGGCACCCTCACCACGTCCTCGCTTTCCAACTTCCGCTTCGGCGGCGGCGGCAACACCCTGACCCTCGCTTCGACTGCCGTGCTCGCTGGCCCGTCCGGCGTCATCATCATCGGTCCGGGCACCACGGTGTTCGACCAGACCAACACCTACACCGGATCCACCACCATCAACAGCGGCCAGTTGACCCTCGGCTCCACTACCGCGTTGAACGGCGCGCCCAACCTGATCTTCAACGGCGGCGTTCTCGACGTCGCGACGGGTGATTCCAGCACGATCGGGAGCGGCGGCACCCTGACGCTGAACGCGACGACTTTCACCTTCAGCGCGGTGGCCAGCCTCACCTATGCCGGTTCGATCGGTACCCTGGCCAACAATGAAACCTTCCTGGTTGGCACCTCGACGACGACCAATGGCGTGACCACCAACAACACCGGAACCCTTGTGCTCGAAGGGGCCCTCGCGGGCAACGGCATCAGCGTGACGAAGACCGGCGGTGGAACGCTCGTTTTCAACGGCGAGAACACCTACAGCGGCGGGACCAATGTCAATTCTGGCACTTTGACCCTTCTCGTGGGAAGCCAGACCGCGAACACCGCCACCGCGATCGCCGGCAGCACCACCCTCACGGTCAGCAGCGCCGCCTCGCTGGGCCAGGGCGAGCCGGTCAGCGGTCTCGGCCTGGCGGCTGGCACGACCATCAGTTCGGTCAACCAAGCCAATAACACCGTCATCCTTTCGACCCCGGCCACCGGCTCCCTCGGCGTGTCGCTGACCAACGCCACTACGGTCACTGGCTCCCCGACCGTCACCGTCGCCAGCACGACCGGCATGGTGGTGGGCGAATCGATCGCCGGCCTCGGTATCCCCGCTGGCGCGACGATTAGCGCGATCGTGAGTGGCACCGGCATCACCATTTCCGCCAACGCCAACGCCACCGAGACCTCGGAGAGCCTGGGTGCCTCCAATGTCACCTCTGGCAGCAAGGTCGTGACCCTGAGCAGCACCACCGGGTTGGCGGTGGGCGAGACCGTGACCGGTGCCGGCATCCCGGCGGGCACCACGATCGCCGCCGTCAATAATGGCACCAGCATCAGCCTTTCGGCCGCCGCCACCGCCACCAGCACCAGCGAGACCGTTGCGCTCGCCACCAGCGATGCCGTCACCAGCACGCTCTCCTTCGCCGGCAACGCCCTGCTCAGCACCGGCACCCTCTCCCTCAATGGCGGCGTCCTGAACACCGGCACCCTCGCCCAAACGACCGGGCAGATCGGCATCGACAGCGGCGGTCAGATCGCCGGCACCGGCACCCTCTCCGCCAGCTCGATCATTTTCCAAAGCGGCACCATCGCGGCGACTCTGGCCGGCACGGGCAGCCTGACGAAGATTGAGGGGCTCTCCACCGCCACGATCTCCGGCACGAACGAATCCTATACGGGCGGCACCACCATCAATGCCGGCACGCTCTTCCTCACCAGCAACACCGCGCTGCCGACCACGGCCAATTCCCTGACGATCAGCGCCCCGGGTGTCGCGATTTTCAGCACGACCCTCACCCAGGCGATCGTCGGCATCGTGAACCCCAATTCCACCGGCGTTCTGGCGATGGCCAGCCAGCCCACCTCGAACAGCCTGACCTTCAGCGCTCCGGTCAGCTTGGGCGCGAGCGGCACCCTGAGCTATAGCGGGGGAGTCATCACCCCCTTCCAGCACAATTACCTGTTCGGCGGCGGCGGCGGCACGATCCAAATCCTGGGCACGAACCAATTGTTGGGCCTCGACACGCTGACCAATTCCCAGTCGGTGACGGGTAGCGCGACCCTGTCGCTGGCCAGCACCCAGGGTTTGGTGGTTGGCGATCCGGTCTCGGGCCTCGGCATCCCCGCGAATACCACCATCAGCAGCGTGGCGTCCCTCACCTCCGTGGTGCTTTCCAATGCGGCCAACGGCACCGTCGGGCTTACCACCACCGATTCGACCGTGACCGGCAGCACGACATTGACCCTCGGCAGCACCGCGGGCTTGCTGGTTGGTGAGTTCGTGACGGGCCAGAACATCCCCGCCAATGCCACCATCAGCGGAATCATCAACGGCACCAGCGTGACTCTCTCGTCCGCCGCCACCGGCACCGCCACCAGCGAAACGGTTTCCAACGTCACCATCAGCAGCGGCAGCAAGGCTTTGGTCCTGGGCAGCACCACCGGCCTGGCCGTGGGAGAATTGGTTGTCGGCCCCGGGATTCCCGCCAACACCACCATCGCCTCGATAAGCAATTCGACCACGGTGACTCTCTCCAACGCCGCCACCGCCACGCCGACCGTCGAGAGCCTGGTCAATTCCAGCACCACCACCGGAAGCGCGACGGTGACGGTCAGCAATAACGCCGGGCTGGTCGTCGGCCAGGCGGTCACCGGCACCAATATCCTGGCGAACACCACCATCAGCGCGTTGATTGGAACGAGCGAGACGCTCACCAACTCGACCACGACGACCGGCAGCGCCACGGTGACCGTGAGCAGCACCGCCGGCCTGGTCGTCGGCGAGAAAGTCACCGGCACCAACATTCCGGCCGGGACCACCATCAGCGCGCTTATCGGCGCAACCGGCCTGACCCTTTCTTCGACCACCAGCGGCACCGCGACCGCGACCGACTCCCTGGCCTTTGTCGCGAGTGGACTGACCCTTTCCACCACGGCCAGCGGCACCGCCACCGCCACTGACTCGCTCGCGTTTGCCGAGAATGCCTTCCTGACCGTCAACGGCACGCTGAGCACCAGCCTAGGGATCACGACCAATAACAATCTGATCACCTCCGGTTCGACCAGCACCGTCCTTGTCCAAAGCAGCAACAATCTGGCGGGTACGGTCACGGTCAACAGCGGCACCCTCCAGTTCGGTACGCCCACGGTCACGCTCTCGTCCCAGACCGTCACGGGCAGCAATACCGTCACCGTCGCCAACGCCGGCCTGTATGTCGGCGAGACGATCGCCGGAACCAATATTCCCCCGGGTTCCACCATCACGGGCCTGATCAGCACCACCGCCGTCACCATTTCGGCCGTCACCACGACGGGCGCCACAGTCGCGACCGACACCTATTCGTTTAGCGGTCCCGGTTTCAGCCCCAGCTCGATCACTGTCAACGGCACTGGCCTGATCAACGGCCAGTTCATCTTCATCCCGACGGTCCCGATCACGGCCACCACGAGCCTGATCCTCAATGGCGGCATCATCAACGTGACCGCGCCGATCACGGCGAATTCGACCACGTCGGAGCCGCTCCCGCTGACGATCGCCAGCGGCTTCTTCTTCACCGGCAGCAACCCGCTTATCCTCACCGGTGCGGTGACGGCTCTCACCCAGTCGCCAACCATCACCATCAGCGCGAATACTCTGACCATCAGCAGCGCCGTGTCGGGCACCGGCTTCGGTCTGCTCAAGACCGGCCCGGGCACCCTCGCGCTCACCGGCAACAGCACCTACACCGGAGTCACCACGGTCAATCAGGGCACGCTCATTGCCGCCAGCCTCGGAACCACGACGATCTCCCTCGGCGGTGGCACCCTCAATCTGCTCGCTCCGGCCAGCGGCGGTTCCATCACCATCTCTTCGGTCACTTACGGCGCCGCCAGCGCGATCGCCGAGACATTTGGCACCAGCGGCACCGACATCCTCAATCTGCCCGCTCTCCCGGTCCGCACCCCCGGCACCACCCTGACCTTCCAGGCCGAAGGTGGCACGCAGACCGGCACCGGCAGCGCGCTCACCACCAATATGGAGTTTGTCCTGGCGGGTCAGGCGACCACCCCGGCCGGTCAGATCATCGGGGTCGGCACCTTCTTTGACACGACCACCAACACCGATTCTAGCCCGACCTCGGACTTCGCGCTCAACAGCGCCTCCGGCTTCCTCCGTGCGCCGGATTATACCGACGGCCTGGGCGGAGCCGGCGGCGATGTCGGCTTCCAGCTTTCGCAGGGCGGTACCGCCACCCTCAGCCTCACCACCAGCAACAGCCCGACGGTCAACATCAAGCTGACCGCCGCCAACCTCAGCCTCCAGTCCACGGCGACAATTTCCACGCTCAACATTGTCGGCGGCCTGACGATCACTCAATCCGGCGGAGCGTTCCTGACCTTGCAGCAAGGCGGCCTGCTCAAGTCTGGTGGCGGCACGGCCACGATCCAGACGCTGACGAATAGCGCCGCGGCCAGTGTCACGGTCCCACCGGGAACCGAATTTGTCATCACCACCGATCAACCGGCCGACGCGCTTAACTTTAACAGTAACCTCGTTGGCGCCTTCGGCGGCCTCACCAAGGGCGGGCAGGGCACGTTGACCCTGAATTCCGGTGGCAATAATTTCACTGGCGGCATCACGGTGGCCGGCGGCACCTTGGTCATCGGCAATGCCAACGCGATGGTCAATAATGTCCTCAGCTTCGCTCCCGGTAGCGGTGCCACCGCGCAATTCGGCGCGATCTTCCCCTTGGTCGCGGGTATCAGCGGCGACGGTTTCGCCACCTTGAACACGACCGGTTCCGGTGGCTATAATGTCATCACGCAAGCTGGCGCGACCACCACCTTCTCGGGTGTCTATAATGCCGGTTCTGGCAACCAGATGAACATCTTCGGTACGGGCACCCAGTCCTTCAATGGCGTGACGGCCGGTTCCAACAACCAACTGGTCAACGCCAGTTCCGGGACCATCCTGCTCGACTTCAGCACGGCCACCTTGACGTCGAACATCTTCAATACGCTGGCCAACTCCACCACCATCAGCTTCCTCGGTGGCACGCTGATTGTCCAGGGCAAAGCCGGCACCGCGAACTCCCAAACCTTCCCATCGTATATCCTGACGAACGGCGGGCAAATCGGCGGCGCCAGCGCGTTGGTGGTCAATGCCGGCGCCAGCGGCGGCACGATGGTCGTGAACCTCAGCACCCTGAATGCGAACAACGCCCGTCCCGACGGCGCGACGCTCGATGTCACGTTGCCGGCGGGCACTCAGAATGCCACCAACGGCGTCCTCTTCTCCACCCCCAACCAAAATCTGCTCAGTGTCGGCGGCGCCAACAGCATCGTCGGCGGCTGGCTCACCGTCAACGGTGGCACCACCTGGGGTGTCAGCGCCGGCACCGGCAACAACGCCGTCGGCAATGGCAACATCACGCCGTTCTCCTCCTTCGCCACGACCTTTGTCGCGGCGGGCGATGTCGATGCCCCGATCGGTTCCTCCACTCCCGGCGCCATCACGATCAACTCCCTGCGCTTGAACAATGCCGGGGCCTACACGATCAATGGCAACCTGATCGATGCCAGTGGCGGTATCCTCGTTACCTCCAACGTGGGCAACAACGCCATTCTCTTCACCGGCGGCACCCTTACCAGCCTCAACGCGACCGCCAACCCGGATGTGATCCTGATCCAGGGGAACACCGCCAATGGCGTCACGATCGCCGACACCATCACCAACAGCAGCGCGACCAGCAGCACCTCGTTCACGAAGTCGGGTGTCGGCGCGGTCACGCTCAGCGGCAACAACACCTACACGGGCCAGACCTTCCTGATCAACGGCACGACGTTCATTTCCAGCAACGCCAACCTTGGCGCCCCGAATTTCGGTGCTGGCCTGACGCTGAACAACGCGACCCTGGCGATCAACGCTTCGCTGGCCTTGAACAACGGCGGCACCGGGATCAACGACCGCACCGTCACTTTGAGCGGCAACGGCGGCATCTTCCAGATCCCGGCCGGCAAGACCCTGACCATCTCCGGCCTGGTTCAGACCGGCACCAACGGCGTGATCAACACCGGCGGTCTGACCCTGCAGGGCGGCGGCGAACTGACCTTGCTCGCCGGCGGGAATTATTCCGGCATCACGACCGTCTCGTCCGGCATCCTGAACATTCAGAGCACCACGGTGACAAATAATGGCGCCTTTGTCAGCGGCCCCTTGGGTGCCACCGGCACCGGCAATGCCAGCGGTGGCGGGACCTTCGTGGCCCCCGGCGCGACGCTGCAGATCCAGAATAACGGCAATGTGGCCAACGTGAATGTGACGACCGAAGGCCTGGCGATCAGCGGCACGGGCGCCTTCGCTCTGGGCGCAACGGGCGCCTTGGAGAACGTCAGCGGCACCAACACCTTCGGCGGTCTGATCGTCCTGAACGACAACACCACCTTCGCTTCCGATGCCGGTGTCCTGAACCTCACCAGCACGATTTCCGGTCCCTTCGGCCTCACCGGCACCAGCCCCAACCTCACTTGGACGGGCAACGGCAACGGGGTGATTTCCGGCATCATCGCCACTGGCACCGGTTCCCTCATCATGGCCGGCAACGGCACGCTGACGATTTCGGGCGCCAACACCTTCACCGGCAGCGCCCTTGTCACCAGCGGCACCCT
>Ga0207037_10158_pt1 | contig 23070 bp, 24 predicted proteins | sample Alteio_BWMinCont_75_FD_153268 | JGI IMG/M metagenome (GOLD analysis project Ga0207037, IMG submission 153268) | Enriched cells from forest soil in Barre Woods Harvard Forest LTER site, Petersham, Massachusetts, United States -... | ecosystem: Environmental > Terrestrial > Soil > Temperate forest >... | reverse complement strand
TGCACCAAATTTTCTAAATCTTTTTTTATGTTGGAGTATCATGATTGCAGAAAGTTTTTTCTGGCTTGTTCTTTTTCTGCCAAGTCCATATTTTCTTTTTTTTCTATTCTGGGGATTGACGTTTCACATTTGGAACGCTGTCGTAATGGGTCTCAATAATTTTGTCTTAGCGTTCCTGGCGACTTATCCGGCGATTCTTTATTTTTCGGTAACTTTCCATCAAGGCCCCTAGCGTCTCTTGGGAAAGAGCCCAACGGGGAAAGTCTTTGGCCACCCTTGTTTTGTGGGTTCCCTCAAAACGAACTTGGGGATCCTTCGAATAAAAAAGCCTTCTCTTTTCCATACGGACTTCTTCTTCCCTGGTCATGGGCATTCCAAGCTTTGACATAATTAGTTTTGGAGTGGCGGCCGCGATATCAGCATAATCAATAACCCTGCCCAACTTTGACGAGGGGCGATTTGATAGATGGTTTAAAACCTTTTTATAATAGCCACTCAGAAGGCAAGAGAGTTGTTCAATCTGGTTCAAACCAGACGCAGGCAATCCGGGTAACGATGAGACACGCCTGAGAATAAAATCCATATCTTCTGCACTTGAGGGCTTGCCGCAATGATTTGATGCAATGACTGAAAGGGGATCTCGATGCAAAAATACCCAGGGAGCGTTGGGAAACGCCTCGGTAATTAAATCCAAATCCAGGACATTCCAGCTGGTGCACTTAAAAATAAGCTTCTTCTCTTCCGGCAAGCGGACGTCGGAGTATGCCTTCACTAAACGACGTAATAGGGAAATTCTCCGCTTTCGACCTATATCAAGGGATACCCCAAGAAGTTGATTGAGTGAAGAGGGTTCGGAAATCAGTAAATTGGATTTCTGACATGCGAGGAGTTGAGAAATTAACGTCGAACCGCATCGGCTGGTGTGAAAAATAAATTGCACTGGCAGCCGCCTGGCCTCCCCGGCATCGCACATGGGGAGTGACTCCAAAGGTGAAACATGGGCTTGGTTTACTTCAGCGGGTTCGAAATGTTGAAAGAAAAACGGTTTGCGAAATTTTCGATTTTCGCGAGTGGTCCAAACGACACAGGGCTTGTGTCCGCGGATTTCAATATTAAGTGGAATATGTCCCCGAAGGGCCAGGGCCCTTTGCTTAATCGTCACTTCAGAATCGGAGGGTGCTATCACACCCGATCGAAGGAGTTCCATCAATAGATTACCCACTTCCCTTCGGGAAAGCCCATCAGTGACCAGATCATGGATGTTAACGGAACTCCTCTGATTTAAGATTATGAGTGCCCGTTCAAAATTTCTTGGGACCACCACTTGATCATGACCAAGAATGATTCGAAGGGAGGGAGCCATAGACTGTGGATCAATAAGGATGGGAATATCAGTTCGACGGTAAATGGTCTCGGGATTTTGTATTAATCCTTTATATTCTTTATCAGATCTGTAGACCTGCTGATAATGACTTTCGAGCAAGTCATTACTTTGCTTCAACTGCCATTGCAGGTAAAGATTTTGTCGGTGCTCGTGCTCTTTGACGATTCGACTGAGATGATCAAAGGTCCGAGGGAAACGCGCTGGATCCTCAATGGCCACAGGTGGGATCGATTGCCTTAGGCGCGGGTCTTCTTCACAGGAGGCCAAGAAATGTTTTGTCGATGTCCTTAATAAATCCACGGCTCGTATGGGATGAAGACCGATCGTCAGATGAAAAGACATATCATCTTGGGCTACACCCTGGTGGGGAACCCCCCGCGGTAAGTAAAGTAGGGAGCCAGGGAAAACCATCCCGCGTTGAACCGCTGCAGAAGACACATTGCATTTCGGCGGCGACCCACCTTTAGGAAGAGTGACCATAGGCTCATAAATCTGCCAGTGCTTTTTCCCCTGAACCTGAAAAATAAAAACATCGTGGCCATCCCAATGGCAAGGAAAGGTCTGGACACCGGGAGGAGTCATATAACAATTAATATTAATACGAATTCCAAGGGCTCTCTGAAATTCCCAGGCTAGGGCCCCATACTCTGGATAAAGACAATGAAGGGAATTAATTATAATGGAGCCTCCCTCAAGATTGAGAAAGTCTTGGAGGCTATGGTTTTTCAGAAATCGGGGGATCATATTGTCGTCCATGTCACGGCCCCACTTGTCTTTGAATTTCATGGCACTTAGGGGCAGCGCCGCGGATTGAAGTATACTTTCAGCCTTAATTTTCAATGCAACATGGAGATCCAGACGAGTTCGGGACGGCGAAAGCCACATCGTTCTTTTTTCATAATACCGCTTGCCAAACCCCATAACTGAGATCGGATTCAATAAATGCTGAAAAAAGGGAGTTGACTTGAACTTAGGCTCAAAATACCTTGGGTAGGTCGAGGGGTTTAGACTCTGAGAAACAGCACTTGCAAAATAAGGCGCTAAAACAGCATGGTTGCTTGGGATTCGGATAATTTGATTTTGTTCAATTGGCATCATCGATTGAACTTTAAACGGAAACCTCTAAAATGAGCAAGAATAAGAGCAAAAAAAAGATAAATTCCTCTCAGACAAAAAAAACTCGGATTGAAAAAAAAGATTATTATTTCGGACGACTCACCAAAGCCCCACTGCTCCAGAGTGGGGTTTACGGAGCCCACCAGGATAGTGATACGGGTCACTCCATTGGCGGACACATTCATCACGATAGTTCATAAGTTTTAGCATTGAAAACCATCCTGGCTTACGCGGTGAATGACCATCCCTTTTTTCTTGAAGCAATGATGGTCAGTATTCGCTCGGCAAGAAAGTTAAACCGAGACATTCCTATTGCTGCTTTCATTTATTCCGCTGGAAAAGACAGCCTTCCCAAACACGTCATTCCCTTCCTCAGGCGCCACAACGTCCGTTATATTCTAAGCCCAGCTATGGATGATAGCTGGAAAACTTTTTTAAAATGGTTCGCCCTTGAACATCTCGCCGAGTACAAACGAGTCCTCATTGTGGACGCCGACACTGTTTTTTTTGAAGACCCCCATCTACTATTTAAAAAATACAAAAAGAAAGATTTTTGGGTTCGTATAGAAGAATTTACTGATCCAAAAAAAACTTATAGAAGATTTGGAAATATTGATTGGCCCAAGCAGCGAGCCCTTGCTCATTCTCTAAATGCCCGCGAATTGCCCATATTTGGCAGTGGAGTCATGCTCTTCAATAAAGGGTTCCATAGGCGTGTAGCCGAGATATTACCAGAGTTTACCCGGCTCCACACTTTGTTTTTAGAGAAAAAGCTAGCGCTTCCTTCAAGTAATTTCTTTATTCGTGAGGAGATTGTGGCCTCTCTCGCCATGGGCCAGATTGGTCACTTTGATTACGGAATATTCAACTCAGAAGACTATGTCTGGTACAATGATTGGCTAAAGTGGAAATCTTCGGGGCTTGGAATTATCATGCACGTGGCTGCCAAATTGTACCTTGAGTTTCTCCACTATCACTTTCACGTGCCTAAACCGCAAAAGACTCGATTATGGCAGAATGCCCCCCGAAAAACAAGAATACCACAAGGGCCGCCCACCTTAGGCAAAAGGCGTTAAGAGGATTCCCTGATCATAGAGAAGCTGAGCCCAACCATACTTAGAAATGTGAATCCCGCGAACAAGCTTTAAAGAGTTGTGCGTATTTCCAAATACGCTCAAGATTTCTTTACGTTCTTTTAGAGTTAGTGAAACATTTTTAGATGGCACAGTTCGGTCAAAAAGTGAGGAGCAGTGAATACGAAATAAGGGATGTATGTAATAGGTGGCGGAGGGAGAGAGTTTACTCACTTTATTTTTAGGTAGGCCCGCATATTCAGTTAAAAACTTAAGGTAGAGGGGATCCTTGGGGGCATTTGAAAGAATACCGGGCCTCAGAAATTCAGTGGCAATGGTGAGCGGCTGGCCTGGGCCCCGCTTCAATTCAGAAAAGACCTGAGCCCAAGCCCCTTGCACAGAGTCAATACTTAAGTATTCTTGGGCATAACGTAGAGCCCGCCTACGCCAAACCTGATTTTTTTCGGGATCCAGCAAATCAATTAAAGCAAGATGAGCCGCAATAAAATCAACCCGAGGGCCATTTCCAGTCACCTGCACTGGAATTCCCATTGCGCCTCCACCGCGGACAAAATCAAGTCCTCCACCCCAAGCTGTGACCAGAGTCGGAACACCGAACCCTAATCCTTGAGCGATGGAATAGCCGAAGTCTTCACCTGGAAAAACCGTGAGGGATACCTGGGCATCGCAAGCCAAGAAAAATTCTTTCAAATCTTTCTGGTCAAGGTGCCCCTCAAATCGAACTGCGTGCCCGATGCCAAGCCTATTGATGAGTTTGGTAAGAGCGATAGCATAATTGCCCTCGGACGAAACAGATTGAGACAGCCCAACATTGTCAATTTCTCCGAGGATTGAGAGTTGGGCCTTTGGCAGAGTTTTCAAAACATGTGAAAAAACCCAGAGGAGTGCATGTATGTTTTTTTGTACCGTGATTCGTCCCGCATAAATGATCAGCGGATTTTTAGGGTCAAATCCTAATCCAAGCTTTTTCTGTTGGCGTATTTTCTTTGTTGATGGTCGGCCGCGTACCTCAGCTAAGGGAAGAGGTATGGACACAACTTTTGCCTGATTCGAGAAAGCAGCAGTCAGTAGCCGTTTTTCGGCAGTACAATTGACGACGATACAATCCTTGTTTGTGAGTATATCCTGATATTTCGCTAAGCGTCGAATCCCAGCGGATTGATTGGTTGTGGCCATAATGATTGCGGGAACTCGAAGCCCCACTTTCGTTCTCAGATAAGAAAGAATTCTAAGTCCATTGTATTTAAGGGATCCCGGCGGAAATATCAGGCATTGAGTCCTATAACGCGCGTCCTCAAGCCATTGGCGGGATAAGGTAGGATTTGGCATCCAAAGCCCGACTTCACGGACTCCATTTTTAAGCCAAACCTGACATAGACAGGGCAGGATTTGATCGAAACTTCGCCAAATGGTGGGTCCGCGGGAAAGAAGAACAAAAGGAACCTTTTTTTTTAGAGTCTTTGTCACTTCTAGCCCTTTACTATTTTGAATTATTTATAATATTATAGGCCCCATGAAAAAACAAAATCCAGATAAAAAAATTCCGATTCAATCGAAAGAAGTTCTATGGAAAAAGAATTTCGATGGGTCTATCGCCATTCTTAAACTCGATGAAACCGATTTTTATTTCAGTCTTGACGGAATCGCAGCAGAGGTTTGGGCTCATATGGATGGAAAGAAGCCCATCGCTGAAATCTCTGCAAAACTCATAAAGAAATACTCTCCCCCTTTTGCAAAGTTCCAGGCGGATGTAGCAAAACTTCTCGACACCCTAGTAAAGGAACAGCTAATCACGTTTTCCTGATTAACCAATGCTTGGCGAAGAGGTCTCTTTCAATAATAGCCCATCCCACTTTGAACCAACCGATGTGCTGACCATTAAACGTGGGCAGACGATCTCAGAGGTGCTAAACAAATCTGGCTTTAAATTTCTTCTTGAAAATAAAAGACTCCTAAATGTAATTCTGTTTTGGAATGGCATGGCAGGTATAAAAATCAATTCACCATTAACAAATACTATTCGCCTGATGCTCAATCATCCTAAAATGTATTTACAATCATACCGCGGTCACCCCTGCTTTGAAGCCTACAGAAATCGATCCTTTACCCTATTTGAATCTAAAATTGAAGATGCCCGGAAAAATAGTGTATTAAACAAACTTAGAAAAAACTCAGATGCCTCCTACAAAATTCTTGAGATCGGTTGCGGTACAGGCCGGGCCCTTCTAGACCTACAAAAAGAATTTCCCAGATCTGAAATCATTGGGATATGCTCGCCGGGCGAGGCTGAAGATTTAAATAGAGTCCGATATTTTTATGAATTTGCTCAAAGCAAATCTCAACTTCCTAAAGTTTGTGAAATTGATTTGAACAGTGAATCATTAGATAATTTTAAATATGGCTTCTTTGATTTTATTTTTTCACAGGCGACTTTGCGATATATTCGAGACAAGGCAACTCTAATCAAAGACATCTGGCATTTATTAAGACCAGGCGGAGGCGCTATTATTCATATACAACTTATGCAGGTTCTAGATCAAACGAACAAAAATGTGCCACTCAAAGATTTTTTTAATAAAAAACAATGGCAAAAACAAATTCATTACGACCACAAAACCGGATTTCTGTATATTTTCAAAACTTCTGATTTCGAAATTGATTTTGATCTAAGGCTTTTGGCGCGAAAGACAAAACACAAGACCGCAAACAAAATACCTCTGAAGAATTTAAAAGTCGGATGGTCAAGTGTTTATAAGGTCATCGGGTAAATGATTCAGTTTCATGGAAATCTCCAAGATCAACAAAAACATTATAAGAAATATCACCACCTCCTGCCGAAAAATTTCATTTCATCTCAGTTGTTAGCCAAAAATAAATCTATGGTGGCGGAAACTGAGTTTTTCGGAAGAAATGAAAAGATAGCTTTTGCAGGTCTTCGCGGCGTATAAAATAGAAGAAAGGGCTTATCCATCACACATTATAGGGCAAAGTGTTGTTGACATAACCTTAATATCTCTCAATCATTAAAAAATGCAATTAGAACCCGCCAATCAAAATACCCCCCGACCCTCACCTCAAATCCAAGAGGTCTGGAAAACAAAGGTATTGAATCTAAAAAAATCATGGGAGGAATTTACTGGAAAGCGAGTCGTAATTCAAAGTTTGCCGTTTAAGGCCATAATCGAGCTGACCCAAAACTGCAATTTTAAATGCACAATGTGCCCCCAATCTTGGGAATCAAAATATTCCAAGTATAACCCCAGCCTCAATATGTCGTTTGATCTTTTTAGGAAGCTTGCAGAACAGATTTTTCCCACATTGATAGCCGCTGACTTGCGTGGTTTTGGCGAGACAACAATGCTGCCCTATTGGCCCGAGGTTATTTCCTACTTAGAAAAATATCCGTATATTGATTGGTATTTGGTGACAAATCTTTCCCATCCCAAAGCTGAACTCTGGGAGAAAATGATTTCCCTTGGCTTTGAACTTGGTTTTTCCTGCGATGGGGCCACAAAAGAAACCTTTGAAGCCATTCGCGTTGGCGCCAATTTTAAACAGATCAGAAAAAACTTAAAAGTCATTCAGAGTGCTTTAAAACTCTACAATCGCGGACTTATTTATTTTATTTCGACAATTCAAAAGAAAAATTTCCATGAAATGGGTCAAATTGTAGAATTGGCCGCCGAGTTTTCAGTGTCGGAAGTCCAATTTAAAATGGTTCAAGGGGAAAAATGGCAGTTTTACGACCTTGATCCCCTGATTATGAAAAATCACTCTGAAGACGCCATAAATAAAGGCCTAGAACACGGGGTCAGAGTTACCTTCAATGATTGGTTTTTTACAAAAAATGTAGATAAAAATAAATTGGCTCAAGTTGAAGCGCTTCCCTCAAGAAGTACTCCAAATAATTTTCAAGTCTCCCCCGCTTTTGACCGGGATTTTTGGGGGAAAGAAGGTCTCCATGAGATTTTCACAAAAATTATGGATTTTTCCAGTCGGACTTCTATAAATCAGAAATGTTACAAACCATTTGGATTCACATATATTAACTACGAGGGTCTGATGGGGACATGCAATCACATGATTGATCCTGGAATGCTCGTCATGGGGGATCTTCGAAAAGAGTCTTTAAAGGAAATCTGGAATTGTGAAGCTTACCAAGATTTTCGTCGCCAACTTATCACAGCGACTCCCAAGGACCCCCGGTGCCAATGGTGTTTTAAGCATCGGTTAGAAGATTAATTACTTCTTATTGCGTGCGACCTTTTCATTAAAGGTTTTGCAATCTGGTGACCAATCTGCAATATGACTACCAAGGCATTGGGTTAGATTTGTCACATCGTCATATTTGAATTGATGACAATACTTATTGACCTCAACCACACACGGCCAACGTTTATAATCATTTATTCGAGTTTGTTTACACTGATCTGATAGTTTTAAATAATTTATCCAGAGGCAATTATCAAGCTCTGTGGGTTTTAATCCTTTGCAAAACTGAGACGCATCACCGGCGCACGGCCAAGGCTTCTGGGCGAACAGTAAACGGGGTGACATCAAAATGAAAATGACAATAATTGAGCTACTAAGCTTGTGGAGCATTTGAAAGTTCCTTTTCAGTTAGATAGTGAGTCATCGTTTTTAAGCGTAATACCTTTCTTGGCTGGCCCGCAAGTCCAAAATCACTTGACTTCAAATTTGGGAAAAGTGATGCTTTTTAAACGATGATTGACGTGTGTATCTGCACCCACTTTCCTAAGAAATCAACGTTCGCATTGGTTTTGCGGGCCCTTGGGGAGCAGACTCTATCCAAAAAAAAGTACCAGGTCGTTATCATAGATAACGCCAATTCCCCCGCCATTAGTTTTGATGAGGCTCCCTTTTCGATTCTTAAAGAAATGGGAGTTGACTCCAAGATAATTAGAGAGCCTCGCATCGGTATTGCTGCTGCAAGGATTCGAGCATTAAATGAAACTCAAGGGGAAACCTTGGTTTTTGTCGACGACGATAACGTGTTAGAGAAGAACTTTCTTAAAAAAGCCCAAGAGATCTTAGATGAGAATTCCGATGTTGGTTGTTTTTCAGGAAAGGTTTTTCTTCACAAAAATGTTGCGGTTCCCAAATGGGCTGAGCCCTTACTTGGCTCCCTGGCTATAAAAGATGAGGGGAACGAGCCCATTATTGATTGGTTCCGTGGAACGTGGACCAAGTGGGTTCCCGCGGCCACGGCCAGCATGGTTCTTAGGCGAAGTGTAGCAAAAACTTTTCTAAAAAATCATGCTTCTCGGCCTGAAATCTACGAATTTGGACGGAAAGGCCGCCACAATCTTATGTCTGGTGAAGATTTCTTAATCGCACTCAGTGCGGCCGATGCAGGTCTAAAATGTGGATACTTTCCCCAATTGAAAATGCACCATCTTATACGGGCAGATCGATTTACCTTAAGGCGTATGGCAAAACTTTTTTTCTCTTTTGGCATAACGGATCTCAAACGTGAGACATATTTAAATTTGCCCTTAAAACCTTTTAGAGCAATCGAATTGCAACACCGCTTACTTGCCCTCAACTACAAGAACACAGGTATAAAGGCGAGATTTTGTTATTGGATTTATGAAATGACCTATGTGAGCGGAAAAACATTTCAACTGATTCGATCGGGTCAGCCCTTTTATATCCCGAAGGGTGGTACCGGTGGATAATAAAAAATTTCCAAGAATCGCTTGTATTGGGGGAGAGGCTATTACTCCATCCCACGGAACGGGGATGATGTTTGCCAGACATTTTTCCAAATACCCGAGATCCAAAATTATCGATATGCATTATCAAACTTTCGCAAACCAATATCATTTTCAGCGAATCTTCGTTCCTCGATTTGAGCTGACCTATGAGTCTTGGGGGTCTCCGGCGTTAAAGGCCATAAATCAGTGTCTTAAAGGCGAAAAACGTGAGCGGGGTACAAGTCTTGTGTATCAAAACAAGACTTTTGCTCCGATTGCTGTGGACTGGAATAAATATGGTGGGCCACCGGAGCTTATTTATTCCACTTGTTTTTCGGCATCTGATTTTGCATTTTTACACCATGTCTATCGGAATCTTCCAAAGAAGGTCCCCATCATCCAGCATTTTTTGGATTTGGATCTCACCAACTATAATGAAATGGTTTCGTTATACCTTGAGTTATGCCCAGCTATTGTGGCCGTTTGGACTTTAACAAAACCCATTTGGTCGGCCGTTTCAAAATTTTCTTTTAGGGAGCCAGAAATGGTCCAAGCCCTGCAACAAAGAATTGTGGGTAAGAGTTTGAAGGTTCACCGCAATTTTTCAGAGGACTTTAAGCCTATTATTATTGGAAATATATGGTCAGGGAGTGCGTTCCACACTCTTCGGAATATTTGGACTTCTTGTCAGAGTGAATTAAAGGGGTTACCTCCAATTCAATGGATGGGGCATCCCAGACGATTTAAAGTTCTCAAGATCATGGATATTGATATGACGGTCAGTACCACCGACCCCGTCATAAGGGATGCTGGGTTTCTCACAAATAGGATCTTTAAAAAACGCCTTCAAAATGCAGATTTAGCCATTGTGGCGTTTAGTGGAGATTACGTAGATAAAGAACACTACACCAACTACTCGTTACCATCGCGAATTGGTGATTATTGTGCCAATGGTTTACCCCTCGTCGTCATCAGTCAAAAGAACACAGAGCCGTGGCGAATTGTAGAAGAAAATAAAATAGGGATAACCCTTGATCCTTCAGATCACCAAGGATCGGTAAAAAAACTGCTCCAATTTATCCAAGATAAAGATTTACGCGCCACGTGTGGGAACAACGCTCAAGACTTTGCCAGGCGTGAACTGAATTTGGATTTATATCAGAAAAATCTTTATCCGAAATTAATTTCTTATTCTCGAGAAAAACTCCACCGTGAATTTCTCCAAACTCATTTTTCTCCCTGAGAAATAAGGTGGCTAAACTCCCCTACGGATTTTTATTTAATCTTACAAAAATAAGTCAAAACAGTTTTTTTAATCCAATCCATAACCTTGCAAGATTTGTTTATCTCGGCCCTTTAACTTTTTTTGTCGAAAAAAAATTATGTGCTTCCACAAATACTATGCTCCTTAAGGTTATTCCCCGACACAGCGTTAAAAGCGGTGCAAACTTTAATCTTTTCTTGAGCGACATTGATTTCTATGTGGTGTCGCCTTCATCGATCACTCTGAACTGGGCTGATCAAGTCTCCCAGTATTATTCGGAACTCAAAGTGTGGTTCCCCATGCTGGGAGAGTTAGAGATCTTTACTCAAGGAGAATGGTTGGAACTTCAAAGGGTGAAAGAAGAAAATGGGCCTTTGTTAGAAATTTTAAGAGATCTCAAAAAGATAAGATGGATGGTGTTGGAGATTCAAAAAAATAAAACCGAATATCACCTCTACAAAGCAAAACGCGCCATTAGAAATATTTTAATCAAATATAAACAGGACATTCCTAAGATGGAGTTATTGAGGGAAACAAAAAATCACCAAATCATTGCAGATGGGATTTCCGCCAGTTTAAAAAAAATAATTCCCGTTGACAAGATATGCGCCCAAATCAATTTTCCCCTTCCAGAAATCTTCTCCTTTTACTCAAGAGAACTGGATTTGACCATTGGCTATGGGGATTTTTCAGATGCCGATCTTATTTTGGATCGTAATAGTATTTTATGTCTTTTAGGTCTTTTTCCGACCCACGCAAACGACGACCCTTCCTTACATTTAATGAGACAGGAACTTCGAAATACGCCAGAACTGGGGCCACATCATTTGGCGGTTTTAAAGCATGAATTCTTATACGCAAACGCCGCCCCTCGAATTCATCTTAAATGGCGTGAAGACTCTTGGCGATGGGCTTTAAGTCTTAAAGAACAACTCGAAAGTAGGAATGTCTTACTTCCTATCAAACTCGAGCCGAATTGGCCTTTTCCCAGTCCATAAACCAATGGTGCCAACCGATTTTACTCCGCCCCCTCCGTGGGGCCAGAGCCCTGTGACTCCGGGTCAAAAACCTTTGAGCGAAGATTAGTAATAATAGTATGGCCAAACCCATCTTTGCCTGAGGGGGGAGGCTCGAGCCCCAAGAAGGGGTTATTCATGCCGTATTTTATTCTCCATTTCAATAGACAGACCTTCCTCCGCAGAGCGCCTGGATGCGCGTCCTCCGCCCGAATGGCAAGATGGTTTGGGCCAGACTGAAAATTAATTTAAGTTGTGGGTAATAATGAGGTACTAAACCAATTGGGCAAAACTTGGATTTTCTTTGGAGGTGGGTCTTTTGCAACATACTCAAATTATGGCTGGGTCAGAAATTTACTGTCAACAGATATTTATTATCTTCGCCATAAGTCAGTCGTCACTATTTTCAATCTGGTCAAGGGGGAGAGGGCGTGGCTGGATACGATTCCAAGGATGTTCTCAGACCGGCAGGGAAGATCTACATTAGAGAATTTGAGCCCTCCCGTGATAACGACCTTTTGAGCGTCATCACTGACCATTCTATTAATATGTTGGATATAATGGCAAATGAGCCGATCCCCATTCCAAAATACGATGATATCAAATCTCTTCAAGGGAGCCGTGGCCTTTTTTATTGTGATCAATTCACCGGTCATAATAAGGGGCTCCATGGATCCCGAAACCACCCGCATCTCTAACTGACCTCGATGCTCTAAGGCAAGCGAAAGAAGCTTAAAATCGTCTAAACTTAAAGATTTAAATTCGCTGGTGGCCATCAAATTGAAAAAGTCCTTCTGTTCCCTTAACACCTCGGTCGAAATTTTCAAAAAAATGAATTCCCTCTTGTGGTTCGCCGTCAAAAATAATCTGTCCACGGTGGAGTACTAACACTCGGGTACAAACTCGCTTAATTTGCTCCATCCCATGACTGACAAAGAGTACTCCCCCTGAAGATTTCATGAGCCGAAGAACCCGGTGACTGACCTTTTCTCGAAAAAACATATCGGCCCCATCAAACACTTCATCTAAAATGAGAAGGCCAGTGGGGCGAGCGGAAATCACCGAAAGACAAAGTCTTGTTTGCATGCCGTTGCTGTAGAGCTTGACGGGCGCTTCAGCGAATTGCCCAAGCTCTGAGAATTCAATAGCTTCATCAATAATTTTATCAATGTCTTTAGTTCCGGGATAGATAAAGTGGGCTAAGAGCTCCGCATTTTCCCGCCCCGTCAATTCCGGCTGAATACCAAGGGCCGTGTTAAAAACTCCCCTCACGGGACCATACCTCTTTATCTTACCGGATTTGGGGAGGAACAATCCAGCAATGCAACGACAAAGCGATGTCTTTCCCACACCATTAACTCCTAATAACCCAATTCGCTCCCCTTCCGAAATGGTGAATGAGAGATCTTTTGCCACATGAAGATAATCAGCATTAGGAAATAAAGTGTCCATGGGGTCTTGGACAAGGCTAGTAAAGACATCCCTGAAATTTGTTCTTCTTTGGAGAGGTATCCGATAAACAAGATTAATCTTTTCTACCTCAAGAATCATTTTTGGATTTTTAGAGGTTGAAGTAGATGTCATTTTTTTTCCTTTGCCAATATAGATATGCAAAAATTGGAGATAAAATTCCAACCACCACCGCCGGGACGAGGGCCGAAGTAAATTGATGTATTTCAAATGAGTAAATGCAGATTCGAAAAGGTGCAATTAAAATATAGATAGGGTTAATGCCCGCTATCCACCGTAGATTTTCCGGAATATAAGACACAGGATAAAAAATAGGTGTCATAAAATAAAGGATACTTAAAGCAAACCTTAGAATGAAATTTGTATCTCGAAAAAAAACCTGAAGGGTGGCCAAAAACCAAACCATCCCTAAAACTCCGAGGATAAGAAAGAACAAAGGAATGGGGAGGAGAAGGAGTCCAGGAATTGTGACCTTTTCCATATAAGCTACGGGAACTAAAACGATTAAAAAAGCGGCGATAAAATTAATGAAATTATCAGCAATCTGGGAGGTCAAATAAACCAGTGGACTTGTGGGGTAGGATTTAAGCAAATGGCCATTATGCAAAATGGTGGGAGTCCCCATCTCTAAAGTCTGCACTATAAAAATCCAGGGAAGAAGACCTGAGGCAAGAAAAAGGTAGTAGTTGGGCACTCCAAGTTTAAGAAATTTTTTGAAAATCTGACTTTGAACACCATACATGAGAAGAGGGTTCAAGACGACCCAGAGAAAACCCGCAACGGTTTTCCGATAACGGGATTTTAGGTTGGCAATGGTAAGAACTCTCACTTGGGTGAGAAATATCTTCGACGTTTGCATAAAATAAAGGCTACCAAGGGTCTAAGGGGAATGAAAGCTTGCTTTATGTGGGGCCCCTCGTTTTTAATAGCTTCCTAGACTATGATAAAAGCACACCTTTCTATTATCATCGCCACTTATAAGCGGCCTCACCTTCTGGTGAGATGTCTTGAGAGCCTCAATTGGGCATTACAAAAAACCCCTGGGGTCATCGTCGAGTTAGGGGTGATCATTAATGGAAGCGATCCTGAAACAGAAGGCATTCTCTCCCGGTTTATTGAGAAGAATGTTCTTTTTGACCACGTAAATTTAAAAATTTCTTCTACCAGGCAGACTCCTTCAGAAGTAAGAAATATCATGGTTTCGGAGGCCGAAGGCGAATGGGTTTTCTTTCTTGATGACGATGCCTATGTTGACAAAAACCTCTTTCAAACATTTCAAGACTTAAGAGAAAAATTTCCAAAGAGTATAGTATTTGGGGGGCCAAATTTAAATCCGCCAAATTCTAATCTTTTTCAGACGGCTTGTAGTTTAGCCCTCGCCTCCCCCATGGCCACCTGGGTTTCGTCGTCCCGTTACAGAAAAGGAGAGCGGGGACGATCTTGCGGTGAAGAAGCCCTGATTCTTTGCAATCTCTTCGTGAGGAAAAATGCTTTGGGGCAAAATCCCTTTCCCTCTCGCTTCATCTGTTGCGAAGAAAATTTTTTTCTTCAGAAACAAAAAATCTCAAGGGAAGCAACTCATCTATGATTCAGAACTTTACGTTTGGCATGAGCGAAGATCAGGGCCTTTAGGTTTTGTAAAACAAATTTTCAAGTATGGGTTTGGAAGAGGTCAGTTCCTTAGGGAAGAAAAGCCAGATCACTTTTTTTATTGGGTTCCCGTAGTCTTTAATATGTATTTATTTTCATTGGGCCCCTTCTTTATTTTTACACATCTTAAATTAGCCTTCTTTCCCTTGGGGTTTTATTTTGCCGGACTTTTTCTTTCTTTTCTTCAGAGTTTATTTTCCGGCGCGTCATTTTTTACAAGTGTGATAAGCATCATAGTCTATCCCCTGATTCATGTCCCCTATGGTTGGGGCCTTGTTTTCGGGTTCACCAACGTTCCTTTGCCGATCCAGGATCTCCAAACTAGACTTAAATTGACATGAACCTATCGGAAGAATTTGATTTTCATGGTATTGGCCTCAGACTCAATGCCACGGCCTCTTTCAGAGAAAATGTTTTTCTGAAATTGAAAACAGATTTCTCTTTTGCCCGTCAAATTATTAATAAGGAGCCTGAGATTTCAATTGTTCTTAAAGAGCCTTCTACGTCAGATGGTCAAAACCTGCGGGGTGTGCCCCTTTTTAAAACCCCCATCTGCCGCGTGTATGGAAAGGGGCGCCACCGTATTTGTGACTACGGAGGGGGAACTCAAGTTCATGCCCTTAATTATGGCGGGAAAAGAAATTTCGAAATATTTTCAGAAGACGAAAATCTTCTTTATGAGGTGGCCTACACTTTAATTTTATCTTCCGTCGGTGAAGCTTTAGATTTGAAGGGTTATCATCGCGTTCATGGCCTTGGGTTTTCTTTTAAAGATCTAACCTATTTATTAATTTTACCATCTGGGGGTGGTAAGTCAGCCCTGGCTACCCTTTTGCGCGAGAAACAAGGGGTTAAATTTTTCTCCGATGAAACGCCCCTTATTAAAAAGGGGGTCATGTACCCCTTCCCTTTAAGAGTTTCAATGGTGCCAAGGGTAGCACAAGCCTTGGGAGTTGAGATTAAAGACAAACACATCTTCAAAAGAAAAATTTATCCAGAAAAAATTCTTATCCCATGGAACGATTCGGAAGTGGATTCCCCCCGCCGACTTGATGGAATCCTTGTTGGAAAGTTCATTGATCCGATAAATGGAAAACCACAAATTTCACCAGCAGGCCAGACTCTTGGCTTAAGGGGCCTTGTGCATTCGATGGTTGTAGGTATAGGGGTAGCCCAGATGGCAGAGCACATGTTGAGATTAAATGCTCTTGGAGGGTTATCACGGATTGGAGCGTCGCGGGCTAAGGAAGCCGTCATTTCATCTTTAAATTCAAAATCATTTTCTTTTCTTCTGGGACGAGACGCCAGGGAAAATGCATCTGTATTAGAAGAATTTATAGATTCTAGGGAATAATCCCACCTCCAGACATTACAGTGCCTCCAAAACCCGCCTAAGTTGTGCATCGGCATCTTTTGCTAAATTAATTATCTCTTTATCTCCCAATATCTCAAGCATAGTTGTGGGTAAAGCCATCTCGATAGAAACTTTTCCGCTACCAACATCTCTCACCACAACATTGCATGGCATAAGGCTCGTCACATCAGAATTTCTTTGAAAAATTTCGAATGCTAACTTGGGATTACAGGCTCCGAGAATGACCGTGGGCGGCAAATCTTTATTGAGCTTTTCCTTTATTTTAAGATGAAAATCGATTCGCGTAAGAACTCCGAAGCCTTCACCCTTCAGGGCTTCTTCGACGCGTTTGAGGGCTAAATCAACAGAAGAATTAATTTCTTTTTTTAAATTTACGACGTTCATTTTTTTCTCCTCAATCACAAAAGATTATTTTGCGCCAATTCCAACGAAATACAAGAACGGATACGAGTATTTTCTGTTGTCAACCCACCTTTGGTATGCCAGCCCCTTGACATTGAGGGAAAGACCATTCAATCTCTGATTCATGAGGGGATTGGGGTTAGTTTTTCTCTTGTTAACAGCATGCGGGCAAATAGATCTCCCGGCCGAAGGGTCATCGAGTAAGTACGCCTCAGGTGACTTAAGTCCATGTACACCTTTAAAACTACCTGATGAATCCATTTCTAATTCCTTACCTTCATTTGACCGTAAGGTACTTCTTCTTGCTTTAAGTATTTCCGGGAGTTTTGAGGGGCCAGACGATTGGGCCAATATTACCGATGATTTTGACGGTCAGGGATTAAGTTTAGGTCTTCTCAATCAAAATTTGGGAACGGGCTCATTGCAGCCTCTTCTTATCCGTATGAGAGATACCCACTTTAAGCAGTTTCAGAGCTACTTCTCAAACGAGCAACGTGTTAAGGTTGAATCAATGCTGAGTCTTTGGGAGGCAGAAGCCTCTAACGTTGAAACTGCAAATGCCAAATCGGCGGATTGGGCGAGATCAAATCTCTATACGGAGAACGGTTTCAAAGCATCTTGGAAAAAGTCATTTCAAAATCTTGCACGAGACCCCCACTATATAAATCAGCAGATTAAAGCCTCTATCTCCTTTCATCAAGAGACCCGACGGTTGATGAACACCCTTGGCTTAAACAATTTACGGAGCTATTTATTTTTGTTTGATACTATCACTCAAGATGGAAGCCTTCCTGGCGAAGACGTTGAAAGTTTTCTCGCTGAAAATCGCGATCTTTCGTCCCGTGAGTCCCTATCACTTATTCTATCGTTACGCCTCCGCCACGTTAAAAAGTCTTTTAGGAATGATGTAAGGATAAGAAAATTAACAATCATTGACGGTGCCGGTGTCGTTCACGGCACGTATCGAAATCTAGAACAAGAGTATTGTTTTAACGCTGACCAAGACTATTCCAATAACTAAGGACACTATTGGGTTTACCTATAAAGAGGACTGGGATCGGAGTTTGAAATTGATGGAGAAATATAAGTTGATTCAGAAAATTAAACCCACCGGGGATTACTTCACAAACCAATTTGTGGATTGTGCAAAGCAAGGAATGCGATAGATGGATATGCCAAAGGCAATTTCTCGCGCTCTCTGGCTCTCGCTTATAGGGGCACTCTGCCTATTTACCTCTGGGTGTGGGAAAATATGGGGTGGGATTACTTTCTTTGGCGGAAGTATTTTCCCTTCCACTGGTTTTGTGTATTCCTGTCCTATTCAAGTTTTTTTACTATCCAATGCCAACAACAGTAATGGTCCCGCCACTCAAGGAAGTGGTTGGACCTATTCCATCTCTCCAAATTTACCTACTGGACTAAGTTTAAATCCCATGACGGGAATTATTTCTGGGACACCGACAGTCATCACTGCAATGACCGCGTACCTCGTGACAATCACAAGTGCAATGGGGGTAACAACAGCAACCGTCAATATCAGAACTGCGAACGGAATATTGGTAAATGATTTGGTTCACGACGCCCATAACAATGTTCCCGGAACCTGCTCATCCTTGGCTTTTGGCACTTGCAACCCCCGGGCTGCAATTGAAGAAGCGATTTCCAGTGGGCCCCCCGTAATTTTGATGCCTGCGGGAACAAATATTTTAACTTTAGGTCAGCTTTCAATTACTGCGGTGATGGATGTTTACGGAGATTGTGCTCAAAAAACTGTCTTAGATGGCGCCAACGCTTCGAGAGTTCTTCACGTCACAGCAGGGCCTACAAATTTGATAAATTTAACTATTCAAAATGGTTTAGATAACACGAGTGGCGGAGCGGGAATTTATTTTGATGGAATTGCAGGTAACTTTTCAGTGACGTTACAAAATTCCCTCGTCCAAAATAATTCTTATTCGAGTGTCGCATGGTCTGGCGGCGGGATTAGAACAAATGGTGACGGTCATACTGTCACTGTAAGCATAAGCAATTCCATCATCCAAAATAACTCGGCCACAGCGGCTGGGGGCCAGGGGGGAGGACTTTCGTTAGATACAGGAAGTCAGGATACGATTACAAACTCCCTTATTCAAAATAATTCTGTCGGCGGATCGGGAGCCGGAATTTTTGTTGGAGGGGGTCCAAATACTGTTTCACAGAGTTTAATTTTAAATAATAGTGCGCCGACCGATATCGGAGGTGGAGTTTATGGAAGCGCTGGAACACTCACCTTACTTAACGATACAATCTACGGAAACACGGGCACCGGCGGAGGGGGTGTGGGTTCTGGAAACACAGGTACTATCAACATCATTAACTCTACTATTTTTGGAAATAGTTCCAACAATGGGGGAGTAAGTGGAGGCGGAATAGACACCGTAAACGGCGGCACGGCAGTTCAAGTTTCAAATAGTATTGTAGCCTCCAATCAAAATACTGGCGGACTTATGAACTGCCATGATCCCATAGCTATTTTAACATCTGGCGGTTATAACATGAGCGATAGTGGCGAATGCCCCTTTGCGTCTGGGGGAGATCGACTCACTATAAATCCAAAACTGGGGCCTCTTCAGAATAATGGCGGATCTACAAATACGTTGGCACTGCTCCCAGGATCTCCAGCTATTGGAGCCGTCTTAAATTCTAGTTGTCCCGCAACTGATCAACGTGGAGTCACCCGTCCGGCCAACGCCTGCGCGATCGGTTCTTATGAGTGATTAAATACCTTAACTGGGATCCATCTCACAACAATATCTTCGGAAGAAATACGAAAAGAATATCCCGATGCAATTGTTGGTGGGGCCTCATTATACTTTTATAATAATGGTAAAATGACTCTATTTGATAAAGCCGATGGAGATGGAGGAGCTTATGTCTATGGTCGTCAGATGCTCCCCCCAGGCATTGTACAGAAATTTTGGGTACAGGTCCCCTTTGACCCAACGACTTCACCATATCCTCAAAACGTATTTCCTGTGCCTGGGTCTACTCACAATATTGATGGTTCTTTTTATACTAATATAGGTTGCCTTTTTAACTTTAAAGATGCCGGGGGCTTTTTGGTTACGTCTATGGACCCAAATCACATGGGTCTGCAACTGGGTTCCGTGACCTTCAAGTTCTCCAGCCAAAGAATTTTCTCGATAAAATTCAATGACCCTACTGATAGCGCTTATTTGCTCGGAAGGCAGGTAAATACTTCTTCCGCAGACAGGAGCCGTAAATCTCCATCAGTGTGTTGGGAGGCGATTTGTTGAGCGTGACGCTGCCTATACAGGCAGAACTTTATTCGCAATTTTTCTGCAGAACGAGAGAGTGATTCTTTTAGAGGAGCATTTACGGGCGGATTAAAGTTAACAAGAAAATCACCCTCTCTGAACGCAAATTTATCTTCTTCTGTAGCGCCGATAAAGGGATCCACATAGAAATCTGGGATGATTCCTACGCCTTGGGTTGTTGAGGTTCCTGTCCACGCATATAGTTTTGGTCAATGTATATCTAGAATTTATGATAACCTGAAGATATCCATAAATTTAAGGGTGATTCTATTCTTGAACTTTCATTATCGCCATCATATTGGATGTTGGAATTCCAAAAAACTTAATCACCAGATCTACTATGGTAAAAGTCGATAGATAGAAAATCGCGCGTAATCCACCCTGAAAAATGATGCTGGGGCGAACTAAGGGCGCAAAAAAACGTAGCCCGCGCGTATGCCTTACCACTCTTCCTAAACTCCAATGCCAATGAACTGGACACGCATGATAAAAGAAGCTCTGAACGGCCAATCCACAGTTATTGGCCAATACGGTTAGCGTCGCCGGCTCATAAAGTACCCAGTGGCGCGGAAAATGATATCCGCCCCAATTGCCCTTTCGAAACAGGACCCCGTCCACACTCTTGGTGTTTGGCGTTTCAATAACTATGATTCCCCCAGGCTTAAGCAACCCTTTAACTCGCTTTAAAAAGGAGGTCGGGTCCGCAACGTGTTCAATGAGTTGACTCATGTTAATGAAGTCAAATCTTTGTCCACCAAAGTCGACCTGCTCAAAAGTTCCATGAAAAGCCTTGTGCCCATTTTGTCTAATAATTTGGCAGGCTATTTCATTAATTTCTACGCCATAGGTCCGAATTTTTTCGGGGTTTACAGATTTATAACAATCCAGCATCCAGCCATCTCCGCATCCGACATCGAGTAAATCAACTGGGCGACTAAGATCGATTCTGTTCAATGCCTTGCGAAGTCTAAAACTATAAACCCATTGACGTAACTGAGTGGCGTACCCCTTTTTCCTAGATGCGCGATCCAGAGTTAAACTATAAGAATGGTAATCGTCGGGATAGATCGTTGATAACTCCGAATCTGCCGGCCTCGGATTTAGATAGAGCAAGCTACATTGAGCACAGCGGACGAACGTAAATACATCGTCGGTTGTATTGTCATAATCTTCGTCGCGCCCGCTAGCAACCTCAGCGGATTGAGAGCTTCCACAATTATTACAAACTGTGCTGGTCTTCTCGATATTTGACTTCAATAATCTCATAAATCTCTTATGTATTTGGATAAAAACAATAAATAAGAATGCTGCAAATCCACACTTTGCCAGCGTCCCTTGCCATCGATTTTTTTTGCATCCAAAAGTCCACGAAGCACACTCAATCTGAAGTGTGGCACTCCTGGATAGAGGTGATGTTCGGCATGGTAGTTCATATCAAACGGAGCTACAAAAAAACATTCAATTGGATGGGCGCTATATGTTCGAAGTACGGCTCTTTTCTCTGACACCCAAGACGAGAGCGGAACATGTTCACAGAAAATACGTACCTTATCGAAAAAAATAACTAATGTGACGATCGGCAGAAACCAAAAGAGAATATAGTAATACCAATGACCAAGTAAATAAAATGCTCCCATAATTAACAACTGCACTATTGCGACAAAAACCATTCCATATCTCGGTGAGCCGTCAGCCGTTTTATTTTTTTTCTTGCCTAAAAACGTATATGCGACTTGAGTTAGTAGAAGCGATATGAAAAAATGATGTCCTAACGAAGAGATATTATTTTTTCTTTCATAGAAAGATACATCAGGATCTTTCAACTCGCCTAAGAATTGATGATGCAACAAATGCTTCGACTTTGGATTGTCATAGACACTGCCAACAGGGAAAGCCAGAAACCACCTAGCTAAAAAGTCGTTGAGCTTTTTGCTACGACTAAGCAGCCCATGAAAAGCATCATGCATCAAGATAATAAGTGCGTACTGTCTCGTGGCTATAAATACAAAAAGAAGGGTCTTCACCAAAATCCCAATCGGACGGGTTACTAAATATAGACTAACACCCAACAAAGTCCATGTTAATAGGATTTCCAAAACGCTTCTAAAAGTATCCTGCATGCAAAGTTCTCGAAGATTTACTTTCTCACTAAGTGCCTCAGCATTCGTCCCCAATTTCGATTCAATATGCTCCCTCTTCAAGGACGCTGTAGCATCTGTTTGGTATTCCATGGAGATATTTGTACGCGGAATTGAAGCTTAAAACCACTAAAAAAATTTCGTTTGAGTAGATTGGACCTTCATTGCTCAAGTCAAATTTAAAATCGGAATGTTTTGGCACACACAATCCATACGACATTAGGACTCATTGCCCTGAATGATTATTTCCCAATCGGACTAAACAAATATCGTGAATAAGTAAATAGGGAGAGGATACCTCTCCCTATTGCTATAAAATTTATTGGTAAATTTCTTCAACAATAATGATTCCAGATGCACCTGCGCCGCCATTATTACCATTAGTACCGGCAGTACCAGCGGAGCCACCTGCCCCAACTGCATAGGAATAAGTAGCCAACGGCGAGCTAATAATCGCCTCAACGTATCCACCTGCGCCACCACCGGCACCACTGTAACACGCATTTGTGTTATTTTGTCCAGCACCTGCGCCGCCAGAACCTGTATTGGCTTTTGCACTGTAACCGTCTGCCGAATCAGCAGAAGCTCCTGCCCCTCCGAAAGGAGATGATCCACCAATACCGCCGGCAAGATTTGCGCCTGCGGCACCAGAACCTCTAGTGTTATATTGTGTAGGCCCCCCTCTAGCACCACCTAAAGCAGTACCAATAGCAGCGCCTAAAGATGAGGTCCCGCCGTCGCCGCCGTCGCTTGATGCAGCACCTCCCGACCCGTGCCCTGCAACTAAGAGCGATGTGCCAAAGGTGGAATCTGTTCCATCGCCACCATTACCGAAACCTCCAGAGCCACCGCCCGAACCACCACCACCGCCACCAACCATTCTGACTCGGAGATAAAGCGGAGCGGGGCTCGTCGGGGTCGTGTATGTTGTCCCTGATGTTAAAACTTGAACGGTTGGAGCTTTCGGAAGTCCAGTTTGCCCCAGTTGAATCCAAGTTCCCGTGTTACTCAAACCGAAAAATCCAGTATTTGCAGCATCGAAAACGATTGTTCCAAATGGAGTATCTCCGGGAAGAGTTGTGTGATTCGCGATTATCGGAGCCGCGAACTGAAAATCCGCAGCCAGG
>Ga0207037_10151_pt2 | contig 23361 bp, 21 predicted proteins | sample Alteio_BWMinCont_75_FD_153268 | JGI IMG/M metagenome (GOLD analysis project Ga0207037, IMG submission 153268) | Enriched cells from forest soil in Barre Woods Harvard Forest LTER site, Petersham, Massachusetts, United States -... | ecosystem: Environmental > Terrestrial > Soil > Temperate forest >... | reverse complement strand
TCACACGAAGGATTGGTGGCTTGTGTGCCTCGGCATCCGGCCGCAGCAAGGTCAATATCATCACTTGGGACGCGAGACGTTTCTTGCTCCGGTCGCATGGAAAAATGGATGGCCCGTTGTGGGGCATGGAGGCCTCGTGGAACTCGAAATGAAAGGCCCCGCGTTTTGCAGAGCGCAACAGCCCTTTGAACCTCTGCGCGATGATTTTGATGATCCCCAGCTTCTCTTTTGCTGGAATTTCCTACGCTGCCGCGCCAAGGGCGATTGGTCCCTTTCTGAACGTCCAGGATGGCTGCGGCTTAGGGGTAGCGCCATGGATCTGGACCAGCCCGGCTCCCCGGCATTCGTAGGGCGCCGGCAGCAACATTTCCGTTGCCGCATATCCGCGTTGCTTGATTTTAAATCCGATCAGAAAAATGACGAAGCTGGCCTCACGGTGCTCATGAATGAGCGCCATCATTACGAACTTGCGATCGGCATCGTCCATAACCAACGCACCGTTTTTGTACGACGTCGCATCGGAGATCTTGCAACCGTGGTAGCAAGCCAAACACTTCAAGAAGGCCCCGTCCACCTCGAAATCCAAGCCGAATCGGACGCCTACAGGTTCCTTTATCGAGTGGGCGAGGAACCGCTGCGAATACTCGCTTCGGGGCAGACCCAATACCTTTCAAAAGAAATCGCAGGCGGCTTTACTGGTGTATATTTAGGCATGTACGCTACCGGCCATGGAAGAGATTGCGGCGCACCCGCCGATTTTGATTGGTTTGAATATCATCCTCTTTAAAACATAATCATTGGCGGGCATGGACGATCCCATACTGACGAAACTGAAAGCGCGTCTTGATGACACTTTGACCTGGCCTTGCGTCTATATCTTCAAGTTCATTGCGCCACAAAGCGAATCCGAAGCCTTGATAAAGTTGTTTCAAGGTCGTCCCACGTCCACCCGACAATCCGCAAAAGGCAATTACATCAGCATCACCGCAGAGTTGAACATGCAGAACAGCGAAGAAGTGATCACCATCTATCGCGAAGCGGCCAAGATCAAAGGAGTGATTGCGCTATGACATCATTTCCGACGACTCCCATTCAGCATGTGGCACACTCCCGGGCGAATGTGCCATGTTCAAGCCAACATGCCTGAGGAAACGATCCATTTCGAATCTCCGCGCGCGGCGCAAGCCATCTATGGCAATGATCTCCGGCTTTTGAAAACCGTCGAAGATTTCTTTGAGGTGAAACTCACTCAGCGTGAAGCCTGGTTCCTGGTAGAAGGCGCGAGTCAGGAAAACGTGAACCGTGCCGCCGCCTTCCTCGGCGAACTTGACGCCGCGCGCTCCAAAGGCGTGAACATCCGCGCCTTCGAATTCAACTATGCCCTCGAAACCTTCAAGAACTCACAACCAGGCTCCAATCTCCACACTCTCTCCGAAGTCCGCATTGAGGTTTCTTCCCGCAAGCAGTCCATCCATGTGCGCAGCCACGGTCAGCGCGATTATGTCGAGGCCATGCGCACCCATGACATGGCTTTCTGCATCGGCCCCGCAGGAACGGGAAAAACCTACCTCGCCACTGCCATGGCGGTATCGATGCTCCGCGACGGCCGCGTCGAACGCATCGTGCTCACACGTCCTGCCGTCGAGGCGGGCGAAGCCCTCGGATTTCTCCCGGGAGATCTCAAGGAAAAACTGCTCCCCTACCTCCGCCCTCTTTACGATTCATTGGAGAAAATGATGGAGCCCGATGAAATTCAGCGGCATACGGAAAAAGGAACCATTGAGATTGCGCCCCTCGCCTATATGCGCGGCCGCACGCTCAACCACGCGTTCATTATTCTCGACGAGGCCCAGAACACCACTTCCGACCAAATGCTCATGTTTCTGACCCGCCTGGGCGAAAATTCCCGCTGCGTCGTCACGGGCGACGTGACACAAATCGATCTTCCCAGCCATAAACGAAGTGGATTGCCGGAGGCGGAAAAGATCTTGGCGGGAACCGATGGCATCGCTTTTTGCCATTTGACGGAAACGGACATCGTCCGCCATCCGCTCGTTCAAAAGATCATCCGCGCTTACCAGAAACACCGGGGAAATCGTTGATCAGACCGCGATGACTTCGAGGCCGCCCATGTAGGGCCGCAATGCTTGGGGGATTTTTACCGTTCCATCCGCCTGCTGATGAGTTTCAAGCAGCGCGATGGTTAATCGTGCCAGCGCCGTGCCGGAACCGTTCAACGTGTGGCACGTCTGATTCTTCCCCTCCGCGTCCTTATAACGAAGGCTCATCCGTCGCGCCTGGAATGACTCGAAGTTGGAACACGATGACACTTCGAGGTAAGCATCCACGCCAGGACACCAGACTTCGATGTCGTAGCATTTGGCCGCTGAGAATCCCATGTCGCCAGCGCAAAGCAGGAGGACTCGATAATGCAGCTCAAGCGCTTTGAGCACCGCCTCCGCGTCGACGACAAGCTTTTCCAGCTCGTCGTATGAATCCTCCGCGCGCGTGATCTTCACAAGCTCAACCTTGTCGAACTGATGAACACGAATCATGCCGCGCGTGTCTTTGCCGGCCGAACCGGCTTCGCGCCGGAAACAGGGTGTGTAGGCGCAAAGTTTGAGAGGGAGCGCCTCGAACTTCAAAATTTCCTCGCGATAAAGATTGGTGACTGGCACTTCGGCAGTAGGGGCAAGATAAAGAGGATCATCGCGCAACGCGTACATGTCTTCTGCGAATTTCGGAAGCTGCCCAGTGCCCACCATGGCCTTCTCAAGAATCAGGTAGGGAGGAGAAACTTCCTGATAGCCATGCTTCTGAGTGTGCAGATCCAGCATAAAACTGATGAGCGCCCGCTGGAGGCGTGCTCCAAGTCCCCGATGACAGACAAATCCTGAACCTGAGATCTTGGCGGCGCGTTCGAAATCAAGAATGCCGAGCTGGGTGCCGAGGTCCCAATGGGTCTTCGGCTTGAAATGATATTTCAAAGGCTCTCCATATTGACGCACCTGCTTGTTGTCCGCAGCCGAAGTTCCGTCAGGTGTGCTGGGGTGCGGGATGTTTGGGATAAAAAGCGCTTTTTTCTCAAGAGCTTCCTCAACTTCACGCAGCATCTGATCCAGTGAGGCGATTTGATCGCCCACCTTTTTCATCTCTCCGATTTTTTCGGAAGCGTCGCCTCCCTTCGCCTTGAGCTGCCCCACTTCCTTGCTCACCAGATTGCGTTCATTCTTGAGCGTGTCCACTTCCTGTTGGGCGGCGCGGCGGCGCTCATCGAGCTGCCAGATGCCTTCCAGCGCAGCGGCGGCTTCGCTGGAACGCCGTGATAAGGCGGTCTTCGCTTCGTCAAAATGGTTCCTCAAATATTTCAAATCGAGCATCGCATCGGTTTATCGCGGGCAGAGGTGAAAAGCAAGCTGGGTGACATGCCTTCCTGCATCCAGAATCGATCTGTGAGACTTCCTGCGATGAGTGAAAAGGATGGAACAGCGACGGCGACTTCACTTACAATCCACATTCCTCATGAAGTTCACATGGAATCAGGTGCAGCGGTCCGTAGAACGGATCATTGAAAATCTCGGATGCTTCGCGCTGCTTGCCACCGCCCTCTCCTATTTTGGACGCCACGCCTGGTGGACGGACGGCTTCACGCATTTCCGCGCCCAATATGTCGGCATTCTTGTACTTGCGCTCGTCCTATGGCAGCGCCGCTACAAGTTGCCCTGGATCGTACTGGGGATGATCGGCCTGGTCTGGAACGCGAGCTACGTTCTGATGCTTTACCGCGGCGACATCCAGAAGGGCACGACACAAAACTATTTCACAGTCCTGCTTTTCAATGTGCGCTCCAAAAACACATCTTATGAACAAGTTCTCAATTATTTCAAAAAGTCCAAGGCGGATGTCTTTGTCGTTGAGGAAATCACAGAGAAATGGGCCGAAAGACTCGAGCCGTGGTCCAAAACGTTCGTGAGCCATCTGGAATTGCCGCAGGAGGACAATTTCGGACTGGGGATTTATTCGCGCTATCCACTCGAACATCCGAAGATCAATCCATTAAGCGAAAACACCACTCCCTCGCTGGAAGGCCATTTCTGGTTCAATGGAACGCAGGTCCATCTCCTCGCTGTTCATGCTGTTGCCCCGTTGAGCCATGCGACATGGAAAGTGCGCAACAACCAACTCGACTCGATAGGAGCCTGGTGTCTCGATAAAAATTATAATGCGGTGATTGCCGGAGACCTGAATGTGACACCATGGTCTTCTTTCTTCGACCGGCTCTTGAGCAAGGGCCGCCTCGTCCATATGCGTCGCGGATTCGGAATCGTGCCAACTTGGCCGTGCAGGATGCCGCTCCTCGAGATCCCGATCGACTCGGTATTGGTGCAAAACAATCTCGAAATCGTGCAGGTGGAACGAGGTCCCGCGCTCGGTTCCGATCATTTTCCGGTGCTTGTCACGATCCAAACACGAGACTAGCTCCATTTCTCACGGCATGGCAGAGGCTCGCGAGGTCGTTCTATTGCCTCTTAATCTTCAACCTGATATCCTGTTGCCTTCCCACATGAATTCCATTGCACTTCTTTTCCCAGGGCAAGGTGCCCAATTTGTCGGAATGGGTAGAGAATTTTTTGAATCGAGCGACCCCGCCCGCTCCGTCTTCGAAAAGGCGAATGAAATTTTAGGCGTCGATCTCGCGCGCGTCTGCTTCGAAGGGCCTGAAGAAAAATTGACGCAAACCACATGGTGCCAGCCGGCCCTTTTTACCCACAGCCTTGCTGCGCTCGCCGCTGTCCGAGCGGCTTTCCCCCAGCTTGCCTTCCAGGCTGCAGCGGGACTTTCCCTCGGCGAATTCACAGCGCTCACCGCCGCCGATTGGTTGAGCTTCGAGGAGGGGCTTAAAATCGTCCGTCGTCGTGGAGAACTCATGCAACAAGCCTGCGAAGCGACGCAAGGTGGAATGGCCTCCATCTTGGCGATAGAACTTGAGCCCCTGCGCACGGTCTGCGCGGAAAGCGATGTCGATATCGCAAATCTTAATTGTCCGGGTCAAATCGTCATTTCCGGATCGAAAGCCGGCATTGAAAAGGCGGTCGCGCTCGCGAAAGAAAAAGGAGCCAAACGCGCCATGCCTCTCACCGTCGCCGGCGCCTATCACTCGCGGCTCATGCAATCCGCCGCAACCCAGCTCGCCGCCGCCCTCGAACCCGTCTCATTCCAGCCATCTTCCATTCCCGTAATCTCCAATGTCACCGCTCAATCCCATGACCATCCGACGCTTAAGCAACGCCTTGTGGAGCAAGTCACCTCTTCGGTCCGCTGGGAGGAATCGATGCGCCATCTGATTTTGCAGGGTTTCAGCACTTTTCTCGAACTCGGCCCGGGTGAAGTGCTGGCTGGCCTTATGAAACGCATCGATCGCAGCGCCACCGTGCTTACCATCGGCAAACCTGCCGATCTCGAAAAGCTTCAGCACCTCACCCCGCAACACGCTTAACCGAATGACCCACTCATCAAAGCGTGCTTCTGCCTGATTGCATTCCCTCTCTTATGAACCTTAATCTCACTGGTAAAGTAGCTCTTGTGACGGGGTCGGGACGGGGTATTGGCCGCTCGATCGCGCTCGCCTTCGCGTGCGCGGGAGCCGATATCGCCTGCCTCAGCCGAAGCGAAGCGAATTCGAAACAGACTGCCGATGAAATTACTGCCCTGGGCCGGAGAGCCATTCCTTACGCCGTGGATGTGGCCGACTCAAAAGCGGTGGATGCTGCCGTCGAAAAAATTTTGGCGGATTTTGAGAAGGTAGATCTTCTCGTCAATAATGCAGGCATCACAAAAGATGGACTCCTCATGCGCATGCCTGAAGCCGACTGGGACTGCGTCATTGCCACGAACCTGAGCGGAGCCTTTCATTTCACGCGCGCGTTGAGCCGGTCGCTTCTCAAACAGAGATCGGGAAAGATCATCAATATCACGAGCATCATCGGATTGATCGGCAATGCTGGCCAGGCCAACTATGCGGCCTCCAAGGCAGGCCTGATTGGTTTGACGAAATCCACGGCGCGCGAGTTCGCGTCACGGGGCATTACCTGCAATGCCATCGCCCCCGGCTTCATCGAAACGGACATGACGCATGAGTTGAAAGAAGATCTGCGTCAAAAGCTGCTCGACAAAATTCCTCTTGCCCGGTTCGGAAAACCTGAAGATGTCGCTGCGGTCGCTTTGTTCCTGGCGAGTTCCGCGGCGGATTACATCACGGGACAAGTGCTGACCGTCGATGGCGGGATGGTGATGTAACCGGGATGGGCTGTTCTCGACGAAAAAGAAATCGACGACGTGAATTTGGAGTGGCTGCTTCTAAATTCTCTCATAGGAACTCCATGCGTTCCGTTCGAAAACATCCACACGCGCAGGAGGGATATTCAACCAGACCACGTCTGATTCGCATTTTACAAATCTTGGAAACGGCGCATGGACATCTGGCCGTAGATCGTAGGTGAACTGGACGAACCGTCCTTCCTCGGTCAGACATCGTTCCACCTGACGCCCGATTGCCGCCACCAAATGTTTCGGAAGCGACCGCAATGGAAGGCTGGAAATCACGAGATCGACGCGGGGTCGTGCCATGGCCAGATGCGTTGCAAGCAGATCCCCCATATATTCGGCGCCTCCATGAAGAACCGTGATTTCCGGAAACCGTCGCTTGAGGAGTTGTGTCAACGGAAAGGAGCGCTCGATGGTGATGACCTGTTTCGGATGCACGCCGCGCTCGAGGATCCCTGTGGTGATGGCACCGGTGCCGGCACCGAGTTCGACAAGCACCCCATGAAAATCATCCGGAATAAAGGAAGCGATGCGATCGGCGAGCTGGCGGGAACTCGGCAGCGCTGCGCCGATACTGCGGGGATTCGACAGAAGCTCCCTGACAAACGCACCGAACGACAAAATGCCGCCCAAGTCTTCAGGGCGCCCATTTGATTTCCAATCCTCTGGTGGGAGAGTGTTTCGTGAAGAAGCCAATTTGGAATTCACAACATTCTCTTGCATAGCAAATCAATAGGGGAGGAGGTCAAGCCTGTTGATTGGAACCATTCGAAATCACAGATGACATCCGGACAAAGATGTGCCACTTTTGTCGGATATGCAAAGATGGATTATTTCATTCATTGCCACCCTAGTTCTGAGCCTTTCCGTCATGTCAGCTGAACCCACGAATACCGAGGAGAAAACGTCTATGACCGCCCCCACGACCGATGAAGTTGCAATCATTCAAACCACCGAGGGGGAGATGGTCATCGGTTTTTGGCCCGACGTGGCACCCAAGACAGTCGAAAATTTCAAGAAACTGGCCAAGGCCGGATTTTACGACGGCACGGCATTTCATCGCATCATCAAAGGCTTTATGATTCAAGGCGGGGATCCCTTCTCCAAGAATCCGGACGATGATCGGGCAGGCACCGGCGACCCGGGCTATAAGATCAAAGCCGAGTTCAGCAAAAAATCTCACCAGCGCGGAGTCATTTCAATGGCCCGCTCTGCGGATCCCGATTCAGCTGGCTGTCAATTTTTCATCTGTCTCGGCAACGCGAGCTTTCTCGACGGCAAATACACGGCCTTCGGCCAATTGATCAAGGGCGACGAGGTCCTTGGCAAAATCGGCGACACGCCGACCACCACGGGTTCCGATGGCCAGAAAAGCAAACCAACCAAGCGGATCGAGGTCAAGAGCATCAAAATTGTATCCGCGACCGACGTGAAGTAATATTCCAAGTGAGGATCCGAAGGTCCCAATAATTTCTTCTGGGCTGCATTTTGACAGCCACAAGTATCATCACCACTTTTGGGGCTCCAGCGAACAATACAACGACATCAATTTATAGGAACTGAATCTTTCACCACACAAACCTTAGGCTTGAGGCATCTTCATTGTCGCGCCTTTTTGTGGCTCAATCCCCTCGCCTCTTCCGAATCGCGTGCTCGTAGACTTTGACGTATTCGTGCGCGGAAGCTTCCCATCGGAACTCACGGCTCATCGCCTCTTTGCGCATGCTAAGGATGTGTTGCGGACGATCCCACCAGGTCGAATTCGCCCAGCCAACGGTGTAATAAAGCGCGTCCGCTGAAATATCCCAGAACTTGAATCCCGTCCCACGACCGCTTCCTTCGTCGTAGTTCTCCACGGTATCATTGAGGCCTCCGGTAGCCCGCACGATCGGAAGCGTTCCATATTTCAGCGAATACATTTGGTTCAATCCACAAGGCTCATAGATGGATGGCATCAGAAAAAAATCACTTCCCGCTTCGATCCAATGACTCACCTCGTCGTTGTAGCCCATATGGACGCCGACGCGTCCGGAATAACGCCGCGCGAGATCCTGAAAAAAATCTTCGGTATGTTTGTCACCGCTCCCAAGCACGACAACCTGCAACATCATCCCATTGAGCGCTCGTGGCAGAACATCGTGCAGCAGATCGAACCCCTTCTGCTGCGCAAAGCGTGAAACAATTCCAAATATCGGCACATCTCCGCGCACTTCCAGCCCGAAACGCCTTTGCAGCGCTTCCTTGCACACCACCTTGCCCTGCATGTCACGGCGACAATACTTCGCAGGAATGAGCGGATCATGTTCGGGATCCCAATGCTCATAATCCACGCCGTTGAGAATACCGAAGAGGTCGGCCTGCCGATCGTGGAGCATCGGCGCAAGTCCCTGGCCACCGAGGGGGCTCAAAAGCTCGTCGCGATGCGTCGGCGATACGGTGGTAAGGGCGTCGGAAAAATGAATGCCAGGCTTGAGCAAGTTGATTTTCCCATGATCTTCAAATTCAGCGGGATTCCAATGCTCCTCTCCGATTCCAAAATAGCTAAATGCGCCCGGATGATACACCCCTTGATAGCCGATGTTATGAATGGTCAGGACGCTCGCTGTGTTCGAGAGGGGCGAAAGAATTTTGTCCCAGGTTTTCAAAAAGACGCAGGCCAGCGAAGTTGGCCAGTCATGGACATGCATGACATCCGGAATGAAATTGAGATCCTTGCAAATCTGCATGGCCGCTTTGGAGAGCAGCGCAAAACGAAAGGCATTGTCTCCATATTCGCCCCATGACTCATGGTAGATGCCGGGACGTCCGAAAAAGCGCTCGCAGTCAACAAACCAGACCGGCACCTGCTTGTCGAGGATGGCAAAATAAATGCCCACCCATTGCTCCTCGCCCCGACCCATATGCACGCAGCAGGAGCGGTCGAATCGAATCCCGTATCTTGTGCGATCTATGGAGGAATAGAGCGGAATCACGATCCGTGCGTCATGTCCCATCATGCGCAAGGTTTTGGGCAACGCAGCCACGACATCCGCAAGCCCTCCCGTTTTCGCGTAAGGAGCGCATTCGGAGGAAACAAAAAGGACTTTACGCTCGTGATCCATGGAAAGAGTCCTTGCCTACTCGAGCAGAATCTTGCTCCGCAGGAAACTCCAAACAAGCGCCATGGCAAGAATGGCAAGATTGCGGCAGGATCATCTCGGAAAAAGCTCGATCAAGCCTCTGTAAAGGCTCTCATTTGCAATTTGTCTTTGCCATTCCCGCTCCCCTTATGAATCATTCTCACGATATGAAATTCCATGCAGCCGTCGCTGAAAAGGCACCCCTTCGTCTTCCGCTTATGTTTGGGCATTTCGTGCCATGGTTCACACTGAAGGGAAATGATTTTTCCCTGCCAAAAGACGCGATGAGCGACTTGAATTTCAAGCCAAAGATTGAAGACTACCGTCACTGGAACGATTCTCGCTCGGTCTATCGCCGGACTCATCTGCATATGCCGGCGATCGGCATCTACGATTCACGCAATCCTGATGTCATCGAATGGCAAATTCAGACCGCGCTCCGATTCGGCGTGAGCGGCTTCATCATCAACTGGTACGGCAAACACTCCGTCGAAAATATTCTCACACTCCATTTCCTCCGCGGATTGAAGCGCTGGAATGACGCTCACCCCGATCAGCCATTCCTCTATTTCTTCTCCATCGATTCCCAATGTTTGTGGCCGTCGGAGGGCAAACAGCCGGTTCGGCTTGAGGAGGATTTCGCCTACATCCGCCAGCATCTCATCCACGATGCCTATCTGCATCGCGATGGACATCCCGTTTTTTCCGTTTTCCCCTACGAAAATAACGTCGCGACATGGCGAAAAGCCCTCAACAGCGTCTGGGATGAAAACGGCGCCGATCTCATCTGGATGAACAGCGCGCCAGGCGGCGGCGAAAACGCTTTTTATCCATGGATCCAACCCGACAAGGATGCGGTGGATCTCTCGAGCTCCTACACGTGGCAAAATCCCGACAACGTGGGCGACGCATGGCTGACGCAGCTCTATCATTCAGCGTCGTCTCTCAAACAGCCTCCTGAATACATGATGGCGGGAGTGTGGCCAGGCTTCGACGACCAGCTTGTGTCGTGGGCTTGGAACGCCGATCCGGAAAATCCGAAAATCCGGCCCCGGGTGATGTGCCGCGAAACGACGCGTGGTAACACGCTTGAACTCACGTGGCAGGTCTATTTAGCCTATCTTGCAGCATGGGCGCGTCACGACGCGACCGCGCGGGTTCCGGTTCCGCTCATCCAGCTCGTCACGTGGAATGATTACGCGGAAGCAAGCACGGTGGAGCCGACACGCGATTATGGCGAAGCTCCGTTGAGCATCTGCAAAACCAAACTCGATGAAGCCCAGCGCATCTGGAGTCAGCGGAAATAGATTTATTTCAATCTTGCAGGAAGCTGTTGGACAACTTCCTTGACGCGCTGGGCTGCATCCCGATGCGAGATGAGCAGCGCATCCTCAGTCTCGACCACCAGCAAATTTTGCACGCCGAGCAACGCCACCGGCTTTCGGGTCAGAACGAGACATCCCCGACTGTCCACAACCACATGTTCGCGCGGACAGACGTTTCCATCAGAGTCCTGAGGAAGATGGGCGTGCAACGCGGTCCAGGATCCCACGTCGTCCCAATCAAACCTGCCTTCGGCGACACAGATGTTTTTCGCTTTTTCCATCACTGCGTAATCGATGGAAATCTTTTCCAAAGCGAGAAATCCCTTCCGCAAAAAACCGCGTGGATTTTTCTGAAGGGCGTTCCAACCTTGCGCGTGAGCGCGGGAATATTTGCGGAATGCGTCGCGAATCGCGCGAGCCGACCACACAAACATGCCCGCATTCCAGTAAAAGTTCTTTGACTTCACCATGCGTTGCGCGCGGGCGAGAGCTGGTTTTTCCAGAAACCGGCGAACTCGGAACCTTCCCCTTCCAAGCTTGGGGCCGCGTTCGATATATCCATACGCACAGCTCGCCTCCGACGGTTTGATCCCGATCGTGACAAGCACATCCTGTTTCGCAGCGAGATCAAAACAGTCGCGTAGAATTTTTAGATAGCCCTCCGTGTCGCGGATGAGATGGTCCGCGGGAAGGAGCGCCATGACGGCATCCGGATCGTGTCGCGCTACGGTGGCGCAACCCAGCATGACGGCACCGGCAGAATCTTTTCCTACCGGCTCAACAATAAATCGTGATTTCAAGAATTTGGGCATAAGCCGCGCCATGGCGCGGGCCTGCACCGCGTTGGTGATGATCCAAATGCGTTCGATGGGAATCATCGGCAGCAGGCGTTTCACGGTCATTTCAATCATGGACTGTCGACCAAAAAGCGGCAGGAGCTGTTTGGGGCGATTCTCCCGGCTCCAGGGCCAGAAACGTTCGCCTTTTCCACCCGCCATGATCAGCGCGTGAAGATGGGAGGAATGAGGAGTGTCTTTCATCGATGAAATCACGCAATGGCGCGCGTGAGGGAGCGCACGAAGCGCGAAACCTTCGGAGCGAGGTTGCGCTGGCCATCGAATTGAGCGATGCAATGGACGATCGCGCTGCCAACCACACAACCATCGGCCAATCTGGCCACTTCCGCCACCTGCCGCGGTGTTGAAATCCCAAATCCCACTACAACGGGCACTTTGGTATGTTTTCGGATTTCCTGGATTTTTGACGTGACGCCCTTGCTGACGTGTTTCTGCATGCCGGTGACCCCTTCGCGTGAGACGTAATAAATAAATCCCTTCGCCCTTTGGGCGATGCGCTTCAGACGAACTCCATCCGTCGTTGGAGCCACGAGATAAATGGGATGAAGACCGGCGCGCGCCATCAGTTTTTCATAATCACCCGATTCCTCGGGAGGGAGATCGAGATTCAGAACCCCATCAACTCCCACACGCGCTGCGTCGCGGACGAAATGCTTGATCCCGTAATGATGGATGGGATTAAAATAAGTAAACAGCACAATCGGCATCTTGAGCCCGTGCGCGCGAAGCTCCCGAACCGCTCGAAGCACCCCCCGGAGATTCGTTCCAGACCGAAGGGCGCGATCCTGGGCAAGTTGGTTCACGACACCATCGGCGAGAGGATCGGAAAAAGGAACGCCAAATTCAAGAATGTCCACACCCGCGTGTTCGAAACCCTGCGCCAGGCTTGCGGTAGCGGAAAGCGAAGGATCGCCGGCGGTAATATAGGCAATAAAAGCCTTGCGACCTGCTTTGCGAAGTTGAGAGAAGCAGAGATCGATGCGATTTTCGGATTGGGACTGGCTCATGGGAAACCCAACGACTTAGCAGGCTGCTGAAAAAATGGCAATGATCACGTTGCATCTTGAATTTTAGCCAGGAAGCATCCTGTCGGGACCGCCTTGAGCCCCATCTTCCTGAATGCCTATTCAACATCAGAGTTGATTCCTGTCCTGTTTCGGACGAGAGTAAAAAGGGCTCTGAAAAGAATGGAATGGTCTTGCCGAGGGAAACAAATCGAAGCAACGTAACCCTTTTTAGCTGTGAACGTCTCCCCATGATGGACATCAAACCCAAGATCGAGCAGGCCCTGAAACAGCTTCAGAGAGTCATTGTTGGAAAAGACCGTTCGTTGCGCCTGGCTGTTTGCTGCCTTCTCGCCCGCGGTCATTTGTTGATCGAAGACTTGCCGGGCGTCGGAAAAACCACCCTTGCCCGCGCGCTGGCGCGGTCCCTCGGACTGGACATGCACCGCATTCAATTCACCAGCGATCTCTTGCCTGCAGACATCCTCGGCGGCAGCATTTACGACCGCGAAAGCCAATCGCTCGTGTTTCATCCCGGCCCGATCTTCGGCCATATTGTTCTGGCGGATGAAATCAATCGCGCCACGCCAAAAACCCAAAGCGCGCTCCTGGAATCGATGGAGGAATGGCAGGCGACCATTGACGGCCAGACTTATCCGCTGCCACAGCCTTTTTTCGTGATTGCCACGCAAAACCCACATCATCTCGTGGGAACTTATCCGCTGCCCGAATCACAACTCGATCGTTTTCTGATGCGCATCGAACTCGGATTTCCTGATCGCGAGGCCGAACGCAAAATGCTTTCAGGCCCAGATCGCCGCGATCTCGTCGATCAGATTCCCTCCGCTTTCACAACCCAAGAAATTGTGGCTCTGCAGGAAACCATCCTCAACATTCACGTATCGGAGCCTTTGCTCAATTACGTTCTCGATATCCTCGAAGAAAGCCGGCGCAACACCAACGGAAATCACGGCCTTTCGCCCCGTGGAGGCATGGCGTTGCAGCGCGCTGCGCAGGCGTGGGCGTTGATGGAAGGACGTGAGATGGTGCTCCCCGAAGATGTCCAAGCCGTCGGACCTAGCGTCATGGCGCATCGATTGAAAACGTCATGGGACGGCTCAACACACTCAGGAGCCGCCATTGCGGACCAATTCTTGAAGAACATCCCCCTGCGGTAAACGCGTCATGAGCTTTCGGGATCGAAAAATCCGGGTCACACCCACCCCTTACTTTCTCATGCTCGTCGGGATTACGATCGCCGTTTTTTTTGCGGCATTTCAATACGAAAACAATCTCTCTTACCTCGTTCTCGCCCTGATGGTCAGCGCCACCACGGTTTCCGTGGTGCATACCTATCGTAATCTGGCGGATATTGAAGTCGATGCCATCCCCATGCCTCCCGTTTTTGTGGAGGACGCCGCTCTTCTGAAGCTTGACGTCTACAATCATAAGGGAATCGCCGCCTATTCGCTGATGTTCGACCTGCCGGGTTCCCGGGTGCTGGACAAACCGATGCGACTCGATCACATATCCCCCGCGAATAATCATATCCTGGAACTGAAACTCGATGCGACGCACCGGGGCAAACATCGAATTACAAGTCTGCGCGTTTCGAGCAGCTTCCCTTTCAGTCTCTTTCGCGCTTCATTCAGCCAGCCCATCGCGACCGAATATTTTGTTTATCCGAAACCAGAAAGCCTCAGGCCATGGCTGGAGTCCGTCGAGGAGTCAACCCACGGGCATCAAATGGCAAAAACAAGCGGTGACGATTTTTATGGCTGGAAAAGTTACCATCCGGGCGACTCCCTGCATCACGTGAACTGGAAGGCCTTCGCGCGCGGCCATCCGCTGCTTGTTCAGGAGTACGCAGGCAATCATACGCCTCTCCTCTGGTTTGACTGGGAGGGCTTAAACGAATTCGAAGCGGAAACAAAACTTTCCCAGATCGCATTTTGGGTCATTGAAGCTCATCAACAAGGAATCCCTTACGGCCTGCGGCTGCCAAATTCGCTCGTGCCGCCCGGAACCGGTAACAATCATTTTCATCAATGTCTGCGCGCCTTGGCTCTTTATTCCTGAAGTGGATCTTTGCGAAGGGAAAGCTTCAGCTCACGCCCTCCCAGGTGCGGGCATTGCTGCTGACCGCGGCTTTCGTCCTCTTTCCTTTTGTTTTCTATCTTTCCTGGTATATCACCCCGCTTTTGCTGCTTTTTGTGGCATGGCGCTACTTCCTTGAAGTTCGCCAGACCGCCCTGCCTTCCTTCTATACCAAGCTCGCGCTGCTTATTATCGTCATCTCGATCATTCTCCTGGACCAGGGCACACTGCTGGGACGGGACGCGGGGACGTCGTTTCTCATGGGGCTGCTCGGCATCAAGCTGCTGGAACTTCGAACGTCGCGTGACTTTACAGTCGTCTGTCTTCTCTCTTTTTTCATGGTCGCCGGCGCCCTCCTCTTTTCGCAGTCGATTTTCATGGTGGGTTATCTTTTGGTCGCCATCGTCCTTATCTTTGCCGCCCTGGCACGGCTTCACAGCACCTCCTCCGATCACGGCGAATGTTTTTCAAGCTGGCAATTCTCGTCGCGGATTTTTCTTCAATCCCTTCCGCTGGCCATCCTGATCTTTCTTTGTTTCCCGCGGTTCCAGGCGCGTTGGGCGTTCCAGCTCCGCCCCGCAACCACGGGCCTTTCCGATTTCATGCAGCCCGGAGACATCGCACACCTCGCGACGGATGAGCGGGTTGCATTCCGCGTCGATTTCCCGGAGGAGGGAAAGCCCTCAGGCGCGCTCTATTGGCGGGGCCTTGTATTTTGGAATACCGATGGCCGCGAGTGGCATGTGGGAGCGCGCCACCTGAGCCAGCAAAAATTGGTTCCCAAAGAAGCTTCGGTTCTTCAAAAAATCACGCTGATGCCGCATTCGCAGAAATGGATGTTCGCGCTCGATTATCCGATGGCTTCACCTCCCGGGACATCCATCTTCTGGGGCAACGTGATCGAATCACGGACCATCATTTTTCGGAAAATGCAATATTCGGTGCGCTCGTCCATAGGCGCCCATCCCCAAGACATGTCCGAGGACATCAAGAAGAAATCGTTACAACTGCCAAAGCAGCTGAGCCCCCGCATTGTTCAGCTCGTCACCGCATGGCAAGCACGAGCGAAAAGCCCTCATGATATCATCCGATCCGCCCTCAATTATTTCCATGACGGTGGATTTCTCTACACCCTGAACCCAGGCCGTTATGACAATCTGGATCCCTATGGCGATTTTCTCTTCAACCGCAAACGGGGTTTTTGCGAGCATTTCGCGGGTTCGTTCGCGCTGATGATGCGCATCGCGGGCATCCCCTCACGCCTGGTAGCGGGCTATATGGGAGGCGAATACAACCCATACGGACATTTTCTGACGGTACGACAGGCCAATGCGCACGTCTGGACGGAGGTATGGATTTCCAATGAAGGCTGGGTGCGAGTGGATCCGACGGGATCGCTTTCCTTGGATCAGATTGAACAGAGCGTTCAAAATCTTCTCAATGCCAGCGGCGCCGCTTCGGGAGGAGAAGATACGCGAGACGCGGGTGCAAGCGGCATTTTAGCGCACCGGTTCGTTCGGATTATGCACCTCTGGCGCGAACTGGTGGAGGATCGATGGGACCGATGGGTGCTGGGTTATGACATGCAGGTGCAAGAGGACTTCTTTAAATCCCTCGGCATAGGATCGTTTGCATGGCTGGTCATATTTGCCACTTTTGGAGGAGTCCTTTTCTTCACCCTTCTCGGAGTGGCGTGGTGGTTGAAACGACGCTCAAAATCTGCGGATCCACTCGAGGGAATGTACCGATCGTTCTGCCGGCGACTTTCTGCAGCGGGTGTGGAGCGCAGCCTTTGGGAGGGGCCTGTCGATTTCGCGCAACGTGCCGCGCAATCCCTTCCTTCGGACGCGCGCGAAATTAAAAAAATAGGCATCCTCTATGCCGAACTGCGTTACGGTCCAAGTCATCATACCCACCGCATGGCAGAGTTTCAAAGCCAGCTGCGCGCCTTTCGTCCTAAGGAGCGAAGTCATGAAATCTAACGCCAAATACGTCGAGCTGACCCCCGCGCTCTACGACTACATGGTAAGGCAACGAAGTGAGGCAGCCGATCCCATTTTGAAGTCGCTGCGTGCGGAAACAGCTGCATTGGGTGACGTGAGCCGCATGCTCATCAGCGAGGAACAGGGAAGCTTTTTTACATTGCTCGTGCGCGCCCTAGCCATCCGATCCGCCATCGAGATCGGAACGTTTACCGGCTACAGTTCGATCTGCATCGCCAGGGGCCTGCCTTCAAAGGGACGCCTCGTTTGCTGCGATCTCAGCAAAACGTGGACCGCCATCGCTCAAAAATATTGGAAGCGCACAGGAGTCGCCCGAAAAATTCGCCTCAAACTCGCCGCAGCCGAAGACACGCTTCGCAAACTGGGAAACCAATCTTTCGATTTCGCGTTCGTTGATGCCGACAAAACCAACTACGACCTCTATTACGAGCTTCTGCTGCCGCGCCTGCGCCGCAACGCGCTCATCATTTTCGACAATTGCCTTTGGGGAGGAAAAGTCATCCTCGCGAACCATCCGGATGCCCGGGCGCTCCATGCATTAAACCAGAAAATTGCCAAGGATCCGCGCATTGAGGCTGTCCTCCTTCCAATCAGCGACGGCCTCATGATCTGCCGCAAAAAATGACATGAACTCAACCCATGGCTTGGTCGTCCTATTTCTCATTCTGTTCGTTTTCCAATTTGTGCTCGAGCGTTTCCTCGCCGTGTTCAATCTCCGGCATATCCTCGCCCATCGGGATGCCGTTCCCGAACTGCTCAAAAACGCTCTTTCTCATGAAAATTACGAAAGGAGCATTCGCTACGCGAAAGTGCGCACTCGCTTCGATCATGTCGAAGCCTGCTTCGATGCCGCACTCGCCCTCGTCTATCTTTTTTCCGGCGTGATCCCGTGGGGGAACGCTCGGATCCAACATCTGGGCTTGGGAACCCTCGCAAGCGGCGTCCTGTTGATCGGCGGTTTTCTATTCGTAAACTCGCTTCTGTCACTTCCTCTCGAATGGCACGAAACATTCCATATCGAGGCGCAATTCGGGTTTAACCAGACGACGTGGCAGACATTCTGGACGGACAAGCTCAAAAGTGGCATCGTGAGCCTTGTCCTTGGCGTGCCTGTTCTCGCCGCCTTGCTCTGGTTCATCCAACATTCCGGCTCCACGTGGTGGATTTGGGGAGCGATGTTTGTCATCGCCTTCCAATTAGCGCTGGTTGTCGTCTACCCGTTCGTCATCGCGCCACTCTTCAACAAATTCACGCCGCTTGAAGAAGGAGAAGCAAAACAACAACTTCGGGACCTCGCCGAGAGCTGTCTTTTCAAGGCGAAGGACATCTTTGTCATGGATGGCTCGCGCCGATCCACGCATTCCAATGCCTACTTCACAGGCCTGGGCAAAGCACGTCGCATCGTTCTTTACGATACCCTGCTTCAGCAATTGTCGCTTGCTGAACTCAAAGCGGTCCTGGCCCACGAAATAGGCCACTTCAAGCTCGGACACATCGTGAAGATGATTTTTCTCTCATCGGTCCTCACCTTTCTTGGATTTTTTCTTTGCAGCGCACTCCTTTCCTGTCCTCCCCTTTTTCAGGCCTTTGGTTTCGATTCCCGTGCGGACGCAGCCGGATTGCTTCTGATCGGGTTGATCGCACCGGCATTCACCTTCTGGGTGAAGCCTCTCTTCAGCCGGCTCTCACGCAAGCATGAATACGAAGCGGACGCATTTGCAGCCTCCGTGACTCGCGATCCCCGAAATATGGGCGGCGCACTGCTCAAACTCTTTGAGAAGAATCTTTCCACTCTCTTGCCGCATCCCGCGTACAGCGCCTACCACTACTCCCATCCAACGTTGCTGGAAAGACTCGCTGCTTTGAAATGGAACATCGAGGCGGATGCCCCCATCTGATCCGGGTTTTCCACGGGCCGCAACCCGTGGACTAAAGCGTGTGTGAAATCTTCTCGAGGGTCTCTTCGAGTTTCTCAAGCACGACATTGAGATGCTCGTACGAAATATTAAGCGCAGGCTCGATGCGGATCGTCTTAGAACTAATGAGCGTTCCGGCAACCAGCACGCCGCGTTTGAAGAGGCCGGCGGCGACCTTGTAGCCGATTTCATCTGAAACAAAATCGATGCCGATCAATAGGCCGAGGCCGTGCACGTCGGTCAGAATATGCGGATATTTGTCTTTCAGTTTGTTGAGATGCTTCATCATGTAAACGCCCTTTTCCGCCGCTTGCTGCGGCAGCTTCTCTTCGAGCATGACATGAATGGCCGCGATTCCGGCAGCGCACGCCAGTGGATTGCCGCCAAAAGTTGAGCTGTGGATGAACGGGTTTTCCTCGAGAACCTTCCAGATCTCCGAGTTCCCCATGAACGCAGAGAGCGGCATCACTCCGCCGCCAATGCTTTTGCCAAGGCAGATGATGTCTGGGACGACGCCCCAATGTTCACAAGCGAAGACGCGCCCCGTGCGGCCGAAACCGGTCTGAACTTCATCCAGGATCAGCAACGTCCCATATTCGGTGCAAAGTCTGCGCGCGGCGGGCAAAAAATCATCAGGCGGCACGATGGCTCCTGCCTCACCCTGAACAGGCTCCAGAATCAACGCCGCCACTTCGTCGCCAACGGCGGCGAGTTTCCTGAATTCATCCTCCAGGGCATTGGCGTCGCCAAACGGAATGAAATGGATCTGAGGCAACAACGGTTCGAAGGGACGGCGATACGTATTCTTTCCCATCACCGAGAGCGAGCCCATGCTCTTGCCATGGAAGCCGCGCAAAGCCGAGATAAAGCCGACGCGTTTGGTCTGCAAGCGCGCGAGTTTCAAGGCGCCCTCGACAGCGTCGGTGCCGTTGTTGATGAAGAAACATTCCTGGAGGTCTCCGGGCGCGAGTTCTCCGAGCAGCTCGGCAAGTGCGCCGCGCAGCGGATCGAGTAATTCCTGAGACGAGAGAGGCATCCGAAGCACCTGGGCGCGCACCGCTTCGACGATCTTGGGATGACACATGCCCATGTTGTAGATGCCATATCCGCCCAAGCAATCCACATATTCGCGCCCCAGGAGATCTCGCATGATGGAGCCGCGCCCCTCCCATTCCAGGGCCGCAAAATCCTTCGCTTCGGCGACACTCTTGCGATAGGTCAGGAAGCCGCGATTGTAAAAATTATCGAAGTTCTCGAGGGTGCGGCGAATGATCTCCTTTTTGACGCTCATGGTGAGCTTCTTCTTGCCCGTGATGATGTCGAGATATTCCTGCGAGCGGGTGAGAATGTCCTCGCGCGTGTTTTGAGAGCAGACGACCATTTTTTTCTGACGGCCCTTCGAATCGTAGATCACCTTCGTCTTCAAGTCGCATGACAAGCTGACAGCATCTCGCATCCTATTGACCTGGGCCGCCTCATCCTGCGGTCGGCTTGCGGGATGCTTATCCTGAGACGCAGCCTTGGTTCGAGGTTTCTTCATCGGTTGACCCCGACGTGACTTCGAACCTTTCATATAGTTAATACATCGTCTTAAACAACCATCGTCTTAAACAAGCCTGAAAACAAGGTGTAAAATGAGTCATTTTGACACAACTATCTCCCCGTGATCTCTTCCTGCTCGGTAAAATGGCCTTCCTTGCGCGTCACTTTTCGAAGCAACTTGATGGCATTCGCCTTATCTTCTTTCGCTTCAATGCCATATCGGTGATCCACTTCCATCGCGAGAACTTTTTTGAGGTTTTGCTCGGCTTTATCGAAGATGTGTTCATGCAGATCCAGTTCGCCAAGATAGAGGTAGGCGGTCGTCCGTTTCGGATTCAACGCGATGGCTTTTTCATAACAATCAATCGCTTTGGAATAGCTTCCGCCCGGCGCGATATAATTGATCCGGCCAATGATAATATAGGCACCCCCGCCATCATATTTGGGATTGATCTCCAAGACTTTGTTCATGTCGTCAAGAATCACCTTTTTCGCGCCGATTTTTGCAAAGATGGAGGCCCGGTCCACCCACTCTCCAAAATTCACGCCATGCCAATAAAAACCGTCCGCCTTATGGGAATAAAGCTCCTTCAACCTCCCGCCGGCATCACGGCCTTTTTCGAACCATCGCTTTTGTTCACGTTTATTGGTAACGAGGTGCCCCAAGGACCAGCAGACCCGCGAATAAAGCACGAGCGTGTCGAAATCATCCTCTTTCTGAGCAAGGATTTGTTCGCACAAATCAGCCGACTGACGGACCATCTCCACGTCGAGGGAATTGGAAGCAAGCGTTTCGCTCCGCTCCTTGAGAGAATCCATCTTCTCATCGGCGGCGAAGAGGGGGACACAGAGAAGCCCCGAGAAAAGTGCGACAAAGCCGAGATATCTCCTCCCGGCTGAAATGATCGCTGCAGCGCAGGAACTCACGTGTTTCAAGCGGCGCGCCGTCCCATCACCGCGGCACGCACCAAGTTAGTCCCCATGTCCCACATGGCACCGGGAAATTTATAGCAATCGGATAACGTATCGTCGAACGCGTGGATCACACGATCCACTTCCTTCTGACAGATGATCAGTGGAGGCGTGACCTTGATCACATCCATGTGATGCCCGGCCACCTGCGTTAAAATGCGATGCTTTTTCAAGAGAGGAATCACCACCATCTGTGCAAAGAGACCTTTGTCCGCGGCCTGAATCAACTTCCAAGGAACCCTCAAGCGCAAGGATTTTGGCTCCGCGAACTCAATGGCAACCATGAGCCCCTTGCCCCTCACCTCATGAACAAATTCATGACGCAAGGCGAGGGCGCGAAGGCCGTCCATCAGGAGATTGCCCATGCGATCGGAATTTTCGACGATTTTTTCATCATTGATGACCTGCAACGTCGCCAGGCCGGCAGCCATGGCCAGATTATTGCGCCCGAAGGTGGTCGAATGCACGACGCAACGGTCGAGACGGCTGAAGGTCTTGTCGTAAATATCACGCCGGGTAAGAATCGCGCCGCACGGCACAAGACCTCCGCTCAGGCTTTTTGCCAGCGTGACGATATCCGGTTCCAGATTCCAGTGCTCAAACGCATAGAAGCGGCCTGCACGCCCTAATCCGGTCTGGATTTCATCCGCGACCAGCAACGTCCCATGCTTGCGGCAAAGTTCCTGCGCGCGCGGCCAGAAAAATTCACTTTTCGGATAGTAAACGCCCTTGCCCTGGATCGGCTCGAAGAAAAAAGCCGCGTAGTCGCCAGTCGAAAGTTCGCGTTCCAGCGCGTCAAAATCATCGAGTTCAATTCCCTTCCCTGGAAGAAGCTGGCCAAAACCCTCGCGAAACATGTCGCTGCCATTGAGCGAGAGAGCGCCCGTTGAAAGACCATGGAACGCGCCGCCGCAAAAAAGAAATTTATCGCGACTCGTCGCACAACGCGCAAATTTGATCGCGCCTTCCACCGCTTCCGTTCCGGAATTGCAGAAAAAAACCGCGTTCAGATGGGAAGGCGATCGCTTGATGAGCGCTTCTGCAAGCAGACCGCTTAAAAGAGAGCAATCCATCTGCACCATGTTCGGCATGTCCATCGCGATCACATCGGTGATCGCTTTCTTGATCACGGGATGGTTGCGTCCCAGGTTCACGGCACCGTAACCGGCGAGTCCATCCAGATAGTCGTTACCGTCCCGATCGTAAAGATACGCGCCTTCCGCACGGGCATAGACCTTGTCAAAACCGATTGTGCGCAACACTTTTACAAGTGCACGATTTACGTAACGATCATGCAGCTCATAATTTTCGCCGAGCCGTTTTTCGATCAGCTCTTTGACGTCGAAGGGCATAAAGCGCGAAGCATAGCATTCTCAAGCTGGATTGCAACGACCGTTCAAACCTCACGAACGAGGAGCAAGCCGAAGCAATCAGGACTTCGAGGCCATGTTGATGAGCCTGTTTTCATTCTCTGAAAACGGCAGCTTCAAGGCCTCTTCCTGCCCCTTGGAAGACATCTTTTTCCACGTTTTTTGGAGAATCTCCACCATCTTGGTCTCCTCGGTTTTTTGAAGCAGATCGGCGAACTGACATTCCAAAAACAGAAGACAAAGCGCGTCTTCCAGAATCTGGCTGTCAGGATCCCGAGGAAAATGCTTTTTAAGATTTAGGTCCTGCACTCTGCGGATCACGAATTCCGAATACCCAATCTCGTGCAAAATCTCGCCCGCCTTTCGCGCATGGAATTGTTTGAGTTCGCTCCTCCATTTCAAATATCCTGCGCGATCCATCGAATAAAAGGTGCGGGGAATGCTCCAGCGTGCGATATGCTGACAGCGTGCGGCAAGGCGCAGCGGTTCGGAAGCTTGGGGAGCAAGATGCTCGACCCATTGAGACAACTTGATCGCGTAATAGAGTTCACGCGGCTGTTTCACCCCATCGATCTCGACGAAATGCGGGTCTTTGGCGTTAACTTGGTCAAACCGTTGAATGGCTTCCTGAAAACGTGCCTCGTCCATGAGATTCTTTAACATGCCAACAGGGAAGGAGGCCAGATCCAACCTCTTGATGAAGCCGGCAAGCGAGATCAACCATTCCACGTTCCCCATAGCACGCGCGGAATTCTCCGCAGATCGTGGATCAGTTCAATCTTCGCAAAGATCCACTTCAGGAATAAAGAGCCAAGGCGCGCAGACATTGATG
>Ga0207037_10155_pt1 | contig 23381 bp, 13 predicted proteins | sample Alteio_BWMinCont_75_FD_153268 | JGI IMG/M metagenome (GOLD analysis project Ga0207037, IMG submission 153268) | Enriched cells from forest soil in Barre Woods Harvard Forest LTER site, Petersham, Massachusetts, United States -... | ecosystem: Environmental > Terrestrial > Soil > Temperate forest >... | reverse complement strand
GTCCATGTTTTTTTGGAAAGTCTGGCTCCTCGGGACCAGGCGCTGCTGGCGCTCAACCAGGCCGTGCGCAGCCAGCTTGCGGAGAAAATCGTGCTGAAAGAGGCGCTCAACAAGCAATGGGATAAACGTGCTGACGTGCTTTCTCAAATCGAACGGCTTCGCCGCAATTGCATCGTGGAGAGCTATCTGGAATCTATCTCGGCTCCACCCGACAGTTATCCGAGCACGACTGAATTGAAAGCCGTCTATGACGCGAATCTCGAAACATTCCGCGTGCCCAAGCAATATCGCATTGCCCAGGTTTTTATCGCGGTGGCGCGGAATGTGGATAGATCGGACGATGACAAGGCTCGCGCTCAACTCGAGCCGTTGTGCAAGCAGCCGGATACGTTTGCAGCTGTCGCCCGAGCTCAGAGCAACGATAAAATAACGGCTGAGAGGGGCGGCGAGATTGGATGGGTGATTGAATCGCAGATGCAGCCGGAAACCCGCTCGCATATCCTTGCTCTCTCGAAGGATGGCGTTTCAGAGCCGTTTCGACTGAATGATGGATGGCACATCGTCAAATTGCTCGATGTGAAGGAAAGTTACATCCCTTCACTGGACGAGGTGAAGCCTGTTCTTGTGCAGCAGCTTCGCCTGGAACAGGCGCGTGTCAATAGCCAGATCTACCTCGCCAAACTTATGAAAGCAAATCCTGTGACGATCAATGAAATCGCCTTGGCGGAGCAACTCGATCAAGTGGCAAAGACTGGCAAACCATGATGATCCGCCGTTTCCATCTTGTTGTGAATCCACCTGGACTGGCATGGGCAGTCATCGGAGCGATCATGATTTGGTTTGGAAGCGATGTGTTTGGTGGAGATCCACGTGTCGCAGCTTTGGCGTCAAGGACGCGTTCCAGCCCTGTCGCGGGATCCTCTGGCGGGGACGTGGCCGGGTCTGCGAGTGCCCTGAATGCCGCCAATGCCGCCGCGGCTCAGCGCGCGCAGGACAGCATCACCCAGACCGTTGCGACGTTGAATGCGTTGCGCGCAGCTCAGAGCGCGGCGCGCGCTGCTGCCATGGGAGGGCCAAACAATCTTGGCGCGGATCCGAATCACCCAGGACATCTGCTTCCTGATGTTCCAGATGGACTTGTCTCCGGCGGTCTTGTGCCGGATTCGGGCCTTGCCGCTCCGGGCACGGCGAATCCGGTGACGACATGGGTGAATGCCAACACACCGGTCCAGAGTGTGAACGGCATCGCAACGACTGTCGCTATCCAACAAACAGGACAGCAAGCCATTCTCAACTGGCAAAGTTTCAATATTGGCAAAAATACGACACTCTCCTTACAGCAGGGAGGCACGGATTGGGTGGCCCTCAATCGCATTCTCGACCCGTCGCTTGTGCCCAACCAGATTCTCGGCGCCATCAACGCTCCGGGTGGGGTCTATGTTCTCAATCAGAACGGGATCATTTTTGGCGGTTCCTCCCAGGTGAATGTCCGCACGCTCGTCGCTTCGTCATTGCCGATTAACGACAATCTCGTCAGTCGTGGTCTCATCGACAACCCGGATGCCCAGTTCCTCTTTTCTTCGCTCAAAATCCCCATACTATCCAAAAACGGCACCATGCCAGCCTATGACCCGATGAGCGATCCCATGACCAAACCACCGCTGGGTTACAGTGGGGACGTGCTGGTACAACCCGGAGCAGACCTCGAAAGCGCGAGCACGGCGGAGCATGTTGGCGGACTCATTGCCCTGATCGGGCCCAACGTGCAAAACGCGGGATCCATCTCAACCCCTGATGGCCAAACGATCCTCGCCGCCGGCCAGCAGGTGGGGCTGCTTGCCCATTCGAGCGCGGATCCGAGCTTGCGCGGTCTGGATGCATTCGTTGGCGCAGTGTCGGATCCTGCTTCGCCCAATGTGGGCGGAAACGCCGTCAATAGGGGAGTCATCGAATCTCCACGGGGTAATGTCACCATGACGGGCAAGGATGTGGAACAACTTGGCGCGATCGATAGTTCAACCTCCGTTTCATTGAATGGGCGGGTTGACCTATTGGCCAACTATAATAGCACGGTGTTCCTGGATCCCACCGGCGCGAATGTCCTTCGACCGACGGCAAGCGGGGTGGTGACCTTGGGAGAAGGAAGCGTGACACAGATTCTTCCGGAGTTGGACAGCGCGGAGGAGGTGACGGGGAGCCAGCTTGCGTTGCGCTCACAAATCAATCTTCAGGGCGAGGCGATTTATCTCGCGCCGAATTCCACGATTTTGGCTCCCAGCGCCACGGCCTCGCTGCTGGCTGGCGGCTGGTATCAGATTGGGACGCTGCCTCCCGATTTTTTCGCGACTCTCGGGCAGGTCTATCTCGATCAGGGAGCGACGATCGACGTATCAGGTTCGTCCGACGTGAGCGCTTCTGTGAGCAAATTTTTTGTGCCGGTGGAATTGCGGGGCACGGAGTTGGCGGACTCGCCTCTGCAGAGGAATGGAAATCTTCGGGGGCAGACTGTTATCGTGGATATGCGGCAGAATGGCACCTTCAATGGGCAGGATTGGGTGGGTTCGCCCATCGGAAATCTTTTCGGCTATCAGAATCTCATTGAGAGCAGTGTGGGCGAGTTGACTACAGGCGGAGGGTCCGTGAATATTTCCGCGGGCGAGTCGGTCGTGATGCAGCCAGGTTCGAGCGTGAATGTATCGGGCGGATGGGTTTCCTATCAAGGGGCGACGGTGAAGACCACCCAGGTCGTTTCGGGAGGGGTGACCTATGACATTTCCCAGGCCACACCCGATCGTGTTTACACAGGGATCGCCCAACCTCTGGGAAATCTTCCTGGTCTGGATGGTTCCCATTTTGATCCAGGATATGTCCAAGGTGGAAACGCGGGTTCGCTCGTTATCACGGCGCCTGCGATGGCTCTTGACGGTAGCTTGCTGGGCGCCGTCACAATGGGGCCGAATCAAAGATCAAGTCTTCCGACCGCCGGTACGCTGACATTAAGTTTCAAGGCGCAGGATCCTGCGTCGATTCAGCCGTTTCACGATTTTTCCCCCACGCCGCCCAGTTTGAGCTTTGAGCCGATCGGATCGCTCGTGGCCGCTGATGCCTTTGCTTTGGACGGATCGGGAGATCCGGTTCCGCTCCGTCAGGACCGCAAGCAGACATTTCACCTCCCGACGGACGTCATCAATCTGGACGGGTTTGGACAAGTCACGGTGGACAATAGCGACGGCGACATTCTTTTGCCTGCCGGAACCGCGTTGAATGGCCGTCCTGGTGGATCGATTTCCCTCATTGGAGCGAACGTGGAAATTGACGGCAGCATCACGCTTCCAGGCGGGTCGGTTAGTCTTCAGGCGAATGATCAGTTGCTATCGTTCATCCGCGTGGACCAGGCTCCACCGACCGCGGATCCGCTCCGCGGACATGTGACCATTGGCGCGGGAGCGTCTATCAATACATCCGGACTTATTGTCGACGATCGTCTTACATCCAGCTCAGCGTTTACCATGCCGCTGCAAACGGAGGGTGGCAGTGTGACAGCCAAAGGTCTTTTCATAGATCTCATGCCAGGCAGTGTGTTGGATGTATCCGGCGGAGTGGCGATTGGCACAGATGGGAAACCGGCTTACGGAGCGGGCGGTGGCATTTCCATTTTGGCCGGGCAGGATCCTAACGTTTTGGACCTGATCGAGAATGGCAGTCTTCAATTGGGGAGCATCTTAAATGGTTACTCAGGAAACGTCGGTGGTTCGTTGCGACTCATGGCTCCCCTCGTGCAAGTCGGTGGCGCCACGGCATCCCCAGAAACGCTGTTACTTTCGCCCGACTTTTTCAGCCAGGGAGGATTCGCCTCTTTTTCAATCAGCGGTCTGGGAGTCCCGAGTCCAACGGGAGATTTTCCTCCCGCAGTGTTCATCACGCCGGGAACCGTCATTTCTCCGGTCACGCAAAGTTTTCAACTCGATCCGAATGGTGCGGCGACACTCGCGCCTGCTTCGCTCCCAGTCGGTGTACGGGCACCTGTCTCGGTTGAATTCAATGCGTTGGGCGTCTTCAATTCGGTTTCCGGAGATTTGATCAAACGCGGGGATTTGCTCATGGGAGAGGGCGCGCGCATTCAAACGGATCCTCTAAGTAAAGTAACTCTGACTGGCCAGTCTGTCGCGGTGCTGGGCTCGGTGGAGGCGCCCGGCGGAAACATCATGGTTTCCAGCCCTCTGCAGGGGCCCGTTGCCCTCTTCTTTGGTTCCCCAGCACTGGATTTCGTTCCGACGATTGATTTGGGACCGCAAAGCGTGCTCTCCGTCGCGGGTACGACGCTCCTCACGCCAAACGTTTTTGGATTTCGAACAGGGTCAGTTCTGAAAGGCGGGAATATCAATGTTACTGGCAATATCGTTGCCGAAGCCGGATCGATGCTGAATGTGAATGGTGCTACCGATGTTCTCGATTTGGCGCCGGAATACAGTTCATTCGTGCTTCCGACTCTTCGCAGATCGTTTGGCAACCAGGCGCTGATTTCGACTCGGGTGAATAGTGACGCTGGATCGATCACAATGACCGGCAGGAACATGCTTTTCATGGATTCCACTCTAAGCGGCATGGCGGGCGGCGCGTCTGCGCAGGGTGGGAGTCTCACGATTTCCTCCGGTTCGGCGAACCACGTTTCCACGCCCCTGGATGTGAACATTTATCTGACGGCTTCGGGTAATGCGATTCCGTCCTCGTTTTATCCGGCCGGCCAGACGGCGATTGGACACGTGGTGCTTGACTCGAATGGGAATCCGCTCCAGGGCCCAGGCTACTTCCCGGTGAGCCGCCTGGCGGGAAGTGGGCTCGATTCAGTTACGATTAATGGGAACGTGCAGTTTTCCGGCGATGTGAATCTCACTGCGAACCGCAATCTGAGTTTGGGATCCGGCGGGATCATTTATGCCGATCCTTCGGTGGCTTCCTCTCTGACACTCGACGCGCCGTATGTCGCAATCGGCATGCCGCTGCAAACGCCGCAGGTTGTCCTCGGCGAAATACAAAATCCCACGGCCATCATCACTAGTGGCGGCACATCTTACTTCGTTCCGCCGACGACCGGTCAAGGTGCGTTGGAAGTGAATGCTCAGTTCATTGACATCGGAAATCTGACACTACAAAAAATTGGAGCCGCGAGGTTTCAAGCCGGGGATGGAGAAATCCGCGGTTCTGGAACTCTCGATGTGGCAGGAGAGATCGATATGACAGCAGCGCAGATTTATCCCCCCTCGGCGACCATTTTCAATATTGTCGCCTATGATGGTGCTAGTCCGGGTGTGATCAACGTGTCTGGCTCAGGCATTCGTTCTCTGCCGCTTTCTGCCGGTGGCCGTTTGAATCTCTACGCTTCAGAGATCAACGATTCGGGAGTTCTTCGCGCGCCCATCGGCACGATCGATCTTGGATTGAGCAGTCAAGCGTCTAGCTTCGATGCCACGGATTGGCTTGGAGGCGGCACCTTTCCCACCACTCATTCGTTAACGCTTTTGCCGGGAAGCGTGACGTCCGTTTCTGCCATTGACCCGATCAGCGGCCTCGATGTTGTGATTCCCTACGGAACAGTGCAAAATGGCATTCAATGGATCGACCCGGGTGGTCTGGATATCACGGGGGGGCTCGTCCCATCGAAGGTGGTGAACATCTCGTCCGCCCAGGTCAGCGTGGATCCGGGCGCGACGATTGATGTGCGCGGAGGAGGCGATCTCTACGCCTATCAATTCGTCCCAGGGCTTGGTGGAAGCAACGATATTTTCGCGGGCGGGAAGAGCTTCGCGGTAATCCCAGGATACAGTGGTTTTGGTGGCGACCTTGGGTTTAGCGGCAGCGGTCTTGCTGTGGGCGATCAGGTGCATCTGGGTGCAAGCGATGGACTACCCGAGGGGACATACACGCTTTTGCCGGCGAGTTACGCCCTTCTGCCGGGCGCATTCCTGGTCACTCCAAAAACCAGTGCGCCTGCGGGCACGAGTCAGGTTCAAAATGATGAATCGACACTCGTCTCCGGCTATCGTTTCAACAATCTCGATTCCTCGGCTTTGGCGCAGCCGCTACTCTCACAGTTCGAAGTGGCGCCGGGTCAGGTTTTCCGGGCCCGCGCAGAATACGACGACTTTTTCGCGAACACATGGCTGAAGGATGCTGCGGCAACACGCAACATCACCCCTCCGCGGCTGCCCATCGACGCAGGGCAATTGGTGGTGGCGGCCAGTTCTGATCTGAATTTCAGCGGTTCGCTCAACACGCAGAGGCCTCTGGGAGGACTGGGTAGCTTGGTCGATCTTGCGAGTTCGGCAGATATCCTGATCGCTGGACCGGAAGCGAGGCCCGACCCTGGAGCACTGGTCATCGACTCCTCCGCGCTCACCGCTATGGAGGCTGACAGCCTTTTAATCGGCGGGTACCGAACTTTGGGCGACCAAGGACTGGTGGTTACGGTGCTCACGCCTCATCTGAAGGTGGACAACAAGGGAGCACCGTTGACGGGAACCGACATTATTCTGGCTTCGCGAAGCACTCTTACGCTTGCTCCCGGAGCTGACATTGAGTCGTTGGGAACGTTCGATACATCCGCTTCCACGCTTCTTCTTGGTGATGCCGCCACGCCGGGCAGTGGTAACGGCCTTCTGGTCCGTGTCGCGGCCAACACTTCGGCTCCCGTGGTGCGTAGTGGTGTCGATTCCTCCACTCAGCCGCTGATGCAAATTGGCGCAGGCGGTGTGGGAGCGCGACTGGTGGGTTCGAGTGTGACACTTGATTCAACCCAGCAGACCCTGTTCGATCCAAATTCGACATTGATTGGTCAGAACATCGCCTTCAATAGTGGGCAGATCAGCATTCAGCTTGATAACGCTGGGACTCTTTTCAGTGATGCCACTCATCCTCTCACGACGGGGCTTGTGCTTTCAAAATCGGCTTTAAACGGTCTGCTTGCGAACGCACAGTCACTTTCGTTGTCGAGTTATTCCTCCATTGATCTCTATGGAGACGGGCAAATCGGGCAGTTCGATTCGAACTTGGGACAGTTCACGATTCAAACCCTCGCGCTGCATGCCGGAGAAATTCGCGGTTTCAATAATGGAAATGGCCCTGTCACCGTCAATGCTGGAGATCTCACCATCGACAACGCGCTGGGCGCGACATCGTTGGGAACCGTGGTGCCTGTGCAACCCGGGTCCATTTCCACTCTCAATTTTCACGCCGACACGATCCATTTGGGAAAGAACGTACTCAATGTGGACCAGTACGCTCAATTGGACATGACCGCCGAGAAGGGGATCCTCCTCGAAGAAAATGGCGGCCTCACCACGTCAGGTTCCGCAACCATCACGACTCCGATCATTACAGGTGCGGTCGGCATCGTCGCCCCGGATCAGACGATCACAGCCGTGGGCAACCTCGTACTCACGAAGGGAGCATCATCTTCTTCCTTACCGATCGGAGGTCTGGGCGCCATATTAAATCTTACAGGGGCCAGCATTTCAGATGCGACAGACATCGTTCTGCCCAGCGGTCAGATTACCTTGCACGCGACCGGGACGGGTGGCGACGTGACGCTGGACGGGCGACTGGATGCGAGCGGCACGCAGCAAAATTTTTACGACGTCGCCAAGTACACGGATGGGGGGCAAATCAGTCTGATCTCGGACAATGGATCTGTCATTACAACTCCCGATGCATGGATTTCGGTCGCCGCAGCTCAGGGAGGCGGCAAGGGTGGCACATTCTCAGTCAGTGCACCGATCGGCTCCTTCACATCGGCTGGCACTTTGTTGGGGCAAGGAGGGAGTGCGTCCGATGCCAGCGGCCTCTTTTCTCTTGATGCCGGAAGCTTTTCCTCCTTGGGTGCGCTTAATGCTGCGCTGAATGCAGGTTCCTTCGATCAGTCCCGATCGTTCCGCATTCGCACGGGGGATGTCCTGGTGGATGGCGCGGCCATCGCGCGAAACTTCACCCTCTCGGCTGACCAGGGAACGATCACGGTCACTGGAAACATTGATGCGAGCGGACCGACAGGAGGCGCGATTGCCCTGTATGCCAACGGGGGGGTGACCTTGGACAGCGGTTCCATCCTGACGGTGGCCGGAAGCGCCTTGGATGATGCGGGAAAGGGAGGAACAGTGGATATTGAAACGCGCGGCGCAAACGCAGGTCAAGTCACTCTCCTTAGCGGTTCCACGATCGATCTATCGGTGGCGGATGGCGCGGGTGGAACACTTTATCTGCGTGCACCGCAGGTATCCGGCTTTACCGATGTGGCGATCAGCCCGATTGCCGGCAGCATTGTTAATCCCGGTTCGATCGTCATCGAAGGATATCACACCTATTCCTACAACAACGCGAGCCAGATCATCGACGCCGCGCTTCAGTCGCAAGTGGAGAATGATAGCGCAAGTTTTGCCAGCAACATGGCTGCGGTGCGGAGCCGGCTGTTTAGCACCGATCCGGGCGGAATCCTGCATGTGCGTCCCGGCGTGGAGATCGTGAATTCGGGGGGTAATCTTGTGTTGAACAGCGACTGGGATCTTTCGACGTATCGCTTTGGACCCGGCGCTCTCGGCAATGGTTCTGGAGAACCAGGGACACTGACCCTGCGGGCCGCGGGCAATCTCGTATTCAATGGAGCGCTGAGTGATGGCTTTCAGGCTGGCGGTGGTTTTCCTCTCTATCAGGAGGCCCTCTTGCCAGCAGGATCTCTTTCCTGGTCTTATCGGTTGGTTTCGGGCGCGGATTTGACGGCAGCCGATTTTCATCAAGGGACGCCATTGCTCCAGTTGACTCCTGGCGCGGGTTCGCTCCAGCTTGGAAAGAACATCGCGAATCCAACCACAAGCAAAGGAGCAAGTGGAACCCTTGCTGACGTGATGAATGTGAACGGATCCCCTGCTTATTACCAGGTGATCCGCACAGGCACGGGCGACATCGATATTTCCGCGGCCCGCGATGTGCTTTTGCTCAATCAATTCGCGACAATTTATACCGCTGGGACGCAGGTGGCCGATCCGACGCTTGGAGGGACGTTCGATGTTCCCACGACTGCCAAATGGGTCAACAACTCCTTTTTGAAAGCAGGGTTTGAAAATCGGGTCGACGGCAGTTTATATCCTGCCCAATACACTCAGGGGGGCGGAAATGTGACCATTGATGCTCAAAACAACATCGAGCACATGACGTTGGATAAAACCACCGGCCAGCTCGTCCTTGATTCCGAACTCCAATTGCCGGTCAACTGGCTCTACCGCCGCGGGCAAATTGGTGCGAATGGGACGTTTGACAGCGGCATCAACGGCGACAAGATGTCCACCACGTGGTGGACCAGCTTCATGAGTTTCTTTGAAGGGGTTGGTGCTCTGGGCGGCGGCAACCTGACGATGATCGCTGGCAATGACATCGCCAATGTGGACGGCCTGATCCCCACGAATGCGCGCATGCCCAAGGGTGTCCCTAATGCGAGCAAGTTGGTCGAGTTGGGCGGTGGAGATCTCCTCGTGCACGCGGGCCATGATATCAACGGGGGTGTTTATTATGTGGAGCGCGGACAGGGGACCCTCATTGCTGGGAATGATGTGACGACAAATGCCCGTCGTTCTCCCGAATTGGCTGCCCTCGTCAGTCTCAATCTGGCGACAACCCTTACTCCTGAGGACAGTCTGCCTACCACCCTCTTTCTCGGTAAAAGCAGTTTCGACGTCGCGGCCCGCGGCGATTTGACAATCGGGTCCACTGCGAACGTTTTCATGCTGCCGGAAGGCATCAGCAATCAGATCTGGTACAAAACCTACTTTTCCACCTATTCAGAAGATGCCGGATTGAGCCTCTCCTCACTTACGGGAGATGTAACGATTCGCCAGAGCGGCAAATTGCCGAATAGTAGTGTCTCACAGGGATTGCTGCAGTTGTATCTTAGCAATGTCATCGAGACCCGTCTTTCGTCCGGAAGTGTCTCGTGGTTGCAGCCATGGCTGAGAACGAACGACGCATTGGGAAGCTCTGGTTTTTCAACAGCTTCCGCTCTGATGGCTCCTTCATTGGAGGCAACTTCTTTTCTTGGGGATGTCAATGTGGTGGGAAATCTTATCTTGTCTCCTTCCCCCCAAGGGAGCCTAGATCTTTTTGCCAACGGGGCAATCAACGGATTGAATAAGATGGGTTTGAATATTCAAAATAATAACGGTGTGTGGGGTTCAAGTAGCATCCTTCTTTCAGATGCCGATCCATCGCGAATTCCAAGCATCTCTAATCCGCTTTCCATTATTGGACCTATTCCTACTCTGAGAAAAATAGGCGCCACACCGGGAGGAAATTATGATAATCCAGTGGATTGGACTGATTTCGACCTCATTTTTCAAGATTCTGGTTCAACGGTGATGACGCTTGAGGAAAAACAGTTACTCCATGGCAGCATTCCGCTCGATCCAACGGATCCAAACTCCGCGCGCGGTCCGCTCCACGCCCTTGACTCGAATCCCGACCATTTGTACACGCTGTCTGGCGATATTTCGGGTTTCACTCTCTTTTCAGGAAAGGCTGCTGAAATTTCCGCGGGCCAGGATGTGACGGACATCTCTTTGTATCTGCAGAATGTTCGCGGTAGTGATGTGAGCGTGGTTTCTGCGGGTCGCGATATCGTGGCGTATGATCCAAATTCCGCGTTACGCGTTCAGGCCACAACAGGGGCTAATGAAATTTTGCAAGGGAGCCTTATTTCGCAGGCGGGCGACATTCAGATCAATGGTCCGGGCACGCTTGAGGTGCTCGCCGGGCGAAACCTCGATTTAGGCGTGGGGGGGAGTCGTTCCGATGGTACGGGATTGGGAATTACAAGCATCGGCAATGCGCGGAATCCTTATCTGCCATTTGAAGGGGCGCAAATCATCGCGGGCGCAGGGCTCCTGGATTTCAGCGGCGGTGTTGGACTTCACAGCAGTGAGATGGATTTTGCGGCGTTCAATAGCCAGTATCTCGATCCGGCGACCGGTGGAGCGAATGCGGCAACTTATCTTCCCGTGCTCAGAGATGCCATGGGGCTGGGGGCCCTCACAGATGATCAGGTATGGACGGCTTATCAGGCTCTTTCGCCCGAGGAGCAGGCCCAACTGGACCTGCAGATCTTCTATTTGGTCCTGCGTGATGTGGGACGCAATCATCTCAATCCTGCGAATGGAAGCTCTGGATATAATGATGGCTACAACGCCATCGCGGCGCTTTTCCCGACTGACAAAGCATGGACTGGGGACATTTCACTGACCTCGCGCGAGATCTCCACAAAGAATGGAGGAGACATTAGCCTGCTTGCGCCGGGCGGCGCGCTCAACGTCGGTTTGAATGTTCCAGGCGCACAGGCATCGGACCAAGGGATCCTGACAGAACATGGCGGCAACATTTCGATTTTCACGCGCGATAGTGTCAATGTGGGAACTTCGCGTATTTTCACGTTGCTTGGTGGCAATGAAATCATTTGGTCCTCGGATGGAAACATCGCCGCAGGATCTTCTTCGAAGACAGTGCAAGCCGCGCCGCCCACGCGTGTTCTCATTGATCCGCAAAGTGCTATGGTGCGTCTTGATCTCGCAGGATTGGCTACAGGTGGAGGCATTGGCGTGCTGGAATCCGTCCCGGGTGTTCCTCCTGCTAATGTGGACTTGATCGCTCCGAAAGGTGCTGTGGATGCCGGGGACGCGGGTGTTCGCGTTTCAGGCAATCTGAATATCGCAGCTAACATCATTTTGAACGCAAACAACATTCAGGTCTCCGGCGCATCTGCCGGCGTTCCCGCTGCCGCAGCTGCACCCCAGGTCTCTTCGGTCTCCGTGAATGTCACGCCCACCACCAAGCCAACCAGCACTGCTGACGACGCGCAGCAGGCGAATAAGACTCCTGCCGACATCATTACGGTTGAGGTTGTTGGTTTCGGCGACGAAGCTCCGGCCAAGGAGGACGACGAGGAGCTTTTAAAACACAAAAAGCTGACCCAAGCCGATCCCATCATGTGATTGAAAGAAGGTCCGTTTTGCTTCGAAAGCCGGGATTTTCCCGGCTTTTTTTTGGCCCGATTTGTAACTGCTGACAATGGCTAAAGGCCGCGGTTCAAACCTATTTCTTTGTGACAGAGTGCTATATAAATAGGGAAAATTCCCTTTGGTGCCGATATCAAGTGTATGAACTCCGGTCGGCACGGAGAAGGTTTGAGTCAGATGTCCTTGGCAGGATTGATGTTCCTAAGCCTCGCAGCGGGGCTTGCTGCCGGTGAGGAAAAGATGGTCGAGGCCGATGGATTGCGCGTGATATTTTCCGATGGCGCCGCCTTATCGCAAGACGGAGGAGAGATCGTTGTGTTGCGAACGGCGGCTTCTTTCAAGGAACTCTTTCATCAAAGTGTCGAAAAGGCGACGGTTCATGTCCGCAGCGTGGATCGCCGCGACATGGGCGAGATGTTTCATTTTCAGGAAAGGACGCTTCCCTCAGGAAGAAGGGTGATCGTCAGCCAGCGCATCGCGAATATCGCTGAAATGATGGTGCGGTCGAGAGGATGTCAGGTCGAGGGCATGACCTTTGGCGAAAAGGGTGACTATGAAGTGAAAATCGCCGGCCTAAGCGGTGAAAAGTTTGAGCGTGTTCTCGCTCATGAGCTCGTTCATGTGCTGGTGCGCGAAACCCATGGCGACGGAGCGAATCTTTTCCTGAACGAAGGTATTGCGGAATACCTTGCGGGAAAGCAATTCCCATCTGAAGTTCAGCATGACAGGGGCGATTCCAAAACGTCAAACGCCGTATTGCGACCCTACGTGGAAGGGCTGGATTTTTGCCGACGTCATGCTTCCGACGCGCGGTTTGCGGCGTTCTTCACTGAACAGCTGAATCATCCCGTGACGTCCTCGCGGGAGCTCGAAGAGATCTGGGAGCACGCTGATGCTCCCTCTCGCTGACATCTCTAAACTCCTCCTTCAGGTTCAATTCCTGAGAGTTTGGCTCATGCTTGTTTTAAGAGCCGATCGAATCCGTATGTGAGATTTGTGAAACCATCCACAGCACTCGTTGTATCAAAAAGAGAATGGCATGCCACCAACTCCTTCGCCGAACAGTCTGCGTGTTTAAAATCAAGTTAAAGTCGAGAAAGTTGGAATATATATTCCAATTGAAGAATATACCTAGATAAGTATTATCATGTAGACCATGGCTTTGCTAAAAATATATCGATGTCTTTGTGATGAAACCCGGTTAAGAATTTTGAACCTGTTGTTCTGTGGCCCGCTCTGTGTTTGTCACTTTCAAGAGGTATTGCGCGAGCCGCAGGTGAAAATTTCAAAACATCTGTCTTATTTAAAAAAATATCAATGTGTCGAGGTCCATCGGCATCAAAATTGGATGATCTATTCGCTTCCAAGGTGTCCTACGGGTTCATGGAAATCCCATCTCAAATGTCTCCAGGACTGTGTGCAATCGGACTCACTTTTTCGAAAAGACGTCCTCCGATTGCGAAGAATGTATGCTAAAATCAAATGGGTGAAGTCGGCTTGTTGCCCTTCAAAAGGAAAGGTTGTTTGTGACATATAAATTCAAAATTCTTTTTCTGTGTACCGGAAACTCGGCCCGCAGCATTCTGGGAGAATATATTCTTCGTAAAATGGCTTCTGATCGCTTTGAAACTTTCAGCGCAGGGGCAAACCCCACGGGCAAAGTGAATTCCATTGTGTTACGCTGTCTCAAGGAAAGCTTTAACATAGACGCTTCGGATGCCCGAAGTAAATCGTGGGAAGAGTTCAAAACCGTCCATTTTGATTTTGTGATCACCGTCTGTGATAATGCAAGGGAAGCATGTCCGATCTGGCCGGGTCAGCCGGTGATTGCGCATTGGTCTTCGCCGGATCCTGCTCATTTCGAAGGCACTGTTGAAGAGAAGCTTATAAAAACAAAGGAGGTCGCCCACCAAATCAAGCGAAGGTTGGACCTTTTTTGTTCTCTTCCAATTGAAAAATTGGAGCGGCTCAAGCTGGTGAATGCGGTGCAGGAAATTGGCTCCTCAAATGCCTGACAGGACTTGAGTGCGCAATGGGGGCGAATCACGTGCGCTCCGTAGGGCTCCACCGGATTTGTCTTTTTTTCGCGGAACGAGGGAGTGTGCGATTTTTCACACTGATGGAAGTGCCAGGCACACAAAACATTGGATTTTTGAAGGATGCTTTGCTTAGCTCTTCATTCCTCTTTTTAGCCAGGGTAGCTCAGCGGAAGAGCAGGGGACTCATAAGCCCTTGGTCGGGAGTTCGATTCTCCCCCCTGGCACCAAATTAAACCTAACTCAACAAATCATCTGGACGGACGCTGCTTTGCGGACGCGAGCCGAGAAGCTTGGCTTGTGAAACAACGCGCTGAACGTCATCATCGAATCGATATCCATGGCAATTAGGACACGTATTGGTCTGGATCACCACAATGGACTCGCAGCCTTCGCAGACTTTGTACTTTGTAGGATGTGCCACAATTTCGGTGGCGCGCTGCTGACGCTCCGTGAGATCTGCCATCTTTGGAAGATGCCGGCCGGTTCGGTTGGATGCAATGTTTTTGCATAAGGCGTAACTGAATTTTCATCGATAAAGTTTGAAATCCCTTCCGGTTCAGGGTTTTATGACTGGGAAGCCAAGGTTTTTAGAATTGTTGTGAACGCGTTCATTCTTGAGACGTTAGCGAGCCAACAATGGCTTACCGAAGAACAGTTTCAGGCCGTGCAGAACGCGGTCGCGCTGAATCCTTCCCTCGACATTTTTCAGTTTCTTTCCCCCTGGTTGGGACCCGATCACATCAAGTGGTTGCGAGAGGTCGAGGCTGCTGCAGCGTCAAGCGCGAGTGGTCAAGCACCTCCCTTGGTCTCTTCGTCGTCTCAGGCGACGGTTCAGATTCCCACAACGGCAGCGGATCTCAAAATTGAAGTCGCACCGGATGGCGCATTTAAGCATCTTGACGATTATCTGAAGCTCGCGAAATTTTACGATGCCTCCGATGTTCATGTGGGTGTGGCGGCGCCTCCCATGATGCGGCGTTACGGATGCCTGCAAACGATGTGGCCGGACGCGCCCTTGCTCACGGCGCCGCAAACGGAGCGGTTGCTCATGGGGTTTCTGTCGGAGAACCGGCAAAAGCATCTTCGAGAAACGGGGGATCTCGATTTCTGTTACGAAGCCAAGGAAATCGGGCGTTTTCGCACGAGTGTTGTCCGTCAGCGCCTGGGATTCGACGGAGTGTTCCGCATCATCGAGAGCCGTGTGCGAACGATGCAGGAGCTTGAGCTCCCCGAAAACCTGAAAGGCCTGACGAAATATCAAAACGGATTGATCCTCGTAACAGGGGCGGTGGGGAGCGGGAAATCCACCACTCTCGCGGCGCTCGTCGAGGAGGTGAACAAGGAGCGTCACGATCACATCATCACCCTTGAGGATCCGATCGAATATCTTTTTGAGGCAAAAAGCTGCCAGGTGACCCAGCGCGAGGTGCACACACATACGAAATCCTTCGCAACGGCGTTGCGGGCTGCTTTGCGTGAGGATCCGGATGTCATCATGGTTGGAGAAATGCGCGATCTTGAAACTATTTCGTTGGCGATCACCGCCTCGGAAACAGGACATCTTGTGCTTGGAACGTTGCACACGAGCAGCGCCGCACGCACCATGGATCGCATCCTCGACGCATTTCCTGTCGAACAACAATCGCAGATTCGCACGATGGTGGCTGGATCCCTTCGTGGCGTTGTCAGTCAGCAACTTGTCCCGAGAGCAGATGGGAAAGGGCGTGCCTTGGCGCTGGAAATTTTGATCAACACGCCGGCTTCCGCCGCACTGATTCGCGACGGAAAAACGTTTATGATTCCAGGCGTCATGCAGACTGGAAAAAAATTGGGATGCCGGTTGATGGACGATTCTCTTTTGGAATTGCTGACGCAAGGGATCATTGCGCCGAGGGAAGCTTATGAACGCGCCAGCCAAAAAATGCTCTTCAAGGAATATCTTGATGACGATGACGAGGAATAAAAGACCTTAGTCTGACGACTGCCATGCCGAATATTGATGCACTTTTTCAGTTGATGGTTGCTCAAGGCGCTTCCGATCTCCATCTGCACCAAGGACAGCCGCCGAAGGCCCGCCTTCATGGTGAAATCAAACCCATCTCCGATCACGTGTTGGAACGTGATGAAATTTGTCAAATTCTTCTCGAGGCCGCAGGCCCGGAGCGTTGGAAGTCTTTCGAAGAGAATGGCGATCTTGATTTTGCCTACCAATTGGACGCAAATTCTCGTTTCCGTTCGAACTACATGAAGCAGTACGATGGTGTGGGTGCGGTCTTCCGCTTGATTCCGACAGAAATTTTATCGCTCGAAAAACTCGGGTTGTCGCCGGTGATCAAAAGCTTTGCAAGCCTGCGTTCCGGAATCGTCCTCGTGACGGGACCGACCGGAAGCGGCAAATCCACCACGCTGGCCGCGCTGGTGGACTATATGAACGAAAACTCCTCAAAGCACATCGTGACGATCGAGGAGCCCATCGAATTCGTTCATAAAAACAAATCCTGCGTCATCACGCAGCGCGAAGTTCCTGTCGATACAGAATCCTTCCAGAGCGGTTTGCGCGCAGCCCTGCGTGAGGACGCAGATGCCATTCTTGTCGGCGAAATGCGCGATTTGGAAACGATTGCGCTGGCCCTGACGGCCGCTGAAACCGGGATGCTGGTTTTTGGCACGCTTCATACGAACGACTCTCGCAAGACGGTGGACCGCATCATTGACGTTTTTCCCGCCAGCCAGCAGCCGCAGATTCGAACCATGCTTTCGGCGTCCTTGCGCGGCGTCGTGGCGCAGCTTTTATTAAAAAAATCGGATGGAAAAGGTCGCATTGCCGTGAATGAAATTCTTGTTGCCAATCACGCTGTCGCGTCCATCATTCGTGAGGGGAAAACAGAGAAATTGTTTGATGTGCTCGTGAGTGGACGCAAGGAGGGGATGCAATTTATGGATGACGCCATCATGACGCTTCTCAAGAAGGGGGTTGTCACTCCAGTCGAGGCGTACATGAAAGCCATCGACAAGGCGAACTTCCAATCTCTTTTGCCGTCCGATGCCAACATTCCGATAAGTTGATATGAGCACTTCTATTATTGTTACAGGTTCGAAGGGGCGGATGGGACAGACGATCTTGCGATTGGCGCAGTCAGATCCTGAAATCAAGGTGGTTGCCGGGATCGACCGGGATGATTCGCTGGAGCCGCTGCTTAAGCCAGGAATGGTGGTCATCGACTTCAGCATGCATCGTGCAACACCTGAGTTGGCGAAAGCTGCCGCTGCGAAAAAATGTCCGATGGTCATTGGGACGACGGGCTTTACATCCGAAGAATTAAAAAAAATTCAAAATGCCGCAAAAGCTACCCCGATCCTGCTCGCGCCCAATATGAGCGTGGGTGTGAATCTTCTTTTCAGCCTGGCGCAGCAAGTGACTTCGATCCTGAAGGACAGCACGGATATTGAGATTATTGAAAAACACCATCGCCGCAAAAAGGATTCTCCCAGTGGAACGGCTGCAAGGCTCTTGGAAATCATCGCCGCCGAGATGGGGCTTAATCCTGCGACCGCGGCAAGGCATGGCCGCGCCGGTGACGTGGGAGAGCGAAGCGCCAAGGAAATTGGAGTGCATGCGATTCGTGGCGGAGATTTTGTGGGCGAACATACCGTGATTTATGCGGGAGATGGGGAAGTCGTGGAAATCACGCACAAGGCGAGTTCGCGTGATATTTTCGCAAAAGGCGCCCTGGTTGCCGCCAAGTGGATCGCCACGAAAAAACCTGGAATGTACGATATGCTTGACGTGCTTGGTTTGAGAGTAAATTCAGAACGAAGATGAGTTCGCTCCGTCCGATGGGTGTCGCACTGGGATCGAACCAAGGAGACCGCCTCGATCACTTAAAGATGGGCTGGCAGTGGCTTAAAAGCCGGTCGCGCGGTCCGGTACGCGCTTCCCGCATTTATGAGACCCATCCTGTTGGCTGCGAGCCAGGAACAGAATCCTTCCTGAACGCGGTAGGTGAGATTCATAGCGATGAGGAGCCCCTCGTCCTGCTCCGGCTGATGCGTGAGTTTGAGCGCGAGAGGGGACGTCCCGAAAGCTATCCGCGCAACGCGCCCCGCACGCTCGACATGGACATGCTTTACGCCGGCGACGTGATTTCTGACACACCGGAGCTTGTGTTGCCTCATCCACGACTGCTGATGCGCCGATTTGTGCTTCAACCTTTATGCGACATTCGACCAGAATTGATTCTTCCAGGACAGGCACAGTCCGTGGGGGAAATCTTTTGTTCCATGACGGATGTGGATGATTTAAGGGTGTTCAAAGATCAGATGGACTAAGAGAGGTGAAGGGCGAAGGGGTTGAAGGTGATGCGGACGGTCCATTTTGGGATTGGGACGTCTGTCGATCTCTGTTAGGGTCTGGGAATTGGCTTGATGACTCCTCGAAAGAAAATCACTCCGAAGGCCATTCGCGAACGTAAACGCAAAGGGAGGCTCATTGTCGCGCTCACCGCGGCCGATTTCATCACAGCTCGCCTCCTCGACGACGCTGCTGTTGATATCATTCTTGTGGGCGATTCTGTTGGGACGACGCTCCTCGGATATGAGAGCACGGTGCCTGTGACGATGCGTGACATGCTCCACCACACCAAGGCGGTCGCGCGCGCGAAGGTTTCTGGCCTCGTTGTGGCTGACATGCCATTTGGCTCGTACCATCAATCGAAGGCTCAGGCCGTGCGCAATGCGCTCCGTTTCGTGCGTGAGGGAGGAGCTGATGCTGTAAAGCTCGAAGGAGGTCTCGTGCAGAAAGCGACGATTGCAGCGATCGTGAATGCGGGGATTCCTGTCCTCGGCCATATCGGATTGCTGCCGCAAAGCATTTTGCAAGAAGGCGGCTACAAGGTGCAGGGAAGAACGGAGGCGCAAGTGGAGGCATTGGAGCGTGACATTCATGCTGTCGAAGAGGCTGGCGCCTTCGCATGCGTGCTCGAATATATCTGTGCGCCTATTGCCCGGAAGCTGACGAAGATGACCTCCATTCCGACGATTGGCATTGGTTCAGGCAGACATTGCGACGGCCAGGTGCTTGTAACCAGCGACATGCTCGGGCTTCAGGGCGGATTTGCACCGCGCGCGGTGCGGCGCTACGCCGAACTCGGCAAGGAGATGAAAACAGCTTTCGAAAAATTCACGAAGGATGTTTTGAAAGGGAAATTTCCAGGCAAGGAGGAAAGCTTTGAGTAATCGTGGGATGATGGGTGAACCATCCGGGCATCGAGCTTTATGAGTTCCGTGTCTGTCATCCTCATCACGAAGAATGAGGAGGAAGATCTTCCGCGTTGCTTGGATAGTGTGCACTGGGCAGATGAGATCGTCGTGGTCGATTCGGGAAGCACGGACAAAACTGCGGAAATCGCGCAGGGGCGGGGTGCGCGGGTTTTCGTTGAGACTTGGAAAGGGTATGCTGCTCAAAAAAATTCATGTCTCAAGAAAGCGACCCGCGAATGGGTGGTTTCCATTGATGCGGACGAGGAGCTTACGGAAGAGGCCCAAAGTGATATTCGCCTGCTGGTCCAAAAGAATGATCCTTCGGTCGATGGCTATGCCTTTCGCAGGAAGGTCTTTTACTTAGGAAAATGGATCACGCATGGAGATTGGTATCCTGATTATGTGCTTCGACTTTGGAGGCGCGGAAAGGGAGCATTCGAAGGAAAGCGCGTTCATGAGTCGGTAAAAGTGGAAGGCAAAGTGCGATATTTGCGCAGCGAAATTCTTCACTATACGTACAAAGACCTCGAAGATCAGGGGGTTCGCATGGACAAATATGCCAAGCTTTGGGCCGAGGATCAGTTCGAAAAGAGGCGGCCCTTCATCTGGTCGGATCTCTATCTTAGGCCGCCGCTTCGTTTTCTCCGGGGGTTCGTTTTGAAGTTCGGCTGGCTTGACGGCTGGAGAGGGCTCTTAATCGCGTGGTTGTGCGCGAAAGAAGTTTCCTGGAAATATCGCCGTCTGCGGGAATTGTGGCAGAGGGCTGAGAAATAAGCGGCTCTTTAAGCCACGTCTTTTTCCTGTTTCTTGCGCAAGAGAGGCTGGCGTTTCCCTTCGACAACGGAACGATTAATGATCGCGCCGGCAATGTCGGCACGGGATGGAATTTCGTACATCAAATCGAGCATGATTCGTTCGAGAAGCGCCCGGAGAGCTCGTGCGCCTGTGCCGCGTTTGATCGCTTCCTGGGCTAGCGCGCGCAGAGCATCCTTTGTGACCTCGAGTTGAACGCCTTCCATGGCAAAAAGTTTTTGGTATTGCTTCACCATGGCGTTTTTCGTGTCGGTCAAAATGTGAACCAATTCATCTTCGCTCAGCTGGTTGAGCACGGAAATGACCGGCAGGCGGCCGATAAATTCCGGAATAAGGCCATAGGAAAGAAGATCCTCGGGTTGGGTCGCTTTGAGAAAATCGTCGGTGGTGTTGTCGAGGTGGGGGCCTATGTCGGCACCAAAGCCCATGATTCGATTGCCCAGGCGGCGACGGACCATCTTGTCGAGTCCCACGAAAGCGCCGCCGCAGATAAAAAGGATGTTGGTCGTGTTGATCTGGATATATTCCTGATGGGGATGTTTGCGCCCGCCTTGAGGCGGCACATTGCAAATCGTGCCCTCAAGAATCTTCAAGAGGGCCTGTTGAACACCTTCACCTGAGACGTCGCGCGTAATCGAAACGTTTTCGGTCTTGCGGGCGATCTTGTCGATTTCGTCAATGTAGACGATGCCGATCTCGGCGCGCTTGACGTCGTAATCCGCATTCTGAAGGAGGCGGAGCACAATGTTTTCGACATCTTCGCCCACGTATCCGGCTTCGGTGAGGGTGGTTGCATCCGCGATACAAAAGGGGACATCCAGGATCCGGGCGAGTGTCCGGGCCAGAAGCGTTTTCCCGGAACCGGTTGGACCAAGGAGAAGAATATTGCTTTTTTCGATCTCGACGTCACCAAAATCGGATTTTGGCAGATCGGAGGAGAAGATGCGCTTGTAGTGATTGTGCACCGCAACGGCGAGAGTCTTTTTGGCATTTTCTTGTCCAATGACGTATTGATCCAGGTTCGCCTTAATTTCGGCTGGCTTGAGCATGCTCGGCCGAGGGAGAGGACGTTTGGTTTCCTCCTGCAGTTCCTTGTCGAGAATGCCTTTGCATACCGAAATGCAATTGTCACAGATATAGACGCCGGGACCTGCGATCAGCTTGCGCACCTCGCTGTGGGCTTTTCCACAGAAGTTGCACATCGTAATGTTGCCCGCTTTAGCCATGGGAATGCTTGGTTTTCGACAGATGCGATGGGTCAGGATTTACTGCTGGTTTCGTCGAGCTTTTTGTCGGTGATTTCCTTCCTAGACTTTACCACATCATCGACGATTCCGTAAGCTTTGGCTTCCATCCCGGACATGAAGAAGTCTCGGTCGGTATCCCTGGCGATGGTCTCCACGGGCTGTTTTGTGTGAAAAGCCAGAATTTCATTAAGCCGTTCCTTTAAACGCAAAATTTCCTTGGCTTGAATTGTGATGTCGGAGGCCTGGCCCTGGGCGCCTCCGCTTGGCTGATGGATCATGATGCGGGCGTTGGGAAGGGCAAAGCGTTTCCCCGTCGTCCCCGCCGCCAAGAGCACAGCTCCCATGCTCGCGGCTTGGCCGACGCAATAAGTCACCACGTCGCATGTGAGAAACTGCATCGTGTCGTAGACGGCAAGGCCTGCCGAGACAACACCGCCAGGTGAATTTATGTAAACGTTGATATCCTTCTTGGGATCCTCCATTTGGAGAAAGAGAAGTTGCGCAATAATGATGTTGGCAACGTGATCGTCGATCGGTGTTCCGAGGAAAACGATGCGATCCCGCAGCAGACGGGAATAAATGTCCATGCCGCGTTCACCGCGTCCCGTTTGCTCAATGACGTAAGGGATGAGAGTCTGATTGTATTCCATAAATTTCACTGTATCGCTAGGTGCCGCTATTCCGCTTCCACAGTAGCATGAGAGATAAGCAAATCAAGGGCGCGTCCAAGAAGAATTTGTTCCCGCAGCGATTCCATCTGGTCGTTTTCCTGAAGTTGTCGTGCGAAGTCTCGAACGGGCTTGCCGGCGCGTTGAGCGGCCTCCTCCAGACGCTGTTGCAGATCTTCCTCTTTCACCTCGATTTTTTCTTCAGCGGCAATGCGGCCCAGAATAAATGAAGCACGGACTTTTTCCTGCGCGTTCTTGGTTGCGATATCCAGGATTTCCTTGCTTTTCTCGCGAATGGAATCCTCTTCCACGCCGCGCATCTGGTTTTCGCGGACGATGTCCACCATGGTGTTGCGCGTTTCAGCATGAACAATGCTTTCCGGCAGCTCAAAGGGCGTTTCTTTTAACAATTGATCGATGAGTTGCTGGCGAACCTTGTGATCAGATTCGTTCTCACGGTCTTGATGAATATTCTCACGAATTTTACTTTTCAATTCCTCGAGGTTAGCGGCCTTGTAGCTCACAGCGAAGGAGTCATCGAGCTGCGGCAGCTTCTTTTCTTTGATGCCGATCACGGTCACGGAGTAGTCGGCCTTCTTGCCAGCGAGTTCGGGAACACGGAATTCCTTTGGAATTTCCACGTGAATTTCGCGCGTGTCCCCCGTTTTGGCGCCGATCAGGGGATCGCAAAATCCAGGCAGAAAGGAGTCCTTGGCTATCAGGAGCCAGAATTGTTTGTTTTCCGCAAGGGGACGTGCTGCAGGGCTGAAGTCGGTCAGCGGCTTGCCCTCGGAGGTTCCCATGTAGGAAATGACCGCGAAATCGCCGAGCTGAATCGCGCGGTCGGTGACGTCGGTGAAGGATGCCTGCTGTTCGGCGAGCATTTTCAGGGCGTCGTTGATTTCCTCTTCCTTGATCTCGACTTTGGGCTTCTTGACCTTCAGTCCTTTGTATTTGGGAAGCGTAAACTCGGGCGCCACATCCACGGTGGCTTGAAAGCGCAGAGGCTCGCTGCGCGAGAATTTGACCTCTTCGATGGAAGGCATGCTGACCACCTTCAGCTTCTCCTTGGCCACGGCTTCGCGAAAGCATTGGGGGATCAGCTTGCGCTGCACTTCGGCGCTGATTTCCTGTTCAAATTTCTTTTCTTCAATGGCAGCGGGGCGATCGGCCGTTTGGAAATCAGCAACTTCCAGACTTCCTTTCGACGCATCGCGACAGGCCGCTCCCGCGCACAAATCGCCACGTGGGGCGTCGCGGACCCCCTCGGCGAAAAACCCAAAAAGCCTTCACCACGGCTCACCACGA
>Ga0207037_10010_pt2 | contig 23383 bp, 20 predicted proteins | sample Alteio_BWMinCont_75_FD_153268 | JGI IMG/M metagenome (GOLD analysis project Ga0207037, IMG submission 153268) | Enriched cells from forest soil in Barre Woods Harvard Forest LTER site, Petersham, Massachusetts, United States -... | ecosystem: Environmental > Terrestrial > Soil > Temperate forest >... | reverse complement strand
ACTGAAGGCTATTCGTGCGCATCGATCCCAACTCAAAGCGGCCATGGTCTACCCCGTGGTCGTGCTCTTCATCGCCATGGCGATTCTGTCATTCTTGATGATCAAGATTGTGCCGCAATTTGAAACCATCTTTTCGGAAATGCTCAATGGAGTGCCGTTGCCGGAATTCACCCAGTTCGTGCTGGGCATTAGCCGAGCCGTAAAGGACCACCTGCTCATGATGATTGGCACTGGCGTGGTCTTATTCATCGCCATAAAATTGGCGGGTCGCACCTCCATGGGCCGGCTTCTCATCGACAAATTTAAAATGAAAACCCCAGTGTTCGGTGATCTGGTTCGCAAAACTGCCATCGCGCGTTTTACACGAACCCTGGGAACTCTCGTCTCCAGCGGCGTGCCCATTCTTCAAGCCCTTACGATCGTCAAAGAAGCCAGTGGCAACCGTGTCGTCGCGGATGCCGTGGGCAAGATTCATGACAGCGTCAAGGAAGGTGAAAGCATCGTCCAGCCTCTCGAAGCCTCCGGCATTTTCCCTCCAATGGTGGTCAGTATGGTAGATGTCGGCGAGAGCACCGGCGCTCTTCCCGATATGCTCATGAAAATCGCCGACAATTATGAAGAAGAGGTTGATAACGCCGTCTCCGCCATGGTTTCGCTTCTCGAACCCCTCATGATCATTTTTCTTGCCGTGGTTGTCGGCGGAATCGTCATCGCCCTCTTCCTTCCCATGATTAAAATCATCACAACCCTGGGCCAGGAGACTTCAGGATAAGTCGAAGGGTCGCCGCGAAGATGCTTGGGCGTCGAAATTCCCATTTGGAAAACACCCTTCAGAGCGGAGGTGTTCTTTCGACTCCATAGACAGCGCCGACCTCTGATCCTTGGATGGATTTCTCACACCCCATTGGCTCGGGAAGTGTCCATCCTTTCCCGTCAGCAGATCGGGCACGACACGACGGCAGATCAAATCTGTTCCCACGAATGGGTTGGTTTTTTCATCGCGAGGGACCACTCAAGAAACACTTCCGCAGCCTCACATTTGAGAGTCATCGCGCCGCGATAGTGATTGAGACCCGTGATGGCTCGCACATAATCGTAGTCATTGAGTTGGGATCGATGCGCACGAATAGCCTTCAGTTTGCGCTTCATGACCGCACTGATATCCTCCACATGGTCATATCTTGTGAGCGGAGTCCAAATCTCGTAGCCACGCAACGTCGGAGCCGGAATGCCGCTGCGTTTGAAGGCCGCAAGGACAATTGGCAGCGCGGCTTTATGATCTGGATGCCATTCTTGCGGATGGGGAAGATAAATGAGCTTGGGTTTTTTTCGCTTGAGAATCGGCCTGAGCAAGCTTTCGGCCTTGGAAATTTCCTCACCCAGCATCCAATCGCTGCATCGTAAGAAGCATGGATTCTCAAGTTTCAGAATCTTGGCAGCCTTCTTGGCCTCGCCTTCCCGGATGAAACAAGCCTTTTCACGCGGTAAATGTTTCAACCCAAGCCTGCCTGAAGTCAGATAAATCGCCGTCACTCGGTCCCCTCGGGTTGTGTGGTGACAGAGCATGCCGCCGCAACCGATCGATTCGTCGTCAGGATGAGGTGCTATGACCAAGACATTCATCTTTTCAACTCATCATGCTTACTTCGTGATAAACCCGTGCGTATTCCTGCGCCATTTGCCGGGCAGAAAAACGTGCTTCCGCCCGCTTTCGTATTTGCTTCCGGTCAAGTTTCAGACATTGGGTAATCGCCTCCAGGAATCCTTGTTCTGTCTCGGCATAATAGCCCGTGACACCTGAATCAACGATCTCCGGCACGGCGCCTAAATTCATTGCCGCAACCGGTGTGCCGCAAAGCATGGATTCCACTAACACAAGCCCGAACGCCTCGGGATAGGTTATGGGATAAAGCAACGCCTTGGCTCCTCCGAGGAGTTTGCAGCGTTCTGCGCCACTGACGTAACCGACATATTCAACTGTTTTTCCGTCGATTAAAGGGGCTACATGCGCTCCAAAATAAAGGTTGTGAGGACCTGCCATCACCAATTTGAGACCGAGCGCACGGGCTGCAGCGATCGCCTGGCAGGGGCCTTTACCCGATACGAATCGACCCAGATAACACACATAATCCCCGGGTTTCTCTTCCAATGAAAACTCTGAGAGATCAACCCCGTGCGGGATAATGGCAGTCGGTCGAAGTTGCGAGTAAGCGCTCCATTGATGTTTGGAAGGCGCCGTGACATAGGCCTTTGGTGTCCTCATCCAGAGCTGCGCAGAATTCTCATCGGGAACAATATGGGTGGTGTGAACCATCGGGCAACGGGAGAGCGATTGGAGCGGGAGACCCCAAAGATAGGCGTGACTATGGATGACATCAAAGCGGTACGATTCTTCGACAGCACGGCACAAATTCACCCATTCACAAAGCTGCCAGTCATCCAGGGATCCTGGCGCGGCGTACGGTCCAGGCAGGGTCGCAATCACTTCGCCATCCACTTTTGAGCCGGCGCTGCCAAACACGGTTACTTCATGTCCCAGCTGGCTCAGCTCGCGAGTTAACAACCAAATCAGGTATTCCACACTGCCGCGCGCGTCGGAAGTGACAGGGGCTGATAAGGTAGAAACTTGGGCGATCCGCATAAGAAATCAATGGATTCGTGTTTTGTCTCGATCCCCGGAAAAAGGTTCGAAAGCTCTTATCCGTGCGTTTTGAACACGCCGGGTGTTTGAAGGGACGGTCCAAGATTCCTTCTCCGCCGCTTGCGTATCATGCTTTGCCCTCATTGACTTTCGCTTGGTGTTTATAATAACTCCTGACCGGCACTCTGGAGAGTTTCAATATGGCCGAATTGGGTCTCATAAAATCGGGCGTAAAGCTGACCCTTCGCGAGCAATTCGTCATGCGTTCCACTCTCGGCAATCATGCCGTCTTTTAAGACCATAATCCTGTTGGCCCGGCGAATAGTCGAAAGGCGATGAGCAATGATAAAAGTTGTGCGTTCTTTCGTCAATCGTTCCAATGCCTGCAGGAGAAGATTTTCCGTTTCCGCATCCAAGGCACTCGTCGGTTCGTCCAAGATCAAAACGGGCGCGTTCTTGAGCAAGGCACGCGCAATGGAGATCCTCTGCCGTTCGCCTGCGGAAAGAGTCGCGCCGCGCTCGCCAATGACAGTGCGGTATCCTGCCGGCTGCCTTTCGATGAATTCATGAGCATTGGCGGCACGCGCGGCAGCTTTGATTTCCGCAAAAGTGGCCGATGGGCGTGCGTAAGCAATGTTTTCCGCCACTGAAATAGGAAACAGAAAAGGCTCTTGTAAAACGAGTGCGATATGGCGACGAAGACTCTTGAGTTGAATGTTTCGCAGGTCCTTGCCGTCGAACAAAACGCGGCCTTCTGTAGGATCGAAAAATCTTGGAATTAAATTAAGCAATGTGCTCTTGCCTGCTCCGGTCGTGCCCAATAAAGCCACGGTTTCACCGGGTCGCGCTTCCAATGAAATACTCCGCAGCACAGGTTGTCCGGTGCGGTAAGCGAATGAGACATTTTCGATTTGAACGTGTCCCCTCACCGACGTGAGAGGAAATGCGCCCGGTTTGTCAGCAACCTCGCATTCGGTTTGCAAGACCTCCCACACCCTCTTTGCGCTTCCCGCGGCTCCTTGAATGGTGGAAGAAGAATACATGATGGATTCCAAGGGCGCATAGAGCGAGGCGAGATAGGAAAGAAAAAGCAACATCGTGCCCACCGTCAGATGACCGCTCAAAACGTGTTGGGTTCCCATCCACATGATCGCGGTCGTGCCAGCAGCCGTGGCCAGCCCGATTAAGACCTTGAATTCCGTTTGCACGCGAGTGGAAAGCAGGGTTGCTGCCAGAGCATTGTGGGTTATGACGCGAAAGCGTCGATCGTTCTCCGCTTCGCGGCCAAATGCCTGCACGATGGGAATCGCTGCAAAAGTCTGCTCCACCTGATCATAGATTTTACCCTCCACCTCTTGCTCATGATAATTTCGTTCCATCATGGGCTTGGCATAGAGGCGAAAAACCAAAGCCAGGTAGGGCACCACCACCAGCGCGATCAGGGTGAGAACAGGATCAACCTTCCACATGACTGAAAACATCGCAAGGAGGCTAAAGAGAGCTGAGAGAACCGGCAAGAGGGCGTCTCTGACAATGGTGGAAACGCACCCACAATCCAACGTGACCCGGCGGATATTATCCCCCACCGATTTGCTGGAATGAAAACGAAGCGGGAGCCCCTGGAGCTTGGCGAAAAGGTCTGCGGCGAGATCATAAACCATACGTTGAGCCCAACTGATGCCCAGATAGGCGTTGGCCAATTCAACGACCCAACCCAATAAAAAAATTAAAACGGTCGCAATGACACTCCATGCGATGAGACTGGCTGTCGTCGCCCCCCCCCCGGCAGCCATTCCACAAGCTTGTTGAGCGCCGGTGGCCGCGCTTTGCCCTGCAACACATAATCGATGAGAAAAACCATCGGCCAAGGCTTGATCAAATCCAAACCGGTTCGGACTAGAATCGTGATTATGACCAGCATCATCTGCCATTTGCGTCGAATGGCATAACCCAGGCTCCACCGGCATAACTGGAGCATGCTTGACTCTCCGATTTTGGTTGGAATGTTTGCCATGTTAGATTGCCCTTCGTTGACGTTCCCCAGCGAATTGCATTTCATGAAGCCGAGCATACGCTCCATCCTGCTTTAACAATTGGGCATGAGTTCCACTTTCCGCAATCTGCCCTTCACGCAACACCACGATGCAGTCCGCCTTTCGCACGGTGGAAAGACGATGTGCGATGATCAGAGTGGTCTTGCCTGCCATTAACCGTTCCAACGCTTCGAGAATGGATTTCTCCGTCTGACTGTCGAGGGCGCTGGTAGGCTCGTCGAGGATCAGAATGGGCGCGTTCCTTAAAATAGCACGAGCGATTGAAACGCGCTGTCGTTCCCCCCCTGAGAGCGTGGCGCCTCGTTCCCCCAAGACGGTATCGTAGCCTTGCGGGAGTTTCATCACAAACTCGTGGGCGTTTGCCGCCCTTGCAGCAGCTTCAATTTCCGAACGGGTCGCGGCCAACCGTCCATAAGCAATGTTCTCAGCTACCGAGGTGGAAAAAAGAAAAGGTTCTTGGAGAACGAGCGCCACCTGTTGACGCAGATCTTCCAAGCGCACCTCTCGGACATCCTTTCCATCAAGGATCACTCGTCCCTGCCAGGGATCATAAAAGCGGGGTATCAGGCCTGCCAGCGTGCTTTTGCCAGCCCCGCTGGACCCTACGATCGCCAAACATTGGCCGGGCATAATCTCGAGCGAAATATTTTTTAAGATCGGTTGTTCCGGATGGTAGCCAAAAGTGACTGTTTCGATTTGAATCTGGCCGCGTACGAACGGAAGTGGCATGGCATGGGCCTTCTGAGCCACTTCGGGCTCACCTTCCAAAACTTCCATCACCCGGTCGACACTCACATGAAATTCCTGGAGCGCCGTATGGACGTTCGCAAGCGCCTTCATTTGTGTTTGCAAGGAAGTCAGATAAACGAGGAATACGAGAATGCCACCCATGGTGAGTTGGCCTGAAATGACATGCCGCGCACCGATCCAGAGAACCAGTCCGGTTCCCAGGGTGGTCACCAGTCCGGAAGTAAGGCCATTGACGCTGCCAATTAAGGTGCTCTGTTGTTGCGCACGAATGGCAGCATCCGCGAATTGTTGGAAACGCCGATGTTCCCTTTCCTCCTGAACGAAAGCTTGCACCACGGGAATGCCGGTAAGAATCTGTTGAATTTGGGATTGAATGCGACTTTCAATCTCCCGCTTGAGCTTCGCGGCCGCACGCAATGGCTTTCCTAAAAAAAAGGAGGCTCCCATGATCAAAGGAGCAATGGCCAACGACAAGATCGTGAGGATTCCATCCAATTGGGCCATCAGAAAAATCATGACAGCCAAGGTCAACACCGCATGAAAGGGAGTAAAAAAAAGGGCGTCAAACACTTGATAGACACACCAACTATCCACCGTGATGCGACTCATGCTGTCGCCCACGGAGTTCCGGCTGTGAAAAGACAGGGAGCGGCGTTGCAAACGAGCGTAGAGATCTTCCGCCAAATCATACACCATCCGGCGCCCTGCCATGGTCCAAGCCCAAATGAGTCCGATCTCTAAAACACTATTCAAGGCGAAGAGGAACAGCCCCCCAAGCACTACCACTCCCATCAAGAAAGAAGAGGTTGGATGAATTGCCAACTTCGTCAAGGCGTCACGCAAAAAAGGCGGAAGCGGTTTTTGACCCAACACCTGGTCGACTAATAATTTCATTGGCCACGGCTGCAAGGCGGCCAACAACGAAGCAGCTACGGTCAGGATGAGGACAAAAACAAATAACGCGCGCCATCGTTTGGCATATCGTAAGAGTCTTCGATATTTATGCATCTGTGAGTCATGTCATTGCCCATCAGGCCATGAATGGCAGAACAACCTTGCCGCCTTTCGGTCTGAGAACTTCACTTTTCTGCGCGGACATGGGCGTCCTTTTCAATCGTATTCCAAAGGGAACCAAGGAAGGAAGAAATCCTCGTTTTGGCTGCGGACAACTCCAGCTTGGTGAATATTTTCCCTGCCGCCGGTTTTTCGTGCGCAAACATGTAATATTTGATCTTGGGTTCCGTTCCGCTGCCGCGCACGGCAAAACGCGCGCCATTCGAAAGTTCCATAAAAATCAGGAGTTCTTTCGGCAAGAGCTCCCCTTCCATATCGCGGATATCTTCCTTCGCGTAATTTTGAATGCGCGACACCTTCAATCCGAGAATCTCCTTCGGCGGATTGGCCTGGATCGATTGGAGAATTTTCTGAATCTTCGCAGCACCGTCGGCGCCTTCGAAAACAAGCTGGCCCAGCTTTTCCTGGTAATATCCCAGCTCGGCGTAAATCCCGTTGAGATAATCGATCACAGTCTGACCATGCGATTTTGCAAAAGCCGCGAGTTCGGCAAACATGACGCACGCCGCATTCGCGTCTTTGTCGCGGCAATAGTCTGCCGCCGAATATCCGTAGCTTTCCTCGCCGCCAAACACGTAATAGCACCCATGCTTGAGTTGGAGCTCGCGTTTTCGGGGCTCCGAAAGAGCGCGATATTCCTGCCACGAAACGCCCGATTCTTTCAGCGTTTTTTCTTCATAATGGCAAAGTTTCGCACCGATATATTTGAAACCCGTCAGAGTTTCAGGAATTGCCACGTGAAATTTCTGCGCAATCGACTTTTGAAGGTCTGTCGTGACCACGGTCTTGATCAAGCACGCATGCTCGCGATTTTTATCGTTCAAAACTCCATGCTCAAAAAATCGCTCAAGGCGGTAATGTCCCAGGAGAGAGCCAATCTGATTTCCGGTCAATAATTCCATTTTCCCCTGCTCGTTTCGAACTGCGACCCCCATGCGGTCGGCATCCGGATCCGTCGCCAAGACAACATCGGCGCGCTCGCGATCCGCAAGCTGAATACTGAGGGCAAGTGCCTCGGCGTTCTCGGGATTGGGCGATTGGACGGTTGGGAAACGGCCGTCTGGCCTCATTTGTTCGGGCACTGTGATGAGCTCGAGCCCGAGTTCCTCCAACACCTGAGGCACCATCTTCGCACCGGTTCCGTGCAACGCTGAATAGACGACCTTGAGCCTCCCACTCTCTTTTTTTAAAATTTCGGGCTCGAGCACGAGGGATAGAAGTCTCTCCTTGTAGGCACGGTCGACTTCCGCAGGCAAAATCTGAAAATTCTCCACGACTCCCGCGGGTTTGCGGCAGACGTCCTCGATTGAGACGGCGTGAACCTTGCCGATGATTCCGCTTGCGTGCGGCTCGACCACCTGAGCGCCATCGGCGTAATACGCCTTGAATCCATTATCGTAGGGTGGATTGTGGCTTGCGGTGATCACCACCCCGGCGTCAGCGTTTTGATGACGCACTGCAAAACTCAGTTCCGGTGTCGACCGTTCCGAATCAAAGAGACGAGCCAAACCCCCAAGTTCAATCACGGTTCGAGCGGCGAGCTCGGCAAAATGACGCGAAAAGTAACGTGTGTCATGGGCAAAAATCACATGTGGTTTTGGCCCGATCGGGCCCGCTTGACGGATGTAGGCGACGAGCCCCATCGTCACACGGCGCACGTTGAAATCGTTCATGCAGTTCGATCCCACTGCAGGGTGCGGAGGTGGCGGACTCGCGGGCTTCCCTTCCCACTCGGCGTCGGTCACAACATTGCCGACGGTGCGCCCGCGAAGGCCCCCTGTGCCAAAACTCAGCGTTTTGTAAAACCGGTCGTTGAGTTCCGACCAATGCTCTCCCTCGACGAGTTGCGCGATGCTTTTCAAAACCCACGGTTCGAAGAGATCCGGATTGAGCCACATACGGACGTTTTCGCGCGTGGACGCCAGAATGAGACCTCCCAACTGCGCTTCTTGCAGTTTTTTCTGAATCGGGTCCATGGAATTCATGATCGCGTCTCGGAAAAGATGAAAAAGATCATCCTGCCTTCGAACCTCTCGCAATGCAAGGGCAAGCGGTTTAACCCGGTGAGAGAGCGATGATGTAGCGGTATTCGTGCGTGCCAGGCCCCCGGATCAAGACCGGCTTTGCAACCTCAGGAAACGAGGCATAAAAACCCACAAATTTTTTTCCGCGATATTCCGTTTCAACGAAAAACTCGCGCTGCCCTCTCTTGCGACCGTGATACGTGATCGTGATCACAAAATCGTCGGGCATTTCAAAAATGGCCTTTTCATCGCGGATGAATTGGGATTCGGAAAAGAAAATCTGATCGTAATGATTATACCCGAAATCCGCCTTGAGCTGAGCATCCAGCGATTTCACCTTGGGATCAGAGGTTTCGGCCGACAGGTTGGAGGCCTTGATCAAACGGACCTGGAGCTTGGGAACAGAGTCCGTGGGTTCAGCGTGCGCTTCGTGGAAACAGAAGCCGCCAAGCAACAAGCTCAACATCCAAAGACGAGGGATTAAAAAAGGTAAAACGGGCCGGGCCATGAGGCAATTTTCAGGAAGAAGCCCCATCCGGTTGCTCTGTCTGATCATCCAAACCAGACACCCAAATCACCGTGGCGTTCCCTTCTTGCGAATCGTAGGCCGTTGCGAAAACATCGGGTCGAAAGCTATAAACCTGCCAGATCTGGCCAAATTGCGAAGGTCCTTTTTCATATCCGGAAACCCAGACCACAGTGGCGTTGGCAGACTTGGAATGGTAGGCAGTCGCCGATATCGAAGGGTCAGATCCCCGCACGTGATCGACCTCGACGAACTGACTGGGTGCGGCCGGCTTCAAAAACCAGAAAACTCCCAGACCCACCGCCACGCACAATGCCATCGCGGCAATCGTCGGGAACTTCCATCGGTCAAACGACAACCACCACAAAAATCGTTCGTTCCAAGAAACTTTCGGCGGACCGGGCTCAAGCCTCTCCTTGAGTTTCAGCCACAATGCGTCCGGGTTTTGCACATCCGGGCATTGTTTGGCGATGTCTTGCAGGAGCTTATTGAGCTTCTTGGTCTGGCGTAACCCCGTCAGTGTCTCAACGGTCGGATCCATCACCAACCACGCTTCTAATTGACGCTGTTGTTCCTCCGTCAAATTGCCATCCAAAAGCAGATTGATCCACTCATCCGCACTGAATTTCTTTTTCATGGCTTGGATTGTTTCGGTGAACTCTTGCTAGGTTATAAACCGTTGTTGCTTAAAAGTCAGATGATTTTTTCAAGGAGTTGGCGGATTTTTCGACGGGCATGAAATAAGCGCGACATTACAATTCCCTCCCGACATTTCAATGTCCGCGCAATTTCCTCGTAGTCAAGGCCCTGCATCTCGCGTAGCAGCAGGACGAGCCGTTGTTCGGCGGGAAGCTTGTCCATCGCCTGCAATACTAGGCTATGGATCTCCTGGTGAATCAGCGCTCGCTCGAGAGGAGACTCCGAGCTCAAAACCTGTTCGAGCAGGAGCTGCGGGGGTTCCCCATTCCTTTCGGAAGGCCTATATCCTCGCTCACGCATCCGCGTGTGCCATAAATTCCAGGAAACGTTCACGCACTGACGATAGAGCCAGGTACTAAAACGAGCGTTATTTTTGAAACCACCGATCTTCCTCCACCCTTTGATGAATGTCAGCTGCACGGCCTCTTGCACCAGTGGCTCGTCACGAAGGATCTGCATCGCGAGGTGATAAAGCAGATTTTGATTTTTTTGGACGAAATATTCGTAACTATCAATGTGCCCCTTTTTACACTCGTCGATCAATCTTTTCTCCAAAACCTCCTCGGAATCGACCGGTGTTCGTCTGAGTATGGACTTCACAAGATTTTTTTTCATCCTGAGCGTGGGCACAGGAAAGTTCCATTAATGTCTATCAGGTTGTTGCAGAAATGGGAACGATCGCGTTGGGATCGTTTTTTTTAGCTGCATCCTCTTCTTTTGCTCTCGTTGCTTGATTGTCCTCTGCCTCTGGAATAACCTCGCTCGCGATTGAAGCGTCTTTTGTTTTTTCTTTTTTACGCGACGTTTCGTCTGCTGGCTCGCTGTCTTCCACCAAAACGGCGGGACCTTGATCCATCGTCATTTCGCAAGATCCTTGTGTTCAGTGCTGCAGGCATTGGCGATACGCTGACCGACAGTGTCGCGATTCGCGCGCTGAAGGAAAGCTTCCCGAAAGCAATTCTCATCGTAGTCACCCATCGCCGACGCCGCGCGATCGTTGCCCACAATCCTTATGTGGACGAAATCATCCCCTATCACAAATCTCTGGCCTCCTTCCCTTGCCTAACATGGAAACTTCGAAAACGTAAGCCTGATGTGATCGTGATGTTGCGAGGCAACGACCCGGATCTCTGGCCCATGGCATACCTCGTCCGACGCGATGCCGTGGTGAGCTGCCCGATCATGACGCGCTTTCCTTTCTTAATTTCACACCGAGTGGAAATTCCAAAATGGGACACCACTCACGGCGTGGAACAAACCCTCGAAATTGTCCGCTCGATCGGCGCCGACTGTCGCAATCGCCAACTTGTTTATGAGGTACGCCCCCGGGAAAAAAAGGCCATGGAGGAAAAACTCCGCAAATGGAACATTCCTTCAAGGCCTGGCATCGTGTTTCAGCTTGGAGGCGGCCGCCGATCCTCCTGGCGCGACTGGCCCAGCGACTCTTTTGCACAACTTGCAGAACGCCTGTTCCAGCATTATAAAGTCAATCTTTTCCTCACCGGCGGTCCCGATCTGAAACAGAAAGCCGCCACCGTGCAGGCGGCCCTCAGAAACGCGGCCATCAACCTGGTGGGACGCCTTTCATTGGAAGAAACTGCCGCTCTGCTTTCACTCTCAACATGTTTGGTTTCCACCGATACCGGAATTATGCACCTGGGATTCGCCGTGGGGATCGAAACTGTGGCTCTCATTCACTGTCATAATCCTGCTTCTCGCGTCGGTCCTTACGGCTATGACGAAAAACATCGCGTGGCCCAATTACCCCCCCCTGCCCACCTTCCTATCTCCAAGAACATCGACATGAAAGGCCTGACCCCAGATCAGGTTTGGTTACTCCTGGATGAAATTTGTCAGAAACAGAAGGTTGTGTAGGTACATAGTACCTACATTTCCGCATGTTTTTTAAGCCACACGAGCAAGACGCCGATGTCAGCCGGAGTGATACCTGAGATTCGACCAGCTTGTCCAACTGTTTGCGGCCGAATAGTTTGTAGCTTTTCTCGAGTTTCGCGTCGCAGCGCCGCGATTTGCGTGAAATCGAGAGTTTCCGGAATGCGCTGCCCCTCCGTCTTCTTCATGTTTTCAACGTGCGCTAAGTCGCGCGCCACATATCCGGCATATTTCAAGTCCATTTCAATCCCCGCCATCAAATCTTCAGGAATTGAGTCAAAAGCATGAGATATTTTTGAAAAAAGCAGTTTTAAGTCCATTTCGGGTCGTCGCAACCATTGCTCCAAGGTCACCCCTTCCAAACGCGTGGCACGAAGCTTTTCCTTGAGTTCTGCCATCTGTTCCTGCTTCCGTTTGAAACTTTGATAGCGATCTTTTGAAATGAGCCCCCACCCCCAGCCCAATTCTGTCAATCGTTCATCCGAATTATCCTGCCGCAAAATCAAGCGATATTCCGCCCTCGATGTGAACATTCGATAAGGTTCCGATGTTCCTTTGGTTACCAGGTCGTCGACCAAAACCCCGATATAAGAAAGAGCTCGCTGAAAAATGTGGGGTTCCTTGCCCTGAATTCGCAACCCCGCGTTCACCCCAGCGACAAACCCTTGGGCTGCAGCCTCTTCATAGCCTGTGGTCGCATTGATTTGCCCCGCAAAAAATAGATTTTGGATTTTTTTGGTCTCGAGCCATGGATAAAGCTGAGTCGGAGGAGAATAATCATATTCTACCGCGTAACCTGCCCGCATCATTTCCGCATGTTCAAGACCTTTGATCGATCGGATGATTTCAAGCTGAACCTCATAAGGAAGACTTGTCGAACAGCCGTTCACGTAAATTTCTTCCGTATTCAATCCTTCAGGTTCTAGAAAAATCTGATGTGTCTCTTTTTCGGAAAATTTGACATATTTGTCCTCAATCGAAGGACAATACCTTGGACCGACGCCTTGAATTTGCCCTGAATAGATTGGAGATCGGTGAAGATTGGCCCGGATCACCTCAGCCGTTCGAGATGTGGTGGAAGTTAAATAACAGGAAATTTGAGGAAGTGGGGGGGTCCACCGACCCGAATAAGACGGTTGTTCCACGTGGAACACTTGGCCATCTGCCATCGTGAAACGGGGCTCGGAACCTTTCCAATAACTGGGCTCATGGGTAAAACTAAAGGGAGGGGCAGGGTCCTCCCCAGGTTGCTCAGAAAGTTCATCCCAACAGATCGTATGTTTATTAAGCCGGGGTGGGGTGCCAGTTTTTAAGCGATCGAGTTCAAATCCACATTTAAGAAGGCTGTCACTCAGGCCAAATGCAGCCTGCTCACCCCCACGTCCCCCTGACTGCTGATTTTCGCCGACATGCATAAGTCCTCTAAGGAAAGTTCCCGTGGTCAAGATCACACACCGACCCAAATAACGAACCCCCATCCCTGTGTCGATGCCGATCAGAAGATCTCCCTTCATGGCGAGGGCGGTTGCTTGAGCTTGTCGAACATCCAAATTTGGTTCGCGCTCACAAATCGCTTTCATCCTGAATTGATAGGCTTTTTTATCGCATTGCGCGCGCGGAGCCCAAACCGCCGGCCCTTTCTTTCGGTTCAGCATGCGAAATTGAATTCCCGTCGCGTCGGTGGTCAGTGCCATTTGCCCACCGGCTGCATCAATTTCCCGGACCATATGTCCTTTCGCCAGCCCACCAATCGCCGGATTGCAGCTCATCTTGCCGATGGTGTCCAAATCAATGGTTGTCATCAACGTGCGGCATCCCATGCGTGCAGACGCGAGAGCCGCTTCAATTCCGGCATGACCGGCACCCACAACAATCACATCATAATTTTTGGGATGAATGAACATGGAAAACTTTATTTTGGTGAGCTGGGTCACGATGTCAATGCTACAGCGCGAAGGAACATTCCGACGTGCAAGAAAGGGCGCGAAACGCGCCGCTGCTTAAGAAGGACAAAAATCGACTGAAACTTACATTAGAATGTTTAATACTAAAGCACTCGTCAATAAGTTGGCTCTTATGGGCTCACGGACATCCGCTCGGGCACAGAGGCGCGGGCCATGAGAACCCCCTGGTCTTTGTACGTCTTCAGCATGAAATGCGTGGCGGTGGAATGAACTTTTTCCAGGGTGGAGAGTTTGCTCGCGACAAAAGAAGCCACTTCCTGAAGAGTACGGCCTTCGACGAATATCAGGAGATCGTAGGCGCCGCTCATGAGAAAACACGACTTCACCTCGTCGAATTGAGAGATGCGTTCGGCGACGCGGTCGAATCCGCCATCACGTTCGGGCGAGACGCGCACTTCGATGACGGCATGCACGCGATCCTTGCTCAGCTTCTCCTGGTTTAGGATAGCCTTGTAACCAAGGACAAGACCATCCACCTCGAGTTTGGCAATGCGTTTTTTGACCTCATCCACTGAAATTTGCAACATCTTCGCGAGTTTGTCGGTGCCCACCAAGGCATCGCGTTCAAGGAGTTGGAGAAGCGTGTCCATAAGTTTCCGCAAGCTGCGGAGCCTCCTTCAGACAACTTGCTCCTGCAAAAATCAAGAAGGAAAGCGTGCTCCAGACCTTGTGCGGCAACCGAAGGTCGCTCGAGTCACGATCTGTGCTGCCTCTGCGCGGACAGTCCGAGGACTACGTCTGAAAAATCTTGATCAACGAATAGACCAGGAAGGCGACGAAAACGACTCCGAGAAAAATCAGTGAGCCCTGGAGCACTTTCTTATATTTGCCCTGGCCTTTCCGGGCGAAAGGAGAGGCGCTGCCAAAGGATGTTTTGCGCACGCCGCTCGAAGAGAGGTTGCTGAGATCGACCGTTTTCTTGAGAGGAGAGGGAAGGGGCTGGGGGGCGGTCTGAGGCCGTGAAAAATATTGGAGTTGGAGATGGCCGACATTCACAACGTCTCCATGATAGAGACGCATCTCCACAATGCGTTGACCGTTCACGCGAGTGCCGTTGGTTGAGTTCAAATCACGCAACACGTAATCTTCACCTTTTCGAGAGAGAACGGAATGATGGCTTGATACGGCATTATCCTCGAGACGAATTTGATTATCGGGCAGACGTCCGATGGTGATCTTGTCCTCCGAAAGTTCGAAGGTCCGATCTTTCATCTCTGTGCTGATAACGACAAGTTTTGGCATGACTAAATTTTGACCGCGATTGCTTAAATCATATCATCCTCATCCCTCAGGAGCGATAACAACAATTGAATTATATTTGCAATATAAAAAAAATCAAAGACTTCTTAAGCCTTTGATTTTCTGCAACTTAGAACAACACTCGCAACCGATAAATTTTCAACGATGCCATATAAAAATGCTCTTGGCATCACGCCTGCTTATTTGAAGAATTTTCCGTATGAAAAAAAATGGGATTTTCATGCCCGTCTTGCCATGCGTTTTTATCTGTTGCTTGCGCTTGTTTGCTTCCTCCTTTTTTCGATGAGTCTGTCCTAGCAGCCTTTCGTCGCACTTTGTCGAGAGTGCTCTCTTGTCTGATGTCGATCAGCGAAAAATCTCTGCCGAAATTTAACCACTTTGAAAAAAGAACCTCAACTTGGCGAAGGAATGCGAAATCACACGAGTTTTTTAAAAGGCCCTAATTTCCTTGAAATCAATACGTTGGATTCGAATGCACTTTCAATGTTTCGATTTGGCATTGCGCCTGCTTTGAGTCATACGCTCAAGATTGGGACAGCCAGGGGGTGGACTGTGTGCTCATCTCGATGAAGAAACGAAATCAAATAAAAATCAGGATGAAACGGCCCCTCTCATCATTCTCCGGTCATCGTAAGTTGTTTTGGATGTTCTTCTCCGGTCGCCTGCGATCCCGAATGCATGCCTTTTTGCTCGTGGCTTTGACTTTTTTCATTTCTCCCGCGCTTTTTGCTGAAAATGCTCCTGCCGCTGCAGCGCCATCCTTTGCGGCCGAATCGACTGGAACTGCACTGAACGCCACTACAGGCGTCGATAAAATTGCCGTCAACTTGATATGGATTCTGATCGCCGGATTTCTGGTGATGTTCATGCAAGCGGGATTTGCTTTAGTGGAAACCGGTTTATGCCGCGCAAAAAACGCGGCACACGTCATGAGCACGAATTTCATGATCTACTCCCTTGGCATGCTGGGTTTCTGGATTTGTGGATTTGCCATCATGTTTGGTGGTTATTGGAACGGACCGGTTCCCATCGGCTGGCAGCCCACGTTGGGGCATGGACTCCAATGGTTGAATGTCGAACATGGCATCAAGCTCATGGGCAAGACTTTTGGCCTGATGGGCGGCAGGGGATTTTTTCTAAATCCCTCCGTTCTCCATACGGCGGTGTTCGCCCTCTTTCTCTTTCAGATGGTCTTCATGAGTACGACCGCAATCATTCCAACCGGTGCCATGGCGGAGCGTTGGAACTTCAAAAACTTCATCCTATACGGTTTTTGGGTGGGAATGCTCCCTTACGCCTTCTTCGGAAATTGGGTGTGGGGGAGGGGTTGGCTCGCCCAACTGGGACAAAATTTTGGACTCGGACACGGCCATGTCGACTTCGCCGGCTCCTCCGTCGTGCATATGTGCGGCGGCGTGATTGCACTGGCAGGCGCCTGGGTTTTGGGTGCCCGCCTCGGAAAGTTTGATTCCGCAGGCAGAGCGCGCCCCATGCCGGGTCACAATATTATTTATGTGATGCTCGGGACATTCATTTTGGCTTTTGGTTGGCTCGGGTTCAATTCCGGTTCGACTCTTGCGGGCACCGACAGCCGAATTGCGGTCATTGCCGTAAATACCATGCTAGCTTCGGCTGCCGCCGCGGTTGCCACGTGTCTTGTCATGTATGCGAAGTTCGGGAAACCTGATCCGTCCATGATGTGTAGCGGGATGCTTGCAGGGCTTGTCGCTATTTCGGCGCCATGCGCTTTCGTCAGTTCGATGGGTGCCGTGGTCATTGGACTCGTAGCGGGTGTTCTTGTCGTGTTTTCCGTCTTTTTTGTCGAAGGAACCTTGAAGTTGGATGATCCGGTGGGGGCCATTTCAGTGCACGGAACCAACGGAGCATGGGGCGTACTCAGTCTGGGCCTCTTCGCCAACGGAACTTACGGCCAAGGATGGAATGGAGTGCATGTGCTTCTTAAAAATGGGGTGACGCAAATCATCAAGAACGACGGCACCCCAGAAATTGCCAAGAAATTCATGGACGCAACGGCTGCTGGTTGGGTGGACCAAGGTGTGACGGGAGCTTTTGGCAAATGGTTTGGAGCTGCGTATAATGACGGGTCGCAGTTTGGCGCCCAAATCGTCGGGACACTGACTTGCTTGGTGTTTGTGGGTTTCTTTTCGTTTCTCTGGTTCAAGCTCTCAAATCTGGTGGTTCCCATCCGTTCCTCGAGAGAACATGAAATAGGAGGCTTGGACATGCCTGAAATGGGAGCAGAGGCTTATCCAGATTATCATCTGACAGATCGTTCCTCTCCTCCCATAGCCTCCTAATCTCCTTCACCATCGGAAGCTCTCATATTGAACCAAGCCTCCAACGCCACAAATTTATGAAAAAAATCGAAGCGATCATCAAACCCTTCAAGCTCGAGGAAGTCAAAGAAGCTTTGGCCGGTATCGGGGTTGAAGGAATGACAGTATCCGAAGTCAAGGGCTTCGGAAGACAAAAGGGACACACCGAAATTTACCGCGGAAGCGAATATAGCGTGGATTTTCTTCCAAAGGTCAAAATTGAGGTTGTGCTCGACAACAGCCAGTCTCAATCGGCGGTTGATGCCATTGTGAAAGCCGCAAAGACCGGCAAAATCGGCGATGGAAAGGTGTTCGTGCTGCCCATTGAAGAAGCGGTGCGTATCCGCACCGATGAGCGCGGCGACAAAGCGATTTAATCATTCAACCCGACCAAAAACTCGATTTCAGAGCGTTTGGTTTCAACCTAAACAACAATGACACCAAAAGAAGTATTAGCGTTAGCGAAGGCAAAAGAGATCAAACTCGTGGACATCAAGTTCTGCGATTTTCTTGGGACGTGGCAGCATTTCACGATGCCGGTGAGAGAACTTGCGGAGGAAGTGTTCGAAGAAGGGCTTGGGTTCGACGGCTCGTCGATACGAGGATGGAAATCGATAGAAGCCTCCGACATGCTGCTGATCCTCGATCCCAAGACAGCTGTGATCGATCCGTTTCCTGCGGCAGCGACCTTAAGCATCGTGGCCGATGCGGTCGATCCGATGACGCGGGAACCCTATTCCCGAGATCCGCGCAACATTGCGCGGAAGGCAAGCGCCTATTTGAAACAGACTGGGATCGCCGACACGGCTTATTTTGGGCCGGAAGCGGAGTTTTTCATCTTCGACGACGTGCGTTACGACCAGACGGCGCATAGCGGCTACTACTACATCGATTCGAACGAAGGCATCTGGAACTCAGGCCGTGAAGAGTTTCCGAACCTGGGCAATAAACTGCGGCACAAAGAAGGCTATTTTCCCGTGGCGCCAGCGGACACCCAGATCAATATCCGCAACGAAATGATCATGGTGATGAAGGATTGCGGCCTGCGAGTGGAACGCGAGCACCACGAAGTGGCGACGGCGGGCCAGGCCGAGATCGACCTGCGCTTTAACGAGCTCGTGGCCATGGCCGATGACATGATGCTCTATAAATACATCGTCAAGAATGTGGCCAAGCGCCACAACAAGACGGTCACCTTCATGCCCAAGCCCCTTTTTGGAGACAATGGCTCGGGCATGCACACCCACCAGAGCTTGTGGAAGAAGGGCAAGCCGCTCTTTGCCGGAAATGAATACGGGGGCTTGAGCCAAATGGCGCTCTATTATATCGGCGGCATCTTGAAGCACGCCCGGGCGCTTTGCGCCATCTGCAACCCGACGGTCAATAGCTACAAGCGGCTGACGCCGGGCTTCGAAGCTCCGGTGAACCTGGCTTATTCGAGCCGCAACCGTTCGGCGGCCATCCGCATTCCGACCTACTCTCCAAGCCCCAAGGCAAAACGCATCGAGTACCGCCCGCCGGATCCGGCTGCCAATCCCTATATCGCCTTCTCGGCCTTGCTCATGGCGGGCTTGGATGGCATCCAGAACCGGATCGATCCGGGCGATCCCCTGGACAAGAACATCTACGAACTGCCGGCTTCCGAGCTTAAGAAGGTCCCTTCGGTGCCCTCAACCCTCATCGAATCCTGCGACGCTCTGGCCAAGGACCATGAGTTCCTCCTCAAAGGCGATGTCTTTACCGATGACGTCATCGACACTTGGATCGAGATGAAGCGCAAGGAGCATGACCAGGTACGCCTCCGCCCTCATCCCTACGAGTTCCATATGTATTACGATTGCTGACACTCCCCAGCTCCAAACACCTCCTCTCAAAGGGCGGACCCAAAAGGTCCGCCCTTTTTATTCGGCAAGCACTTCTCGAAAGCGGCTCGTTCATGGCTTTTTAACGAGAATGCGGATGGTTTTGATGACTCGATTTGATCGAACCCTGTCACACTCGGCCTCTCGAGAAGCTGGATCTTTTTAAAGCCGATTTTTCTCATGATATCAAATGTGCCAGTCATCCCACAAAAAAAGGCGAATTTCAGAGAAAGGAGAGCCCTTGATCGCCGTAAAAATCACCTTATGCCTTGAACAGAGCTTCCCTTAGGTTCATAAACTCACGCTGAGTGCCTTCGTGAATGGGCTTCATTAAAACGTGAACCATTAAACTTTAAAGTAATTATGAAATTGAGAACATGGTGCCGCCTTGCCGCATTCTTGCTTCTGACTCTCAGCCCATTTCAAGGATTTTCAACAGAAGCCGTAACCCCTCAGAAAGAACCTGAGCTTTCCGACCGTGTCGCCGATCTGGAAGCCTACGTCAGGAATGCGCAGCCTCCCACCTCCACCGACGATTTCAAGAAAACCAAAAAGCCGGGTCCGATCGCTGCCGTTTCCGGCCCTGGACACAACGCCTGGATGATGGCATCTGCCGCATTGGTGCTCTTCATGACGCTGCCTGGACTCGCACTTTTTTATGGCGGCCTGGTGCGCACCAAGAACGTGCTCTCAGTGCTCGCCCAATGTTTGGGCATCGCGGGACTCGTTACGATCCTCTGGTGGGCTTTCGGATATAGTCTTGTTTTTGGAAAGAGTTTTGGCAGCTCTTTTTTAGGAGGGAGTGAGTTCTTTTTCCTAAGGGGAGTCGATTCGGCGCCCAATACGGATTATTCCTATTGGGTATCGCACAACGTCTTCTCGATGTATCAGTTGATGTTTGCGATCATCACGCCTGCTTTGATCATGGGTGCCATTGCCGAACGCATCTCTTTCCGAGCGATCATGCTTTTTGTGGCAGGCTGGATGTTTCTGGTTTACTTTCCTCTCGCCCACATGGTGTGGGGTTCATCGGGTCTCATGAACGGCGTGTGGAATGGCGACGCGAAGATTCCTGCGATCGATTTCGCGGGAGGCACCGTGGTCCATATGTCCTCCGGCTGGTCCGCTTTGATCCTTTGCATTATTCTCGGCAAACGCATGGGTTTCGGCAAGGAACCGATGCCTCCTCATAGCATGGTGTTTTGTATGGTCGGCACCGGAATGCTCTGGGTTGGTTGGTATGGCTTCAATGCAGGGAGCGCGCTGGCCGCAGATGGCATCGCGGCAAATGCATTTATGACGACCACCCTTGCAACCGCCGTGGCTTCGTTCGTCTGGGCAGGCCTGGAATATTCCATGAGGGGAAAACCCAGTGTTCTCGGCTTCTGCTCGGGTGCCGTGGCCGGCTTGGTCGTGATTACTCCCGCTTGCGGTTTTGTCACCGCAACGGGAGGAGTGATCATTGGATTGGCCGCAGGAGCCATTCCTTACTTCGCATGCACCAAACTCAAAAGAATCTTCGGTTACGATGACGCCCTGGACACCTTCGGCGTGCATGCCATCGGTGGAACGCTCGGGGCGTTTCTGACCGGGATTCTTGCGCCCTTCGCCTTGACACCTGTGCCAGTGAATTCAAATGTGTTAGGCAATCCTGCCAAGAAAAATCACCTCGCAGATTTGCTGCAAAGTCATATGTTATGGATAGCACAGCTCGAAGCGATGATTGTCACCATCGTTCTCGCGGTGGTCGCAACCACGATTCTTGCCTATGTCGTTCGGGCGCTCGTGGGTCTGAGACCTGACGCGGATGTGGAACGGGCTGGTCTCGATCTCGTGGAGCATGGAGAAATGGCCTATGAATATTGATCCCATGATCCAAGCGCACCTGAATGCACGAACATTAAGGTTCTTATGAAAAAGATTGAAGCCATCATCAAGCCGTTCAAATTGGAAGAAGTGAAAGAAGCTCTGGCTGGCATCGGAGTCGAGGGAATGACCGTCTCCGAAGTCAAGGGCTTCGGACGGCAAAAGGGACACACCGAAATTTACCGCGGAAGTGAATACACCGTCGATTTTTTGCCCAAGGTGAAGATCGAGATCGTGGTTTCCGATTCGCTGGCAACCCGCGCCATCGACGCGATCATTGCAGCGGCAAAAACGGGTAAAATCGGTGACGGAAAAGTTTTTCTTTATCCCGTCGAGGAATCCGTCCGAATTCGCACCGACGAACGAGGGGAGAAAGCTGTTTAAAGAAAAACATAGGCAAGTGGAACCTACTGAGATTGCCATAGATTTATTTTTCCAGCATGACGAAAACTTTTCTCGAGAAAAGTCATTGACCCAAAAGAACCGGAGATGTAGCACGAACGCTGGCCCCAAACCTTCAGCCATTTACCTGCATGAAAAAAATCGAAGCAATCATTAAACCCTTCAAATTGGATGAGGTGAAACATGCCCTGGGTGAAATCGGCGTCGAAGGCATGACCGTCACCGAAGTCAAAGGCTTCGGACGGCAAAAAGGACACACCGAAATTTACCGCGGAAGCGAATATACCGTCGATTTTCTTCCAAAGGTTAAAATTGAAATTGTCCTGTCCGATGCACTCGCCCAAAAAGCGCTTGATGTCATCGTTAAATCTGCAAAGACAGGCAAAATTGGCGACGGCAAACTATTTCTTCTTCCCGTAGAGGAGGCTTATCGTATCCGCACCGACGAACGCGGCGAAAAGGCAGTATAGCATCAACCATTTGGACCGAAATCGGAACGAGTCGCAGGATCTGTCCCGGCTCAAACTGGCGGTCGAATCAAATTACCTAAGACAACAATGACACCAAAAGAAGTATTAGCGTTAGCGAAGGCAAAAGAGATCAAACTCGTGGACATCAAGTTCTGCGATTTTCTTGGGACGTGGCAGCATTTCACGATGCCGGTGAGAGAACTTGCGGAGGAAGTGTTCGAAGAAGGGCTTGGGTTCGACGGCTCGTCGATACGAGGATGGAAATCGATAGAAGCCTCCGACATGCTGCTGATCCTCGATCCCAAGACAGCTGTGATCGATCCGTTTCCTGCGGCAGCGACCTTAAGCATCGTGGCCGATGCGGTCGATCCGATGACGCGGGAACCCTATTCCCGAGATCCGCGCAACATTGCGCGGAAGGCAAGCGCCTATTTGAAACAGACTGGGATCGCCGACACGGCTTATTTTGGGCCGGAAGCGGAGTTTTTCATCTTCGACGACGTGCGTTACGACCAGACGGCGCATAGCGGCTACTACTACATCGATTCGAACGAAGGCATCTGGAACTCAGGCCGTGAAGAGTTTCCGAACCTGGGCAATAAACTGCGGCACAAAGAAGGCTATTTTCCCGTGGCGCCAGCGGACACCCAGATCAATATCCGCAACGAAATGATCATGGTGATGAAGGATTGCGGCCTGCGAGTGGAACGCGAGCACCACGAAGTGGCGACGGCGGGCCAGGCCGAGATCGACCTGCGCTTTAACGAGCTCGTGGCCATGGCCGATGACATGATGCTCTATAAATACATCGTCAAGAATGTGGCCAAGCGCCACAACAAGACGGTCACCTTCATGCCCAAGCCCCTTTTTGGAGACAATGGCTCGGGCATGCACACCCACCAGAGCTTGTGGAAGAAGGGCAAGCCGCTCTTTGCCGGAAATGAATACGGGGGCTTGAGCCAAATGGCGCTCTATTATATCGGCGGCATCTTGAAGCACGCCCGGGCGCTTTGCGCCATCTGCAACCCGACGGTCAATAGCTACAAGCGGCTGACGCCGGGCTTCGAAGCTCCGGTGAACCTGGCTTATTCGAGCCGCAACCGTTCGGCGGCCATCCGCATTCCGACCTACTCTCCAAGCCCCAAGGCAAAACGCATCGAGTACCGCCCGCCGGATCCGGCTGCCAATCCCTATATCGCCTTCTCGGCCTTGCTCATGGCGGGCTTGGATGGCATCCAGAACCGGATCGATCCGGGCGATCCCCTGGACAAGAACATCTACGAACTGCCGGCTTCCGAGCTTAAGAAGGTCCCTTCGGTGCCCTCAACCCTCATCGAATCCTGCGACGCTCTGGCCAAGGACCATGAGTTCCTCCTCAAAGGCGATGTCTTTACCGATGACGTCATCGACACTTGGATCGAGATGAAGCGCAAGGAGCATGACCAGGTACGCCTCCGCCCTCATCCCTACGAGTTCCATATGTATTACGATTGCTGACACTCCCCAGCTCCAAACACCTCCTCTCAAAGGGCGGACCCAAAAGGTCCGCCCTTTTTATTCGG
>Ga0207037_10153_pt1 | contig 23482 bp, 17 predicted proteins | sample Alteio_BWMinCont_75_FD_153268 | JGI IMG/M metagenome (GOLD analysis project Ga0207037, IMG submission 153268) | Enriched cells from forest soil in Barre Woods Harvard Forest LTER site, Petersham, Massachusetts, United States -... | ecosystem: Environmental > Terrestrial > Soil > Temperate forest >... | reverse complement strand
AGTGATGATGAAAATCAAATTGCGGCAAATGGAAATTCTGGGAATAGCCTCAATAAGAAACGCAACAAACATTCGCATAAGAAAGATAACAACACCCAAGCGGTTGCACAGAATAACATAACATCTAATGAGTCTAAACCGGTTGATGTTTCCAATGTGACGAATACGAATCAGCCTGTTGTTGCAAACCAGGAAAACAGCAACACTTCAACGAATAAGAATGCAGCAATAAATCAAAATACGCCTGATAGCACAAACACGTCATCTGTTGCAAAAGAAACTACTGAAGTCAACTCACCACCTGCATCAGCTAACCCAGCAACAACAGATCAGAGTACACCTGATAATACAAATACCCCTCCCGTTGCAAAAGAAACTGTAGAAGTCAACACACAACCAGCATCTGCTAACCCAGCAACAACAGATCAGAGTACACCTGATAATACAAATACCCCTCCCGTTGCAAAAGAAACTGTAGAAGTCAACACACAATCAGCATCTGTTAACCCAGCAGCATCAAATCAGAATACACCAGTTGATAGTGCAAATACACCTTCCGTTACAAAAGAAACTGTAGAGGTTAGTACTTCACCTGCAACTATTCAAACAAATACAAATTATCACCCCGATTCTGCTGCATATTACAAAGCCCCTGACAATACGATGCTCGATTCACTTGCCAACGCAGCGTCTGTAGCGTTGGAGAAGAATGCAGATGTTCAGCCGGAGGAGCAAGCCAATTCATTATCTATTTCAACAGCACAGTATACTAATGATATGGCAGCAGAAAAGGAAAGAAAAGCTGAGCAATATATTGCCGCTGCATCGCAGCTTGTTGTTGCTGCTAAAAAGATGAGAAACGAAGCAAAGCATGAGCCTGATAAAGCTAAAGCGGCACAATTGTCAACCCAAGCAGATTCATTAACTGTGCTTATCTATCAGTTAAATCTTCGAGGAACTGAAATTGCAGCCAGGGCAAATAACCTACAATATTCTGCCAATGTAATATTGCTGAAAAATATTACGTCGCAATTGTCCGATTCGGGGTCTGATATCATTACGAATGCCCAGTTAAAGCTGAAGGATGCACAGGACGGTTATAACAAATTTGCATGGGAAAGAGACAGTGCCATCAGGAGTTCAATACCAGTTTATAAACAACAATATATGAAAGCTGCCTTGGAAGATTTGGCTGCAGCCATTGTAAAACAGCAAAGAGCTATCTATTTATATAAAGAAGCAGATTCCATTCGCCTTGCGAATGCGCCTGCAATTGCTGCTAATTCTGATAATGATAAAAAAATTATTAATTCAGATAATGAACAGCAAACTGTAAATACTCCTGCTGATAATTCAACCCAGAATAATGCTGTTGCCGCAATTAATAACCCGGTACAAAATAATAGCCCTGATAAAGTAGAACCTGCAAATAATAATACAGATAACAAGGAGCCCGAAAGTGTGCAATCAACACCCGATAATTCCAATGCACCCGTCAATACACAGCAATCAACTCCGATGGATAATTCGCAGCCTGTTGCCTCAAATAATAATTCGACAACTGCTGAACCAACTTCCGAAAAAGCAGATCCGGGAAATAGTAAATCAACAGAATCGGCGCCTGCAGATGTAGTAAAACCTATCGCTTCTCCCGGCAATCTTTCAACCATACCTTCCCCGGAAGCTACGCCCATATTTAAACCAGCTGTTTTCAGTAATACGAACACATCAGCCTATTCGGCTGCTAAGCCTATTCCTGTTGACCCTACATTGCCTCCTGGCCTCATATTTGGAGTGCAGGTAGGTGCCTTCCGGAACCCTATTGCTCCGGGCTTGTTTAAAGGCTTTGAGCCTATTATCGGGTTAAAGACACAGGAAGGTGTTGTTCGCTATATTGCCGGAACATTCAAAACATTTGATCCGGCTAAAGATGCTGCCGCAAAAATCCGTGGAATGGGTTATACAGGCGCATTTGTAGTAGCGTATTATAACGGTAAGCGTATCTCAATAAAAGATGCCCTTGGCATGCTGGGTATTTCGGCCCCGCCTGTTGCTGTGGTCTCCGAAAGTCCTCAACCAAGTGTTACAACCCAGGTAAGTACTATTCAACCTGCTGAGCAAAAAAATGATGTTGTGCAAAATGAAAAACCGCCGGTTTTTTCGGGCAAGGCTACTGCACCCACCAAAAGGAGTTTGATTGATAATAAACAAAGAGATATAAAGGCTGTAAAGGATTCCGTTCCCCCGCCTGCCGATAATATAAATGATATAAAAGGACTGGTATATACAGTTCAGGTAGGTTCATTTTCTAAAAAGAAAGGTTTTGCCCGCTTGCAAAAGATAAAACATCTCTATTATTGGAACGGGCCCGACGGTAATATTAAATATAATAGCGGGGTGTACAATAACCTTGCTGATGCGCGGGATGCAAAAAATATCATTGTGGCCAACACAGTCGTTAAAGATGCTTTTGTAACAGCTTACTACCAGGGCCAGCGAATAACTCCGCAACAGGCTGCCAGCTTATTGGGTAATGGCCTCAACCCTGCTCAGCCACAGGTAATTAATAGTAATAATAATTCCAGTCCGGCAGAAACTAAGGATAATGGAGCGGAGGGTGCTGCCGATAATTCGTTTGTTGCCGCCAGCCACGATAAGGTGATTTATTCAGTACAGATTGCATCTTTTACCGGAAAGCTTCCGGTAGATACGGTAAACAAGTTATTAACATACGCCAGCGAAGGAATAGAGCCGCATAAAGAAGAGGGAGGCATTACTACCTACTATGCCGGAAAGCTTACTGATTATGAATCGGCGGAAGCTTTAAGGCAAAAATTTTTAAACGGCGGATTCAGCCGGGCCATGGTGGTTGGATTTTACCAGGGCAGAAAAATTTCGGTTGAAGAGGCCCGTTCTATAAAAAACCAATAAGGATATATTTATTATTGAATATCTTTGCACCATCTTATTCTTTATGAGAGAGGCCGAAACCAAAAGAAAACTGTATAAACTCATACTATCTAACGATGATATACATACGTTTGATTATGTAATTGAATCGCTGGTAAAAGTATGCGGACATACATTGGAACAGGCGGAACAATGCGCTTTTATAGTGCATTTGAAAGGAAAATGTGATGTGAAGAGGGGTAGTTTGAAAGAAGTAAGCCAAATGCTAGCCTCATTGTGTAAATTAGAATTAACTGCTACCATAGAAAAATAAGATGCTCCCCATTCAGAAATTATTCTCCTCAAACGAGAGGTTTTTAAATATCAATTTTGAGGGCATAGCCCATGAGGATAGCCTCAAAGAGATGTATAAGGGTAATTCAGCAAATTTGATTTTAGGTCAGTTGAGTTATTCACGCAAGGCAATCTCATCTCCTTTAGGTCTTCCAACTATAGGTAGTGAAAAAATGAAAGAAGTATACGCAAGTGGGGTTATCCGCCCCGATATGTCGAAGGCTGTGCGGCTAGATATGCTAAAAAAGAAGGTAAAAGAAGAAAATTTACTGGAACAGCTAACTTTTTTAGGATTTCATGAGACATATCATCTAGGGCAAATCGGATTAATCCGAAAATTGCCTGGAAAAGAGGACGCTATTAAATGAAAATGTAGCAAAAACAAGCAGGTCCCGTAGCTTAACTGGATAGAGCATCTGACTACGGATCAGAAGGTTAGGGGTTCGACTCCCTTCGGGACCACACTTGATTTTAATAGCTCTTCTTAAACGTTATTTGCAATAGCATATAATATATAGATGAAGTTATGAATGTTTCTTTCGGCAGACTTTCTGTTGCGTTGCTTTTCGTTTTATTGACCGTTGTGGGTTGTGAATCCCATACGGCGGAGAATAATTCTGCTAAATCGTCTCAAGGATTTCATCAAATGGTTTCGGAAATGGATATCCTCTATTCTCCAACCAAGTATAGTAGTAAGAGGGATATTCTTTTTATTATAGATTCCTTATACAAGGAACTGCCGCATCCAACCACAGAGGATTTATGCAATAAGTATTTATTGGCAAGTCAATACTCCAATGACGATCCGCCACGTAAAATGCGGTACGCCGACAGCGTTATATTTTTAGTCCGCAGCAAATCGCTAGAGAAAAACCTTCCACACATTTATGGCAAAGCATACCTGTTTAAAGGAGAGGCCCTGATGCGCGAAAACAAGTTTAATGATGCCTACCGTTGTTATTATGAAGGAATAAGAATTATACAGACTACATCCGATACATTTGCCTTTGACCATATTTATGGCGATTTGGGTAAAGTATGCTATTTGCAGGGCGATTATTTGCATGCATCCAATTATTTTAAAAAAAGCCTTGATGAAGAAACCAGCTATCCTAAACGCCGCAGCAGGTTTATAAACTTTCAGTACAGGCAAAGAAACATGGACAATATAGGCCTTTGCTATGATAAGCTGGGGATGACGGATAGTGCTATCTATTACTATAACATGGCGCTGAATTATATTAACGACCATGATATAGAGTTTGAAGACCAAAATGGGGCAAGAGATTTTGTTGAAATTGCCAGAGGGGTGGTTTATGGTAACATGGGGACAACCTATTATAATAAAGGCGATTATAAAGATGCTGAAACATTGTACAGTAAAAGTATAGGCATAAATACTAAAAAGGGATATGAAATAGTAGATGCCCGGTTAACACAACTAAAATTGGCCGATTTATATATAAAAAGCGCCCGGCTGAAAGAGGCGAATGCATTACTCGATACACTAAGAGCCTCGTTCGACACTGATGCCCTTGTAGTAAAAGAAGTTAAATTACAATGGTATAAGTTAAAGAGTAATTATTATGATTCGGTTAAGAGCCCGGAACAGGCGTTTACTTACCTAAGCACCTATTTAGTTCAGAAAGATTCTGAAGATGCCGCCAACAAAAAGTTAGCCGGTATTGACTTTAGTAACGTTTTTGAAGATATTAACCAGGAAAACTTGCTGGTTGCCCTGAAACGGGAAGATGACATACGAAACCTCAACAATGTTATTGCTATCATTTTTTTAACCATGATTATCGGTATAGCCATATTTATATCCAGAAACAACAGGCAATTGAAAAAACTGAATGCAAAAGTTATCCTCCAAAATAAAGAAATGCAGCAAGCCCTGCATGCATTGGAACAAAGCCAGCGGGAGAATACCCGTATGATGGAAATTGTGGCACACGACTTACGCGACCCGCTCGGGGCCATAAAAAGTATGGCGGGCATATTGCTGGAAGACCAGGAAAACGAGCAAACCCAAAAAGAGTTTTTATCGTTAATTGAAACATCAAGTACAAGTTTACTGGGGATGATTACGGATATGTTATCGGCTAACATAACGGAGGAAAGTATGAAAAAGGAAGCCGTGGATATGAAAGTATTGTTACAATATTGTGTAGATTTGCTGAAATTTAAAGCCACCAATAAAAATCAAAATATCAAGCTGCATGCCGAGGAAATTACCTTGGATACCGATCGCGAAAAAATATGGAGGGTAGTAAGTAACCTGGTTACCAATGCTCTCAAATTCAGCCCCGATAGCAGTTCCATTAAAGTTGAAATGCACAACAAGCAAGGTGTTGTTCAAATATCGGTAAAGGATGATGGCATAGGAATACCCAATGAGTTGAAAGGCAAAATATTTGATGTTTTAGCAAATACTAAAAAACGTACGGGAACACAAGGAGAACGTTCTTTCGGACTTGGGCTTTCTATTTCCAAACAGATAGTGGAAGCGCTGGGAGGAAAGATTTGGTTTGAGAGCACAGAAGGAGAGGGAACTGTTTTTTATGTAGAATTTTCTGACAGCATGATAGTTAATTAATAATATTTAAAAGTAAAATGAAGTCTTCCATCGCCTTTTTTACCAAAAGTTCCTGTTACATGGGGGCACTTTTTATAGTGCTGGCAAGTGTAGCTTGTAATTATCATAAAAATAAAGATAGGAATTCCACAGGCGAACATTTAGACCAATTAATCAGCATAGTTGACAACCTGGTTGCCAAAACCCAGGAGCCCGGTGGCAAAATAACCGATTCCATATATTATTCCTCTCCTCATCCGACCATAGAAGATTTATGCGATAAATATCTGTTAAAAAGCTATTATTCACAACCCAATTATTCGAGGCAGGAGCAATATGCTGACAGCGCCTTGTGGATAATCCGCAATAATGAATTGGAGAATAGATACACTTCTCTTTATGGCCGTGCATATCTCTATAAGGGAAAGGCCCTTTTACAACTACGGGAATACAATGAGGCCTATGCCTGCTATTACGAGGGTATAAAGGTTATTCAGTCAACCCACGATACGCTTCAATTCAGCCAGTTTAGTGGTAGGTTAGGAACTGTATGTTATGAGCAAGGCGATTATTTACATGCAGTTAACTATTTCAGGGAATGTTTCCAGGAAAAGTTAAAGTACCAGACAGGCAAAAATGATTTTTTAAGATTCCGAGAACAACAAGGTAACCTGGATAATATTGGCCTCTGTTATAGTAAATCAGGAATGCCCGATAGCGCCATTTATTACTTTTATAAAGCGCTGGATTACATTAACACATATGGACCTCAATTGAGCAGTGTAAGTGAAGTAAAAGAGTTTATTGATGTTGAACAAGGCGTGATATACGGTAACCTGGGAACAGCTTATTTTAATAAAGGGGATTTTAAAACGGCCGAAACATTTTATAATAAAACTATAAGTATAAATAAACGGGAAGGTATGGAAATAAGCGATGCCCACCTAACACAACTAAAGTTGGCGGAACTTTACCTGAAAACATCCCGTTTAGATGAGGCAAATGCATTGCTGCAACACTACAGGGCCACAATTGATAGCGGCCGTAGATCTGATAAGCATTTGGCAACAAAATGGTACAAGCTGGAAGCCGATTATTATAATTTAATGCAGCAACCGGATAAAGCAGGTAGTTATTTGAATATATATACAAAACAAACCGATTCTATTACTGCCGCCAATAAAAAATTTGTAAGCATAGATTTTAATAAAGCCTATGAAGATATTAACCAGCAAGATTCTTTCCTTACACTAAAGAAGGAAAATGAAACCCAAAATGAAAGCAATATTATAGTTATCTTCTTTTTAGCCGCTACCATAGGTGTGGCTATTTTTGTTTCAAAAAGTAATAAGCAGTTGAAGGAATTAAATCAACAGGTTATTAAGCAAAATAAAGAGATGCACCAGGCGCTTGATGCGCTGGAACAAAGTCATAAGGAAAATACGCGGATGATGGAAGTAGTGGCGCACGATCTGCGCGACCCGCTTGCCACTATAAAAAGCATGGCCACACTGCTTACGGAAGAGGAGGTTGATAATAAAACCCAACAGGAATTTTTATCATTGATACAGACTTCCAGTTCTGCCCTGCTGGCAATGATTTCCGATGTATTATCTACCAATATAGCCAAGGAAGAGATGAGGAAGGAGCCTGTTAATATGAAAGAGTTGCTTCAGTATTGTGTAGACATGATGAAATTCAAGGCACATAATAAAAAGCAAGACATCATATTACAGGCCGATGACTGCGCACTTGAAATTGACCGCGAAAAAATATGGCGTGTATTAAATAACCTCATCAATAATGCTATTAAGTTCAGCCCTGAAGCAACAACCATAAAAGTTGAAATGCATAAGGAACAGGATGCTGTTCAAATTTCTATTAAGGATAGTAGTTCAGGTATATCCGATGAGTTAATGGATAAAGTATTTGAAGAAGTAACGGAAACAAACAAAGTAATCACCCCCCGCCAGAAACTTCCTTTTAGTGCGGGACTTTTTATTTCTAAACAGATAGTGGAAGCCCTTGGAGGCAGGATTTGGGTTGAAAGTAAGAAAGATGAGGGCACTACATTTTATATAGAATTCCCTAAAGAAATGATAACTACCAGACAACATTAATTTACTTTTATGAAGTTACCCTGTGCTTCTCTTTTTTCAAAAAAACTAAGCTATTATATTGGCACACTTAGTGTTGTGTTAGCAATTGCATCATGCCATTTGGAAGGAGATTATAAAACAGATTCCTCATCAAAAAAATTCAGGCAAATGGTGGATAAGATAAATCTCTTAGCAAGCCGGAGCAAAGAGCATGGGGCAAAAATTACCGATTCAATTTTTCATTTGATACTGCATCCTACACTGGAAGATGTGTGTGAACGATATCTATTAAAAAGTTACTATTTTAGTTATGATGCGAAGAAGGAAGAACAATATGCCGATAGCACATTGGCCATACTCAACAATCAGGGATTGCAAAACAGCTTTTCCCAGTTATATGGTAAAGCATGTCTCTATAAGGGGAATGCACTGATAGCCCAGCGGAAATTTAATGATGCATACCGTTATTACTATACAGGTATTAAGGCTGTGCAGGATACCCGCGATACGTTCGACATGCTTGAAAACATGGGTACTGTATGCTACAACCAGGGCATTTATGAAACCTCATGCAGATATTATAAAGAGAGTTATACGGAAGAATATAAGCTAGATAAGGAAGGAGGCACTTTTATAAACTTTCAGCACCTGCAACGTGATATAGATAATGTAGGGCTTTGTTACAGTAAATTAGAAATGATGGACAGTGCCATTTATTATTACGATAAAGCGCTGGACGTTATAGCCCAAGGTGAAAATAAATTTAAAGACAGGGAAGATGCTAAAGGCTCAATGGATGAAGCCCAGGGGGTGGTATATGGAAACCTTGGAACCGCTCTTTTCTATAAAAACGATGATAGCGATGCCGAAGCGTTATTTATTAAAAGTATCCGCATGAATGCCCGAAAGGGGGGAGATATTCCCGATGCCCGCTTAACGCAGTTAAAGTTGGCCGAGTTGTACTTAAAAACATCAAGACTGAAAGAAGCCGACACAGTGTTGAGCGCGCTCAGGACTGCATTCGATACCGATAAATACGTATCGAAAGATGCGGAAATAGTCTGGTATAAGCTGGAAGGCGAGTATTGCAGCTTATCAAATCAGCCTCAAAAAGTATATACCTATTTAAGTGCATACATCAGCAAAAAGGATTCTGCTGACCAGGCTAACAGGAAACTTTCAAGTATCGATTTCAGTAAGGTATTTGACGATATAAAACAGCAAGATTTTTTTGCGGCCCTTAAAAAGGAAGATGCAATTAAAAACATGAATAACCTGGTGGCTATTATCTTTCTTGGAGTATTGATTGGGGTTGCCGTATTTATATCGCGAAATAACCGGGAGTTAAAACTGTTGAACAAAAAAGTTATTTTGCAGAATGCAGAAATGCAGCACGCATTGGATGCATTGGAGCAAAGTCAGGGCGAAAATGCCCACATGATGGAAGTATTGGCCTATGATTTATACGACCCCTTGAGCGCCATAAAGAATATGTCAACTTCCTTATTGACAGGAGATAAAAACATACGAAACCCGGAAGAATTTTTACGCCTTATACAAACATCGAGTTCAGCTTTGTTAGGAATGGTAAGCGATACATTATCGTCCAGCATAACCCCTGAGAGCATAAAAAAGGAAGCAGTTGATATGAAAATGCTGCTGCATTATTGTATAGACTTGTTAAAATTTAAAGCAGTAACTAAAAAGCAGGATATTCACCTGCAGGCGGATGAGATTAGCCTCGAAATTGACCGCGAAAAAATATGGAGGGTATTGAGTAACCTTGTAAGCAATGCCATCAAGTTCAGTCCTGAGAATAGTATTATCGAAGTTGAAATGAGCGAAAAGCAAGGGCATGTTCGTATTTCGGTGAAAGATTACGGCGCGAATATTCCTGATGATGCAAAGGACAAAATATTTGACTTATTTTCTGCAACCAAAATACGGACAGAAAGTCGTGATGAACATTCTTTTGTGATAGGTTTATCACTTTCTAAACAAATAGTAGAGGCCCTTGGTGGAAAAATCTGGGTTAAAAGCAAGGAAGGAGAGGGGACCATCTTCTATGTGGAGTTTCCCGACTCTATGATAGTTATGCATTAAATTACCTGGGCAATAATGAAAGATAATCCAATGGTATTTCTACGTATAAACTGACATTTACCTTGAGGTTGTTTTATCCTTATCGTAAATAATACTCAATGCCCCGCTGGGACACTGCTTTACCTGGTTCACTATTTTTTCAGTGGTGCTGTTATGTTGTTCAATCCACGGTATTTTGCGCGGGTCAAATACTTCGGGTAAGCCGCGAAAACAAACTCCCGAGTGCTGGCAAAGGTGATTTTGCCATACTATAGTTACCTCCCCGTTGCTGTAATGTTTGGTTATTTCCCTATCCATAATGGTTTTGTTTTAAAATATCGATTGCAAATCAAAGCACTAAGGTAGTAATAAACTTCCAAAATGCTATGGGTAACCTTGTTATAATGCCGGCTGCAAGTTGTTTTGTTTAGTACAGCGTAATTCATATTTTTGTAGATATAACTTTCTCTTTTATTATCAAAACATGTACTTTATATCTGCTACGAGGCTTAAATTAAGTTCTTTCAGGTATTTGCCTGGTTTTATATCTGCCAATGGGGCATCTGTAAAACAACTGCGCATCACCGCCGGTTTTAGGATGGGAAAGGAATTAATGGATAAAGGTTTTACTTTCTGGACACTCACATTGTGGGAAAAAGACGCAGATATGAAAAGCTTCAGGAATTCGGAAGCACATCGCAGAGCCATGCAAAAACTGCCTGTGTGGTGCAATGAGGCCACTTATACTCATTGGCTGCAAGAGGATCCTGTGCTCCCGGGTTGGGATATTGTTTATGAATGTATCATTAAGGAAGGAATCGTAAGCAAATTACGTAATCCCTCCGAACGTCATTTATTAAAATCTTTTCCACCAATAAGATGGACAAAAACAGAAAGGGAGTTTAAGCCAATAAGATGAAGCTATCAGCTTATAATAATCCCTGCTCGTGCATTTTATTTAAACGGGCTTCATAATCCGTATCTAACTGTATCTGTCCGTTTTGTTTAGCCAGGTAGGCCAGGTTTTCCAATATATTTTCGTCACTCTGTAATTGTCCGGCATAATACTTTTGATTTTCAGGGTCGAGTGTTTTTAAATACCTCACCCAAGTTTCAAAATTACCGAATATTTTTTGTGAAAGCTTATTGGCTTTATCGTAAGCATGAGCTTCATAATAATCTTGCACAATAAGGGTTTCAAAATAATCGTAGGGGCTTACTTTTTCGGGTATAGAATCTGTTACAAGGTCAAGTATTTTTACGGCAGAATCTCTTTTGTTTTCATGGGCCAGTTGCGCCGCCAGGAAACCGCTTTCCACGCGCAGGTCCGCTGCCATTCTTCGTATATTTTCATCAAGGTAAACCCCCGAGCTCATATGTCCCCACTGGAATTTATGCATGATATTATCGTACGAGATATCGGTAGCTGCCCTATGACCTTCTACACTATTTTCAAGAGTATTCATCACAGGAACTAACTGATAAACCAATCCCTCTGATTGCAAATATTTTTCAAGGCCGAGGTAATTATCCTGGGGCAGGGTAGTAGCAAAGCAGATAGGTCTTTTCCAATCGTTGTGCGCAATGGCATCGAGCATCATGATCCTATTTCTTTCAAGCAAACTTCCCGGTACTTTAAAATCAATTTCCGAAACAATACTGTCTTTCATAGATGCAGGTATTACTCCGCTTTTCAGTACTTGTTCCTTATCAACCTTCAGTGAAAAAGTGTTGGTTGGGAAATAGTTATGTGATTTTCCGTCACCCAAATCGACCATATCATCCTGGTTGTTGCTTTTTATAAAGTTTATAACCGATTTCAGGTCGTAATAGGTCCCTGCTTTATAACTGGGATTAACATTGGGAGCCATATATAAATAGTCACGGGTTCCTTCCCTGTACTGGTCGTGGGTAAGCGAAAAAGGCAGCCTGTCCGATTCGTAGGCTTTATGGTTCATCTGGTCAACATACCAGGCCATGCCCATCAATTCTAAATTACAAACTCGCACGTCGGTTCGTATTCCTTCCACTTCCTGCGCATACCAAAGAGGGAATGTATCGCAATCGCCATCGGTGAATAAAATAGCGTTTGGAGGACACGACTGCAAATAGTCAATCGCCAGGTCGCGGCAAGTATAACGTCCGCTGCGGTCGTGGCTGGCCCATTCGGCGCGGGCCATCACTACTGGCACTATTAATGCAACCACAGTGGCGGCAATAGCTACTCCGCTTTTTTGTGTTTTGGCTAATCTTGAAAAAAGTTCAAATAACCCGAGTACTCCAAGCCCTATCCATATTGCAAAAGCGAAAAAGGATGCTACATAGGAATAATCTCTTTCACGGGGTTGGTAAGGCGGCTGGTTGAGGTATAATACAATGGCAAGCCCAGTGAACAAAAATAATGTTGCCACCACAATAGCGTTGCGCTTGTCTTTCATAAATTGGAAACCCATGCCAAGCAGGCCAAGTATTAAAGGCAGTCCGTACATTACGCTTCTTCCTTTGTTATTAGCCAGTTCGGCGGGCATGTTTTGTTGTGGAGCCCTTATGTTATCAAGAAAAGGAATGCCTGTAATCCAGTTTCCGTGGAGGTTATCTGCAGGGTCTTCCCCCGCAAGGTCGTTTTGCCGTCCACAGAAATCCCATAAAAAATACCGGAAGAACATAAAGCCAACCTGGTAGTTAAAAAAGAAATGTACATTATCTCCAAACGTAGGGCAATCGGCAAATGTAGGTTGCCCATCCTGCCCGGTTGTTTTTACTTTCACCACGGCATCGCCTCCCCAATTTTTATATCCCCTGGGTCGTCCCTGCGAAGGGTCAAACATACGTGGTAAAACAGTGCACATATCCGGATCGTAAGTGGCAACTTCTGTTTTGGTTATCACTATATACTTACCCTTTTTTTCATCTTTTGCATATACAGGGCCACCCTCTTTTGATCCGGTAGGGCTTGCCGTATAATATTGGCCATATAATTGCGGCCATGTACCATATTGCTTCCTATCGAGATAATCATTTAACGACATAGGATCGCTGGGGCTGTCTTCATTTAAGGGAGTAAATGCGTTGGCGCGAATCATTAATATTCCATAGGTGGAATATCCCAGTATCAATACCATACCGCAGAGGATAGCTGTATTCCATCCGGCTTTATTTTTTTTCTTTGTATAGCTAAGTCCCCATGCGCCCAACACTCCGAGCATCAGCAAATAAATTAATATTCCGGAATTGAAAGGGAGCCCGATGATATTGACAAAAAATAATTCGGACCAGCTTGCCAACCCGATAATACCGGGAATTATAATGGCTTTTACACTACCTAAAACTACGGTGCCCATAATCAGTCCGGCTACACCTACTTGTTTGCGTTTGTTTTTTATGAAGGGTGATAGCAGCTTCGAAAGCCAGGCTGAACGTAATTCGTCGGGATTATTTTTAAGGAAATACAATATAACAGAAGCCGGAATAAATAGCAGGCAAAGGAAATGCACCCCAATAGCAAGTCCTACTAAAAAAGCTAACAGGATGATCCATCTTTCGCTGTGGTCGGTAGCACGGGCATATTTGGTGGAACACCAAAACATAAGCGCTGTAAAACAAGCCGACATGGCCCATACGGAGGCTTCGGTAGAAGAAAACCATAACGAATCGGCAAAGGTGAATGATGTGGCGGCAACAAAGCCTGCACCCAGTATGGCATACATTTTCCCTTCGGTTAGCGCTCCATAACGGGAATAAATACGTTTAGCAAAAAAGGTAGTGATCCAAAACAGGAATAAAATGCAGAGGGCGCAATAGGTAGAGCAGGCCCTGTTTATAATTGGCGCAACAGCATGCACATTGCCAAAACTAAGCAGCGAAATGCAATGCTGTAGCAGTTGCAAAAAAGGTTCGCCGGGTGGATGGCCTATTTCGAGCTTATAGTAAATAGAAAGGTTTTCGCCGCAATCCCAGAAACTAACGGTAGGTTCAACGGTTTTCCAGTAAACGGTGGCTGCAATTACAAAAACAAACCACCCAATTATATTATTGAGTTTGGTAAATCTTTTTTCAAGATTTAAGTCGATAGTCATAGTAAGTAAATAGGTATTTGGCGTGAAAATAACATTTATTTTCCGTACGGATATAAAGCCACAAGTTTTTAACTTCTTTTAACCTTAGCTGATAACTAAAATGGTATAAAGCAAAGGATACCTGTAACATACGTATATTTGCCGAAAGATTTATGAAGGGTTCCATATGAAAATGCTGTTTCTGGTGCCTGTTTTTGCCATAGGACTTACCGTAATTGCCGACTATCTTCTGCCCCCTGAAATGCCCAGGCGGAAACGTATACTCCTGCTTTGTATTGTAGGCTTAATAAGCCTGGTATTGACTACTGCTGCTGTCTTTTTAATTTTCAAATCTGTAAGTTGATATTAGGTAAGAGCTAAAAGCTTAACAGCAGTGCTATACCAGAAATATAAACATAACGTTATATTTTGAACAATAGTAATGATAGTTTAATTGTATTATTACATTTGCTGTATAAAGATACCTGAACGAGTATAAGAAAATACTACCCTTTGATGAGAGTGTTTATTATTTTTTTGTTATTAATAATAACAGCCCCTGCCTTTGCGGGTAAGCATAAACAGCACCACTATAAAGCGGGGAAAGAATACCAGTCCAAACAATATAGCCGAATGCCCGGCATAAAGAATAAAAGGCGTGGGCTTCATTTGTAAATAGTTATAAGAGATAAGCTATAAGATATGAGTCGCCATGCTGAACTTGTTTCAGCATCCCAATAATACACAATAATAACGGCACATCCCGATAGCTATCGGGACGGCTTATTTTTAGAAGCAATAGCTTACTTTAATAAGATTGTTATATTTGTTTCATAAAAATAATAAATTGTTATGAAAAAAATACAATTTCTATCGGTTTTTGCATTTTGTCTACTTCTTATCTCATGCGGACCTAATGCTGAACAAAAAGCGGCTACGCAAAAGCATCATGATGATTCAATTGCACAAGTAGCCGCACAAAGTGCACAACAACAGCAACAACAAATTGATGCAGCTAAGCAACAGCATGAAGCAGTTGTGGAAAAACATCGTGATGATTCAATTGTACGAGCAGCTGCACAAAATGCACAACAACATGATGCTGACGTGACCAATCTGAGAGCATGTCAGCAACAATTAGAAAGTAGAATTGCAGACCTTCAGGTAGCAAGGAACCAATTAAGTGAGATACAAGGTTTTCGCATTGGAAGAACAGAGGCTGAAAAGAATTCTCAAATAAGAAGTAAGACCTTAGAGATTGAACATATTCAGGATAATATTAATAGTTTGCAAACTAATATTTCGCAGATAAAAGCGAGATTGGGGCAATAATTTATTATTCTTTACCCCGTCCCCCTTTTCCCCCACTTAATATTAATAATAATGTACTTTGCTATAACAAAATTTTGCCTCCCATATACCTGGCATTTGTATTGACCAACTAATTGCAACACTACACACTTTTCGTGTTGCATGCATAAGTAATTGCATATCAGTTAATAGAATAGAATATGGTACTTCCTGATACCGCGAAAAGTGTTGCAATTAGATTTTTCCCTTTTTTTCAAAATAGGGTGCAAAATTCAGAACGCAAAATGAAAGAAACCCAACATAGCTTAGGTTACCCTTATTGCACCCTCTTTTTTAAATAAAAATTTCTATATAAAATGGCATTAGAGCTATCGCCTAAAGCTTGGTAATACTGTGAAAGCACTTTGTAGGGCTGAGCAAAGTTCGAATCAAGCGCAATGGATTTTTTCCACAGACGAACCCCTTCGGAATAATTGGTATCGCCCTGGAACACTACCAGCCCCAGGTTGAAATTAGTCAAACTATTATTGGGACTCCTGCGGATATCTAACCGCAATATTTTTTCAGCTTCTTTAAAGTTTTTCAGGCGAATGTAATCTCCTGCCATGTTAAGGTAGGTTAAATCGTATGTAGAATCTCTTGCCAGGCCTTGGCTATAAGCATCGATAGCTTTATCGTACATTTTTTCCTGCTCGTAATGGGCAGCCAGGTAAAGACAGGGAAGCAAGGCAGTGGGCGAGCCCTCCATAGCGCTTTGGTCGAAAGCATACCTGTTTTCGAAAATGGAAAGCCGTTTAAAAGAAGTGGCAAAAAATAATAAAAAGATGAATCCCAACAAGGCTATACCCAGTTTAGATGAGGATGATTTATCGTTGAAATCGGCCTGTTTAATAATATCAAATTGCGAAACAACCAGGAATACTCCTAACAGTGGAAGGTAGGCCCTATGCTCCAATCCGCTGAAACTTGAAAAGAAGGAAGGGGCAAGAAAAAGCAGGAACCAGGTTATACCGAAGATGATTAAATGCAGGTTCTTTTGCCGGCTGAGTAATATTCCCGCCAGCAGCAATGCAATGGCAAGCAGCCCGGTAAAATAATTGGTATCGGCAGCAACCGACATGACGGATAGGTTGAATGGCAAAATAGATTTGGATATATAGAGTATAAAAAATGGGCTATTGGATGCCATTGTTTTTATAACGGCTGAAAGTGTGGAGCGGTCAGCATTGGTAGCGAGTGCGATGTGCCGCATAACAAGCCATGGAAGAATACATAGCACATAAGTGATTCCAAGCGCTAAATAGGTTTTTACGGCAATCTTTTCTTTTTGTATAAAGCGGAGGTAAATAAATAAAACGGGAATAAACATCACAGCATTCTCCTTAGTGAAAAGTGCCAATAGAAAAAAGAAAATATGGAGTGTTATAAGCCATGTTTTTTTTGTCTTCAGGTATCTTAACAGGAAGATAAAAGAGGCAAGAATAAAAATGGTGAGCAAGGAATCGTTCCGGCCGGGTATCCAGGCTACGGCCTGGTTTAATAAAGGATGAACAGCAAAAATAAGTGAGAGGGCAAGCGAGGGTAAAGGAGGGATTTTAAGTTGGAGCAAGAGGAACAATAGCAGGATACAGGCCACTACATGATAAAAAATATTGTCGCGTATATAAGGCGCCGGAATGGGGTATTCAGATTTTTTTGGGGAGATATACGAATCTGCCATAAAAGATAAGGTTACCATGGGGCGATAGTAGGAGGTAAGTGTATCTGTTTCCCCTTGTACCTGGAAAACGCCCTGTTTAAAGGCCTGCCCGGCATTTGAAAAGTCTTTGATAAAATTGTAATTCCTTACGATGATGGTCATATCATCCAGGTCGAGGTAATCGTTTTTTATAGACTTGTCGTAAAGTGAAATTGTTACGAAACAAATAATGGCAACCGACAGCGGAAGAAACCACTTGTTGGAAAGAAGGTTCTGTTTTTTAGTATCGGAAACCGCCATAGTGCGGTAAATATAACACTTCTAGGATGTTTTCCGGTAGTTGAGCACCGCCCAGGTGTTCAATACAAGCCCGATGAGAAATACACATAATATGTGGATGCGAATATCGTGCAGCCCGCTACCTTTAATCACTACCATGCGCATTACATCTATAAAATAACTTATGGGGAATAGGTGCGATACAAATTGCGCCCAGCCAGGCATACTGTCGAAAGGTGTATAAAGTCCGCTCATCATATTAAATACCATCATGAATAAAAACATAATAGAGTTGGCTTGCTGCTGCGTTTCGGAATAGGTGGAAATAAGCAACCCGAAGCCGAGTATGGCAAAAAGAAATACATATAAAAATAGGTACAGCACTGCAATATTTCCCAAAGGGAGAATACCATAAAGAATCCATGAAATGAGCAATCCCACGGTGAAAACAACACCGCCTACTGCTAAAAAAGGAATAAGTTTTCCTAAAATAAATTCATATTTTTTAATGGGGGTCACGTTGATTTGTTCAATGGTGCCAATTTCTTTTTCTTTTACAATATTAAAAGCAGCCGAAAGCCCTGCAACGCCCGTAACAAGCGATACCAATATAGCAGGCACCATAAAGATATAATAGGTTAAAAGCGGGTTATACCAGAAAGAAGGCTCCACACTAATGGTAGGCAAAGGGTTTGTTCGCTCGGGCTGCACCCAAGTGGCGCGGAGGTCGTTATTAAAATCTGAAATAATACCGCTTAAATATCCAAACCCTATACTTGCTTTTACTCCGTTAATTGCATTTACTTCGATGCCTGTTTTCTGCGTGTTGTCAGTAATCAGGTTTCGCTCAAATTTATTGGGGATTTCAAGTACAAGATCCGCTTTATCGCTTTCAATCAATTTATTTGCTCTCGAATCAAAATCGGTATAATCAGCTAATTTAAAATAGCCCGACGACAATATTTTTTGGGAAAGTTTTTGTGAAGTTACAGAGTGGTCGTGATCAACTATAGCTATGTTGATATTTTTAATGGTATAGTTGGCTGCCATAGGTAACAAGATAAGCTGGATAGCAGGCGCAATGAAGAGCCTGCCGGTAAATCCCTTATCACGGAACATTTGCCGGAATTCCTTTTGTAATAAAAATCGGAGCGCTCTCATTATTCTAAACGTATTTTGAAGTTTCTAAGACTCAGAGCTGTAAAAAATACCGCCATGCCGGCAAGAATCAATGTTTCTTTCCATATAAAAGAGAAGCCAAGCCCTTTCAACATAATGGCTTTTACAATAACGTAATACCAACGTGCTGGGACAATATTGGAAATAACCTGCAACACAACGGGCATATTTTCTATAGGGAATAAATATCCACTGAGCAACATGGTAGGAAGCATCATACCGAGCATGGATGCAAACATGGCCGATTGCTGAGAAGATGTAATGGTAGAAATAAGCAAGCCCAGTGCAAGCGCTGTTATAATAAGTAGCGTGCTTTCGCCTAAAAGAAGAATAAGACTGCCTTTAACCGGCACGTCAAGCGCATAGACGCTTAATAAAAGTATAACGCACAGGTTAACGATAGATAGTACAAGATAAGGGATAGCTTTCGCTACAATAACCATAAGAGGTTTAACCGGAGATACTAACAGAATTTCCATGGTACCCATTTCTTTTTCACGAACAATTGATACCGAAGTCATCATCACACAGACAAGTAATAATACCATTGCCATGACACCGGGGACAAAGTTTGGGGCCCCTTTCAGGTCAGGATTATAGAGCATGCGTACTTCAGGCTGAATGGTGTAAGGTACTTGTGAAGTAGGGGAGAGCTGTGCCTGGTAATCGCCTACTATTGAGATAACGTAATTGGTAAGTGTTTGTGCCGTATTAGGGTCGGAAGCATCGGCGATAACTTGTATAGATGCCTTGTTCAAGTGCAATAGATCAGTGTTAAAATTAACCGGAAATACAACAGCCAGTTTTATTTTGCCCTCCTTAAACGCCGCATCAATGGCAGATGGTGTCATTATTTCCTTTTGAACATTGAAGAATTTACTGCCTTGCAGCTTGTCTATAATTTGCTGCGATGCTAGATCTTTAGCATTATCAACTACAACAATATTGGCGTTTTTAAGCTCATTGGTAAGTGCGAAGCCAAAAAGCACAATTTGCACGATAGGGAATCCGAAAAGCATGATAAGTGTTTTCCTGTCCCTGAATACATGGGCAAATTCTTTTTTTATGAATGATAAAAATTGTTTCATAATATGGCTATTGGCTGTTGGCTGATAGCTTATAGCTTTCAGATAGTTTTCGTATAAATGCTTGCATCATTTTTATTTCTTCCTCAAGTAGTTTCTGGCATTTTTCTATTTCATCTATTTTTACCCAATTCATTTCTACAATGATTATAAAATAAGTTTGCAATTCAAATGCGGAACCTAAAGCAATTTGAATAAATCTCACATAATCTCTGTCACTATTACGCCCACTTCCTTCGGCAACGTTGGCAGGAATTGATACAGCCGCCCTATTCATTTGTGATATAATACCGAACTTTTCACTCTCAGGCAAAAGCTTTGATAATTGATAAGTCGCTTTGACTATTTCAATTCCACTTTTCCATATGTTTAATTCTTTGTAGTTTTTCATTCTATTTGTTTTAAGCCATAAGCCAATAGCTAAAGGCTATTAGCTACTAATCAGCGGAGCGTTTCGCTTTACGTGCCAGTTTGTAGAATACCTCATCAATTGTTTTTGCTTCGTATGTCTGTCTTAATCCTGCCGGAGAATCAAGCGCTTCAATTTTTCCGTCTACCATAATAGATACACGATTACAATATTCAGCTTCATCCAAATAGTGCGTTGTAATAAAAATGGTGATTCCTTTATCGGCTCCTTCATATATCAGATCCCAAAACTGGCGACGCATAGAAGGGTCAACACCACCTGTAGGTTCATCGAGGAATACAATTTTAGGGGTGTGTACTATTGCCACCGAAAACGAAAGTTTTTGTTTCCATCCTAAAGGTAATGATGACACTAGTTTTTTTGCTTCATTATGCAGTCCGAGTTTGTCAATAAGTTCTGTGCTCTTTTCTTTGATCTCCTTGTTGCTTAAACCATAAATGCCTCCGTAGAATTCAATATTTTCTTTTACAGTTAAATCTTCATACAACGAAAATTTTTGGCTCATGTAACCAATGTTTTTCTTGATTTCTTCCGGTTGTTTAAAAACATCATAACCTGCTACTGTAGCCTCGCCTGAGGTGGGTATTGAAAGTCCGCAAAGCATACGCATGGCGGTTGTTTTGCCCGCACCGTTGGCACCCAAAAAACCAAATATTTCTCCTTTGTGAACATCGAATGTTATTTCATCCACGGCCACAAAATCGCCGAAGCGTTTGGTCAGCTTATTTGTCTTTATTACTATTTCGTTCATCTTGATGTTTCAATAATCGGATAAAGCAATCTTCTACCGTTGGAGTGATTGCTTTAATTTCAATATTCTCATGTCCTTTATCTTCTAAATATTTTCTCACTTCTGCCTCATTGCTTGTTATTGATATGTGCAAATACTCGCCAAATGTGTAGCAATTGATAGTGCCTTCGTAAGCCCGCAAATCGAGCAACAAGTGGTAAATAGAATTTGCTTTAACAGCATAGAGCTTTTCAGGATATGCATTAATGGTATCTTCGGGAGATGCGATAGATAACATTTTACCATTTAATATAAGTCCTATGCGGTCGCAAAGTGTTGCTTCATCCATGTAGGAAGTAGATACGAGAATGGTTATACCTTGTGCCTTCAAGCGTTTTAGCATGTCCCAAAATTCTTTCCTTGAAACCACGTCGACACCGGTTGTAGGTTCATCTAAAAACAACACCTCCGGTTTATGGATGAGCGCACAGCACAGCGCCAACTTTTGCTTCATACCACCCGATAGTTTCCCGGCACGGCGGTCTTTAAAGGGCTCTATTTGCACATAAATATCCTTGATCAAATCATAATTCTCTTCAATGCTTGTATTAAATACTGTAGCAAAAAAAGTAAGGTTTTCTTCTACTGTTAAATCTTGGTAAAGCGAAAACCGGCCGGGCATATAACCTACAATACCCCGGATGGCTTTAAAATCTTTTACTATATCCAGGCCGCCTACTGTCGCTGTACCACTATCAGGAAGCAGAAGCGTTGTAAGCATCCTGAAGATAGTGCTTTTGCCTGCTCCATCGGGCCCTATGAGGCCAAATATTTCGCCTTTGCCTACCGAAAATGAAATGTTATCTACTGCAAGAACAGTTTTCTTGTTGTATGTTTTAGTAACATTATTTACGGTTATCGCATCCATTGTTTCAGTAAAGATTATAGGGGAAGAATATAAAAGAGGATGGTTACAATTAAGCCAAACAGTATTCCCAAGCTAATCATTCTCCATGCCTTGGCGCGGTCTTTCTGGTAATATTCTTTTTGTTCAACAGTAAATGTTTTGCCAATATCTCCGAAGTTAAATACTCCTCTTAATCCAAAGTTTACACAAAAATGAAAGTACCACTGTTGGAAGCCAACACCAACCGAAGTAGCCGGGAGAAACAAGGTAAGCCTCCATAATTTAGCGGCATGAATTGCCAGCAATAGTATAATTAAAACAAGGCCTATAAGGGCAGAAATGAGGGCGCTATTTCTACGAGCTTTTATCTCTTTTGGGCCAATGTTGCAGGTTCCGGGTACATATTCGGGGTTAGTATTCATAATAGAATAGTTTATGGGTTACTGGTAGAAAATTTCACTTCTCCATACATGCCGATTTTTAAATATCCGTCGTTTGGAACTCTTACTTTAATAGCATATACCAGGTCGGCGCGTTCGTCTTTTGTCGGAATGGTTTTCGGTGTAAATTCTGATTTATCCGAAATCCAGTATACAATACCCGAATACATCCTGTATTGAGAAGAGCCCATATCGGTACGCACTGTTACTTTTTGTCCCAATTTCACTTCCGTGAGTTGTGCGCCGGAAACATAAGCACGTAGGATAAGTGTATCGGTGGGCGCAATTTTATAAAGCGCTTTACCCGGACTTGTTACTTCATGGTCTTCACTGTATTTGGTAAGTACGGTTCCTTTGATGGGGTTGATGATTTTGCATTTCTTCAACTGGTCATCCATCTGTTCTATCTGGCGTTGCAATGGGGCCACATCTTTGGCTAACGTAGTGGAGGTAATGCCCAGTGAAGATTTTTCTGCATCAATTTGTTTTTTGTAAACTTCCACCTGGGTGTTGGCATCATCCAATTGTTGTTGGGTGGCTGCATTAGCCTTGAACATATTTTGCATGCGTTGCTGGTTTTTTTCACAGCATCGGCCAACTGAGCTTCTATAGAAGCTATTTGAGCAGGTATATTGGGTGTCTGACTGATGGTAGATGCAATTTGGGCTTCCAACTGCATTTTATGATCGTAGAGCTGGGTACTGTCGATATAGCCAACAAACTGGTTAGCCTGAAGGGTCATCCCTTCTTCTACATTAAACTCCATAATGGTTCCGGAAGATTCCGTTGAAACAATGGTTTCTACCGATTCAAAAGCGCCTGCTGCATCCCAGTCATTTTCGGCGTTGTGGCACGATGCAATTAGCGCTGCAATGGCAATTATCCCGATGGCTTTTTTATGTATCATGATATAATGTGTTTTCTAATTAGTAAGGGTGATTAGTTTTTAATTTCCGGTTGTATTTTGATAATTGTATTCTGACTGTAATAGCTGTGTTTTATGGAGAATCTGGTTTTGTATGGCCTGGTTTTCTGAATCTAATTCTCCAATATAATCGTGCACGGTTATGGCGCCTTGCTCCATTTGAACTTTCGACACATTTTTAATACTTGTGCGCTTGGCTACAATATCATTATCCTTCACAAGCATTTCCCGCAATTTGGTAATCTCGGCACCTTGTTGCTTCATGGTAATCCGCGTATTGAATAAAAAAGTCTCTTTATTCAAATCGGTAGTTTGCCTACCTATATTTAGAAGCTGGCGTTGATTTTTAAGTGTATAATAACCACCGAAATTCCAGCTTAGGCGGAATCCACCTATGTAATACCATTGAAAGTTTACATCAAATGCATCCAGGCCCGGGT